>MDTD01069649.1_pt1 | contig 71930 bp, 68 predicted proteins | sample 811221 | NCBI WGS metagenome assembly MDTD01 (sample SAMN05326646, study PRJNA326480) | marine metagenome | isolation source: seawater | place: Pacific Ocean: South West | collected 2011 | reverse complement strand
CCATCGAGAAACTGTCGGATTGCCATCGTATTAGCCCTCGATCTCGATTCGGGTCAGGTTCTCGCGGAGAATCGGACCGTATTCATATTTGCCGGGGCACACGAAGGTGCACAACGCCAGGTCCTCTTCGTCCAGCTCCAGAACGCCCAGCTTCTGTGCCATTTCGGTGTCACCCACGATCAGCGCGCGCAGCAGCTGCGTCGGCAGGATGTCCAGGGGCATGACGTCTTCGTACACACCCACCGGCACCATGGCCCGCTCACTGCCGTTGGTGGTGGTGGTGAAGTCGAATTGCTTGCGCCCCATCAGCCGGGACAGATAAATGTTGAGCACCGAGAACTTGTCGGTACCCGGCGACAGCCAGCCCATGAACTCGCGCTTGGTGCCCTCTTCCAGCACCGACACCTGATTGGCAAAACGCCCCAGGTAGGCACAAGGCCCTTCGCCACGCCGCCCACCGAACACCGATCCGGAAATGATGCGGACATCGCAGTCGGTAGCGACTTCGCCGTCCAGCAGCTCCGGCAGGCTGGCGCCAAGACGGGTGCGGACCAGGCGGGGTTTCAGTGCCTTGGGACCGCCGATGGCAACAATCCGTTCCACCGGCACTTCGCCGGTCACGAACAGCTTGCCGATGTCGATCACGTCCTGATAGTTGATGGACCAGACCGTCTTGGTGGCCGACACGGGATCCAGATAGTGAATGTGGGTACCCACGTTGCCCGCCGGATGCACGCCGTCGAAGTGATGGACCTCGATGTTGTCCGCCTTGGGCACGGATACGCCGGCGTCGGGCTTGCCGGTGACGAACACCTTGCCGTTGGTGAGTTTGGCGATGAGCGTCAGGCCATTCTCGAAGGCCTTGGCATTTTCAGCGATGATGACGGTCGGATCCGCGGCCAGCGGGTTGGTGTCCATGACCGACACGAAAATGGAATGCGGAGTGGTGTCAATCGCCGGTACTTTACTGTAAGGACGGGTCCGGAACGCCGTCCACAAGCCGGACTCGACCAGGTTATCGACCACCTGCTGGCGCTCCAGCCCGGCCAGGTCGGCCTCGTCATAGCGAGCGTAGGTTTCCGCCTCATCACCATCGATCTCGATGACGACGGACTGGAACACACGGCGCTCTCCTCGATTGATTTCCTTGACCACGCCCGCGGCGGGGGATGTGTAGCGAACGCCTTCGGTCTTCTTGTCCGTGAACAGCAGCGACCCGCGCTTGACACGGTCCCCCTCTTTCACAGCCATCGTCGGCTTCATGCCGTTGTAGTCAAAGCCGATCAACGCCACATGGCGAACGGGTTTGCCGTCAGTAATGGTCTGTTCGGGAGCGCCGCTGATGGGAAGATCCAGGCCTTTCTTGATTTTGATCATTTAGCCTCATCCAATCATCAGAAACTATTGTGGATTTGTCACGCCCAGCCCCTGCGGCCCAGGTTTCCTAGCCGGAATGCACCGCAATGGTTGCACCTTATGGTACGAACGCCTCCGCGCAAGCGGCCAGCCAACGTTCGACGCAGGAAATGATGAGATACGGGGTGCCAGACATACCCAAAATCGCGCCAATTATAGAGATTAAGGAAACCTATTTCCACCAGAAAGGAAACGCCTTTCCCGGCGATCCCGCACGGCCGGGACCATAAAAAACCCCGGTGGCGACGGCCACCGGGGGTTTTCGGATCCTCCCGCCCTATCCGGGGCGGCGATCAGTCGCGGGCCCGTTTCGGGAAAATCGGATAGGTCACGCCCGCCATCTGGTTGACGCAGCGAATCACCTGCGCACTGTAACCAAACTCGTTGTCGTACCAGACGTACAGCACCAGGCGCTTGCCGTTGGCAATGGTGGCCTGAGCGTCCACGATACCGGCGTGCCGGGAACCCACGAAGTCGGAAGACACCACCTCCGGCGAGTTCACAAAGTCGATCTGCTTTTGCAGCTCGGAGTGCAGCGCCATATCCCGCAGGTAGTCGTTCACCTCATCGGCGGTCACGTCCTTGCGCAGGTTCAGGTTCAGAATCGCCATGGACACGTTCGGCGTCGGCACTCGGATGGCGTTGCCGGTCAGCTTGCCTTTCAGCTCCGGCAGCGCCTTGGCCACCGCCTTGGCGGCGCCGGTCTCGGTGATCACCATGTTCAGCGGCGCGCTGCGCCCCCGGCGACTGCCCTTGTGGTAGTTGTCGATCAGGTTCTGGTCGTTGGTGTAGGAGTGCACCGTCTCGACGTGACCGTCCTCGATACCGTACTCGTCGTTGATGGCCTTCAGCACCGGCGTGATGGCATTGGTGGTACAGGACGCCGCGGACAGGATCTTGTCGTCATCGGTGATGGTGTCATTGTTGATACCATACACAATGTTCTTGATGTTGCCCTTGCCCGGCGCAGTCAGAATAACGCGGCTGACCCCCTTGGACTTCAGGTGCAGACCCAGCCCTTCCTCATCCCGCCATTTGCCGGTGTTGTCGATCACGATCGCGTTGTCGATGCCGTACTGGGTGTAATCGACCTGATCCGGACCGTCGGAGTAAATCACCTTGATGTAGTTGCCGTTGGCGATCAGTGCGGAACCTTCCTGGTCAACGGTAATGGTGCCGTCGAACGGACCATGCACGGAATCACGCCGCAACAGGCTGGCACGCTTCTCCAGGTCGTTCTCCGCGCCCCCCTTGCGCACCACGATGGCACGCAGGCGCAGGTTGTTACCGCCGCCGGCCTTCTCGATCAGGATGCGGGCCAGGAGTCGACCGATCCGGCCGAAGCCGTACAGCACCACGTCCTTGGTGTGCTGGTGCGAATTCGCCTCGGACTGGGCCGCGTACTGACCCACCACCGGACCGATCTCGCGCTTGAGGAACTCGACCAGATCACCGCCCTCAGCCTTGTACTTGACCGCGAGCTTACCAATGTCGATGTGGGCGCGGCCCAGCTCGAGCTTGTCCATCGCTTCCAGAATCGGCAGAGTGTCATGGACGGACAGCTCCTTGTCCTCGACCTGACGCACGAACCGGTGAGCACGAATGATGTCGATCACCGACTGGTTGATGATGGCGCGCCCATACACGGAGGTAACCACGTTGTTCTTGCGGTACAGACGGCCGATCAGCGGAATCATGGCTTCCGCGGTGGACTCCCTCTCCGTCCAGTTAGACAGGTACTGATTGATCTGATCGTGACTCACGGTTGCAACCTCTGCTGTGAATAGCGGTGGTAAAAATTTTGGGCGCACATTATCCAATTTATCGTAGCCCACGGCAAATGCGAGCGGCCCGTGCTCGGCCGCCATGACACCGCCACCCCCGGACGCTAGAATACGCCGCTTGTCCACGACCGACAGCCAACCAGCAGGAGCCGAAGAACCGTCATGAGCGCAGGCCCGTCATCGTCCACCACGCCCCTGATCGCCCCGGCCGCCCCCACGCGCCCGGCCGACCACCGTCGCTGGGGACAACTGCACGGCAGCAGCGATGCCCTGGCCATCTGCGAAAGCGCCCGGGCCCACGATGGCCTGACGCTGGTGATCACCCGCAGTACCGAAGACGCCATGCGCCTGGAGCAGTCGCTTCGGTTCTTTCTCGGCCTGCCCCAAGACAGCGACGGTCGTACCGACAACGGCCCGGAATTGCTGTCGCTGCCAGATTGGGAAACCCTGCCCTACGACCTGTTCTCACCGCACCAGGACATCACCTCCCGACGCATCCGTACCCTGCACCGGCTGCCGGCGACCCGCCATGGCTTGCTGGTGGTGCCGGCACGGACCCTAATGCACCGGCTGCCGCCGGTCAGTTACCTCCAGGGCAACACCCTGATCCTGGAGGTGGGCCAGGCCCTACACATCGACACTTGGCGCCAGCAGCTGGAGGCGGCCGGTTACCGGCATACCGACAACGTCTACGAGCATGGCGAGTACGCCGTCCGGGGCGCAATCCTCGATATCTTCCCGATGGGGGCCGAACGGCCCTACCGGATTGACCTGTTCGACGACGAAATCGAAACCCTACGCACCTTCGATCCGGAAACCCAGCGGTCCATCGACCAGATCGAGCGCATTGAGCTGCTGCCGGCCTATGAGTTCCCCTGGCACAAGGAGGCCCGCTCCGGTTTCCGCAACCGCTGGTTCGAACACTTCCCCAACGCCGACAAGGATGCCCCGGTCTATCAGGACGTCAGCCACGCCATCACGCCGCCGGGCATCGAGTATTACCTGCCGCTGTTCTTCGACGAAACCGCCACCCTGTTCGACTACCTGCCCCGGAACACACTGGTGTTCACCGCCGAGGGGTTGAACGAAGCCGTGGCACAGTTCGATGCGGAAACCCGAAGCCGCTACGAGGAACGACGGCACGACCGGCTACGGCCGATCCTGCCGCCGGCCGAGCTGTTCCTGCTGCCGGACGAGCTGTTCGGCCACCTCAAGGCCTACCCACGAGTCACCCCAAGCAGCGCACCGGCGGACGGCGCCGGCAGCCATAACTGCGACACCCAGCCCCTGCCGAACGTCGCCATGGACGGACGTGCGGCGGACCCTGCCGGCCGGCTCCGGAACTTCCTGCAGGAGTTCGGCGGCCGGGTCCTGATCGGCGCCGAATCCTCGGGGCGCCGCGAGGCGCTGCTGCAGGATCTGAAGGCGTATGGCCTGGCCGCGGCCACTGTCGCGGACTGGCACGGATTCCTGCACCAGGACAGCTGCCGACTGGGCATCACCATCGCGCCCCTGGAACAGGGGCTGGTACTGCCGACACACCGGCTGGCACTGGTGACGGAAACGGCGCTGTTCGGCGAACGGGTGCTGCAACGCCGGCGCCGGGAAAAACCCACCGAAGTGAACGACGCAGGCTACCGCGACCTGTCGGAGCTGCGCGTCGGTGCGCCGGTGGTACACATCGACCACGGGGTGGGCCGCTATCTGGGACTGGAAACCCTGACCGTCGACGGCGACGCCAACGAGTTTCTGACACTGGAGTATGCCGGCGGCGCCAAGTTGTACGTCCCCGTGTCCAGCCTGCACCTGATTTCCCGGTACACCGGCGCGGACGTCGACAACGCGCCCCTGCACAAGCTCGGCACCGACCGCTGGAGCAATACCAAGCAGAAGGCCCTGGAAAAGATCCGCGACACCGCGGCGGAGCTGCTGGACATTTACGCCCGTCGGGAAGCCCGCAAGGGCTTCCAGTTTGAGGACCCGAAAGAGGCGTACCGTGCCTTCGCCGCCGGCTTCCCGTTCGAGGAAACCCCGGATCAGGAGGCGGCCATCCAGGCGGTGTTCGAGGACATGACCAGCGAACGGCCAATGGACCGCCTGGTCTGCGGCGATGTCGGCTTCGGCAAGACCGAAGTGGCCATGCGCGCTGCCTTCCTGGCCACTTGGTCCGGCAAGCAAGTGGCCGTGCTGGTGCCCACCACTCTGCTGGCCCAGCAGCACTATGAATCCTTCCGGGACCGTTTCGCCGACACCCCGGTGCGGGTGGAGCTGCTCAGCCGTTTCCGCACCGCCGGCCAGACCAGCAAGGCCCTGGAGGCCGTTGAAAGCGGCCAGGCCGACATCGTCATCGGAACCCACAAGCTGCTCCAGGGCGACGTCCGGTTCAAGAACCTGGGACTGGTCATCATCGACGAAGAACACCGCTTCGGCGTGCAGCAGAAAGAAAAACTGAAGGCCCTGCGGGCGGAGGTGGACATGCTGACCCTCACCGCCACCCCGATTCCACGCACCCTGAACATGGCCATGGGCCACCTGAGGGACCTGTCCATCATTGCCACCCCGCCGGCCCGGCGCCTGTCGGTAAAAACCTTCGTGCGCCAGCGCGACGAGGCCATGATCAAAGAAGCCATCCTGAGGGAGATCCTGCGCGGCGGCCAGGTGTACTACCTACACAACGACGTGGCCACCATCGAGAAGGCCGCCGAGGACCTGCGCCGGTTGATTCCGGAGGCGCGCGTCGGGGTCGCCCATGGCCAGATGCGCGAACGCCAGCTGGAGCAGATCATGTCGGACTTTTACCACAAGCGCTTCAATGTGCTGGTGTGCACCACCATCATCGAGACCGGCATCGACATCCCCAGCGCCAACACCATCATCATTGAGCGGGCGGACAAGTTCGGCCTGGCCCAGCTGCACCAGCTGCGGGGCCGCGTTGGACGTTCCCATCACCAAGCCTATGCCTACCTGCTGACGCCCCCGCCACGCAGCCTCAGCGCCGACGCCCGGAAGCGGCTGGACGCCATCGCGGAAGCCCAGGATCTCGGCGCCGGCTTCATGCTGGCCACCCACGACTTGGAAATCCGCGGTGCCGGCGAACTGCTGGGCGAAGAGCAGAGCGGGCAGATCGAAAGTATCGGTTTCACCCTCTACATGCAGCTGCTGGACGAGGCGGTGAAGGCGATCCGTGAGGGCCGCACCCCCAACGCCGACCTGCCCCTGAGTCACGGCACCGAAATGAACCTGCGGATCCCCGCACTGATCCCCGAGGACTACCTGCCGGATGTGCACAACCGCCTGATGCTGTACAAGCGCATCGCCAGCGTCAGCGATGCCGAAGCATTAAAAGAACTTCAGGTGGAAATGATCGATCGCTTCGGTCTGCTGCCCGAACCCGCCAGGAATCTGATCCGTCAGACCGAGCTCCGGCTCAAGGCCGAAGCGCTGGGCATCGTCAAAGTGGACGCTGGCAAGGAATGGACCCGTTTCGAGTTCGGCGGCTCGACGCCGGTGGATCCGCTGATCCTGGTTAAAAAAGTGCAATCCGCGCCGGATCAGTACCGACTCGAAGGCGCCAACAGTTTCCGTTTCCGGCTGAAGGACAGTTCCGCCAGTGGTAAACTCGACGGCATTTCACGCATGCTTGACGAACTGTCGCCGGCACCTGCGAACGCCGGTGCCTGAGATTGGAACATGACCCAGGGAGACTCTCCGTTGCAACCAACCGCTCACAGCCTGCGCGCCCTGGCCACCTGCGCCCTTGTCCTGGTGGCCCTCGTGTTTCCGGCGGGGAACGCCTCGGCCCAGTCGGCGCAAGCCGTGCCCGATGACTACTACCGGGCGGAATTTGTCATTTTCGAACGCATTGTCGACCCGGAGACCCTTGATGAACGGATGGCAGGCCGGGAGATCGCGCCCACCACGCCTCCGGGAGATACCCTCTGGGCGGTATCCGAACAGGGAGAGGTCACCACCACGCTGAACCTGGCTCCGGAACAGGATCTGTACCTGAAGACGGCAGCCCAGCGTCTGGAACGGAGCGGACGCTACCGGGTCCTGATGACGGCGGGCTGGTATCAGTCGTTCCCTCCGGACTATGAAGGCCCGCCCCTCAGGGTTGCTCTGGGCGACTGGATCGCCGGCGCCGGACAGCGGGAAATCGAAGGCACCCTCACCATCCGCCGCCAGCGCTACCTGCATGTTTCCGCCGAACTCAACCACTGGCGGGCCGCCCCGGTATCCACACCCATGCCGGTGGCCGGGCCGGAAGAAACGCCGATGGCCACCGGCGAGGATCCGATGCTGCCGGGCGAGCGGGCCGCACCCGCCCGTACGCCGCTGGAACTGGTCACCTGGATTCGGGAAACCCGCCGGATGCGGAGCGAGGAAATCCACCTGCTGGATTCCCCCACCATCGGCGTGCTGGTGTTCTTCAAGCGGGTCGGGGCAGAGGACTGAGCGCCCCCAGGGAGGCCACCGAGCGCGCCAGAACCCGCTTGACGCCGGACATCCCCTGCTCGATCGCCGCCTCGATCTCGTCCATGGTGATGATGTGGTCGGTCTTGCCGGCCGCCCAGTTCACCACCAGTCCCAGGCAGGCATAACGCATTCCCAGTTCAGCCGCGAGCACGGCCTCCGGCATACCGGTCATGCCCACCAGATCACAACCGTCCCGCTCCATCCGGCGAATTTCCGCCGCCGTCTCCAGCCGCGGCCCCTGGGTCGCGCCGTAGACGCCAAAACCCGAGAATCCAATCGATTCCGCCCGGGCCGCTTCGATCAGCAGCTCACGGGCCTCGCGGTCGTAGGGATAGGTGAAATCAATGTGGGTCACCGAATCCAGTTCCCCCTCAAAGAAGGTGCAGGCCCGCCCCCAGGTGTAATCGATGATCTGGTCCGGAATCACCACATGGGCCGGCCCCATGTCCGGGTGAATGCCGCCCACGGCATTGACGCCCACCACCGTTCGCACCCCGGCCTGGTACAGGGCCATCAGATTGGCCCGATAGTTTACCTGGTGCGGCGGAATCCGGTGGGGGTTGCCGTGACGGGCCAGAAAAATCACCGGCTGACGGTCCAGGGTACCCCGGACCAGAGGCGCGGAGGGTTCGCCCCACTCGGTGGTGACCGCCGACTCCCCCTCGATCCGCAGTCCGGCCAGGGTGGTCAGGCCGGTACCGCCAATGATACCGACCGGCTGAATGGATGATGCCGCCATCTTACGTTTCCTCGGAATGTTCGGGTCGGGTGTCCTTGCCGCCGGGATCGCCGACATCGGCAGTCTGCCCTGTCCCGGCCACCAGGCGGACGCCGTCGGGCAGGTGCAGGGTCCGCGTCGGGAAGGCCACCTCAGCACCGTGCTGTTCGATGATGTCGCTGATCTTCAGCAGGACATCCTGTTTGATTTCGTGAAAGCGTACCCAGTCCGTGGTCTTGGTGAAGGTGTATACCATGATGTCCAGCGACGACGCGTTGAACGCCACGAAGTTCACGATCAGCGTCCGCCGGGTGTCGATCTCCTCGTGATGCTCCAGCATGGCACGGATATCCGCCACGATCTCGGGCATCTGCTTCACGTCCGCGTATCGCACGCCGATGGTTTCGTAGATTCGCCGGTTGGTCATGCGCGAGGGGTTCTCGACGGCAATGGTGGTGAAGGCCGCATTGGGCACATAGAGGGGGCGCTGGTCGAAGGTCCGGATGGTGGTGACCCGCCAACCGATGTGCTCCACCGTACCCTCGATGGTGCGGTCCGGGGAGCGGATCCAGTCCCCCACCTTGAACGGCCGGTCCAGGTGCACGATCATGCCGCCGAAGAAGTTGGCCAGCAGATCCTTGGCCGCAAACCCCACCGCGATGCCGCCGACGCCGCCGAAGGCGAGCACGCCCGAAATACTGTAACCGAGGCTTTGCATGGCGATCAGAACCGCCGTGATGATCACCACGGCCTTGGACAACTTGCTCACCGCGTTGACGGTGGTGTAGTCCATCGGTTTCTGCATCTTCAGCGGCGACGACAGGATCTTTTCCGCTTGCTTGATCAGGCGCAGCAGAGCCCACACCAGCACCCAGATGAAACCGAGCTCCAGCGCCGTCTCGTTGACCTTGAAGATCTCCGCGCCGGAATAGTGATGCGCCACCTCCGCGGCCCAGTACACCCCCTGCAGCCAGACAAACGCCACCACCGGCCGGCGGGCGGCGTGCAGCAAGGCATCGTCCCAGAGATTGCGGGTCTTCTCGAAACGGGCTTCCAGCAACCGGATGACGTGGCTGGCGATATAGGCGACGGTGGCGGTACCGAACACCAGGATGAACACGATCACCCCCACGCGCCAGCCCTGGGACATCAGGCCGAACCCCTCGACCCACCGGTTGAAGGTCGCCAGCAGTGTGTCAATCATCGACTTTCCCGACCGTTATGGATGACTCAGAAATCATGACCGGCAAACCGGGACGGACCCGCTCGAACAGTTCGATCACATCCCGGTTGCGCATGCGAATGCAGCCATGGGACTTGGGCACGCCCATGGGCTCGCTCTCCGGCGTGCCGTGAATGTATATGAAGCGGCGGAAAGTATCGACCCCGCGCCCCCGGTTTTTCCCCGACTCCAAGCCACACAGCCACAGAATCCGGCTGAGAATCCAGTCTCGTTCCGGGTATTGGCGTGCCAGCACGCTGGAGAACACCTCTCCCGTGGGACGCCGGGCGCGAAACACCGCGCCCTCGGGCATGCCGGCGCCGATCATGGCGCGGATATAGTGGCGCCCCCTGGGCGTGCAGCCGCTGCCGTCACGCTCCCCCACCCCGTTGCGTGCCGTGGACACCGGGTAGCGGGCAAGCACCCGCTCCCCGTCCGCCATCACGAGAAGGGTCTGGTCGGCGATGGAAATGCGCAGATGATCAACAGCGGGTGACGTCGGTAGGCTCAAGATGGCCGGGCTCCGTGTCCGGGTGAATCCAGACCGGAAGCCTAACCGAGGGCGGCGGGCTCAGGCAACCGGGACCTTGCTGCCCGCCGGCGATACCAGCAGGGTGTCCTCGGCCTGCATGCCCGCCGCCAGGAAGGGCACCAAGCGGGCGGCGATCTCCTGCACCGAGGTTTCCACCCCGGTCTTGTTCTGCAGGATGTCCCGCAGGGCGTCGGAGCTGGACATGGTGAAGGCGGTGGCCCCCAGCATGAACTGGATGCGCCAGTAACGGTCCACAGCGGACAGTTGCGGTGTAGCCGCCTTAAGCAGCCGCATGAAGCGGCTGAACGGCTCGCTGTATTCCTGCTCCAGGAACTTGCGCAGGTGACCCTGGGACTGGGTGTAGGCCAACCCCAACAGACGCATGAAAATGGAGATCCCCTTTTCGTTGCGCTGGGGCATGCGTACGGCGCTTTCCGTCAGGGCCCACAGGGTCTGGTTCAGAGTCGGCGGCTGGTCACCGCAACGCTCCTCGAGTTCATCGAAGGCCTTTTCCAGGATCGCGGAAAATGGCGTCAGGAAACGGGCGAACACCGCATGGATCAGCGCGTTCTTTGAGCCAAAATGGTAATTGACGGCCGCCAGATTTACTTTAGCCTTGCTGGTAATCATTCGGAGGGAAGTTTCGGAAAAGCCGCGTTCGGCAAACAGCTCTTCGGCTGCGTCCAGGATCCGGTCAACGGTATCAGATTGCGCCATGTTGTTGTCACCGCCTCTAGCAAACGTCTGTTTGAAACATACGTTTGAAGCACGATGATGTCAAGCGCGGGGCTCCGGCTCCGCCGCCACCTGCTCCCAACCCCGATCGATGGCCTGCTGATGACCCTCGAAAAATGCCTGTTGCACCTTGGCATAGGCTTTCTCCGCCTCCAGCAGGAAGATCAGGTACAAGCGCACATGCTCCCGGCGGGTCAGGCTGCGCGGCAGCGCTCGCTGCTCGGATAACCGCACCAGCCCGCTGAACCGCGGGTTTTTCAGCGCCGGGTTGTACTCCGCCATGCCCACACATTGCCAGACCAGCCCCTCCTTGCCTTCCAGGTGAGCGGCGTGACGGCGGGCATCGGCCAGCAGCCGATGGCGCCGGAGCAGCAGATCGAGATAGGACGGACGGGAGGTGTAGACCCGACGGATGGCCGGCAGTCCCAGCAGCAGGATGATCACGAAGGCCCCGAAGCCCCCACCGGCGAGCCAGGCCGGCACAAACCCGGTCAGGCCGCTCAGGAACACCGCCGCCGCCGCCAACGCCCCGGTCAGCCAGAGATCGCGACGACGGCGGGCGGCGGCCAGGGTAAAGTTGTCCGGCCAGTCGTTCATGGCGAGCAGGTTGAAGTCCATCAGCAGCACCCGGTCGCACTGACGCAGCAGCAAGCGCAGGCGCCGCTGCCGGGCGGCGGCGCTGGCCTGGGCGACCTGGCCTGCGTCCCCTTCGTGCCCGTGTCCTTCCGCCTCGTGCTCCGCCGGGGAGTCGGCGGACGCCGCATCCGCGGTCGTCCCGGGTGCGCCGTCATCGGCGACGGTCACCGGAGCCGCCGCCTCCCCGTCCCGGGGTTGCGGCAGAGGATCAGCGGCACGCCCCGGACGCAGCACCGGCTCACGGCTGGCGTCCCGATCCTGGGACGATGAAGTGTGTTCCGCCATCAGGCTCTCAACCTATTGCGCATGGAGTCTATCAATGTATCTGTTTCGGGTATCGGCGAACATGCCCAATCCTTGAGCCCGGCCGCCGGACACTTGGCAAGCCCGGGGCCGGACCGCTATCCTTCGGTCTTTCCGGCAAGGCGCCAGGATTCACCCGCAGTGAGGTCAGGTTATGTTTACAGGCATTGTCCAAGGGATCGCGACCGTGGAGGCGGTCACCGTTCGTCCGGGGCTCAATACACTGGCGATCCGGCTTCCCGAGCACCAGACCCGGGACGTTGCCATCGGCGCCTCCGTCGCTATCAACGGGACCTGCCTGACGGTGACCCGGCAGGAAGGCGCCACCCTGTATTTCGATGCCATGCAGGAAACCCTGAACCGGACCATTCTCGGCCAGCTGGCGCCCGGAGACCGGGTGAACTTCGAGCGGGCCGCCCGTATCGGTGACGAGATCGGCGGCCACCTGCTGTCCGGTCACATCCACACCACCGCCACCGTGGTGGCGATCGAACGGCCGGAAAACAACGTCACGGTCTGGTTCGAACTGCCGGAGGGCTGGAGTCGCTACCTCTTTCCGAAGGGCTTCGTGGCGGTCAACGGCGCCAGCCTGACCATTGGCGAGGTACGCGACAACCGCTTCAACGTGCACCTGATTCCGGAAACCTTGAGGGCGACCACCTTCGGCGAGGCCCAGGTGGGCGACCGGGTCAATATTGAGATCGACAGCCAGACCCAGGCCATCGTCGATACCCTGGCCCGCCTCGGCTACGACCGCCCAGCCTCGAACACCACGAATTTGGGGTCCGCGTCCAGCTGACGGACCCGGCTGAACCACCGGCGCAGGCTGCGGTGATAGCCCAGGTGCCGGTTGCCCACCAACAGCAGGCGGCCCCCGGGCGCCAGCCGTTGCGCCGCCTGACGGAACAGCCGCAAGGCGATGTGGTCCCCCACCGCGCCGCCGTCATGGAACGGCGGGTTGAGCAGGATCAGCTCGAACGGCCCTTCCGACCCCGCCAAGCCGTCCTGGTGCAGGAAAGCGGCATCAACCCCGGGGCAGGCCCGGGCCAGGTTATGGCCAGCACTCATCAGGGCCTGGCTGGATACATCCACAAAGGTCGCCATCAGGTCCGGACGCCGGACCAACGCGGAAATCCCCAGAATGCCATTGCCACAGGCCAGGTCCAGCATCCGCGCCTGCGGGGGCAGCGCGGCCACCGCCCGGGCCACCCAGGGCAACAACCGACGGGTACCCTGGTCCAGCCGGTCACGGGAAAATACCGCCGGCAATCCCTCGAACGTCAGGCCGTCGTCGAGCCGATAGCCTTTCCAGGTATCCGGCCAGTCCGCCAGACGAGCCTCGCCCCGGCGACAAACCACCACCCTGGCCTTCTTGCGCGCCGGCAGCACCGTGTCAGTCCGGACCGCTTCGGCGAACAGCGCCACGCTGCGGTCGGGCAGGTGCTTGATCATACCACCGGCCAGCAACCGGCCCTGTGCCGCCAGCACGCCGTTGAGCCAGCGCAGCAGCCAGCCCAGGTAGTCCGCCTGCCGGGGAATCCTCAGCAGCACCAAGTCGTATGGCCCCGAAGGCGGCGCCCGCCAGTCACTCGGTGCGGCCACCGGCGGGCATCCGGGATTGCGGGCCCGATTCGCGCGCAGGGCCGACGCCAGGGTGGCGTTGTCGGCCACCAGGTCCGGGCGGGCGCGGGCCAAGCCCAGCCCCAAGGCTCCGAAAGCATCGTCCACCACCAGCACCCGCGCATCCGGCTGCTCCCGAAGATAATCATGGGCGGTGTCCAGCAACAACGCATCGGCGGCATCCCAGGCCCTCAGCCCCCGCGCCCCACCAGGCCGGACCAGAGCCAGCACCCCCTCGGGGGTTGGCAGGCTATCGTTGCTCGTTTCGATCATTCGAGATTCCATCTGGAAACTGACGATTTTTAGGCTGATTACTCTAGAAATTCACCCTAGAGTATGGGGTGTTCACGCCCATTACCCCTTGCCCCGTACCCCAGGGGCTTTTTTTATGTCCGGACAGCCCGGTAAACCGTAAACCGGCGGTCCCCGGCCAGCCGCTCCACCGGCCCTACATGGCGGGCCATCAGGGTCTCATAGGGCAGGAAACTGTTGGCCACCAGCCGCAGTTCGCCGCCCGGTTGCAGGTGCTCGGACACCTGGGCCAGGAAATGTTCGGTCATGGAGGTATCGGTTTTCACACCAGAATGGAAGGGGGGGTTGCTGACCACGGCCGGCCAGCGCCCCGACACCCCGGACAGGCCGTCGGACGCCAGGATGGTGCCCTGACCGCCGTTGCGGGCGTAGGTTTCCCGGGCACAGCGAACCGCCTGGGCCTGGACATCGACGCCATCCACCGGAACCTCCCGGCCCTCGGCCCGGGCCGAGGCCTGCAACCAGGCACCGATCACCCCGGCACCACAGGCGAAGTCCAGCACCCGGGGCGCCACCAGGGGCCGCTCGGCAAACGAGTCCAGCAGCAGCGCCGTGCCGTCATCCAGTTCACCCAGGCTGAACACCCCCGGCAATCCGGCGATGTTCAGCGACACGCCCCGGTACGCCAGCGGCGTCCAGCTCAGCCAGTCGGCCAGGTCAAAGGCCGCAAGGGGCACGGCCACCTGCGCACTCCATACCTGGCAGTGTCGGGCACTGTCGACCTTGACCGCAGACGGTGCCCGGGCCCGGAAGTGTTTGACGGCACCGGCGATGCCCTCTTTCTTCTCCCCCACCAGCAGGACCTCGGCGCCGGCCCGGGCCAGCCAGAAGGCCAGGGCCAGGCGCAGCTCCAGCTCAGCACGGGCCTTGGGCAAAAACACCACCAGGCTGTCGTAACGGGCTGCCTGCAAGGTCGGGTCGTCGTAGCCAAAGGCAGCGCGCCAGCCGGCGGCGCCGGAAAGGCTCCGATGGACGCCGGCGTGCTCGGTCATGGCCAGCCCGGTGACCGCCAGCCTGGACAGCAGGGCCGGATCCTGGACACCCAGTAACGCCACCTGGCCACGCAGGCGACCGACGTGGCGCAACAACACCTCGTGGGAATTGGGAAGTACGGACATGGCAGAAAAAACCGACGGGTCAAACGGATGGAACGAGCCGGCGCTCAGGCACCGGCTCCGGGGTCAAACAACTTTCTGGCGTCCGGAGCGCACCGGCCGCAATACGAGCTCGTCCACGGCGTTGCGCCGGATCTGCTCCTTTTCTTCCTTGCTGGAAATCGACAGGCCCATGTCCCGGAGCAGGCCGTCCGCGACATCGTACACGAAACCATGCACGGTCAGCGGCTGGCCACGGCGCCAAGCCTCCTGGACGATGTTGTTCTGGCAGACATGGCTGACCTGCTCGATCACATTCAGCTCGCACAGCCGGTCCACCCGGTCCTGCTCGTTGGGAATGGCGTCCAGCACGTCCTGGTAACGGTCACGGACATCCTGAACGTGGCGCAACCAGTGGCTGATCAAGCCAAACCCCTGGTTCTGCAACGCCGCCCGGACACCGCCGCAGCCATAATGCCCCACCACCATAACGTGCTTGACCTTGAGCACCTCAATGGCGAACTGGAGGACCGACAGACAGTTGAAGTCCGTGTGCACCACCACGTTCGCCACGTTGCGGTGGACGAACAACTCACCGGGCAGCAGGTCGACTATCTGGTTGGCCGGAACCCGGCTGTCAGCACAGCCGATCCAGAGGTACTCCGGCGCCTGCTGGTTGGACAGGCGGTCGAAGAACTTGGGGTCGACCGACTTGATGCCGTTGGCCCAGGCCCGGTTCTTGTCCAGAAGGTGGTCCAGCTGCCCCATGAATTTTCTCTCCCGTAGTAGACTCGAGCCACGCATTGAACGTGAACCCGGGCCGCAACGCAATACCTAGTTGGTCTCGGGCGCACTCTGGTGCTGGGTGCTCTGGGCCAGGTCCAGCAGCTCCCGCAGCGCCACCGAGAACATGGCATACTCCGGCTCGCGCGCGCCCTTGAGTTCCGCCAGCATGGCGTTCCAGCGGTTGATCATGGCCTCGTGGCCCTGCAACCAGTTTTCCACGCACCGGGGCACGTCCTCCGGCGATTCCGCCAGCCGCAACACGCCGGTGGTCAGAGCCCGCTGCTGCCAGTCCAGGTCCTCCCGGAAACTCTCCCGAGCCAATGCCTGCCAGTGGGACCCAGGCTGCAGCTGGGCAATGGCGTCGGCGAACCAGCTCAGATCCAGGCGGTCACCCAGCTCGAAGTACAGGTTGGCCACTGTCTTGAGCGGCATGCCGGTGGCTTCCCGGGCCTCGATGATACCCAGCGAGGAGTACAGGTAATTGGTTCCGGCCAGCACCGACGCCAGTTCGTTCGGCAGGCCGGCGTCCACCAGCTCCTGATGCCGGGCTTCCCAGGTTTGCCGCGCCTGGTCGCCCAGATAGTCGGGCAGGCCGGCGGTGATGGCCCAGACGCTGTCGGCAAAGCGTTCCATGTGCCCCTGAATGTTCAGCTCGGCGCGGCGGTTGCGCAGCAACCAGCGCACGGTCCGGCGCATCAGGCGCATCAGGTCCTGCATCAGCTCCATCTGCAGCTTGGCCGACACGTGGAAGTCCAGGGCTTCGATCCGGTCCCACCAGTTGTCGATCCGGAATACGTCCCGGGCGATGATCCAGGCCAGGGCGATGGACGCTGCGTCGGCGCCGGTGGACTGGCTCATGCGTTCGACGAAGGTGATCCCCATGTGATTCACCATGTCGTTGGCGATCTGGGTCGCGATGATCTCGCGGCGCAGCTGGTGCTCGCCCAGCTCCTTACTGAACTTCTGGGTCAGGGCCCGCGGGAACACCTTGTACATCTCACCGGCCAGCAGCGGCTCGTCCGGCAACTTACTGTCGATGAGGGTCTGCTTCAGATCCGCCTTGACGTAGGAGATCAGTACCGACAGTTCCGGCCGGGTCAGGCCCTTGTTCGCCAGCTTGCGCTCGGACAGGGTCTCGTCATCCGGCAGGAATTCCAGGGCCCGGTTCAGCTTGCCCTGGCTTTCGAGGGTATTCATCAGGCGCCGGTATTCCTCCAGGCGCGAGGCGGTATCCTCACTGGCGATGCTGATCGCCTGGGTCTGGCGATAGTTGTTTTTCAGCACCAGTGCCGCCACGTCGTCGGTCATTTCCTCCAGCATCAGGTTGCGCTGCTTGGCGGTCAGATCCCCCAGCGCCACGGCCCGGTTGAGCAGGATCTTCATGTTGACTTCATGGTCGGAGCAGTCCACACCACCGGAGTTGTCGATGAAGTCGGTGTTCAGCCGCCCCCCCTTGAGGGCATACTCGATGCGGCCCAGCTGGGTGAGCCCCAGGTTGCCGCCCTCGGCCACCACCTTGCAGCGCAATTCCCGGCCATTGATGCGCAGGCCGTCGTTAGCCTTGTCGCCAACGTCACCGTGGGACTCGGTGCTGGCCTTGACGTAGGTTCCAATCCCCCCCACCCAGAGCAGGTCGACCCGGGCTCGGAGGATATGGCTGATCAGCATGTTCGGCGGTACGCGATCGGCCTTGATGTCCAGCAGCTTCTTCATCTCGGGGCTGACCGGGATGGACTTGGCGCTGCGACTGAACACCCCGCCCCCCTTGGAAATCAGTTTCGGGTTGTAGTCCGTCCACGCGGATCGCGGCAGCTCGAACAGCCGCTTACGCTCCCGGTAGCTCACCTCGGGATCCGGATCCGGATCGACGAAGATGTGCATGTGATTGAAGGCGGCCACCAGCTTGGTCTTCTCGGAACAGAGCATGCCGTTACCGAACACGTCGCCGCTCATATCGCCAATGCCGATGGCGGTGAATTCATCCACCGCCGGATTGATACCCATCTCCCGGAAGTGGCGCTCCACGGACACCCAGGCGCCCCGGGCGGTGATGCCCATCTTCTTGTGGTCGTAACCGTTGCTGCCCCCGGAGGCGAAGGCATCGCCCATCCAGAAACCGTATTCCTCGGCGATGCCGTTGGCGATGTCGGAGAAGGTGGCCGTGCCCTTGTCCGCCGCAACCACCAGGTAGTGATCATCTTCGTCGTAGCGCACCACCCGCTGGGGCGGCTGGATACCGGCATCCACCAGGTTATCGGTCACGTCCAGCAGGCCCCGGATGAAGGTTTTGTAGGCCTCGATGCCCTCGGCCTGGAAGGCCTCGCGGTCGGACGGGTCGGGCAGCTGCTTGGCCACAAAGCCACCCTTGGCGCCCACCGGCACGATCACCGCGTTCTTGACCTGCTGCGCCTTCACCAGCCCCAGGATTTCGGTGCGGTAGTCCTCAAAGCGGTCGGACCAGCGCAGGCCACCCCGGGCCACCTTGCCACCCCGCAGATGCACCCCTTCCACCCGGGGTGAGTAAACGAAAATCTCGAACATCGGCAGCGGCAGCGGCATGTCTGGAATCCGGGAAGGATCGAACTTGACGCTGATGTAAGGCTTGGGCTGGCCCTCGGCGTCCAGCTGGTAGTAGTTGGTGCGCAGGGTCGCCTGCATCAGCTCCATGTACAGGCGCAGAACCCGGTCCTCGCTGAGGTTGTCCACCTCGTCCAGGCCGGCGTTGAACTCCAGCAGCAGCTTCTGCTGGGCCGCCTCGCTCTTGGCGTGACTCTGGTGCCGGTCCGGATTGAACCGGGTGTCGAAGAAGTCCAGCAGCAGCCGGGTCAGGTGCACATGGTTGACCAAGGTGTTGGAAATAAAGGTCTGGCTGTTGGAGAAACGGATCTGGCGCATATAGCGCGCATAAGCCCGGAGCAACGCAATCTCCCGCCAGCTCATGTAGGAGGAGAGCAGCAGGCGGTTGAAGGCGTCGTTCTCCGCCTCGCCGTACCAGACCTTGCGGAACAGGTCCTCGAAGATCGGCCGGATGCGGTGGATGTCCACCACGTCACCAGAATGGGCCTGCAGGGTGAAATCGTGTATCCACACGGACTTGCCATGGCGATCCAGCACCTCGAACGGGTGCTCGCCCAGTACCCGGAAGCCGAGGTTGTCGAAAATCGGCATGACGTCGGACAGCGGCAGCGGCTCGTCCGGATAGAACAGCTTGAAGTGCAAGGTGCTCTCGTCTTCTTCCAACGCCCGGTAGAAGCTCATCGCCAGGTCGTCGTTGTCAGCGGCCGAGGCGATGTGATCCAGGTCAATCGCTGCCCGGCGCGGTGAGAACATGTCGGTATAGCTGGCGGGGAAACCGCCCGCCCACAGCCGGTAGAACTCATTGCCCCGTTCCTCGCCATAGCACTCGCTGAGCGCGTCGTAGAGGCCGTCGCGCCAGGACTGCGCCAGCTCGATGACCTTCTCGCGAATCTCGGCGATCGGCAGCTGCCGGTTCTCCACCTGCGGTACCCGGATGGTGAACTGGACCCGGGCCAAGACCGACTCGGAGAAGTGGGTGACGAACTCGATATCCTCGGCCCCCAGATACTCCAGCAGCACCCGTTCCACCTTCAGGCGCAGCTCGGTGTTGTAGATGTCACGGGGGAAGAATGCCAAGCAGGTGACAAACTGACCATACACGTCCTCGCGCATGAACAGCTCGATGCGGCGGCGCTCCTGAATGTAGAGAATGCTCTTGGCTACCCGCAGCAGCTCGTCGGTTTCGATCTGGAACAGCTCGTCCCTGGGGTACAGGGTGAGAATCTGTTCCAGCTCCTTGCCGGCGTAGTCATCGCGCAGGAAACCGGAGCGCTGCATCACCGTCTCGAACTTGCGGCGCAACAACGGGATCTCGTCCGGCCGTTCGTTGTAAACCCGGGCGGTGTACAGGCCCAGGAACCGGCGTTCGCCGATCACCTCGCCCTGGTCATTGAATTTCTTGACCGCAATGTAGTCCGGGTAGGCTGGCCGGTGCACGCGGGAACGCTGCGCCGACTTGGCAAAGATGAAGATATCGTTGCCCCGGGTCATCTCCTGGCGGGTCCGCTGGGGCAGCTCGCTCAGGCGGACCTTTTCCGGCCGCTCGTTATTGACCCTCAGGATACCCAGCTCGGAATTCGGTACCCGGCGCACCACCAAGCCGTCCTTGTCGGGGGCGAAGTCGTATTCGTCATACCCCAGGAAGGTGAAATGATCTTCCACCAGCCACTTCAGGAAGGCCCTGGCCTCGTCCTTATCCTCCTCGCTGATGCCGGCGGTGGTGGTGTCCAGCTCGGCGATGCACTCGTTGACCTTGCCGGTGACCCGGGGAAAGTCGGACACGGCAATCCGAACCTCGTGCAGCACGTTCTGCAGAGCCTGCTCCAGCGCTTTCAGGTCCTCGGGATCACTGTGGCGATCGATCTCCAGCACGATGAAAGCCTCGAACTGGGAACTGGAGCTGCTTTTCTTGGTCGAAAAAAGCCGCTTGAGCTTGCCGTTCGGATCCCGTTCCACCCGCAGGATCGAATGCTGGATGGAGTGGGTGCCGATTTCCCGCTGGTTGATCGCGATCCGCAGGGAATCGATCAGGAACGGCATGTTCGGATGCAGGATGAAGATCACGGTGTGGGTGGACTGCCAGCCGTCACTTTCCAGGTCCGGGTTGAACACGGAAACCGGCGTCTCGTCCGCGGTGCGCTTCTGCAGGAATTGCCAGGCCGCCAGGATGGCGCCATAGGTATCCGAGAATCGTCGACTCACCAACTCTTCGAGGGGAATGTGGGCGTAATGCTGTTTCGCGAACTCACTGATTTTCTTTGCCTCGGTTTTGGCGATTTTTTCGGCAAATGCATCCGCGAGCTGCTGGAAGAACTGTTCCTTGCTGGCCACAGTCAGCGCGTTCATGAACTACCTCTGGTCAGTGTGAAATAAACGTAATCGACGCATCGTCACATAAGCATAGCCAAACGCTTGATTTTTGCCGTTTACATGCGAAAACTGCGGCAACTACTTATGAACAATACGTTTCCCCGACGGGACATCGGATCAACAGGGAGCGGCCACGCCCAATGTCACTACAGCATACGTTCGGTGAGTTAAGGACTCAGTTAGCCAAACGGATTATCGGTCAGGAAACGCTGGTGGATCGGTTGCTGATCGCCCTGCTGGCCGATGGGCACCTGCTGGTGGAAGGCGCCCCCGGGCTGGCCAAGACCACAGCCATCAAGGCCCTGGCCGACCATCTCGAGGGCGACTTTCACCGCATCCAGTTCACGCCTGACCTGTTGCCGTCCGATGTCACCGGCAGCGAGATTTACCGGGCCGAGACCGGACACTTCGAGTTCCAGAAAGGGCCCATTTTTCATAACCTCGTGCTGGCCGATGAAATCAACCGCGCTCCGGCGAAAGTGCAGTCGGCGCTGCTGGAAGCCATGGCGGAACGCCAGGTCAGCGTGGGCATGAAAACCTTCCCGCTGGATCGTCTGTTCATGGTCATGGCGACCCAGAACCCGATTGAACAGGAAGGCACCTACCCTCTGCCCGAGGCCCAGCTCGATCGCTTCCTGATGCATGTGCTGATCGACTACCCCTCGGCCGAAGCGGAGAAGGCCATCCTACACCTGGCCCGTAACGATTACCGTCAGGGACTGCCGAAAGCCGACTTGAGAATTCGCGCAGAGACGGTGTTCCAGGCCCGGGCCGAAGTCGCGGACCTGTACATGGCGGAGCCGGTGGAACAGTACCTCCTGGCTCTGGTTCTGGCGACCCGGGACGCCGCCAGCCTGGACCCCGAACTGGCCCGCTGGATCGCCTTCGGCGCCAGTCCCCGTGGCACCATTGCCCTGGACCGTTGCGCCCGGGCCCATGCCTGGCTCGATGGCCGTGACTACGTCAGCCCCGAGGACGTCAGGGCCATGGCCTACGACGTGCTCCGGCACCGGCTCCTGCTGACCTTCGAAGCGGAAGCCGAGGGTATAACGCCGGACGCCCTGATCAGCCGGCTTCTGGACCTTGTGCCCGTCACCGCCTGATTCCCCATGCTCCGGGAGGTTACCACCAGCGAGATGACCGCCAGCCACTCCGCAATCCACGCCCCGCTGCCGGACCTGATCCGGCTGCAGGCGGACGCCCGCGCCCTGCAACTGCCCACCGCCCGCTCCGCCCGCAGCCGCCAGGCCGGATTGCGAAAATCCCCCCAGAAAGGCCGGGGCATGGTGTTCTCCGAGGTCCGGCAATACCAGCCGGGGGATGACATCCGCAGCATCGACTGGCGGGTAACCGCCCGCCGCCAGGCCCCCCACACCAAACTCTACGATGAGGAACGGGAGCGTCCGGTGCTGCTGCTCTGCGACCTGGGACCGACCCTGTTTTTCGCCAGCACCGGAGCCTACAAACAGGTCCGCTGTGCCCAGGCCGCCGCCATCCTGGCTTGGCTGGCATTCTGGGCCGGAGATCAGGTCGGCGGCATCGTATTCAATGGCCAACGGTTGTCGGTACTGCGCCCGGCCCGGCGCAAGAACGCCGTACTGCGTCTGCTTGACGCCCTGGCCGACCGGCAGTACACCCCCGACGACCCACCCGACCCCGACACACCCGCGGACACAGCCGGCTTGAATCAGGCCCTGATCGAAGCCCGCCGGGTGGCCCATACCGGCAACCGCATCGTTATCCTCAGCGACTTCCTCGGCCTGACCGAAGACACCCCGCGCCTGCTGGGCTCGTTGGCCCGCCACAACCCGGTCACGGCGCTGAGGATTCAAGATCCGCTGGAGCGGCGGTTGCCGGAGCGGGGGCGCTACGCGGTGGCCACCGCGACAGGGCCGCTCTGGTTTGACGCCGGCAATCCAAGCTTCCAGCGGGCCTGGCAGGCCAAGGTGGAGGCCCACGAAGCCCGGCTGGCCAGCTGCTTCCGCACCTCCGGCGTGGCCCATGCCAACCTGGCCACCGGCGACGAGCCCGCCGGTGCCCTGCGCCCGCTGCTTGGACCGGGAGGACGGATCGGATGACACCGGACGATCCCCTGAGCCAACTGAAGGACATCCACCTGCCGGCCAGCGGGGGTTTCTGGCCACCGGCGCCGGGCTGGTGGCTGTTGGCGGCCATGACCCTGGCCCTGCTGGCCGCCCTGGTGCTCTGGTGGCGCCGACGCCGTCGCCGCAACCGTTGGCGCCGCGACGCCGAACGGCTGCTGGCACAGCTGCAGGACCGGGCCGAGGCCTCCCCGGCCTGGTTCGCCGAGCTGAACGCCCTGCTCAAACGGGTGGCCCGGACCTGTCACCCGGAACAGCACCCCGAGTCCTTGAGCGGCGAGGCCTGGATCGATTTCCTACTGGCCACCGCCCCCCGCGACCGCATCGCCGCCCGGCCAGTGGTGGCAGGACTGGTGCGGGCCACCTGGCGCCCCAGCACCGATACCGACCCGGCCCAAGCCCTCGACTTCGCCCGCCTGTGGCTGGGAGGTCAGCGGTGCTGACGTTCGCCTACCCCTGGCTGCTGGTGCTGGCGCTGCTGCCACCGGTACTGCAGCGACTGCGTCCCGCCCGGCCGCCGGTGCCAGCGCCCCACCTCCCGACCGGTCACTGGCTGTCCGGTCTGCCCGGCGTGTCCCCCCGGGGCTCCGCCAGCCCACGCTGGCAGCAGGGGCTGCTGTACCTGCTCTGGCTGTTACTGGTGCTGGCCCTGGCCCGGCCCCAGCACGTGGGCGAGGAAGTGCAGTTGCCGGTCACCGGCCGCGACCTGATGCTGGTGGTGGACATTTCTCCCTCCATGGATGAACGGGACATGATCATCCAGGGCCGTGCCATCAACCGCCTGCAGGCGGTCAAGTACGTCCTGAACGACTTCATCTCCCGGCGCCAGGGCGATCGCCTGGGGCTGATCCTGTTTGGCACCGAACCCTACGTCCAGGCACCGCTGACGTTCGACCTGGAAACGGTCCGGACCCTGCTTCAGGAAGCCGGCCTCGGCATGGCCGGACGCGCCACCGCCATCGGCGACGCCGTCGGCCTGGCAGTGAAGCGCTTGCGGGAGCGGCCCCAGGGCCAGCGGGTGGCCATCCTCCTCACCGACGGCGCCAACACCGCTGGCGAGATCCGTCCGGACAAAGCCATCGAAATCGCCAAGGCCGCCGGCGTCCGGCTCTATACCATCGGCATCGGCGCCGAAAGCATGCTCCAGCGTGGTCTGCTCGGTTCCCGCCGGGTCAACCCGTCCCGGGATCTCGACGAAGCCCTGCTCACGCGCATGGCAGAAAGCACCGGCGGCCAGTATTTCCGCGCCCGCAGCCTGCCGGAGCTGGAACAGATCTATGACAGCATCGACCAGCTGGAGACCATCGAACTGGAGGGCAAGTACTTCCGGCCGGTCACCGACCTGTTCCACTGGCCGGCGGGTCTGGCGGCCCTGGCCGGCGCGCTCGGGCTGCTGCTGCGCCGCCTCGAACGCCGGCGCATGCCAAGCGCCGGCCACCGGCAGGAGGAGGCCCGCGATGACTGATCTCCACTTCCTGCGCCCGGCCTGGCTGTTGTTGCTGTTCCTGCTCCCGCTGCTGCTGTGGGCCCTGCGGCACGGCGGCATCGGCGACAGCGGCTGGTCCCGCTGGATTCCCCGGCACCTGCTCACCCCCCTGGTACGGAGCCGGGACGACCCGGCCAGCCGGCACCCGGTCGCCCGGCGGGTGCTTCCGGCCATTGCCTGGATCAGCCTCAGTCTGGCCCTGGCCGGCCCCGCCTGGCGCGAGGCCCCCACGCCCCTGAAACACCCGGGCGACAGCCTGGTGATCGTGCTCGACCTGTCCCTGTCGATGCTGGCGACAGATGTGGAACCGGACCGTCTGACCCAGGCCAAACGCAAAATCCGGGACATCCTGGATGCCCGGGCGGGCAGCCTCAACGCCTTGGTGGTCTACGCCGCCGACAGCCACGTGGTGACCCCACTGACCGACGACGCCCGCACCATCGAAGCTATGCTCGCCGTGCTCGACCCGGTGATCATGCCGGCCCAGGGCAACCGGGCCGACCTCGCGGTGGCTCAGGCCAGGGCCCTGCTCGCCCAGGGAGCCCCGGGGCCGGGCCGAATTCTGCTCATCAGCGACGGGGTCGACGAGCGGTACTGCGCCGCCATTCACGACCAGCTGCAGGACGGGCGCTACCCCCTGGACACCCTGGTGGTCGGGACCGAACAGGGCGGCCCCATTCCCCTCGCCAAGCGGGGCTTCATCCGGGACAACGGCAACATCGTCATGACCCGGGCCGATGCCCCCGGGCTGGCCAGGCTGGCCCGCGACAACGGCGGCCACAGTCATGCCCTCACCCTGGACGATGGCGACATCCAGGCCCTGGCCCTGCGCGCCGCCGACGGCAACAACTGGCAAGACGCCAACGATCTGACGGTGGCGCGTTGGCAGGACGACGGCTACTGGCTGCTGTGGCTGGCCGCGCCCCTGCTGTTGCTGGGGTGGCGCCGGGGCATGCTCGCCGGCGCCCTGATGCTGGTGCTTCCCCTGGCGCCCCAGCCGGCCCAGGCCGCCAGCTGGGACAGCCTCTGGCTTCGGGACGACCAGCGTGCGCCGGCGCTGATCGAGCAGGACCCAGCACAGGCCGCCCGGGAACTGACGCAGCCGGAATGGAAAGCCACCGCGCTGTACCGGGCCGGCCGCTACGATCAGGCGGCACAGCTGTTCGGTACCCTTCAGGGGCCGGATGCCGACTACAACCGGGGCAATGCCCTGGCCCAGGCCGGCCGGCTCGAGGACGCCATCAAGGCCTACGACTCGGCGCTGGCGCAGGACCCCGAAATGGAGGACGCCCGGTACAACCGGGCGCTGGTGGAACAGTTGCTGCGCCAACGCCGCCAGCCGTCACAGCAGAGCCAAGGCCAGGGGCAAACGCCGAACCTGGGCGATGATCGAGAACACGGCCAGTCCTCGCCCGACCGTCAGGGGCAGGACAGCCAATCGGACCGCAACGCCGGCCCCACTCCGGGCCATACGCCCCCCAACGGCGACCCAGAGCCGTCCCGTGACAACGCCGGGCAGGCCCCCCAGCCCTCCCAGGAAACGGCAGAGCCCCCGCCGCCCCCCGAACCGGACACCGGCCATGAGCAGCAACCCGGCGAGGGCCGGGAGGACGGAGCCGAGGCACCGGACGAGCTGTCGACCGTACCTCTGAGTCAGGCGCAGGAACAGTGGCTGCGCCGGATTCCGGACAACCCGGGCGGTCTGCTGCGCCGCAAATTTCTGCAACAGTATCAGGAACGTCAGACACCTCCGGACGAAGGCGATACACCATGGTAAAACGGACCGTCACCCTCCTGGCCCTCCTGTGGCTGGTGCTGGCCTCTGCCGTCCAGGCCGACGAACTGCGCGTCGAGCCGGACCGGACCCGGCTGTACGAAGGGGAAGTGCTGACCCTCACCGTCAAGGGCCGCATGAAAATCGACATCAACCTGGGCAATCTGTTCGATTTCAACCTTTCGGACCTGCCCTCCCCCGACATTGAAAAGGTCGAACCGGACTTCGAGATCCTCGCCCGCAACCAGCGTTACAGCATCCAGACCATCAACGGCGACATGGTGGGGGAAATCACCTGGACCTACCAGCTGGCCCCCACCCGCACCGGCACCCTGACCATTCCGCCCCTGACCTTCAAGGGCGCCACGTCCAAGGCCATCGATATCGAGGTGGTGCCGGGGGCGCCGGCAGACCAGGGCGCCCGGCCGAGGGACAGTTTCATTGAGCTGTCGGCGGACAAAGCCGAGGTGTACGTCCAGGAACAGCTGGTGCTCACCGTCAAACTGTTCTTCACGGGAAACCTGATTCGCGGTGAGCTCTCGGAGCCGGAGCACCCCGATGCGGTGGTCGAGGCGCTGGGCAAGCAGCGGGAATACACCCGGTACCGAGACGGCATTCGCTACCGGGTGGTGGAACGGCGCTATGCCGTGTTCCCGCAGAAGCCCGGCGAACTGGAGCTGCCCCCCATTCGCTTCGAGGGCCAGGCACGCACGCCCGAAGGGGCCTTGCGTTTCCTCCGGGACAGCGAGGAGTTTTTCCCCATACCGATCAAGCCGGTGCCGGACAGCTTTTCCGGTGACACCTGGCTGCCGGCCCGCAACCTGACCCTGGAGGAAAGCGGGCTGCCGGCCACTCCCCAGGTGCATGCCGGGGACAACCTGACCCGCACCCTGGTGCTTCGGGCCGACGGACTGCCGGCGGAAACCCTGCCGCCGTTGCCGGACCAGGTACCCCCGGGCCTGCGTGCCTACCCCGACCAGCCAGAGCGGGACACCGAGGCCGGCCAGGATGGGTTGCAGGGCCGCCTGCGCCAGACCATCGCTCTGGTGCCCGTCCAGGCCGGCGACATGACCCTGCCGGAAATCCGGATTCCCTGGTGGGACACCGACACCGACAGCGAGAAAGTGGCGGTGCTGGATGCACGCACGCTGTCGGTGATCGGCTCCGCCAGCAGCCCGGAGCCGGCCCCCGCCACGCCCCAGGCCAGCCCCCCGAAACCGGAGCCCGCCGCCGAACCGGCGACCGGCCCGGCGGTCACCGATGCACCTGGAGCCGACCGCAATCCCTGGTTCTGGGTTAGCCTGATCCTGGCCGCCGGCTGGGGCCTGAGTGTCGCTGGATGGTGGTGGCAGCGGGGACGGGGAGCGCCGTCCGAAAGCCGGGGTGAGCGGGATGCCGACGGTTCCGAACGGGCCCGGTACGATCAACTCATTCTGGCCGCGAGGGCGGCCTCGCCGGACACGCCGCGACTGTTGCTGCGCTGGATGCGCGCACGCTATCCGGGCCAGCGTTTCCGGACCGTTGACGATGTCGCGGCCTTCCTCGGCGACCACAGCTTGGCCGCGGAACTGGCGCGCCTGGAACAGGCCCGCTTCGGAGCCCAACCTGACGGCCACGCCTACGACCACCGGGCGCTGCTGGCCGCCCTGGAACGGGCACGGCGCCAGCGACCGGCACCGACCAACGGCAACGACACCGCCCTGCCCCCGCTCTACCCGGACAACCTGTCGCCGTGACCGGTGCCGGGCGTCCGTATCAGTTGGTCAGCTGACGGTCGATCACCAGGGACACCGGGTCGCCGTCGTCACTGACGGCCACCGGCGCCGCCAGCTGGCCCTGCCAGTCGCCGGCACTGGCGGTGACCTCGCCGGAACGGCTCAGGCGCGCGGTGACCATCACCTGACGGACTTTGGAGATAGCCAGCTGCGGCGACATTGCCATGCGGTCGTCCAGACGCACCGTGGCCGGCAGGTCACCTGCGCTCAGGCGGGCCACCGCCAGGGGGGGACCGGACGGATTGCCGGCTTCACGCGCGAACACGAACAGGGTGGTGTCCGGCGGTATCTGGCCGGCGAGGCCGTCGGCGAGGGACAGTTGTACCGTAACCCCGGGACCGGCGGCGGGTTCCGCAGGGGGCGTCTCGCCCAGGCGTCGATAGGCTTCCTCGATGCCCCCGCGGATTGACGCGATCTGCGGATGGTCGGGTGCCACCTCCACGATCCGCTGCCAGTACCGGATCGCCTCCCGGTAGTCCTCTCGGCCGAAGGCGTGGATCCCCAGCAAACCCAACGAGTTCACCTCGTCCGGGTTCAGGGCGCGCGCCTGTTCGATGGTACGGGTCACGTCCTCGGTCATGTCGCCACGGCTGTCGAAGAACAGCGCCTGGGCCGCCAGCCCCAGGGCCACGGCCCGGGCGTTGTCGTCTCCCGCCACACTGTCGGCCAGCTGCCGGAAAGCCCAGGCCGCGTCGGTGTACCGCTCAAGGCGCATGTAACTCTGCCCCAGCATCGCCCAACCCTCGGGATTGTCCGGACTGGCTTCGAGCTTGGCCCTCAGTTCCTCCACCAGCTCCGCCATGCGTGCCTCCCGGGCGGCGCCGGAGCGTTGCATTTCCTGCATGGTCAGGAACTGCTCGACCCGATCCATGGCCCCCCACTTCTGATACAGCAGGAAAACGCCGGCGGGCAGCAGCAGAATGGACACCAGGGCCACCGCCATGGCACTGCGGCGACCGGGAGCCCGAGGAGGCCGCGCCGCCAGCTCGTCGGTCTCGGCGACGTCGTCCAGCAGGGCGCCGGCGAGCTCCTCCTTCAGCAGCTGATAGTTCTCCTCGTCCAGAATGCCGGCGTCACGCTCCTGCTCCAGCTCCTTCATCCGGGTACGGTAGGCCAGCAGATTCTGGTTCCGCAGGTCGGCCCGGGCCCGGGCCTCCGGGCGATGGAACAGGACGGGGTAGAGAATGAACGCAAGGGCCAGGAGAATCAGGCCGGTGGCGGCTATCCAGAAGGTGTTAGTCATAGAAACGGTGTCGCAGGCTTGAACATGGATGAAATGGAATCAGTCTTCACGCGGTGCCGGTCCGCCGCTGTCGGCACCGGCCAGGATCCGCTCGGCACGGGCCCGTTCCTCCGGGCTCAACGGCGGTTCCGAACGATCCCGGTGCCGTGAGCGGATGACCACGCCGGCGACCACCAACAGGCCGCCAAACACCGCGATCGCGGGGGTGAACCACAGCAGGAAGGTACGGCTGTCCAGCTTCGGCTTGTAGCGGACAAACTCACCGAAACGGGCGACCAGGGCATCGACGATCTCCTCGTCGGAAGCGCCCGCCTTCATCATCCGGTACACTTCATCCCGCATGTCCTGCGAGATCGGCGCATGGGAGTCGGCGATGTTCTGGTTCTGGCACTTGGGACAACGCAGTTCCGCCAGCAGATTCTGGAACCGGACCTCCTGGGCCCGGCTGTCGAAGTCGTAGACATCGGCCACGTCCGCCCAGGCCGGAACCGCACCAACCAGCAGTACGAGCAGCAGCAGTCTCAGTTTCCGCACCATCAGCCGTTCCCCCGGGCCTGTTCAACCACCGGCCGCAGGATGTCCTGCCAGACCTTTTCGTTGATCTCGCCGACATGGCGGTAGCGAACGATGCCGTTGGCGTCGATGACGAAGGTTTCCGGCGCGCCGTACACGCCCAGATCAAACCCCAGGGTGCCTTTCGGGTCATACAGGCTCACCTGGTAGGGATCCCCCAGCCGACGCAACCAGTCCAGGGCGTCCACCCGCTGATCCTTGTAGTTCATGCCGATGATGCGTACACCGTGCTCGCGGGCCAGGCGCATCAGGTCGGGGTGTTCATCCCGGCAGGACGGGCACCAGGTGCCCCAGACATTGAGCAAGGACACCTGCCCCAGAAACAGGCTGCGGTCCCACTGACGCCCGGGATCGTGCAGGTCCTCCAGCTTGAACTCCGGTACCGGCTTGCCGATCAGGGCCGACTCCAGGCGGGTCGGATCACGACCAATGCCGGCGAACAGCACCACGCCAAGGATGGCGGCCACCAGCAGCGGCAGGAACAGCAGCAGGCGCTTCATGACAACACCTCCGCACCGCCCTTGGGCGCATCCGCCACCGGCCGGGGCTCCCGGGCGGTCTCGCGAATCCGGTAGCGGCGATCGGCGATGGCCAGGAAGCCGCCGATGGCCATCACCAGGGCGCCAAGCCACAACCAGCGCACCAGCGGCTTGTACTGGAGACGGATCGCCCAGGCGTCCTCGGACAGGCGTTCGCCGATCGCCACGAAGAGGTCCCGGAACAGACCGGCGTCGATGTCTGCCTCGGTCATCACGCTCATGCCGACCCGGTACTGACGTTTCTCCGGGTGCAGCTCGGCGATTTTGTCACCGTCCAGCAGCACATCGAAACCGGCATACTGGGCGGTGAAATTCGGGCCTTGGCGCTCGCCGATGTCGGTGAATACGAACTGGTAGTCCCCGACGCTGGCGACATCCCCCGGCATCATGCGCACGTCACGCTCGATACCATAGTTGGACACCACAGTGGCGCCGGCGATGGTCATCGCCAGGCCCAGGTGCCCCAGCACCATGCCCCAGTAACTGCGGGACAGGCGCCGCAAGCCCGCCACCCGACCCTGCCGGGACGCGGACTTGAGCCACAGGTCCCAGCCGGTGGCCACCGCCACCCAGGACGCGGTGAACACACCGGCAAAGGCCCAGGGCCGGAAGCCACCGTAACCGACCATGACCGCGGCACTCACCACGACGCTGATGGCCAGGGGCCAGAGCAGCGTGCGCCCGAGCCAGCCGCCGTCGGTCTTTTTCCAGCGGGAGAAGATGCCGGCCCCCAGCAGCAGACCGGTCGCCACCGCCAGCGGGCTGAAGGTCAGGTTGAAGAAGGGTTCGCCGATGGACAGTTTGCCCAGTTCCAGATAGTCCAGGACCAGCGGGTACAGGGTGCCAATCGCCACCAGCAGCGTCGCCGCCACCAGCAAAATGTTGTTGAGCAGGAGGAAGACCTCCCGCGACAGGGCGCCATACCGGGAACGAACATGCACCACCGGAGCCCGGAAGGCATACAGGGCAAGGCTCGCAAACACCGTCACCGCCAGCAGCATCAGCAGGAACGTTCCCCGCTCCGGATCGGAGGCGAACGCGTGCACCGACGTCAGCACACCGGAGCGAACCAGGAATGTTCCCAGCAGGCTCAGGGCAAAGGTGACAATGGCCAGCAGCACCGTCCAGCTCTTGAACACGCCGCGTTTTTCCGTCACCGCCAGCGAGTGCATCAGCGCGGTGCCAGACAGCCAGGGCATCAGGGACGCGTTTTCCACCGGGTCCCAGAACCACCAGCCGCCCCAGCCCAGCTCGTAGTAGGCCCACCAGCTCCCCAGGGCAATGCCCACGGACAGGAAGGCCCAGGCCATGGTGGTCCAGGGCCGGGACCAGCGCGCCCAGGCGGCATCCAGGCGACCGTTGATCAGTGCCGCGATGGCAAAGGCGAAGGCCACGGAAAAGCCGACATAGCCCATGTACAGCATCGGCGGATGCATGATCAGACCCACGTCCTGCAGCAGCGGGTTGAGATCGGCGCCATCGACCGGCACGTTCGGCAGCAGGCGGTCAAAGGGGTTGGAGGTGACGATGATGAACAGCAGAAAGCCCACCGCCACCATGCCCAGAACCGACAGCACCTGGGAGATCATCACCGACGGCAGGCGCCGGCTGAAAATGGCCACCGCCAGGGTCCAGGTCGACAGCATCAGAATCCACAGCAACAGCGACCCCTCGTGTCCGCCCCAGACGGCGCTGAACTTGAAGTACCAGGGCAACAGGCTGTTGCTGTTGTTGGCGACGTAGGCTACCGAGAAGTCATCGGTCAGGAAAGCATGGGTCAGCAGCACGAACGCCAAGCCGATGAACACGAACAGGCCCGAGGCCAGGGGCCGGGCAAATGCCTGCAGGTTATCCCGCCCGGTCAGCGAACCGACCAGGGGTACGACGGAAAGGAGCACTGCCAGCAACAGCGCGATGATCAGTGCGATCTGTCCGAGTTCCGGAAACATCAGTATCCCCTGTCAAGGCTACGGAATTTATTGGGTGACGACGGGCGACGCCATGCCGCCGGCCTTGTGCTGCCCGCCGGAGGATTTCTCCAGCGCCTCCGCCACTTCCGGCGGCATGTAGTTCTCGTCGTGCTTGGCCAGCACCTGGTCCGCGACGAAGCGGCCTTCCGGCGTCAGCCGTCCCATGGCGACCACCCCCTGCCCTTCCGCGAACAGGTCCGGCAGGATGCCGGTGTACTCTACCGGCACCGACCGGTTGAAGTCGGTAATCCGGAATTCCACCTTGAGGCTGTTCGGGTCACGGATGACCGAGCCCTCCTCGACCATGCCGCCGGCCCGGATGCGGGCATCCAGGGGCGCCTCGCCCGAAGCGATCTGGGTCGGGTCGTAAAACAGGTTGATGTTCTGGCGCAGCGCGTAGGTGATCAGGCCCACCGCCAGGCTGATGCCGACGAGCAGAACCAGAACGATGGTCAGCCGTTTCTTACGGATCGGATGCATGGGTTACCTGCTGTTCAATCTTGGGGTACGTCAACTCGGGTAAAGGTGGCCGCCGTCCGCGCGTTGTCCCGCGCGGCCCGGTCCCGCTGCGCCAGGGCGCGGCGATACTCGTCCAGAAGCGCCCGGCGCCGGCGCAGCGACTGGAGCATCAGCGCCACCAGGCACAGGAAGAAGACGGCGTAACAGGTCCACACATAGGGACCGTGGCCTTCCATGGCAATGAATGCAGACAGTGACTCGAATGCCATGAATTAGTTCCTCCCCGCCATCACCAATTCACGAACCCAGCGGGTCCGGGACTCCCGGATCAGGATCTCGGACTGCATGCGGATGCAGGCCAGCCAGCCGAAGATCAGGTACAGACCCAGAACCGAAAGCAGCAGCGGCACCCACATCTCCGGCGGCATCGACGGCTTTTCCGTCAGCTTGAAGGTGGCGGGCTGGTGCAGGGTATTCCACCATTCCACCGAGTACTTGATGATCGGGATGTTCACCACACCGACCAGAACCAGCACCGCAGTCGCCCGGGCCGCCGATTTTTCGTCGCTGATGGCGCGGCCGAGGGCGATGACGCCGCCGTACAGGAACAGCAGGATCAGCATGGAGGTCAGACGCGCGTCCCAGACCCACCAGGTGCCCCAGGTGGGCTTGCCCCAGACTGCGCCGGTGAACAGGGCCAGAAAGGTCAGCCAGAGCCCCACCGGCGCCACCGCCTTCACGAACACATCCGCCAGCTTCATGCGCCAGACCAGGGTGACCACCGCGGCGACAGCCATCATGATGTACGCGGACTGGGCCAGAAACGCCGCCGGCACGTGAATGTAGATGATGCGATAGCTGTTACCCTGAAGGTAATCCTTGGGCGCGAATGCCAGCCCCCACACCACGCCCGACAACAGCAGCAGCGCGCCGGCGGCCAGCAGCCAAGGCATCAGGCGGGTCGCGATGCCGTAAAACCATTTCGGCGACCCCAGCTTGTGAAAAAATTGCCACATCGATTGGTACCCGTTCGTTCGAACTCTGTTTCTCTCGCTAGCTGTTTGACAGGCTGATCCGCAACGCCGAGGCCGCCGCGAACGGTGCCAGCGTCAGCGCCAGCACCAGGAACGCCGCCATCAATGCCAGGTGGCCACCGACCGGCGCCCCTTCCGCAGCCGCGGCCACCGTCCCGGTGCCGAAGATCAGAACCGGAATGTACAGCGGGATGATCAGCAGCGACAGCAACACCCCGGCGGACCGCAGTCCCAGGGTCAGGGCCGCACCGATGGCGCCGATCAGACTCAGTGCCGGCGTGCCGATCAGCAGCGTTAGACACAAAACCGCAATGGAGTTCCCCGGCTGGTGCACCATCACCCCCAGCACCGGTGCCAGCAGCACCAGCGGCAGTCCGGTAAGCATCCAGTGCGCCAGCGTCTTGGCCAGCACCAGCAGGAACAGGGGCTGCGGCTGGAGCACCAGCTGTTCCAGGGTGCCGTCGTCATAGTCGTGCCGGAACAGGTGGTCCAGAGACAAAAGCACCGACAGCAGGGCCGCCACCCACAGGATACCGGCTCCGGCCTCCCGTAGGAATGACACTTCCGGGCTCACCCCGAGCGGGAACAGCGTCACGACCATCACGAAAAACAGCAGGGGATTGACCAAATCCTGCCGCTGCCGGAACGCCACCCGCAGATCCCTCAGGAAAACGGCCTTCATGGCGGCCAGCAGGCCCACGTCCGAGCTGGCCAGTCGCCGGCGGTGCTCAGTCATCACCCGCCTCCTCCTGCCCCAGCGGAATCCGGTGCATGCCCGGCAGCCGCAGATCATGGTGCGTGGTCACCACCACCGCCCCGCCCTCGGCTGCCCGCTGCAGCAGCAGCGCCTCGAGCGCGTCGACCCCGTGCACGTCGATGGCGGTGAATACCTCGTCCAGCAGCCACAGCGGTTCGTCGGCGATCAGCAACCGTGCCAGGGCCACACGACGCTGCTGGCCCGCCGACAGATTGCAGCAGGGAACATCCTGAAAAGCCGCCAGACCGGTACCCTCCAGCGCCTGACGCAGTACCCGGTCCGGCAACGGCCGGCGACCGGCGGTCAGGGCGCGCAGGTTTTCCAGCGGCGTCAGCAGCGGTTTGATGCCGGGGCGGTGCCCCAGATACAAGGTGTTCCTTAAGAAGCTTTCCCGTTGCCGGTCCCGAGGCTCGCCACACCAGTAGAGCTCGCCGCTCCAAGCATCGTTCAGCCCCGCCAGGATACGCAGCAGCGTGGTCTTGCCCGAGCCGTTGGGCCCCTCGACACGCGTCACCGTACCGGGCAGTATGGAAAACGAAAGATCGCGGAACAGAACCCGCCTGTCGCGTTCACACTGCAAATGGACGGCCTGTAGTAACGGCTCAGACATCAGGGCCCCGAATCCAGGCGGTGCGCGTCGCGCGGCACCGGGTGTATTCATGACGAAAACGGCGGAAGTCGCCGGCGGCGCGTATTATAACGAAAGCATTTCCGGATTACTCTTGCTTGGGGTCAATTTGGGCCATGACAACGACGAAGCCTCCCGGCAACACCGGCGTGCCTCCGCTGCCCGGTGTCACCTCCCGTCCGGCGGAAGCCCGTCGCACGGCCGAGGTCGACGGCGCCCGGATTCTGGACCAGCTGCGGATCGGCCATCGCGAGACGGTCCTGGCACGCGTGGCCGAAGTGTCGCGCCAGGGCCAGGCGCCGGCGGAACTGCGGCTGGATATCCGTGGTCAAACGCTGGGGGTGCAGGCCGCCGTCGGCCAGACCGAACTGACCCCGGGTGACTGGATCCGGGTACTGCGCAGCGGCAACGAGCTGCAGCTGCTGGGCAAACTGGCGGACACGGCCGGCCCCACCCTGGCCCGGGCTCTGATCCAGCGGTTGCCATGGCAGCACAATCTGGGCGAGGGCCTGGCCCTGCTGGCCCGGTCTCTGAGCCAGGGACTCAAGGCCCAGGCCGTCCCCGGCCAGCTGCCCTCGGCCCAGTCCGTGCAGCCCCTACCCGAAGCGGCCCGGACTGCGCTGGCGCAGGTGTTGGCCGCCCTGCCCCGGGCCGGCGAGGTGCACCCCGGCGCCGGGCGGAACGATGACGTCGTGGCCCAGATCCGGCAATGGCTGCAGGACAGCGGACTGTTCGCCGAATCCCGCCTGCTCCGCTCCGGAACACCGCCCCCCACAGACCTGAAACTGGCCCTGGCCCAGGTGGCGACCGCCCTGCTGGCCGAACAGGGCCAGCCGCCGGACACGTTCAACCGCCTCACCCCGATGACCAGTCCGGAGCTGTTGCAGGCGCCCCTGAGCTTTCCCCAGAACGCCGCCCTGTCGTCCGCCCGCCCCGACACCGAGCCCCTGACGGTCGGCCAGGCCCTGCGCCTGCTGGCCGGCATGCTCAACCGCATCACCAGCAACCAGCTGCACAGCCAGGTACTGGCGACCCGTGCCGGCGCAGAAACCGGCGGCGGCCCCGCCCTGACCCTGCTGCTGGAGCTGCCATGGCTGAATGCCCAGCAGGAACCCAGGGTGGCGCAGCTGAGGCTGGAATACGAGGGTGAACAGGGGGAAAGGCGGCGCCGGCAGCGGGTCAGTGCCGGTGAGTGGCGGGTTACCCTGGCGATGGAGCTGGATCGGGCCGGTGCCCTGCAGTTCGAGGTGGCCCTGCGTACCGGTTCGGTGAGTGCACGGGTGTGGGCGGAAAAGCCCTCAACCCTGCGTCAGGTCAACCGGGAGTTGCCCCTGCTGAGGCGCAGCCTGGCCGACCTGGGTCTGGAGGTGGCTGAACTCGAGACCCGACAGGGTCGCCCGCGTCATCCGGAAACCCGTATTGAACACAGACTGGTGGATACCCGCGCATGAACGACGGTCCGAACCGCACCCGGCCAGCCGCCGCGGTGGCCCTGAAATACGATGGCGAACGTGCCCCGACCATTGCCGCCTCCGGGACCCGGGAACTGGCGGAGGAGATCATCCGCCTGGCCCGGGCACACCATGTGCCCCTGTACGAGAACGCGGAGCTGGCCGGGGTACTGGCGCAATTGGCCCTGAACGAGGAAGTGCCGGAAACCCTGTACCGGGTCATCGCCGAGATTCTGGCGTTCGCCTTTCACATCCAGGGCCGTACCCCCGACGATGTCCGCGCCCCCAACCCGGGCGCCTCAGACGATCAGTGACCGCAACGCCCAGACCTGCCGCCAGTGTTCCCCGGTACGCTGGGCCACTGCGGTCTCGAAATAATGGCGCAGGCGCCGGCGATCCTCCGGCTGGTCCTTGAGGGCCGAGCCGATCACATGATGCATCAGGTGCTCCACGGTCATGGCGCCGCCACCGTAGTACCAGGCATTCAGGCTGGCGGCATGGGCGACCGCCACCGCTTCGGCCGTCGACAGCGCCGAACCGGCGAGGCGATCGGTGCTGCGGCCGTCCAATGTCTGGCCATTACGCAGCTCGTGAAACAGGGTCACCAGTACCTCAATCACCGCCGGATCCGGCGCCACGGTCACCCCGGCCGCCGCATTGGCTCGCCGCACTTCCCTCAGCACTACGTCGATTTCATCGTCAACCTGGCGGATCGGCCGGATCTCCTCGAAATCCATGCGCCGCTTGAGCGCCGCACTCATGGCGTGCACCCCCTCGTCGATACTGTTGGACGTGGCGATGACGTTGAAGCCGTGGCGGGCCAGGATCACCCCCTCGTCCCCGGCCAGCTCCGGTATCACCACCACCCGATCCGACAGCACCGATAACAGCGCGTCCTGCAATGCCTGGGGGCAGCGAGCGATTTCCTCGAACCGCACCAGCCGGCCTTCCATCATGCCGCGCAGCAACGGGCTGGGCATCAGTGCTTCGCGACAGGGGCCCTGGCGCTTGAGAATGGCCTCGTTCCAGCCGTACAGCAACTGGTCCACGCTACCGACCGCGCCGCCCTGAAGCGTCAGCGTGGAGACACCGGAAATCGCGGCGGCCAGCAGTTCCGACAACCAGGACTTGGCGGTGCCGGGTTCCCCCACCAGCAGACAGCCCCGGCTGGTGCACAGGGAAATGATGATCCGGACCACCATGGCCCGGTCGGCCACGAACTTGCGCTCGATGCCCAGGGCGTCGTCACCCATGACGAAGGTTTCCACCGCCCGGGGGGACAGCCGCCATCCCGGCGGCACCGGCCCCATGTTCAGATCGGCCAGCGCCGCCAACTCGTGGGCATAGGCCACCTCGGCCGGTGCCCGCTGGACCCCGGCCACCGACATCTTTGCTTGTTTCGGGCTCATTCGGACCTCCTGCGTCCACCACGGACTTCCGGCGCCATGCGCTCCCTCGGCAGGATACGGGGCAGTTCGGACAGGGGAATCACCCCTTCAATGACGTGGTCCAGCGCGCTGTCGCGCATGGTCACCAGGCCCGCGTCCAGGGCACGCCAGCGCAACTCCCCGATCGGCGGCTGGCTGGAAATGGCGTTGCGGATGTCGGAGTTCACCTCCATGTACTCCACGATCGCCACCCGGCCCTGGGTGCCACGGCCGTTGCAATGCTCGCATCCCTGCCCCTCGTAGCAGCGAAAATTGGCGGGCGCGCCGTCCGGAAACAGCTCGGCGAGGATACCCGGCTCCGGTTCCGCCGGCTGCCGGCAGTGCAGGCAGATGCGCTTGGCCAGGCGCTGGGCGATCACCGCCAGCAGCTCGCCGGCGATGGAGTTGGGGTGAACCCCCAGGTCATACAACCGCTGGAGGGAATCCACGGCATCGTTGCAGTGCAGGGTCGACAACACCACATGGCCGGTCTGGGAGGCCCGGATTGCCTCCAGCGCGGTTTCCTGGTCCCGGATCTCACCCACCAGGATGACATCCGGATCTTCGCGGACGAAGGCCCGCATGGCATCAGCGAACCCAAACCCGATGTCTGCCCGGACCCGAGTCTACTGAATGTTGTCGATGGAGTACTCGATGGGGTCTTCGACGGTGATGACCTTGCGACGGCCGTCGTCCGCCAGGGTCTGCAGGCCGGCATAGAGCGTGGTGGACTTGCCGGAGCCGGTAGGGCCCACCACCAGAACCAAACCCGCGGGGTTGTCCAGCAGCCGCTGGTAACGGGCGCCAATGGCCTTCGACATGCCCAGCTCGGCGATGGTCATGGCCCGGCCGGTCTGGGGCAGCAGGCGGATCACCACGTGTTCGCCGTGCAGCGAGGGCTGAGTCTGTATCCGCAGGTCGTAGAGCGCGTCCCCCAGTTTCAGTTGGGATCGGCCGCCTTGGGGCAGGCGATGCTCGGCGATGTTCAGTTCCGCCCGCAGTTTGATGACGTTGATCACCCCCCGCAGCTCACGGGGCGTCAACTGGTAGCGGGACAGGTCGTGCAGTTCGCCATCAACCCGCAGCCGAACCCGGACCCGCTCACCGTACTGCTCGATATGAATATCACTGGCTTTCTCGCTGACCGCATCCAGCAGAATGGCCTCGTACACGGACACCAGATACGGCGCCACCTGCCGGGAATCGGATTTGTCGCCCAGACTCGCCTGGGCGGCCGGCGCGGTCACCGGGTCCGCGTGGTCCTCGACAAACTGCTTGCCCTGAGCGGTCAGGTCCAGCGCCGACCAAATGCGCCGAAAATCCGTCGGCGTCACCAGCACGCACTCAATGGTGGAATTGGGTGTCAGTCGCTCCAGCTGGTCGGTGCGGGCATCGGGGTCGTCGGTAATCACGGTGATCCGCCCGTTTACCTCGGTGATCGGAATCAGCCGGGACAAGTCCAGGAAGGTTCTCGAAAAACGCCGGAACAGACCCGGCTGCAGGCCGGTCAGGACCTCGTCCGCCTCCCGGAACACCATGCCGCGCTGCCTGGCCAGGTCCTGGTACAACCCGACCTCCTCCAGGTTGAGCCGCTTCCGGACCACGTCCAGCACCCGGGCATTGGTCTGGGCGGCTTCCGCCCGGGCCGCCGACAGCAGAGTGTCGTCCACCAGCCCCAGGTCGATCAGGATCTGCTCGGCGTTGCGGTTGAAATCCACCCACCCCAGGGTCTGGCTGCGCGCCAGCGTCCCGCCGCGGTTCTCGAACATGGCCAGGCTGGGAACCGGCCCGGCACGGCCTTCCAGGCACACCAGCCGGCCCCGGTCCCGCAGGGCCGGCAACAGCCCCTTAAGGTTCTTCAGGAAGGTGGTACACAACACCAGGTCGCCCTCGAGGGCCGGCAACCCGGCCTCCGCATCCACCGTCATGACCTCGATGTTGTGCATGCCCAGTCGGGCAAAGCGGGCCTTCGCCGCCTCGGCCACCACGGGGTTGCGCTCAACATACACCACGGTATGCGCCAGCTCGGCCAGCACGGCGGTCAGATAGCCCGAACCACCGCCGACATGAACCAGGCGTTGGTCGGGTTCGATTTCCGGCATCAGGGACAGCAGATGCCGGACGGTTTCCTCGCGGGGGATGGAGTGGCCGGTGATGGAGGGGGCAAGATCGGAGCCGGCGACGAATTCATGGCGGGAGACAGCACGGAGGGCCGCCTGGGCCCTCGGGTATACTCTTTTCATCCAGCACTTCCGTTAAAACGACAGGTCAGGCGACCTGGCGTTTTCGTAATGCTGACACCAGTTCCGCCTCGGGACGGGAAATTCCGCACGTGTTCATAAGATCGTCGATATCTGCGCCCAGATCAACCAAGCGGGCCGCTTCATCGTAGGAAACCCGCAGCGGATCGTTCTGGCGCATTTCCTCAATGACGGTTTTCAGCTCATGCAGCTGCCGCTCGCACTGCACCAAGCGCTGGCCCACCCCCAGGCTGCCGCTGGTGGTGGCATGCACCTCCCGCCCGAGGGCGTCACAGCGTTCCTTGAGGGACGTGCGCAGGGCCCGGATCCGACGCCCCTGAACGATGCCCTGGATCACCAGAAGCACGATGGCGGCCACGGTGCACAACCACGGAAGTATGGCGGAAAGCTCTGGAGTCATGACGGACATCTCCCCTGTGATGTTGGTTCCCGGGGCGTCCGTCGCCTGTCTGCCCTACCCTGGGCCTACAGTGCTGCGATTTCCGCCCACTCGTCTTCGGTCAGCATCTTGTCGAACTCAACCAGGATGATGAGTTCGCCGTTCTTGTTGCAGACACCCTGGATGAACTTGGCGCTTTCCTCGTTCCCCACGTTGGGTGCCGTCTCGATTTCGCTGCTTTTCAGGTACACAACCTCGGCCACGGAGTCCACCAGGATACCCATCACCTGGTTCGCGGACTCCATCACCACGATACGGGTGGCGTCGGTCACTTCCGCGTCCGCCAGGCCAAACCGGCGGCGGGTGTCGATGACCGTGACCACGTTGCCCCGCAGGTTGATGATGCCAAGGACGTAGTCCGGGGCACCCGGTACCGGGGCAATCTCGGTGTAACGCAGGACTTCCTGAATCTGCATGACGTTGATGCCATAGGTCTCGTCATCCAGTTTGAACGTCACGTACTGCAGTACCTGATCATCCTGGGCCTGATTCTGCTGTCCGCTCGGGGATGCCATAGCGCTCTGTCTCCTCTGTGGCTGCCCGGCGGGCAACCTGATCGTCAAAAAAACATCATCAGTGCCCACATGCTATATGTAGGGCACAAACCGTGCCAGACCTGCACGGTTTCAGTCGGTAACGGTTCGCTACCGTCACTCCAGATCCAGGTGGTGCTCCCGTTCCGCCCTGGCGAGCAGGTCCGCCATGGTGCGCACGTCAATCAGCGCGCACATGTGATCGATCACCGTGCCCGCGAGCCAGGGCCGCTTGCTGCGGGCGGAACGCCAGCGCACCTGCTCCGGGCGCAGCGTGAAGGACTGGGCGACCTCGTCGCAAGCCAGTCCCCAGTCACTGTCATCCAGGCGGATGACAAACCGGTAGTTGTCCCGGGCATTGGCCGGCACCCGACCCGCCATGATCCATTCAGCGGTGTCCACCACCCGTAGGTTGTGCTCCGTGTCCGGCCGGATCCCCATGTACCAACGCGGGCTGCCGGGAATGGCCCGGATCTCTTCCTCGATGCGATGGATGGCGCCGAGCAGTACCAGGGGAACCGCCAGTTGCAACCCGGCCACGGTAAACAGCAGGCACTCGAACGGCTGCTGTGACCAGTCCGGCCGGGTCGGCGGGGCCGGAGTCCCGGCGTCCGCCAGCGTCTCCGGAGCCGGTGGCGCAGGGGCAGCCTCGAGCACCGGTTCAGGAGCCGCCACAGGCGCCGGAGCCACTACCGGGGCCGGTACCGGTGGCGCAGGCTCCTCCGCCACCGGCGTCACCGGATCCGGCTCGCTCCGGGTGTCTTCCTGCCGGGCGGCATCGGTGGCGCTGTGGAGCAGTTCATCCAGATAACTGGCGATGGCTTCGGCCGGGTCCACCAACGCTGTCAATTTTCCGTCGTCAACCATGCCGCCGCTCCCTCGGGATTTCGGAGTGCGCCAGCAAATCGTTGAGCAGATGCGTATAGGCCCGCACGCCGTGGGTCTGGGTATCCAGGGCCGACGGCACCACCCCCGCCTGGCTGGCATCCCGGAACTTGGTGTCGACCGGGATGGCAAAGCGCCAGAGGCTGTCGCCGTATGTCTTGCGCAGCAGGTTGAGGCTCTTGACGGAAGCCTGGGTCCTGCGGTCAAACAGCGTCGGCACAATGGTGTACGGCAGGGCGTTCTTCTGGGACCGCATGATCATCTGCAAGGTATGCAGCATTCGTTCAAGCCCCTTGATGGCAAGAAACTCCGTCTGCACCGGAATCACCAAGTGCTGGGCCGCGGCCAGGGCGTTAACCATCAGCACCCCCAAGGACGGGGTGTTGTCCAGAATCACATAATCGAAGTCGTCCCAGAGCTGGGCCAACGCCCGAGAAATGATCAGCCCCATGCCCTCGGCGCCCACCAGCCGGCGCTCCAGCGTTGCCAGTGCGGTGCTGGCGGGCATCAGCGACAGCCCCGGACAGCCGGTCTCGGTGACCAAGCTCGCCGGCAGGCCCTCCGGTACCCGTCCCTGATTCTGGAACAGGCCGAAAACACTGCGCTGGACGGTATCCGGATCCAGGCCAAACCAGCTTGTCAGGGAGCCGTGGGGGTCCAGATCCACCACCAGTACGCGTTTGCCCCGCTCGGCCAGGAGTCCGCCCAGGGTGACCACGGTGGTGGTCTTGCCGACCCCACCCTTCTGATTGGCTACTGCCCAGATTCGCACGTACGTGCCTCCACATTCGCTCCGGAACGGCCCCGCTCCCGGTCTCGTCGTTCAAGGGTATTATCGGCCGCCACCCATGCAACTTGAACAGCGGACAACACAAGGTTCCGGCAAGGATTTGCCACAACTCGATCAGAACGGGGAACAGATACAGAATTCATGCCAGCCGCCGTTGACAGACCCCAGGGAACGGGCCCAGCTCAACGCATGGTACCCCGGATGCTGGCATCCCGGGAAATCAGCAGGACCACACGCCGGTTACGCCGTCGCCCTCTTCGGTGTCGTTGCGCGCGACCGGCTGGTACTGGCCATAGCCCACCGCCGCCATCCGCTCCGGCTCGATACCCTCGCGGACCAGCATCCGGACCAGAGCCGCGGCACGGGCCGCCGACAGTTCCCAGTTCGAGGGGAATCGGGGCGTTTTGATGGGCTGATTGTCGGTGAACCCTTCCACCTTGATGGCGTTGTCGTGCCCCCGGAGCACGCGGGCGATCTTTGCCACCACTTCGAAGGCATCGTAGTGGGGCTCGGCGTCACCGCTGCTGAACAGCAGGCTGTCCGGCAGATTGAGCTCCAGCCACTGGTCGGAGGTTTCCAGGGACACCACGCCCTGATGGATCAACGCATCGAATTCCAGCGCCAGCCTGTCCGACATCGCCCGCAACGCCTCCACCCGCCCCTGCTCGTCCATGTCGGGATGGCGGGGGGCCTCGGCCACCGGCGGCGGAATCACCTGATCCGCCGGAGCACTGTCGGCGCGGCGCGGCTGGTCGCCCACCTCCACCGGCTGGAACGAGCGCTGGGGCGCGTTGAACACCCCGCTCATGGTCTCCGACAGAACCTTATACTTGCCTTCATTGATGGACGAAACCGAGTACATGACCACGAAGAAAGCGAACAGCAGGGTAATGAAGTCCGCGTAGGAAATCAGCCACCGTTCCCGGTTATGCAAGTCTTCGTGGGATTGCCTGCGACGCCGCATAGGAAAGGCCCGTGGTGAGTTACTGCAGGAATCCCCGCAGCCGCAGCTCGATGGATTTTGGGTTTTCCCCTTCCGCGATGGCGATCAGGCCATCGATCATCATGTCCTCGTAGCGGGTGCGCTCGCGGACGATGCCCCGCAACTTGTTGGCCACCGGAAAGAACAGCAGGTTCGCCAGGGCCACGCCGTAGATGGTGGCCACAAACGCGGTGGCGATGCCTCCCCCCAGGGACTGGGGATCTTCCAGATTGGTCATCACCTGGATCAGACCCATCACGGCACCAATGATGCCGATGGTCGGCGCATACCCGCCCATGGATTCGAACACCTTGGCAGACTCGAGGTCCCGTTGCTCCCGGTTTTGCAAGTCCACTTCCAACACATTGCGCAGGGTTTCCGGCTCGGCGCCGTCCACCAGCAGTTGCAGGCCCTTGCGGGCAAACGGCTCCTGTTCCCGGTCCGCCAGCCCTTCCAGGCCCAGCAGTCCCTGCTTACGCGCCTTGACGCTCCAGTCCACCACCTTGCCAATGCCATCCTCGAGACTGACATACGGTGGCAGGAACACCCACCGGGCCTGGGAGCATGCCCGTTTGAGCACCGGCCAGGAGGTCTGGAGGATCGTGGCTGCCAAGGTTCCGCCGATCACGATCACCGCTGCGGGGCCGTTGAACAGCGACCCCAGGGCGCCGCCCTCGAGCAGGTTGCCGCCAAGAATGGCCGCGAATGCCAGGACGATGCCCAGCAGGCTGAGGATATCCACTAGCAGACCCCTTCCACCAGACGCGGGCCGATCTCATCCAGCGACAACACCTCGTCACTGAGACCGGCCTTGGCCACCGCCATGGGCATGCCGTAGATCACCGATGACTTCTCGTCCTGGGACCAGACGTCGGACCCCGTCTGCTTCATCATCCGACAGCCTTCCTTGCCGTCTGCGCCCATGCCGGTCAGGATCACGCCCAGAGTCTTGCCGGGGAAGCTCCGCGCCAGCGAGCCAAAGGTCACGTCGACACAGGGCTTGTAGTTGAGACGCTCATCCCCGGGCAGAATGCGGATACGGGCTTGGCCGCCCCGGTTCTCCACCAGCATCTGCTTGCCTCCCGGCGCCAGCAACGCCAGCCCCGGACGAAGCAGGTCGCCATCCTCCGCCTGCCGGACCTGGATCTGGCACAGTTTGTTCAGCCGTTCCGCAAACGCCGGCGTGAAGCTGGCCGGCATGTGCTGCACCAGCACAATCGGCGCAGGGAAGGTGGCCGGCAGGGCGGACAGCACCTTCTGCAGAGCCACCGGGCCACCGGTGGAGGTGCCGATGGCGACGACGCTGTAGTGTTTGGCCGGGCCGTGGCCCCGGCGGCGGGGCTCCCCCTCCCGGGACACAGTTTCCGGCCGGGAATCCGGCGCCGCCGGTTGCCGGCTCCGGAGCGAGGCCGAGGCGGCACGGGGGGGCGCAGGCCTGGCCGGTACCGTGCGGCCGCGCTCCGACAACGGTGCGGGCGCCGTGGCCCGGGCACCGGGCCGGCTGCGGGCAACATCCAGTACCCGCTGGATCAGAATGGTCTGGAGCTGGCTGGAATCCCGGGCGATCTCCTCGAAATTCTTGGGCAGGAAATCCACCGCACCGGCTTCCAGGGCGTCCAGGGTGACGCGGGCACCCTCATAGGTCAGCGAGGAAAACATCAGCACCGGTGTGGGCTGCCGGCGCATGATTTCGCGAACGGCGGTGATGCCATCCATCACCGGCATTTCATAATCCATGGTGATCACATCCGGGCGCAGCCGTTCGGCCATTTCCACGCCCTCACGCCCATTGGACGCCACCCCGGCCACCCGGATCTGCCCGGAGCCGGTCAGTATTTCGGTCAGCCGTTTGCGGAAGAACCCTGAATCGTCCACGATCAGGACGGAAACGGTCATCCTTGCTCTCCTAGCGCGATCCCCACCGGTACCGGTCAGCCGTAGTGCTGCAGCAGGCTGGGGACATCAATGATCAGTGCGATACGGCCGTCACCGGTAATGGTGGCGCCGGCCATGCCCGGCGTGCCCTGAAGCGCGCGGCCGAGCGGCTTGATGACCACTTCTTCCTGCCCGACCAGCTGGTCCACCACAAAACCGACCTGCTTGGTTCCCATGGCGACGATCACCACATGGGCGTTGTCCGGGGTATCCTGGGCAGCAGCGCCCTTCACCAGCCAGCGTTTGATGTGGAACAGCGGGAAAACCTTGTCGCGCACGACAATGCATTCGCGGCCGTCGACAATGTTGGTCTTGGTGAGGTCGAGGTGGAAAATCTCCACCACGTTGACCAGCGGCAGCGCGAAGGACTGGTCGCCCAGCATGATCATCAGCGTCGGCATGATCGCCAGGGTCAACGGCACCTTGATCAGGATCTTGGTGCCCTTGCCTTGCTCGGAGACGATGCTGATCTGACCGTTCAGCTGGCCGATCTTGGTTTTCACCACGTCCATGCCCACACCCCGGCCGGACACGTCGGAAATCTGTTCCTTGGTGGAAAAGCCGGCGGCGAAGATCAGATTGAAACACTCCTGATCGGTCAGGCGGTCGGCGGCATCCTGGTCGTACAGCCCCTTTTCCACCGCTTTCTGACGCAGCCGGTTCGGGTCCATGCCGGCGCCGTCATCCTCGATGGCCAGCAGGATGTGGTCCCCTTCCTGCTCCGCCGACAGGGTCACCGTGCCCATCCGCGGCTTGCCCGCCTTCTCCCGGACATCCGGCGGCTCGATGCCGTGGTCCACCGAGTTCCGCACCAAGTGCACCAGCGGATCGGACAGGGCCTCGACCAGGTTTTTGTCCAGATCGGTGTCCTCACCGTGCATGACCAGGTTGACTTCCTTGTTAAGGTTGCGGGCCAGGTCGCGCACCACTCGGGGGAAACGGCCGAAGACCTTCTTGATCGGCTGCATCCGGGTCTGCATGACCGCCGCCTGCAGGTCGGTGGTCACCACGTCGAGGTTGGCGACGGCTTTGTGCATCTGTTCATCGTCGCTGTCGGCGCCCAGGCGCTGCAAGCGGTTACGAACCAGCACCAGCTCGCCCACCATATTCATGATGTCATCCAGGCGCTTGGTATCGACCCGGACCGTAGTCTCGGCCACCGGGGCCGACTCCCGCGTCGGCGCCGCTGGCCGGGTACTGGCCTTGGCCGGTTCCGTTTTTTCCACTCTGGGCGTGGCGGCGGGTTTCGCCGGAGGCTCCTGCTTGGGCGAAACCGCTCCGGAGGGTGACGCCGGCCCGGAAGCGATCCCGGAGGGACTGCCGCCCTTGCCGTGCAGCTCATCCAGCAGTTTTTCGAACTCGTCGTCGGTAATGAGGTCGTCACCCCCGGCGGGCGGGGTTCCGGAACCCTCCCCGACGGAACCGGAAGCGGGCGCAACGGCGCCGGTCTTGGTGACCACGTCGCCGGAGAAACGCCCTTTGCCATGCAGCTGGTCCAGCAGCGCCTCGAATTCGTCATCGGTGATTTCATCGCCGCCGGCCGCGGTGTCGGACGCCTCCGGCGGCGAGCCGTTGTCGGCCCCGGCTGCGCCCGCCTCACCCTCGGTCAGGGCATCCAGCAGCTGCTCGAATTCATCGTCGGTGATGTCGCCACCGTCCTGGCTTTCCGGCACTGCGGCCGGCACCTCCGGAGCGGGGCTGGCGGGCGGCGCGGCGGTTGGTGCCGCGCCGGCTTCCGCCGGCTGGGCCAGCGCGTCCAACGCGACGATCAAATGGTCCGGAGCCGGCGTGGGTTCCTCGTGGTTACGTACCTGCTCGAACATAGCGTTGACTTGATCGAGGGCCTCCAGCACCACGTCCATCAACTCGGCGTCCACCTGCCGCTTGTGGTTGCGCAGGGTGTCGAACACGTTCTCGGCGGCATGGCAGCAGTTGACAAGCGCTTCCAGCTGCAGGAATCCGGCACCGCCCTTGACGGTGTGGAAGCCGCGAAAGATGGCGTTGAGCAGGTCACTGTCGTCCGGATGCTGCTCCAGGTCCACCAGCTGCTCGGACAGCTTTTCGAGAATTTCTCCAGCCTCAACCAGGAAGTCCTGGAGGATCTCTTCGTCGGCATCTAACGCCATGGATTACCCTCTTTGCTCAGAAACCGAGACTGGACAGCAGGTCATCGACATCGTCCTGCCCGGACACAACATCGTCACGCTCTTCCGTGCGGATTTGCGGGCCCACACCTTCCTCCGCCGACACCGACTTGTCGTCGAGCTGATGCACCGTGCCGGTCAGCTGGTCGACATGACTGGCCATGACCACCAAGCTCAGCAGGTGTTCCTCCACTTCCTTGACCAGCGTGGTGACCTTCTGAATCACCTGGCCGGTCAAGTCCTGGAAGTCCTGGGCCAGCAAGATTTCCGACAGATTGCCATACAGGGTGTCGGCGTCGCCGGTCAGCTTGGAGAAGAAGGTATCGATGCGGGCGTACAGGTCCCGGAACTCGTCCGGCTGCATCTCCCGGCGGCGCAGTCGCTGCCACTCCTGTCGCAGCGCCGCCGCCTCGTCCCGCATGGCATGCGCCATCGGCATGCTTTCCTCGACCAGGTCCATGGTCCGGTTGGCGGCCTGGGCGGTCATCTGCACGACGTACTCCAGCCGGTCGGAGGCGTCGGTCATCTTGGAGAGGGCTTCTTTCTGCTCGGCGTTGCGGGGATCGATCTGGAAGTTGCGGATGGCCTCGTGCAAGCTGCGGGTCAGGCGCCCCACCTCCCGGTACAGGCTCTGATCCTTGACCTCACTCAGGTCGTTGATCAGGGACATGGCCCGGCCATAGTCGCCGGCGTTGACGCTTTCGGCCAGTTCCGCCGCCTGGCGCTGGAGCTTTTCGGTCACGTCCGGATCGAGCCCCTGATGGTTCTTCTTGCTATCGCTCATGAGAGCCATCCGACCTCTGGTTACTGAATGCGTTCGAAGATTTTCTCGATCTTTTCCTTGAGGACCGCGGCCGTGAAGGGCTTGACCACATAGCCGTTGACCCCGGCCTGCGCCGCCGCGACGATCTGGTCCCGCTTGGCCTCCGCTGTCACCATCAACACCGGCAGGTTTTTCAGGTTCTCATCGGCGCGAACGGCCTTGAGCAGGTCAAATCCCGACATGCCCGGCATGTTCCAGTCGGTGATCAGGAAGTCGTACTTCCCGCTCTTGAGCATCGGTAACGCGGTATTCCCGTCATCCGCTTCGTCGGTGTTGCTGAAGCCGAGATCGCGCAGCAGGTTCTTGATGATCCGTCGCATTGTGGAAAAGTCGTCCACAATGAGGATTTTCATGTTCTTGTCCAATGGGACCTCCAGTAACTAACACCCGGAATACATTTGGCCTGAGCACCGAAACTCTGGCAAGCCTTGGCTTTTGCCGTCTATTGTCAGGCGTTTGGACCGGTTGTAAAGCGCCGGTTACCAAAAGCTACACACTGAAAATGGGCAGCGACGGATTCAGGCATCCTCCGCATCCCGCCAGTCCGTCAGACGCCCCCGCAACCGGAGCGCCGCCTGGCTGTGGATCTGGCTGACCCGGCTTTCACTGACCCCGAGCACGGCCCCGATTTCCTTCAGGTTCAATTCTTCCTGGTAGTAAAGGCTCAATACCAGCTTTTCACGTTCCGGCAGCGCGTCGATGGCCTGCGCCAGGCTGCGGCGAAATGCCTCCGAAGACAACCCGTCCAAGGGATTGTCGCTGCTCTCTGATTCCTCTATCGGCAGCTCGCCGGATTCTTTGAGCTCATCCAGGCTAAAAAGTCGGCCGCTGCTGGCGTCGGACAGGGCCGAGTGGTAGTCCGGCAGCGCCATGCCCAGTTCCTCGGCCACTTCCCAGTCCTGGGCCTCCCGCCCTTCCCGATCCTCCACTGCCTTGATGGCCTGGGCGATCCGGCGCGAGTTGCGGTGCACGGAACGGGGCACCCAGTCGCCCTTGCGGATTTCATCGACCATCGCGCCGCGAATACGGATGCCGGCGTAGGTTTCGAAGGTGGCGCCCTTGGTGGAGCTGTAGCGTTGCGCGGCCTCCAGCAGGCCGATCATGCCGGCCTGCATCAGGTCTTCCAACTGAACCGAGGCCGGCAGACGGGCCATGAGGTGGAGAGCGATTTTCTTGACCAGCGGCGCGTGTTCCTCAACCAGCCGTGACGGGCCCGAGGCTCCGGCTTGGTGATACATTCCCAGGTGCTTCGCCAATGTCATGCGTCCGGTGTTGTCGTTGGCTGGTTCCCGACTCTGGCCTAGACGAGCCGCTCCACAAAGAACTCCAGGTGACCACGGGGCGTGGACGGTAACGGCCAGCTGTCGACCTTGTCCGCAATCGCCTTGATGGCCAGCGAGGCCTTGGCACGCGGATAGGCGTCCAGTACCGCCCGCTGCCGCTGCACCGCCTTTTTAACCGCCTCATCGTACGGCACCATACCCACGTATTGTAGTGCCACATCCAGAAAGCGCTCGGTGACGCGCGTCAGTTTCTCATAAAGGTGCCGCCCTTCCTGCTCGCTGCGTACCTGGTTGGCGAGGATGCGAAAGCGGGTCACGCCGTAGTCGCGGTTCATAAGTTTGATCAGGGCGTAGGCATCGGTGATTGAGGTGGGCTCGTCGCACACCACCAGCAGCAGTTCCTGGGACGCCCGGAGGAAGCTGACGACGGATTCGGAGATACCGGCGGCGGTGTCGACGATGAGCACGTCGATCTGGTCGCCAAGTTCACTGAACGCATTGATCAGTCCGGCGTGCTCCATCGGACTGAGCTGCGTCATTCTCTGGGTGCCGGAGGACGCCGGCACAATCTTGATGCCGCCGGGCCCCTCCACCAGGACATCCCGGATGTCGCACTCGCCGGCCAGCACATCCTGCAGATTGCGGTTGGCGGTGATGCCAAGCAGGACGTCGATGTTGGCCAGCCCGAGATCCGCGTCCAGCAGAACAACCCGGCGCCCTTTCTGGGCCAGGGCAATCCCCAGGTTCACGGAGATGTTGCTCTTGCCGACCCCACCCTTGCCACCGGAAACGGCGATGACCTGAACCGGATGTGCTTTGCTCATACTCTTTCCAGTCTCTTGCCCAGTTTCTGCCACGGGCCCTTGTTATTGATACGACGCCAGACTCACGCAGGCACAACACCACCGGCCCATGGCCAGGGGCTTATGCCCCTTCCGCCACCGTCCGCTGCGGCTGAAGCCGTTTCAGACGCTCGACGGCCAGACGCACCAGAGGAGCCGGTTCCGCGTGGTGCAGGTCCTCGGGTATTTTCTGACCGTTGGTGTAATAGGCCACGGGCAACCCCGTTTCCATCACGAACCCCAGGGATTCGCCCAGGGTCAGGGCCTCGTCGACCTTGGTCACGACGCACCCCGCGAGGCTTGCCATCTTATAGCAATGCCAGACAGATTTCATGATACGCGGCTGGCTGGTCGCGGACACCACCAAGTGCGTGCGCACGCCGTGCCGGCTGCGGGCCAGTTCCGCCAGCTGTTCCTGACAGCCGCGGTCGGAGGGCGTCAGACCGGCGGTGTCGATCAGCACCAAGTGGCGGTCGGACAGTTCGTCCAGTATATCGTCCAGGCTGTGGCTTTCGTCCACCACCCGGACCGGCACGTTCAGGATACGCCCAAACACGAACAGCTGCTCGTGGGCGGCCACGCGATAGCGGTCGGTGGTCACCAGCGCCAGGGCATCCGGACCATGGCGCAGCACGTAGCGCGCCGCCAGTTTGCCGATGGTGGTGGTCTTGCCAGAACCGGTAGGCCCGACCAGCGCGTAGACGCCCCCCTGGTCCAGCCACTCCTGACGGGATGTCCGGACACCGGCAGCCAGCATTTTCAGCGCCTGCTTCCAACCGTCCTCCAGGCGTCCGGCCTTGTGCCGGCGTGACAGTGTCGCCGCCAGCTCGGCACCCAGCCCGAACTCCTGCAGCCGCTCCGCCAGACGCTGTTGAACCGCGCCCAGCCCCGGCCGTGGGGCGGCGTCCGGCTGCTGGCCGCGCACCAGTTCGCGCAGGGAGCTGATTTCCTCGCGCATCCGCGCCAGCTCCCGGGAGTAGTCACCGGCCGGAGCCGAGGCCACCGGCGCCGGTTCGTCGGCCATGGCACGGGCCAGGCCGAGATCGTCCAGCGCCATGGTCTCGGCCGGTTGGCTCCGTTGTTCGCGGATCTCCCGGATGCGCTCGCGGGAACGCTGGAGTTCGTCCTCCAGGCGCCGGTGCTGCTCCGCCTGCAGTTCCGCAAGGCGCGCGCCGCTGGTCGCTTCGTCGGCTTTTTCTCCCAGCCGCTGCCGCGCCATGTTCTCGTCGTAGTCCAGGGCCGTCACGATTTCGACGCCGCCGTCCACCCGGCGGTTGGACAGGATCACGGCATCCGGCCCCATGTCCTGGCTGACCTGCTTCAGCGCCTCGGCCATGGTCCGGGCGAAAAACCGTTTCACTTTCATGCTGATTCATCCTCCCCGCGACGGGCCCCGCGCCCGTCGCCCTGATGTCCGACGGCAAGTTATTGCCCCACGGACGCCACGATGGTGACCTGTTTGTTGTCCGGAATCTCCTGATAGGACAGCACATGCAGCCGCTCGACACCGTAACTGGCGAACCGGGCCAGCACCGGGCGCAGCGGCGCCGACACCAGCAGGATCGCCGGCTTGCCGAGCATTTCCTGACGCTGCACGCTGTCCTGCAGTGAGCGCTGCAGCTTCTCCACCATGTTCGGCTCCAGCACCATGCCGATGTCGTCCTGAGCGCCGGATTGTTGACTCTGCTGAACGGACTTCAGCAAGATCTGTTCCAACTCCGGATCCAGGGTAATGACCGGTATTTCCGGATCGTTGCCACACAGGCTCTGCACGATCATCCGCTTCAGCGCGAGCCGGGCGGCCGCGGTCAGCACTTTCGGGTCCTGACTCCGGGGGTGAACATTGACGATGGCCTCGGCGATCGAACGCATATCGCGGATCGGCACTTCTTCCCGCAGCAGGTTCTGCAGCACCTTCAGCAGGACGCTGATCGACACCGTCGTCGGCACCAACTCCTCCGCCAGCTTGGGCGAAATTTTTTCCAGTTGATCCAGCCACTTCTGGGCCTCTTCGTGGCCGATCAGCTCATGAGCGTGCTTCTGCAGGATCTGATTGAGGTGGGTCGCCACCACGGTGCTGGCATCCACCACCGTGTAGCCCAGGGACTGGGCCTGATCCTTCCGGTCCGGCTCGATCCAGCAGGCGTCCAGGCCAAACGCCGGGTCCTTGCCCTCAATGCCCTCGATCTTGCCGAACACCTGGCCCGGATCGATGGCCAATTCCCGGTCCGGGTGAATCTCAGCCTCGGCGATGGTCACGCCCATCAGCGTGATACGGTACACGTTCGGCATCAGGTCCAGGTTGTCCCGAATGTGCACGGAAGGCATCAGGAAGCCCAGATCCTGGGACAGCTTCTTGCGCACGCCCTTGATCCGGCTCAGCAACTGACCGCCCTGGGACTTGTCCACCAGGGGAATCAGGCGATAGCCCACCTCCAGACCGACGATGTCCACGGTGGCGACATCATCCCAGCCCAACTCCTTGGTTTCCGCCGGACCCGGCAGCGGCTGGGGCGCCTCGGTGCCACCGGCGCCACCGGGCAGGTCGCGTCCCGGCCCCCGGGCCACCCCGGCACCGCGACCGCCGCGACCGGGAAAACTCCCCTCCTCTTCCACCGTCTGTCGTTCCCGCCGCCAGATGTACCAGGCAGCGGCTCCGGCGATGGCGCCCAGGCCCAGGAACGCCAGATGGGGCATGCCCGGGATCAGACCAAGCAGCACCAGGATGGCGGCGGCGATGGCCAGGGCCTTGGGAGCGCTGAACATCTGCTGGATGATCTGATGCCCCATGTCCTGGCTGGAGGTCGCCCGGGTCACCATGATCGCGGCCGAGGTGGACAACAGCAGCGACGGAATCTGAGCCACCAGGCCGTCGCCGATGGTGAGCAAGGCGTAGCGCTGCATCGCCAAACCGAAATCCAGGTCGTGCTGCAACATGCCGATGGCGACACCGCCGACAATGTTGATCACCAGAATCAGCAGACCCGCCACCGCGTCGCCCTTGACGAATTTCGAGGCACCGTCCATGGACCCGTAGAAGTCGGCCTCCTGGGCGATCTCGCCGCGACGCTGTTTGGCTTCTTCCTGGTTGATCAGGCCGGCGTTGAGATCGGCGTCAATCGCCATCTGCTTGCCGGGCATGGCATCGAGGGTAAAGCGGGCGCTGACCTCGGATACCCGGCCGGCCCCCTTGGTGACCACCAGGAAGTTGATGATCATCAGAATCGCGAACACCACCAGGCCAACGGCGTAGTTGCCACCGATCAGCACCGCGCCGAACGACTCGATGACCTTGCCGGCGGCATCGCCACCCTCGTGGCCATTGAGCAGGACGATCCGGGTCGAGGCGACGTTCAGCGCCAGGCGCAGCAGCGTGGCCACCAGCAGCACCGTCGGGAAGGCGGCGAACTCCATCGGTCGCATGGCGTATACGCACACCAGCAGGATCACGATGGACAGGGTGATGTTGAAGGTAAAGAACACGTCCAGCAGGAACGCGGGCACGGGCAGAATCATCATGCCCAGCAGTCCCATCAGCAACAGGGGAATGCCCAGGTTGCCACGCGTCAGGGATTTGACGTTGTTGAGGACCAAAGCTCTGTCCATCACGGGATACGACTCCGACTGGCTGCGCCTGCTGGCGTTCGGGGGACGAAATTCCGACACTCGCGCGTCGTCTGGGGGAGTTGTGGCAAGATCCGTACCACTCCTTACCCAGGGGCGCGGTTTTTCCCGGACAAACGCCTGACGCGTCCGCCGAGATACGGTATCCTTGCGCCATTTGCGCGCGAACCGCCGCAACGCCGTATCCGTATTCCAAAATCCTAACCCCAGACACACAGGTGACCCCATGCCAATCCACGAGGTACGACACCCCCTGATCCGCCACAAACTTGGCCTGATGCGTCGGGCCGATATCAGCACCAAGAACTTTCGTGAGCTGGCACAGGAAGTTGGCGCGCTGCTGACCTACGAAGCCACCAAGGATTTCAACCTGCAAGAGAAAACCATCGAGGGCTGGGCGGGCCCGGTCACGGTGGAGCAGATTCAGGGCAAGAAGGTGACCATCGTTCCCATCCTCCGGGCCGGCCTGGGCATGCTGGACGGCGTGCTGAGCCTGATTCCGGTAGCCCGGGTCAGCGTGGTGGGCCAGATCCGTGACGAGGAAACCCTCGAAGCCAACACCTACCTGGAAAAACTGGTGGGCGAGCTGGATCAGCGCATGGCGCTGATCGTGGACCCGATGCTGGCCACCGGCGGCTCGATGATTTCCACCATCGACCTGCTCAAGCGCGCCGGCAGCACTGAAATCCGGGCGCTGGTCCTGGTGGCGGCGCCCGAGGGCATCCAGCGGGTGCTGGAGAAGCATCCCGATGTGTCCATCTACACCGCGTCCATTGACGAGCGCCTGAACGAGAAAGGCTACATCCTGCCGGGTCTGGGGGATGCCGGCGACAAGATCTTCGGCACCAAGCAGAAGGACGTTTGACCATGCAGGACCACGCTCAAGACCCGGTCTGGAAGCAGGCCCTCGCCGGTTCGCAGATGCTGCTGGTGGCCTTCGGCGCGCTGGTGTTGATGCCGCTGATCACTGGCCTGGACCCGAACGTTGCCCTGTTCACCGCCGGCATCGGCACCCTGATTTTCCATCTGGTGACCGGTGGTCAGATTCCGATCTTCCTGGCCTCGTCCTTTGCCTTCATCGCCCCCATACTGGCCGCCAAGACCCGATTCGGCCTGGAGGAAACCCTGGGCGGACTGATGGCCGCGGGGCTGCTGTATGTCGCGCTCAGCGCCGCCATCAAGCTGCGTGGCACCGGTTTCATCTCCCGGCTGCTGCCACCGGTGGTGATCGCGCCGGTGATCATGACCATCGGCCTTGGCCTGGCCCCCATCGCCGTGCACATGGCCTCCGGACGGACCGGTGACGGCTCCGCCGTGCTGGTGCCCTACGACACCGCCATCTGGGTGGCCATGACCTCGTTGCTGGTCACCATTGTGGTGGCGGTCTGGGCCAAGGGCATCTTCCGCATGATTCCGATCATGTTCGGGGTGCTGGTGGGCTACGCCCTGTCTGCCGTTCTCGGCATTGTCGACACCTCGCCGATCGCCGAGGCCCCCTGGTTCGCGGTACCGAACTTCGTCACGCCGGAATTCAGCTGGAGCGCCGTGCTGTTCATGCTGCCGGTGGCCATCGCGCCGGCCATCGAGCACATCGGCGACATCCTCGCCATCGGCAACGTCACCCGCAAGAACTACCTGGAAAAACCGGGCCTGCACCGCACCCTTCTGGGCGACGGCCTGGCCACCAGCGCCGCCTCCATGCTGGGCGGACCGCCCAACACCACCTACTCCGAGGTGACCGGCGCGGTCATGCTGACTCGCAATTTCAACCCGAGGATCATGTGGTGGGCGGCCATCGTGGCCATCGTGCTGGCCTTTGTCGGCAAGTTCGGCGCAGCCCTGCAGACCATTCCAGCACCGGTCATGGGCGGCATCCTGTGCCTGCTGTTCGGCTCCATCGCGGTGGTGGGTCTGAATACCCTGATCCGCAACCAGGTGGACCTGTCCCAGTCCCGTAACCTCGTCATCGTCGGTGTCACCCTGGTGTTCGGCATCGGCAACCTGGTGCTGGGTCAGCTGGAAGGCATTGCCCTGTGCGCGGTGGTTGCCGTGGTTCTGAACCTGGTTCTGCCCGGCAGCAAGGAAGCCTGGGGCAAGCGCGTCAACGAACCGGCCACGGACTGAGCGCTCCCTCCGCTTCCCGCCGCCCGACCGGGCGAGCGGGAAGCCTCCCCCGCCCCTCGCGATCACACGTCACGCCGCATCTCCGGCGGAATCGGGAAGTCCGGCATACCCGGCTTGGGTGCCCGCCCCTTGCGGAACTGGCGCAGCTGGAACACATAGGCCAGGACCTGGGCAATGGCCATGTACAGGCCGTCGGGAATCTCGTCGCCCAGCTCGGTGTTGTGGTAAACCGCCCGCGTCAGTGGCGGCGTGCGCAGAATCTCCACCTTGTGCTCGCGGGCGATCTCCATGATCTTGAAAGCCACTTCGTCCGCACCCTTGGCCACCACGACCGGGGCCGCCATGGTCTTCTGGTCGTATTTCAGGGCCACGGCGTAGTGGGTCGGGTTGGTGATGACCACGTCCGCCGTGGGAACATCCTGCATCATCCGCCGCTGGGCCATTTCCCGTTGCAACTGGCGAATCCGGCCCTTGACCTCGGGCTTGCCCTCGGTGTCCTTGTACTCGTCCTTGACCTCCTGCTTGGTCATGCGCAGCTTCTTGCGGTGATCGTATATCTGGAAAGGCACGTCGATGGCGGCGATGACCACCGTGGCAGCAGACAGGAAAAAGAAACTCCAGCCCAGGGTCCACAGGACATGGGCCATCGCCGGCAACACCGGCTCCTCGGCGATACTGAGCAGATCCTCGGTGCGCAGGTCCAGAATCAGCAGGGCCACGGCCATCACCAGGCCCACTTTGGCGATGGCCTTGGCCAGTTCGATCAGGGAGCGCAGCGAAAACATCCGCCCCAGCCCCTTGATCGGATCCAGGCGGCTGAATTTCGGCTCGATGGCCTTGCCGCTGAACAGCAATCCGCCGAGGGCGACGGAGCCGGCGATCGCCGCCACCAGCAGCAGAAGCAGAATCGGCGCCAGAGCCAGAGCGGCCTCCCGGGCCGAGGCCAGTAACTGGAGACTCATGTGCCGCGTGTCAAAGATGGCGGAGCGCTCCAGTGTGAAGCTGTCGCGCATGATGGCCTCCAGCGCCGCCCCCAGGTGGCTGCCAAACATCAGCAGGCCGCCGGCGCCCGCCAGCAGCACCGCCATGGTGGCCAGCTCCCGGGAACGGGCGGTCTGTCCTTCCTCCCGAGCCTTCTCCAGGCGTCGGGGGGTGGCCTCTTCGGTTTTTTCCTGGCTGTTGTCGTTCTCTTCCGCCACCCGGCCCCCTCGTCACGGTCTCAGGGCTGCCCCTGCAGCCGTCGCATGAATTCAAAGGTTTCCCGCGAATACTGGTCGAAGTGAGGCAGGAAATTCGCGTGCAGCACCCAGATCGCGAACAGGCCGAAAATCAGGCCAATCGGAAAGCCCAGGGCAAAGATGTTCATCTGCGGCGCCGCCCGGGTCATCACACCGAACGAAATGTTGACGATCAGCACCGCGGTCACCGCCGGCAGCGCCAGCAGCATGGCGGAGGCGAACATCCAGGAGACCCGGTGCGCCACCTCCCAGACCCCGGCCTGGCCCAGCCCGTCCAGACCGATGGGCAGGGTACGGAAACTCTCGATGAACACGTCGAGCGCCACCAGATGGCCGTTCATTGCCAGGAACAGCAGTGTGATGGTGATGGTGTAGATCTGCGACAGCACCGGCACGTTGACGCCATTGGCCGGGTCCACCATGGACGCAAACCCCAACCCCATCTGCATCGCGATCATCTGGCCGGCAACCACGAACAGTTGCCAGAGCGCGGTCAGGGCGAACCCCAGGCCAACGCCGATCAGGATCTGTTGCAGCGTGATCACCACCGCGTCCGCGCTCAGGGCCTCCACCTGGGGCACCGGCGGGATCATCGGTACGATCAAGACGGTCATCAGCAGCGCCAGCCCCAGGCGCACCCTGGCCGGCACCAGCTGGGTACCGAAGATGGGGATCACCATCAGAAAGCTGGCCACCCGGAACAGCGGCCACAGGTGCTGGCCCACCCACTGGCCGATCAGGTCCGCGCTCAGGGCCGACGGCAGCATGGCCTAGCCAATGAGGTAGGGAATGCTGGAGATCAGGCGGTGGGCATGATCCAGCAACTGGGTCAGCATCCACGGCCCCGCGACAATGATGACGATCAGCGTCACCAGCAACCGGGGCAGGAAGCTGAGCGTCTGCTCGTTGATCTGGGTCGCCGCCTGAAAGGTACTCACCACCAAGCCGACAACCAGGCCAGGGCCGATGATCACCGCGGACAGCAGGACGATCAGCCACAGCGCTTCACGCAGGATGTCGATCACGGTTTCCGGGGTCATGGCACCTCCTAGAGCCCGTAACTGGCGGCCAGGGTACCCATCACCAGGGCCCAGCCGTCCACCAGAACGAACAGCATGATCTTGAATGGCAGCGAAATGATGATCGGTGACAGCATCATCATCCCCATGGCCGTGAGCACACTGGCCACCACCATGTCGATGATCAGGAACGGGATGAACAGGATAAAACCGATCTGGAACGCTGTTTTCAGCTCACTGGTGACGAACGCCGGCATCAGTACCCAGAAGGACACGTCCTGGGGCGTGTCGTACTGAACGTCGGCGATCCGCATGAACAGTGCCAGATCGTCCTCGCGGGTCTGGGCCAGCATAAACGCCTTGAACGGCCGACTGGCCAGCTCCACCGCTTCCAGGGAGGTCACCTGTTCCTGCAGGTAGGGTTGCAGCCCTACCCGGTTGGCCTCCTCCAGCACCGGCTTCATGATGAAAATGCTCAGGAACAGGGCCAGGCCCAGGAGGATCTGGTTGGAGGGCGTGGCCTGCAGCCCCAAGGCTTGGCGCAAAATCGCGAACACCACAATGATGCGGGTGAACGAGGTCATCATCATGAGCATGGCCGGCAGGAAGGTCAGCGCCGTCATCAGCGCCAGAATCTGCAGCGTGACTGAATACTCCTGGGTACCCTCCGTGGCCCCGGGGGTCACGGTCAGGGCGGGAATGCCGGGCAGGTCGGCCAGGGCCAGGGTCGGCCAGGCCAGGCCGGAAAGCAGCAGGGCCAGGGAGAGCCAGCGGAAGGGTCGGTACACCATGGTGCGCTCTAGTCCTTGTCGGGCGGGGTCCGGGAACGGCCCATCAGGGCCTGGAGATGGCGGGCGAAATCACCGGAGCCGGCCTCCGGTGCGGCCGCCACGGGCGAGTCGAACACATGCAGGGTGCGCACCGTGGAGGGGGTGATGCCCAGGAGGATCTGCTGCCCCCCCACGTCCACCAGGGCGATCCGTTCCCGGGCACCTAGGGCCATCACGGAAACCACCCGGATGACCTGGTTGTTGACCCCGCCCATGCCCGTCATGCGCCGGACCAACCAGGCACAGCCGTAGATGATGGCGATCACCGCCACCAGTCCCAAGCCGAGGCTCACCAGCGTGCCCAGGGTATCGGGAGCATGCGCCGCCGTCCGGGAGGCGGCGCCGGCGGTCTCTTCCGCCGTCAGCGGCGGCGCCGCCAACAGCAACGCCAGGGCGATCCGGCCGCGCATGGCTATTTCTGCAACCGCTTGATGCGCTCGGACGGGCTGATCACGTCGGTCAGGCGGATACCGAATTTCTCATTCACCATAACCACCTCGCCATGGGCAATCAGGGTGCCGTTCACCAGCACGTCCAGGGGTTCGCCGGCCAGACGGTCCAGTTCGATGACCGACCCCTGGTTCAGCTGCAGCAGATTGCGGATGGGAATCTGGGTGTTGCCCACCTCCATGGAGATGGTCACCGGGATATCCAGAATCACATCCAGATCCGGCGTATTGCCACCACCGGCGGGGCTGTCGCCGAACTCCTCCATGGGGGCCGGACGTACATCGTCCCGGGGCTGCTCCGCTTCCGCCTCGGCCATGGCCGCCGCCCACTCGTCGTCACGATCAGCGCCGGCGTCCCCAGCTTCCTCCATGGCAGCCTCCCATTCCGCCGCCAGTTTTTCGTCTTCGGACAGTTCCTGATCGTCTTTTTTGTCGTCGTCAGCCATGTCGCCCTACCTTCAGCTGTTTTTTGACCTTTGGCAGTGTCGCCTTGTCGTGAATCTTCAGCGCCAGTTTTCCGTCACGGGTACCCAGGGTGGCCTTGTAGACCGGAATGCCGTTGGCCGTGACCGTGAGAAATTCGGGGATCTCCACCGGGATGATGTCGCCCTCCTTGAGCTTGGCCACTTCCCGCAGGGAAATGCGTCGACGGCAGACATCCGCGTTGATGGGAACATAAACATCCTTGATGTCCTCCTGCAAGGCATTGACCCAGCGCTCGTCGACATCGTCAATGTCACTCTGGACGCCGGCATCGAGGACATCCCGGATCGGCTCGATCATCGAGTACGGCACGGCGAAATGCAGCTCACCACCACCACCGTCGAGTTCGATGTGGAAGGTGCTCACCACCACCACCTCGCTCGGGCTGACAATGTTCGCCATCGCCGGGTTCACTTCCGAGCTCAGGTATTCGAAGTCCACCTTGAGCACCGCGTGCCAGGCTTCCGACATGTCATGGAACACCTGGTTCAGGACCATCTGGACGATCCGGGTTTCGGTGGGGGTGAATTCCCGCCCCTCGATCTTGGCGTGCCGGCCCTCGCCGCCAAAGAAGTTGTCCACCAGCTTGAACACCAGCTTGGCGTCCAGAACGAACAGCGCCGTGCCGCGCAGCGGCCGGACCTTGCACAGGTTCAGGCTGGTCGGCACGTACAGGGTGTGGACATACTCGCCAAACTTCATGATCTGGACACCCCCGGTGGAGACGTCGGCGTTCCGTCGCAGCAGGTTGAACAGGCTGATCCGGGTATAACGGGCAAACCGCTCGTTGATCATTTCCAGGGTCGGCATGCGACCACGGACGATGCGGTCCTGGCTGGCCAGGTCGTACGCTTTGACGCCCGAGTCGTCGGTCTCTTCGTAGGTGTCGATGTCGCCGTCATCCACCCCGTGGAGCAGCGCGTCAATCTCGTCCTGTGACAGTAAGTCCTGCATAACTGGTCCTGTCGCCGGGAAGCCGGGCCGGCTCCCTATTGCACCACGAAATTCCGGAAAAGCACCCGCTCGATCGGCGGCTGGCCTTCCCGCTCCAATACCTGGTTCACCGTCGCCAACATCCGCTCGGCCAAGGCGCGGCGGCCCTCCGGCGTCTGCAGCTCGGTGAAGTCGCTGTTGCTCAGCACCATCACCAGCTGGCTGCGAATCAACGGCAGGTGCAGCTGAGCCGCCGCCAGCGCGTCAGGATTCCGGGCCTCGAACGACAGGTAGGCCTGGGCGTACCGCTGGCGCCCCTCCGACTGGATCGTCGTCACCAGTGCCTTTTCTATGTCAGCATAGGTGCTGGGAACGAAGCTTTCCTCGACCTCACCGGTGGCGGCTTCGTCATGATCCCCGCTCGCTAGGCTGCCGCCCAGGAACCACAGGGTTCCGGCCACCGACAGCGCGATCGCCAGGATCACCACCAGCACGATCAGGAGGATCAGTTTCAGCTTGCCTTTCTTGGCGGGTGCCGCTTCGGATGCGTTGTTGTCAGCCATACTCTTCGCTTCGCCGGAAATCCGTCACGTTCCGTTGTTTGCGTGACGTTTGGAAGGACTATGCAAAGGCCGAGCCAGAACGCCCACCCCTGCGATTCGGAATCCGCAGTTTAGCCTTGAAGCGAGGCAATGGGCAAAATCATCTGCGGCTGGCCAGGACCGGCCAGCCGGGAAAGAGCGCGGGTCAGGCGAAGACGTCCACCTCGCCGTTCCAGCTGAGATCCAGGTGTCCGGCACGCTGCTCGGGCTCCACGCCGTCAAGCCCCGGCGTGTGGGCGGCCGCCGGTTCGCCGCCCGGACCATCACCGGAGGACTGGCCACCGGACTGATTGCCCGGCTGGTCGGAAACATCAAACCGCGCCAATGACAGTCCCTGCTCTCCCAGCATGTCCCGAAGCCGGTGGGAATGCAGCTCCAGCTGGTCCCGAACCACCGGATTGGCCGCGTGCACGGTGATATTGGCCTGTTCGTTATGGACCCGTACCTTCACCTCCAGGGGGCCCATGTCCGGTGGCGTCAGGTGAATTTCCGCCACCGACAGATTGCGGGCGGTCAGCCAACTCAACTTGCCCACCAGCTTGTCACCCCACTCGGCATGGCCCACCGGAACGTCCACCGAGGTGGCGTAGCCGCGCAGGGGCACGGCCGATTCAGCAGCGGTACGTTGGCTGGCGGTCAGCGTGGCATTTTGGGACGTTAGGTCCAGGTTGCCCTGGAGGCGAAGGCCCGCCCCGGTCGGGCTGGTTCCGTCCGCGGACCGGGGACTGTCGTTGCCTGCCATGGTCCCCAGGAAAGCGTCCAGAAACTGCCCCGTGGCACCGGAGGACGTCGTGCCCGTCCCCGCCGACGAGGTCCCCGCCAACAGGCCGACACGGGGGAGCTGGCCCGCCGCCGGCAGTTCGGTGCCATCCTCACCGGGACTGGCCGACAGGGCCGCCTGCAGTTCCGCGAACGTGATGGGGACGTAGACCGGGGTCGCGTCGGCCTCGGCATCCTCAGAGGCGGCCTCCCGGTCCGTGGTGGTGCCCGACGGCTCGGCCCCCCCCCCGTCGGTGGTGGTTTCCCGGGGCGGGTCGGCGTCCTCACGGGCCGGGGCTTCCGGCGGTCGTTCGCTTTGCTCCGCCGCTTCGCTCTGGCGCCGGTCCATTCGCTTGCGCTCCGCCTGGGAGACCGAATCGAACCGGCTGTCCTCGGTCTTCGAGGCCTTGCCGGCGCTGGCCTTGCCGGCGCTCCGCTCGAGGCCGAGCTCGGCGGGGGTCTGTGGAAGTACCATCTGTTGTGGCATGGCAACCTCTTGCCGCTTTTCGGTTGACTGTCATTCGCTGACGTCACCACTGCAAAAGCGATGCCACTCGCAGACGTCACCGGACCGAGAGCCCCTCCAGCAGACCGGTAACCACCGAGAATTCCGCCTCGATGTCCGCCATCAGGGCCTGGGCCCGGGCCAGATCAGCCACCTTGCCGGCCTGTTCCGCGGCCTGGCACAGGTCTCCGAGCCGGGGGGCTCCGATGTTGATGCAGCTGCCCTTGAAACTGTGGGCGGTCCGGGCAACGGCATCCGCGTCGCCGGCGGCCAGCGCCTCCTTCAGGCTGGCGATGCGATCCCGTGAATCGGTCAGGTAGGTTTGTATCAGGACCTCAAACTCATCCTCCATGACGTCCTGCAGCTCGGCCAGAGCTTCTTCGTCAAGGTGTGGTTTCTCAGTCATCGCGTCCCCCTGCTGCTGGTGGCGGGCATCCGTCCGTGATTGAAGGGGCGGAGGGTAACCGCCAGTCGTAGACGATTTCCACACAATTGCCCCTGCCATGAAATGTGACCGTTCTGGCCAGGCGTTTCAAGAGCATCAGCCCCCGGCCAGCGTATCGCGGACCGTCGCCAACCGGACCCGAGTCCCTGGCCACCGGGTGATTGGCGTGGTCGAAACCGTCACCCGTGTCCTCACAGGTTACACGCAAGCGGCCCCCCCAGGGTTTCCGGGCATGATGCAGACGGAAGACAATGCCGTGGTCCGACACCTCCGCCAGCCGCCGTTGCCGTTCTCTGTAGTATTGACCAAACCCGTCCGGGCTGCGTTTCCAGTCCGACGGCAGGCGCAGAATGCCGTGTTCCAGGGCGTTGTTGTACAGTTCCGACAGCAGCAGGTACACCTCACCGCTGCGGGCTCTCAGGCCGGGTACCTCCATGCAGATGTGCAGCAGCAGCGGCAGCGGGTTGAACTCCGCCAGGGTCGACCCGCGTACCTCGTACTCGCAACGCCATTCCGAGGGGCCGGACAGCGCCGAGGACTCCCCCGGTTCCGGCCGCAGCGCCAGCCCGGTCCGGTCGATCATGTCCAGGGAAAACAGGGTCAGGTCGTCCGCTTCCCGGGCCCGGTGACTGAAGTCGGCCATGGCCTGGAACACCACATCGAACGGGTGCTCGCCTTGCTGCCGCCGGCGCAGGCACCGGCGCACGCCGGCCTCGCCGAACAGCGTGCCGTCGCTGGCCTGGCACTCCAGCACACCGTCGGTCATCAGCAGCACGGTATCGCCGGTGCTGGCGGGGTACGCGGTCAAGTCGGCCCGGAACTGTTCCGGCGGCAGGATGCCCAGCGGCAGGTGGCGGGACGGCAACGGCCGGGGCGAGGCCCCCGCCCGGAACAACCAGCCTTCCGGCAGGCCACCGTTCCAGACGCCAATCTGTCCCGCCTTGAAGTCCACCTCCAGCATGGCACCACAGCAGAACATGCCGATCGGCAGAATGCGCTTGAGCTTCTGATTGATTTCCCGCAACACGTCGGCACCGGAAAACCCTTTGGCGGCCATGCCGTAGAAGATTTCCGCCACCGGCATGGCCCCCATGGCCGCCGGCAGCCCGTGGCCGGTGAAATCCCCGAGAAAGACCAGCAGACCACCATCCGGCCGGGGCGAGGCGAACAGGACGTCGCCGTTGAAAATCGAGAGTGGCGAGGCGTGATAGCGGATGTTGGCCGCGTCCAGGCAGCCGGTGTGGGCGACATTGTCGAACACCCGGCGGGCCGTGGTCTGCTCGTCCAGCAGCTGCCGGTTGCGCTCCCGGGCCAGCGCGTGCTGCTCGGCCAGGGCCTCGTGCATCCGGCGCATCCGGTCGAACGCCTTCAGCTTGGCGTCCAGAATGATCCGGTTGTACGGTTTGGTCAGGAAATCATCGCCGCCGGACGCAAGACATCGGGCCAGATCCTCGGCGTCGGACAGGGAGGTGAGGAAAATCACCGGCACCAGCCGGTCGCCCGCCAGTGACTTGATCTCGCGCGCGGCTTCCATGCCGTCCATCCGGGGCATCAGCGCGTCCAGCAGTACCAGATCGGCCCCCTCCCGGCGGAACAGCTCGACCGCTTCGGCACCGTCCCTGGCAGCCTGAACCCGGTGACCAAGGCGACACAACAGGGTTTTCAGTATCAGCCGGTCCGAGTCGCTGTCATCGGCGATCAGAATCCGGAGGCAGGAGGGCGTCACTTGATCGCGAACAGCTGCTCGAAGTTGGAAATGGCCAGGATGCGGCGCACATCGTTGTTGCAGTTCCGGATCGAGATCCGGGAGCTGTCTCCACCCGCGTGATCCCTCAGCAGCAGCAACATGCCCAGGGCGGAGCTGTCGAGATAGGTGGTGTCGGACAGGTCGATCACGTAACGGTCCACCTTGGAGCCCCCATGCTCGTAGGCGTCCCGGAACGCCTGGTGGGTGCTGAAATCAAACCGGCCCTCGATCCGGATCACCAGCGTATCGCCGTCGTCCGCAAGGCGTGTATGTATCGGCATGCAACTACCTCCAAACCAGTGACAAACCCATGGGTGTGGCTTTCGTGGCAATTCTGGCGTGCCCCGGAGTGCCGTCCTCAAGGGGTAAGGATAGCTGACCGCAAGGGCTTTGCATGGCTCCGGTGGGGGTTATTGCTGGCGACGGGCGAAGGCGCGGCCCGCAGACTCGTCCGCCAGCTTCTGGTCACGGGCGTCCTGTTCCCGCTGCTCCTGCTGACGGCAACGGTCAATGTACTTTTCCATACCCCGCCGCCGTTCCCAGGCCCGCAGCCAGTCCTGACGACAGTTCTCGAACTGCCGCTCCGCCTGATCCAGCAGGCGCTGCTGCTGCTGGATGACCGCATCCAGCTGGCTGACGAACGCCTGCCAGGACTGCAAGCGGGCCGCCGACACCGGGCCCTCCCGGCCCTGGCGCATCTGTGCTTGGTATTCCTGCTGATAACGTTGCAGGTTCTGCACCTGCTCCAGGTGCTGCTGCATGCGCTCGCGGGCCTCGGTCAGACGCTCCAGCGCCGCCTGCTCCTTGCGCTCTTCGACCGCCAGCACCACCTGCAACCGCCTGGACCGCAGCATCAGCTAGCCTCCCGACCGGCCGATGGATTGGGAACAGCGGCTTTGCGCCGTTCGGGCGAACGCCGCTCGGGCACCACCGCCATCAGCTGTTCGATGCTGTCCGCCAGGGGCGCGCGCTCATGCAATCCCTGTTGCAGGAACTGGCGCATGGCAGGCATGTGCTGAATGGCAAAATCGGTTTCCGGGTCCGAGCCCTGAACATAGGCACCGACGCTGATCAGATCCCGCGCCTGCTGGTAACGGGAGTAGACCTGTTTGAACCGCTGAGCCCGGGAGAAGTGGTCGGCATCGGTGACCTGGGGCATGACCCGGCTGATCGAGGCCTCCACGTCGATGGCGGGGTAGTGCCCCTCCTCCGCCAGGCGCCGGGACAACACGATGTGGCCGTCCAGAATGGCCCGGGCAGCATCGGCGATCGGATCCTGCTGATCATCCCCTTCTGTCAACACCGTGTAGAAAGCGGTAATCGAGCCACCGCCGGGCCGACCATTGCCGGTCCGCTCCACCAGATGCGGCAGCTTGGCGAACACCGAGGGCGGATAGCCCTTGGTCGCCGGAGGCTCCCCCACCGCCAGGGCGATTTCCCGCTGCGCCTGGGCGTAGCGGGTCAGGGAATCCATCAGCAACAGCACCCGCTTGCCCTGATCCCGGAAATATTCCGCGATGCGGGTGGTCAGCATGGCCGCCCTCAGCCGCATCAGCGGGGAATCGTCCGCCGGCGAGGCCACCACCACCGAGCGGGCCAGCCCCTCCGGGCCGAGGATGTCCTCGATGAACTCCTTGACTTCACGCCCCCGCTCGCCAATCAGGCCAACCACGGTGATGTCGGCGTCGGTGAAGCGGGTCATCATGCCCAGCAGCATGCTTTTGCCCACGCCGCTGCCGGCGAACAGGCCCAGCCGCTGCCCCTGCCCCACCGTCAGCAAAGCGTTGATGGCGCGGATGCCCACATCCATGGATTTCCGGACCGGCGCCCGGTTCAAGGGGTTGATGATGTCTCCGGACAGGGGCACCCGGGCTTCCGCCTGAAGCGGCCCCTGGCCGTCCAGTGGCTCGCCGCTGCCACCCAGTACCCGCCCCAGCATCTTCGGCCCCACCGGCACCCGGCTTGCGGACGACAGGGGGATCACCCGGGCACCCGGGCGCAGGCCATCGATCGCGGTCAGCGGCATCAGATAGACCCGCTCCTCCTCGAAGCCGACCACTTCTGCCTCCACCCGGGCTGAACCCTGGCCTTCCACCAGGCAACGGTCTCCGACCACCATCGGGCACCCGACACATTCCAGGGTCAGCCCCACCATGCGGGTCAGGCGACCGGACAGCTCCGGTGCCGGCGCGCGGGTCAGGCTCCGCTGCAACCGGTCGAGCCGGTCAACCAGTCGGGAGGTCATCGGCTCCGCTCCCGGAGGCGTCATCCGGCGGCGCTGTGTCGCCGGCGTCGAACGAATCTTCCAGCATGCTCTGCACCGCCCGCTGGAAACGTTTTTCCACGGTGAAGTCCACCAGACTGTGACGGGTTTCCACCCGGCAGCCGCCGGGTGTCAGGGTCTCGTCCTCCAGCACCGAGGCCGCCGCGTCCAGGCGCTCGGCAACTTCGCGCACAGGCTCCAGGTCATCCGGATGCACGTGAATCCGCACATTGTCCGCGGTTGACGGCAGGGCCTCCAGAGCCCGGCGGACCACCTGACGGATCTGGGAGGAGTCCATCGACAGTTCCCGGTAGACCACGGCCCGAGCCAGGGCGGTGGTCAGGTTGACCAGGGCCTCCGTCACTTCTTCCTCGTGACGTCGGATCGGCTGGACCAGCTCCGCCAGCCACTGCTCCAGGCGGGCGAGCTGTTCGCTCACGGCGGCACGGGTTTCCTGATAGGCCTGGGCCTGCCCCTGCTCCCGGCCTTCCGCGAGCCCGGCCCGGTGCCCCGCCTCGTGCCCCTGCGCCCGGCCCTCGGCCAGGCCCGCCTGATAACCGGCGTCCCGGCCTTCCCGGTAACCGTCCTCGTGGGCGGCCTGGCGAATGGCTTCCAGATCCGCCGCCGTCAGAGGCTTGAGGTCACGCTCCTCCTCCCGGGGCACTTCGTTGCCCTGCTCGTCGAGCAGCGGCAGCTCCCACCGTTCGTAGGCGGTCAGCTGTTCCTTGGGAATCCGCTGGGGTGTTTTGAAGGCGTCGGAGTCGCTCATCACATCATTTCTTCACCGGCGCCGCCGAGGGTGATCTCGCCGGCCTCAGCCATGCGCCGGGCAATGGTGATAATGTCTTTCTGGGCCGATTCCACCTCGCTGACCCGGACCGGTCCCTTGGCTTCGAGGTCGTCCTGGAGCAATTCCGCCGCCCGCTTCGACATGTTCTTGAATATTTTCTCTTTGACGCTGTCGTCCGCGCCCTTGAGCGCAACCACCAGGACCTCGGAGGACACTTCCCGCAGCAACGCCTGGATGCCCCGGTCGTCCACGTCCTTGAGGTTGTCGAACACGAACATCAGGTCCTCGATGGTGGAAGCCAGATCGGGATCCATGTCCTTGATGGCGTCCATCAGGCTGCCCTCGATGGAACGGTCCATGAAGTTCATGATATCCGCCGCCCGCTTGACACCGCCGATTCGGCTGGTCTGCGCGGCGGAACCGCCGGAGAACTGTTTTTCGAGAATGTCGTTGAGTTCCTGAAGGGCCTGGGGCTGAACGCTTTCCAGGGAGGCAACCCGCATCATCACGTCGAGCCGGACCTTCTCGTCCAAGCTGGCCAGGATTTCAGCGGCCTGGTCCGGGTCCAGGTAGGAGATGACAATGGCCTGAATCTGCGGGTGTTCATAGCGGATGATGTCGGCGACCGCGCGTGGTTCCATCCATTTCAGGGTGTCCAGGCCGGTGGTGTTGCCGCCGACCAGGATGCGGTCGATCAGGCTGGCGGCCTTGTCCTCGCCCAGCGCCTGGGTAAGCATGGTGCGGATGTACTCGTCGTTGCCGACCCCCAGGCCGGTCTGGCCGCCCACGGCCTCGACGAACTCATTCAGGACATAGGCGACGTCATCCTTGCTGACGTCCTTCATCTGCGCCATGGCCACACCCACCCGCTGGACTTCCTTCGGCCCCATGTGCTTCAGGATTTCCGCCGCGTCCGCCTCGCCCAGGGACATCAGCAGAATCGCCGCCTGCTCCACCCGGGGAATCTTGCGTTGCGGTTTTTTCGGGGCGTTGTCGCCCTGGCCGGCTTGATCAGTCATCCACGTTCACCCACTGGCGCATGACCTGCGCGACCCGGGCCGGGTCTTCCGCGATCAGGCCCTTCAAAGCGTTCAGTTGCCTATCATAGCTGTCGGTGGCGCCCGGCAAAAGCAGTTCGTCGTGGGAGGCCATGGCTTGGCGGAGAGCATCCCCCCCTTCCAGTTCATCCAGCCCACCGTAGCCCGCCTCCGAATCGCCGCGCCGGCTTTCCTGGCCACCGCCGGACAGGGTCCGGAGCGTCGGTCGCAGCAGGCCCAGGACCAGCACCAGGATCACCAGGCCTGCCAGCACCTGTTTCATCAGGTCCCAGAACCAGGGCTGCTCCCAGAACCCCGGTGTCTCGAATTCGATGGCCTCCTCCGGCGCGAAGGCGGTGTTCATGACCGTTACGCTGTCACCGCGTACGGCAGAGTAACCCACCGCATCGCGAACCAGCATGCTCAGGCGCTGAAGCTCCTGCTCCGGCCAGGGCTGATAGCTGACCTCGCCGGTGGCCGGGTCCACCACTTTCATGTCATCCACCGCCAGCGCCACGGTCAGTCGCTTGATGCGGCCACGCTCCTGCCGCCGGTAGCTGACGGTCCGGTCCAGCTCGTAGTTGCGGGTCGCCTCCTGGCGCACGTTCACCGGCGGCGGCGTCTGCTGGGCGGCGTCACCGGCTCCCGTGCCCGCACCCACCTGCTCCGGCACGGTGGGGTTGGCGGGCGGCTGGTTGGACAAGGCGCCGGGGATGCCCACCGGGCCGCTGCCCGCGGTGCGCTGCTCGGTCAGTTCACGCTCGCTGCGCACCGCCTGCTGTTCGGGATTGAACAGTTCCTCGGCCTGTTCCACCGCCGAGAAGTCCAGGTCCGCAGTCACCTCAGCCCGGTACCGCCCCTCGCCCACGATGGGGGCGATGATGGAGGCCACCCGGCGGGTCAGGCGCTCTTCCACCTTGGCGGTGTATTCGTACTGTTCCTGAATCAGGTCCGCCTCGCTGCGACGGTCGTTGCCGGTCAACAGGTTGCCGTTCTGGTCAACCACGGTCACCCCGTCCTTTTTCATCATCGGGACACTGCCGGCCACCAGATTCACAATGGCGGCGATCTGCTCCTGATCCAGGCGACGACCGGCGAACACTTCGAGGTACACCGAGGCCGACGGTTCCCGGGCATCGCGCACGAACACCGAGCGCTCGGGAATCGCCAAGTGCACCCGGGCACTGCGAACCCCCCGCATGCTGCCGATGGTCCGGGCCAGCTCGCCCTCCAGCCCGCGGCGATAGCTGATGGTTTCCATGAACTGGGACGTGCCGAGCCCCCGCTCCTGATCGAGCAGCTCGTAACCCATGGCGCGCTGGTCCGTCACGCCTTCGGCGGCGAGCTTGAGGCGAGCGTTGTAGACCTGATCCGACGGCACCAACAGCGCCCCGGTCCTCGGGTCCATCTTGTAATCAATGCCGTTGCTGTCCAGGATCGCGGTCACGTCCTGCGGGTTGTAGGAGGACAGGTCGCCCACCACCGGCTGATAGTTCGGTTCCTGGGCCCAGAGCACCACGGCCACCCCCAGGGCCACGCTGGCGGCAAGGCCGACCATCAGACCGATCTGCCGCAGCAGGGTCAGGCGGTTGAAACCGAGCAGCAGGTCGCTGCGCCCTTCTTCGGACGCCCGGCCCTGGGTCGCGGGCACGTCGGTCTGGGTGGTTTCGGCGGGTACGCTGGCCATCTCGGTGCTCCGTTATCAGATCGGCATGTTCATGATGTCTTCATAGGCCCGAACCACCCGGTTGCGCACCTGGGTCAGCGCCTCGAAGGAAACCGACGACTTCTGGGCGGCAATCATGACCCGGGTCAGATCGACGTTGGGGTCCCCCAGTTCATAGGCGGTGCGCAGGTCACTGGCGGTCTGCTGGAGGTCGTTCACATGGTTCACCGCCTGCCCCAGCATGTCGCCGAAGCTCGGCACCTCGCGGCTTTCATCGACTCGGCGCGGGCGATCGACGCCGCCGCGCACATGGGCCTCCTGCTCAACACGCTGATTCTGCATCATCTGCGCGCGCAAGTTGCGAATCTCGGACAGAACGCTGTTGATGTCGGCACGTTGTACCATCACTCTCTCCTGGGGCCGTCGGGTGTTGGACGGCCGGCCTGTTAGAACTCGGACAGGCACACCTAGGCAAATCTTGGGCCATTCACTTTTTTTAATTTATTTTCATTACGTTACGGAAACAAAATTACGACCAGACGCGCCCCATGTCGGGGTTTTGACGGTGCTTGGCGCCCGGTAGAAAGGGCCACGGCCGGGATATCGGGATAGGGGGGAACCAATAGGTTCCGCCCCTCCCACACCACCCGGCATGCGGGTCCGCACCGGGCGGTTCGAGAAGTTGAGGTTTCACGAGAGT
>MDTD01120120.1_pt1 | contig 71936 bp, 60 predicted proteins | sample 811221 | NCBI WGS metagenome assembly MDTD01 (sample SAMN05326646, study PRJNA326480) | marine metagenome | isolation source: seawater | place: Pacific Ocean: South West | collected 2011 | reverse complement strand
TTTCGGATAGCGGCTGTTGGTGCTTGGTGAACGGTGTAAGGCCCTGAAACTATAGCACTTTCAGCCGCTTTCTTTTATCCCCTCATGAGAAATCCGGGCGATGCGCCAGGTTAATCTGGCATGTTGGTGGCGCTGGAAATGCGCTACGAGGTAAGGCTGGCCAGCCGCCTTGGCCCCGAGTCATGGCCGCGACGGGTAACCGGAGTGGGCAAGCGTTGACAGGGGTTGTTGTGGGCCAGGTATTGAGCTCCGAAAATTCTCGCCCTTGGGGTGCCGACGGTATGCCCGTTCACGGAAGGCAACACTGGCCGAGGCGCAAATGGCAAGTCCCGGCCGGGCCCCACGGAGTCATAGACCCTGAGCACGCAGCTCTATACAGCATGCACGGAACCTGGGAGAGCCCAGCGCGTATCTGGTGGTGTGGGTAGTGCATCATCAGATCGGCAGGTGAAGGTGAAAGACCCGAACGACCTGCATGAACGCGGTTGGGCAGTCGGACGAGCCCATAGTAGTGGAGAAGCGGATGAACGAAGGCAATCAACGAGAGCAAGACCAAACTCGCCAAAAGCCGGAGGAATTCGTGGAGCGAAGGGGCTCGGCCAAGGGGAACACCGCTCAGGCGCCCACGACTGGGACACAGAGCCCAGGGGCCGTGTCGCGCGGTCTGATCGGTGTACGGGAAGCCGCAAGAAGGGACAAGGCGTTGCAGTTTACTGCCTTGCTGCACCACCTAACGCCGGAGTGCCTGAGAGGAAGCTTTGCGCGCCTCAAGCGCAATGCGAGTCCAGGCGTGGACGGGGTGCGGTGGGAAGATTACGCACCGATTGCAGAGAAGCGGGTCGTGGACCTGCACCGGAGTGTACAAGAGGGCAGTTATCGGGCTCAGCCGGTCAAACGAGCACGCATCCTCAAAGAGGACGGCAGTGAGAGACTGCTGGGCGTCTCTGCCCTGGAGGACAAGGTTGTCCAGGGCGCACTGGTGGAGGTGCTCAATGCCATTTACGAGGTCGACTTTAAAGGCTTCAGCTACGGCTTCCGGCCGGGGCGAAGCCAACACGATGCGCTGGACGCGCTCTGGGTCGGCCTGACCAGTCAACCGGTCAACTGGGTTCTGGATATGGACATCCAGGGGTTTTTCGACCACATCCAGCACGACTGGCTCATGCGCTTTCTTGGCCACCGGATTGGCGACAAGCGCATTCTGCGACTGATCAAGAAATGGTTGCGAGTAGGCGCCTTCGATGAGGGGCAATGGCTCGATCTCGCCGAGGGCTCACCTCAAGGCGCAGCCATCTCGCCGTTGCTGGCCAACATTTACCTTCACTACGCGTTTGACCTATGGGCCGATTGGTGGCGCAGACACCACGCACGTGGACGGGTGGTCATTGTACGTTATGCCGACGATACCGTTATGGGGTTCCAAGGCCGCGACGATGCGGAGGCTTTCCGCACCGCCGTGGCGCAACGCCTCAATCGGTTCGGTCTGACGCTGCACCCGAAGAAGACGCGGCTACTGGAGTTTGGCCGCTATGCCAACATCAACCGTAAGCAGCGCGGCGCAGGCAAGCCGGAGACCTTTGACTTCCTGGGTATGACACATATTTGCTCGTGCACACGCCGAGGCAAGTACACCATCCGGCGCCAGACTGCCGCGAAGCGCTTACGGGCTAAACTGCAACAAGTGAAAAGGCAATTGCGTCGGCGCCTGCATCGACCGGTTCCAGAGACCGCTCGTTGGCTGTGCGCCGTGCTCCAGGGGTACTACAATTATCACGCGGTGCCATACAATCTGGCCTCGCTTCGAGCTTTCTGGCACCATCTCAGCCGCGCCTGGTTCAAGGCGTTGAGGCGCAGAAGCCAGAAAGCACGGGGCTTGACGTGGGAACGCTTCAAACGCTTTCGCGATGCCTGGCTCCCGCTACCGCGTATCCTCCACCCCTGGCCCAGCGAGCGGTTTCGCCGTCGTCACCCGAGGCAGGAGCCGTATGCGGTAATACCGCACGTACGGATCTGTGCGGGGGGTGCCTCGTGAGAGGCATTCCTACCGCAACTAGCCAGGGAGTCGAAGTCCTAGATGCAGCGTCGCCGGTTTTTGGGAATGTGCGCGGCCGCCGGCGTGGCTGCCGTGACGGGCACCGGGTGTGGCCGGGCCCGGCCATTGAAGTTCGGCATTCATCCCTGGATCGGCTATGAACCCCTGTACCTGGCGGAGGAATTCGGCTGGTTGCCCGCGCCCCTGCAGCTGGTCCGGGGCCGCTCGGCGGGCGACTCGATGGCGGGTTTAGCCTCGGGGGCCCTGGATGGCGCCGCGCTGACCCTGGACGAAGCCATTCGGGTGCACACCCGGGGAACCGAGTTGTATGTGGTGGCGGTCACCGATGTGTCCGCGGGCGCCGATGTGCTGGTGGCCCGGCCGGAGATCGGCAGCGTCGAACAGCTGGTGGGCCGGCGGGTTGCGGTGGAGATGAACGGCGTCTCCGGTGTGCTGTTTCTCAGCCTGCTGGAGCGCTCCGGCATCCCCCGGGACCGGCTGACCGTGGTGGATCTGCCGGTGGACCGGCATCTGGAGGCCTGGCAGCAGGGGCGGGTGGCGGCCTCGGCCTGCTACGAGCCGGTAGCCTCGCGGCTGGAGGATGCCGGGGGCGTGCGTCTGTTCGACAGCCGCCAGATTCCGGAAACCATCTTCGACGTGCTGGTGGTCACGCGGCGTCGAGCGGAGCAGGACCCGGCGCTGGTGACGGATCTGGTGCTGGCGTATTTCCGCGGTCAGCAGCATCTGGTCAGGAATCGCCACGATGCGGTGTACCGGGCCGCCGCCCGCCAGAACATCCGCCCCGAGGACGTCCAGGCGGCATTGGCCTGCGTCATGCTGCCGGACCTGTCCAGCAACCACCGCTACCTGGCGCCGAACGGACGGATCGAGACCGTGGCCCGCCACCTGTCGCGGATGCTGACCCGGGAAGGGCTGCTGCCCGCCCCCTTGGGCGAGGACCGCCTGTGCAACCCCGCCTTCCTGCCGAGGCGCCTGTCATGACTCCTCGACCGCGTCCGGCCCCGCTCCTGCTCCTGCTGATCTCCCTGCTGCTGCCTTGGCCGGCGCAGGCCATGTCAGATCCGGCGCTGCGTTTCGGGGTCTTCGCGTACCGCCCCGATCACGTCATTCGCGAACGCTACCAGCCCCTGGCCGACTACCTTGCGGACAAGGTAGGCCAGCCGGTGTTGTTGCGGGTGATGGGCCAGGACGACATGAACCGGGCGCTGGCGGCCAACCAGCTGGATTTTTTCCTCACCAACCCCAGCCACTTCCTGCTGATCCGCAGCGAACGCAGCCTGACCGGTGTGCTGGCCACCCTGGTGCGGGAGCGGAGCGGGGTGGCCACCGAGAGCGTCGGCGGGGTGATCTTCAGCGCCGCCGACCGCTCGGACCTGTCCAGCCTGAAGGACCTGGCGGGCCAGACCATCGCCACCCCGGGGTTCCATTTCCTGGGGGGCTTTCAGGCACCGGCGCTGGAGCTCCGGGATGCCGGTGTCGACCTGTTCCGGCAAACGCACCTGAAGCTGGTGGGCAGCCATGACCGGGTGTTGAAGGCGGTGCTGTCCGGGGACGCGGACGCGGGCTTCATCCGCACCGGCATTCTGGAACAGCTGGCCGAGGACAACGGCGACCTGCTGGCCCGGATCCGGGTCCTGAACCGCCAGAATCTGCCGGGCTTTCCCTACATCGCCTCCACCCGACTTTACCCGGAATGGCCCTTGGCGGCGCTGCCCCATGTCCGCAGCGAGGTGGTGCGCCGGGTCGCCTCGGCCCTGTTCGCCCTGGAGCCGGACCACCCGGCGGCCCGGGCGGCCCGGATTGCCGGCTTCGCGCCGCCGGCCGACTACCAGTCGGTGGAGCACCTGGCCCGGAGCCTGCGGATTGCGCCGTACGACGAAGTGCCGCTGGTGTCCTGGGTCGACGTGTTTCAGCAGTACCGGCCCTGGCTGCTCACCGTGGCCACCCTGGTGCTGATGCTGGTCGTGGCCACCCTGTGGCTGGGCAAGAAGCGGCGCGAGTTGTCGCTGGCGCAACGGCGGTTGCGGCGGCTGGTGCAGAGCTGGCCGCAGCCCATGCTGGTGCTGCGGGATGACCGGTTCGTGGATTGCAACCGTGCCGCGGTCGAGCTGCTGCGGGCAGAGGGGGAGGGTTCCCTGCTGGGGCAGCGGCTGGCGGCGTTTCTGCCCCGGGACGGCGAGTCGGCGGAGGGCCGGGATACCGGGGCGTTGCTGGCTCGGGTGGTCGCCGGGGAGGTGGCGCGGGGCGAGTGGCTGTTCCGGCGCCTGGACGGTTCTGATGTCTGGGTGGAGATGACCCTGGCGCCGATTCATGAACGGGGCGAGCCGGAACCGTACGTGCTCTGCGCCTGGTACGACATCACCGGGCGCAAGGAGGCCGAGCAGCGGCAACGGATGGCGGCCAGCGTATTCGAGCACGCCCGGGAGGCGATCTTTATCACCGACCGCTACGGCAACGTGATTGATGTCAACGACGCCTACGTGGAGATCACGGGCCGCTCCCGGCAGGAGGCGGTCGGGCAGCTGCCGCCGCTGCCGTTGGAGGAGGGCGCGGGCGTGTTCACCTCGGCCCGGGCTCAGGGCTTCTGGTCCGGTGAGTTCAGCTGCCGGCACCGGAAGGGGGACAGTCGTATCCTCGCCCTGACCCTCAGCGGGGTGCCGGACGATCGGGGTCGTATCCGCCATTTCGTGGGTGTGTTCGCGGACATTACCCGGCTCAAGGCCCAGGAGCAGAAGCTGCTGACCCTGGCGCATTTCGATGCCCTGACCGGGCTGCCCAACCGAGTTCTGTTTGCCGACCGGCTGCAGCAGAACATGGCCCAGGCTCGGCGCCAGGGCTACCAGCTGGCGGTGATCTACATCGATCTGGATGAGTTCAAGCCGGTCAACGACGCCTTCGGTCACGAGGCGGGAGACGAGCTGCTGAAGGAACTGGCTCGTCGCATGCGTTCGGAGCTGCGCGAGGAGGATACCCTGGCCCGGCTGGGCGGTGACGAATTCGCGGCCCAGGTGGTCAACGTGGAGCATCCGGAACGGCTGCACGGGCTGCTGGAACGGATGCTGCGGGTGGTGTCGGAGCCGGTCTGGGTGGCCAACCACACGGTGGAGGTGTCGGCCAGCATCGGTTACACCCTGTACCCCCAGGGCGAGGAACTGGACGGCGATCAGCTGCTGCGCCAGGCGGATCAGGCCATGTACCGGGCCAAGCAGGAGGGGCGGAACCGCTGCTGCCGGTTCCAGGGGCTGGCGGACGGATAAGGCCGCCGGTTCAGGTCATGAACTTGCGGATATCGATCCGGTAGTCGTCCGGGTCCACCGCCCGGATGATGCGGTCGTGGCACCCGGGGCGCGACAGATCGAGGGTCTCCACGGGAACTGGCATCCGGAACCGGGTGTGGTACATGATACGCACCACCGGCAGGCGCTGGTCCTGCTCGTTGCTCTCGATCACCACGGCAAGCCGGCCGCTCTCCAGCAGCACCAGTGAGCCGACCGGGTACAGTCCCACGCAGCGGATGAACTCCTTGACCAGCACAGGGTCCAGGTGGTCGCCGCTCCACTCCAGCAGCTTCTTCAGCCCCTGGGTTGGGGTCATCCCCTTGTGGTAGACGCGATCGGCGGTGATGGCGTCGTAGACATCGGTAATCGCCACCATGCGGCCGTATTCGGAAATTTCCTCGCCCTTCAGCCCCTCCGGATAGCCGCTGCCGTCGAGCTTTTCATGGTGCTGGGCGGCGGTGATCACCGTGATCTCGCCGATGCCGTCGGTGGCCGCCAGGATGTCGCGGGAGTGGCGGGCGTGCAGCTTCATCACCTCGAACTCCTCGGGGGGCAGGCGCCCGGGCTTGTGCAGGATGTCGTCCGGCGTCAGAATCTTGCCCAGATCGTGCAGCAGGGCACCGACGACGGTCTGGTGCAGCACGTCCGCCGGCAGCTTGCGGTGGTTGCCGAACAGCGACATGAGCACACTCAGGTTGACCGAGTGCTCCAGCAGGTAGTTGTCCTTCTCGCGGATGCGGCCGAGACAGCTCAGGGCGTTGGGGTTGCGCAGCACCGACTGCTGGAGCTCGTCCGCCAGCCGGTGGATGGGGGCCACGTCCAGGGCGCTGCCGATTTTGACGTGGTTCAGGAAACTGCTCACCAGGCCCTGGGCCTCGGCATGGATGCGTTCGGCGATTTCCAGTTCGTCCGCCAGGGCCACCCGGGCCTGCAGCGCCGGCGTTTCCTCGCCAACCCGCTGCAGTGCCGCCTCATTGGCCCGGTCCACCGCCTCGGCGGTCTCCGAGTCCTCACTGTCCAGGCCACGGTCGGTATCGATGTAAACGAATGTCACCCCCATCCGGCGGATGGTCTCGACCGTCTCCTCCCGGCGGATAAATCCCCGTTTGCGCTGGCTGTTGTGGGGAATCCAGTCGTTGTTCAGGTCGGTGATGTACATGCCGACCTTCAGGGCCGAGATGGGGATGCGCTTGATCATGGTTCCCGGAAGAAGGTTCTCAGGCTGTTGAGGTAGGTCTGACGCACCACCTGTTCCAGCGCCAGCCCCTTCACTTCCGCGATCTTCTCCGCCACGAACGGCAGGTAGAAGGGCGCGTTCTCCTTACCCCGGTAGGGTACCGGGGTAAGGAAGGGCGCGTCGGTTTCCAGCAGGATCTGCTCAATGGGCGTCATGCGCACAATGTCCCGGACATTCTCCGCCTTGTTGAACGTGGTGATGCCGTTGAAGCCCAGGCACCAGCCCTGGTCGAGCGCATAACGGGCCAGCCCGGGGCCGGAGGTGAAACTGTGAATGACGCCGCGCCGGGTCAGGCTGTGCTCGAATTCTTTCAGTATAGCGATGGTGTCCTCGTCCGCCTCCCGGCTGTGAATCACCACCGGCAGGTCGGCGTCGCAGGCGATCTGCAGCTGACGCCGGAACACCTGGCGCTGCACGTCCCGGTCGGCGTGATCGTAGTAGTAGTCCAGGCCGATCTCCCCGACCGCCACGATGTCCGGGTTCGGAACATGCTCGCGGATCTCCCGTTCCACCGCGTCGGTGTAGTGCTCGGCCTCGTGGGGGTGGATGCCCTGGGTGCCGTAGACCCAGGGCGCCGCTTGGCACAGGGTGCGGACGGCCGCCAGGTTGTCCGGGGCCACGGCGATGGTGATGATCCGCTCGATGTTGACGCGGCGGCTTTCCGCCAGGGTCTCCGCCAGGGGGCGGTCCTTCAGGTAATCCAGGTGGCAGTGGGTCTCGATGATCGGGTGCTCGAAAATCGGGATCTCGCGACGTGTCTTGCTCATGGTTCGTTGACGGCTCCGTGCAGCGCCGGTGGGGGGCTGCTATTCTGGGACGTGGATGGGGTGAGTTTATCAGGTTACACACGCATTCACCCAAACCCTCCCGAGTAAGGACATCTATGGATATCTCACGGTTTTGCCAGTCCTGGGCGTTTTCTACGAACCGGCCCCGGTTTTCGGATTACCCCACGTTGCTGGACGATTCGGTGCGGCTGCCGCCGCTGCAGGCGAGTCTGGAGGACATCGGTGAATACCAGCGCCGGCTGTGGGCCAACCGCCGTCAGGCCCTGTTGCTGGTGGTACACGGCACCGACACCAGCGGCAAGGACAGCCTGATTCGGACCCTGGCCACCTACACCGATCCGGCCGGCTTCCACGCCTGGTCGTTCAGCCGGCCGGTGGGCCAGGAGGTCCGGCACGACTTCCTGTGGCGGGTGGTTCCGTTCCTGCCTGGGTTCGGGGATATGGTGGCGTTCAACCGCAGTCACCATGAAGCGGTGATCAGCGAACGTCTGTGGCCGGTCTGGCCGGAAGACACCTACCATTGGCCCAGCCGCTACCAGTCGATCCGGGAATTCGAGCGCCACTTGGTACAGGAGGGCACCACCATCCTGAAGGTCTGGCTCAACCTGTCGGAGGACGAACACCGGCGGCGCCTGCTGGCACGCCTGGACAAACCCCGGAAGCGCTGGAAATTCGATAAATCCGATATTGAAGGCTGGGTCCGCCGGGCGGAGTATGAAGCCCTGGCCGAAGAGACCCTGGCGGCGACCCACACCGAGGAGGCTCCCTGGTTCGTGGTGCCTGCCGACCGCAAGGAGCAGACGCGGGCGATCGTCGCCGCGATGGTGGCCGAACAGCTCAAGCGGCTGGCGCCCGCCTATCCGGACGAGGACCGGAAAGTCTTGGCGGAGTACCGGCGGCTGTTGGCGAAGAACGGGGTCAGGTAGCAAGGCATCAGTCGATCAGGAGGCGTGCATGCGTATTGTCGTTATCGGCGGCGGCGTGGTCGGTGTCACCACCGCCTTTGAACTGAACCGGAGGGGGCACGAGGTCACGGTGCTGGAGCGCCATGACCGGGCCGGCAACGAAACCAGCAAGGGCAACGCGGCACAACGCTCCTACGGCGTGGTCTACCCTTGGGCGGACCCGGCCATGGTGTTCAAGGCTCTGCCCTGGTTGCTGCGCCGGGACGGTCCCCTGAAGCTGCGGGTGCCGCCGTCGGTGGAGGCGGTCCGTTTCCTATTTGCGACCCTGCGCTATGCTTGGTCACCGGGCCTGTTCGGCCTGAATCGCCGGGCCATGCTGCGGCTGGGCATGCACAGTCGGGCCCGGTTCCTGGCGCTGGAGGAGGAGCTGGAACTGGCCTTCGACCAGGCGCACCGCGGTGTCCTGCACCTGGCCAGCACGCCGGAGGCGTTGCAGGAATACCGGCGTATTCAGGCGCTGCTGGCGGAGGTGGGCGTGCCGTCCCGGTTGCTGACGCCGGCGCAGGTGCGCGAGGCCGAACCCGGCATGGTGGGCGACGGCCCGCTCTACGGCGGGCTGAGCTACGACACCGATGGCACCGGCGACTGTCACCGGTTCTCCCAGGCCCTGGCCGGCGTTGCCGCGCAGCGGGGCGTGACGTTCCGCTACAACGTCGAGGTAGAGCGGCTGGTTGCCGACGAGCGCCGGGTGGAGGCGGTGACGATCCGCACACCCGAGGGCGAGCGGGAGCGGGTGGCCGCGGACGCCTTCGTGGTCTGTGCCGGCTGCTGGTCGCCCAGTCTGGTGCGCCCCCTTGGTCTGACCCTGCCGATCTACCCGGTCAAGGGCTACAGCATCACCGTGCCGCTGAGCAACCCGGAGCACGCGCCCACCAGCACCATCCACGACGATCACTACAAGGTCGTCTCCACCCGCCTGGGCAACCGGCTCCGGGCCACCGGTTTCGTGGAACTGGCGGACTTCAACCGGGACATCCCGGAGGCGCGCATCGCCACCATCCGCAAGTCGGTCATGTCCCGCTACCCGGGCTGCGCCGACCTGGATGCGGCGGAGACCTGGACCGGGTTCCGGCCGATGACCCCGGACGGCCCCGCCATCATCGGCCGTGGCGGCCGCGACAACCTGTACCTGAACACCGGTCATGGCACCTTCGGCTGGACCCTGTCCGCCGGCAGCGCCGATGTCATTGCTCAGGTGATCGACGGCGAGCCGCCGGCGGTGTGCCTGGACGCCTTTCGCCCCGGCCGTTTCCAGGAATAGCTATTTTCGGCGCAACGCCCGCTCGACGTTGCCGCACAGGGTGTGGACGAAGCCGATGTCGCGCTGGCTCAGCAGCGGCAGCCGCTCGAACAGCCAGTGTGCCAGCTTGCCCTCGCGCGGCGTGTCCAGCGCCGGCAGCAGCCGTTCCAGACGCTGGCGCAGGGCGGCCAGGCCATCCTCGCCGGCCGGGGACACGTCCCCGGCGGCTGCCGGCAGCCCGGACAGTTCCCAGGCATACAGCATCACCGACTGCGCCAGATTCAGGGAGGGGTAGGTGGTCCGCATGGGAATGCCGGTGAGCAGGTCGCACAGCGCCAGTTCGTCGTTGGCCAGGCCCCGGTCCTCCCGACCAAACAGCAGCGCCGCACGGGCCACCGACGCTCCCTTGTTGGCCAACGCCTGTTTCAGGTCGGCCGGGCCGTGCCAGTGCTGGCGTTGATGCCGGGGCTTGGCGGAGGTGCCGATCAGCAGGTCTACGGAGTTCCGCAGCGTCGCCAGATCGGGGAAAATGCGCGCGTTGTCGAGGATGTGGCGGCTGCCGTGGGCCAGCCAGTGGGCCTCGGGGCGGGTGTGCAGGTCCGAGTTGACCAGCCACAGGTCGCCGAAGCCCATGGTGCACAGGGCCCGGGCGGCGGCGCCCACGTTTTCCGGAACCTTGGGTTCAACAAGTACAAAGGCCAGTTGCATGTCGTTTCCTCCGGACGCGAGTTTACACGACCCCGCACCGTCTTTTTACTCCCGCTGGTGCGCACTCAACGATTGGCTGCGTTCCCATGAGGCGCTCTGGCGGCCGGTGCCGTTCATGGAGCCCCAACCCGGCTGGGCGCGTCAGTGGCCAGAGCTGGCGGCCTGGCTGGAAGCCCTGAGCGACGCCGACTGTGACCATTACGATGCCCGCCCGGAACAGCTGGCGAACGGCCTGAGTCGCTGGCTGCCGGGGCTGGCCGGCCACGGTGAACGGATCGCGCTGCCGACGCTGGCACCGCCGCCGGACCGGCTGGCGGCGGTGCGCCTGCCGGAAACGCAGGCGGTCGACATGCCTGGACGCAAGCGTCAGCAGGCCGGCGCCTTCGCCGCGGCGTTGTTGCCACTGGCGACCGGTGTCTTGGACTGGTGCTGCGGCAAGGGCCACCTGGCCCGGACCCTGGCCCGCCACGGCCCGACCGGAGTCACTGGATTCGAGTGGAACCCGCAACTGGTGGCGGACGGCAACCGGCTGGCGCGGCAGTTCGGTGACGCCGTCGAGCTCCGCTGCCAGGATGTGATGGCCGGAGACCTGACCTGGCCGGACGCCACCCACGGTGTCGCCCTGCACGCCTGCGGTGACCTGCACCGCCGCCTGCTGCTCTTGGCCGGCACTGGCGCCGCGCCGCGCCTGAGTCTGTCTCCATGCTGCTACCACCTGACCGCCGCCGACCACCATCAGCCGTTGTCCGAACGGATCCGGCGGAACCCGGACAGGCTGACGCTGAACCGCGACGAGCTGCGCCTGGCGGTGCAGGAAACGGTGACCGCCCCGGCCCGGGTCCGGGCCCAGACGGCGGAGGCGAGCCAGTGGCGGCTGGGGTTCGATGCGTTGCAGCGGCAGCTGCGGGGCTGCGACCACTACCTGCCGGTGCCCTCGCACCCATCTCGGCTGATGCGGGAGGGGTTCGAAGCCTTCTGCCGCTGGGCGGCGGCGCGGAAACAGCTGCCACTGCCGGACACGGTGGACTGGCCGTACTGGTTGGCGGTGGGGCGCCGGCGTTTCCGTCAAGTGCGGCGGCACGAACTGCTGCGCCACCTGTTCCGGCGTCCGCTGGAGCTGTGGCTGGTGCTGGACTATGCCGTGTTTCTGGAAGAGCAGGGCTACCGAGTCCGGCTGGGAACCTTCTGCGAGCGGACGTTGACACCCCGCAACCTGCTGCTGGACGCCCGGCGCGACCCACCCTGAAACGACGAAAGGCGCCCTGGGGCGCCTTTCTGGTGGGTGCGGCCGAATGTCAACGGCGGACCTGGATGCGGGCCTCGACCCGACGGTTGGCGGCACGGCCTTCGGCGGTGTCGTTGGTGGCAATCGGCTGTTCCTCGCCGTAGCCGGTGGCACGGACCCGGTCGGGGTTGACGCCGAGCACCTGGGTCAGCCGGTTGGCCACGGCTTCGGCCCGCCGCTGGGAGAGGAACTGGTTGTAGCGGGCCTCGCCCCGGTTGTCGGTGTGGCCGGCGATCTCCACGAAGGTGCTTGGATTGGCCTTCAGGAAGTCGGCGACCCGGCGGATCTCGGCATCAAATTCGTCACGGATCACCGAACTGTTGGTGGGGAACTGGACCCGGATCTCGAAGGTCTGGATGGTCTGGGTCACGCCCTCGCAGCCGCTGTCGTCCACCTTGGCGCCCACCTGGGTGTCCGGGCACAGGTCCTGGCTGTCGACCACGCCATCACCGTCGCTGTCCAGCTCGCAGCCCCGACTGTCCACCCGGGCGCCCCGGGGCGTGTTCGGGCAGGCATCGCGGGCGTCGGCGACACCGTCGCCGTCGGCGTCCGGTTCACAGCCGGTGGCGTCCACGGTGGCCCCGGCACGGGTACCCGGGCATTGGTCCCGGTTGTCGTTGACACCGTCCCCGTCGCTGTCCGGTACCGGCCGGGGCGCCGGCGCGGCGCTGGCCAGGGTACGGGCGAAGGCAACGCTGATGCCGAGCGACACCTGGGTGTCAAAGGTGCTTTCATCGACACCGTGGAATTCCCGCAGATCCCCGCGCAGGGAGACCGTGTCGGAGATGTTGTAGCGCACCCCGGTGCCGACGTTGACGCGGGTTTCATCGTGGCTGGTGCCGGCGGTCTTCGGCGCCGGATCGTCGACCCCGAAGTTGGCGTGGCCAGCCCCGAACGAGAGGTACGGGTTCCAGGCTTGGTCCGGGTCGGCGAAGTAGTAGGTGCCGTCGAGCCGGATTTCGTCGAAGTCGGAGGAGCCGGGCACGTATTTGCGGTCGGCGCTGGCCCGGGAATACAGGGCCTCCAGCGCCCAGCGCGGCATGAACCGGTACTCGACGCCCACGCCGAAGGTGCCGGTCTCGCTCAGGTCCCGGGCGTCATCGAACAGCTGGAACGCCGCGAAGGGGTTGATGTACAGGGTTTCCTGACGGTCGGCCAGCGCCGGGCCGGCCAGGGTCGAGGCGATGGCGGCCATCGCCACGGGGCGCATGATGTTCATGCCGAACCTCCTGTTCCTGGGGTGTTGTGTCGATACCGACGGAAAGCGTGTCTACTGGGAATCTAAGGCAGCCGGGGGCAAAACACAAAGGCCGCCGGGGCTTTGTTACGTCATTGTCACACTCTTGGCCGCCGGTGACCGGAATCGGTCAGGGCAGGGCGGTGAAGTACAGGTGGGCGCTTTTCTTGCTGAAGTTGAGGGTGTCGCCCCGGTCGAAACGCACCTCGAACGAGCGTTCGTCCTCGGTCAGCACCGTGCCGGGGCCGAAGATGGCATGGCTGACGCGGGGGTGGTGCCAGACCGGCGCGCTGGTGTCGACCGCCGGCTGCGGCGCGCCCGCCACCTCGACACCCTCGCGCTCCGCGTAGCGCTGGCCGACGGCGGTCAGCGGCGCCTCCAGGTGCAGCCGGGACGGACGTTCACCGGGTGACCGGTGGAGCCGATCGCCCAGCTCCAGGGACAGCTCGACACAGCATTCGGTCAGGAACCGGCTGGGCCCCTGGTCGCCCTCCAGATGCGGGCGCTGGCTGGCCGGACGGGTGATCAGGTGCAGGGCGTGGCGGGCCCGAGTCATGGCCACGTACAGCAGCCGTCGCTCGCTTTCCAGAAAGGCCTGGGCGTCGTCCTGGGGACGCGGCGTGTAGGGCAGGTATTTTTCCTGCAGGCCGGGCAGAATCACGGTGTCCCACTCCAGGCCCTTGGTGCGGTGGATGGTGGACAGCAGGACGCCCTGGTCGGCGCGTTCGCTGGCCTGTCGCTTCAGGGCCAGCAGGTGCTCCAGGGCATCCTCACCGTTCACGTCCAGGCCCTTGAGGTAGTTCAGGATGCCCTCGACGGTGTCGATGCGCTCGTCGGCGCTCTCGTGGGTCAGCGCCAGCGAACGGAGACCCTCGAACAGCTCGGTGGCCTCGGCGTAACGGCGCAGGAGGGTCGCGGCCGGGCCCCGGAAACCCCGCAGTTGCGCCAGGGCGTCGCCCAGTGCGCGCAGTTTGCGGGCGGCCGGTGCGGACAGCGCGCTGAAGTCCATGGCCAGGAGCCGTTCATGCCAGCCGTCGGTGAAGCCGGCCAGAAACTGAGCCAGGCTGTCCAGCTCCGGTTCCCTGAGGCCGACGTGGGGAAAACGCAGCAGCTGACGGGCGAGGGCCCGCCGGTCCAGTTCCGGCCGCGCCGCGAGCCGGCCGCTGACGACTGTCAACAGCGCGATGATGGCCTCGACTTCCCGGCTGAACAGGGCGCCCTTGCCGGCATCGATCCGGTACGGAATCTGGCGCGCCAGCAGTTTCAGCTCAATGGCAACGCTCTGGCTCCAGACCCGGAACAGAATGGCGGTGTCGGCCAGCGCCTCCGGCGACAGGGTGCGCAGAATCTTCAGAACCGGCCCGGCGTCGGTTTCCGAACGGTGCAGCTGCACCGAGGTTGCGGGGGTGGACGGGTGCGCGTGGCACATCACGTCTTTGCGGCCCCGGTTGTGGCTGATCAGGTGGTTGGCCAGCAGCGCCACTCGGTGGCCGTAACGGAAGGTGTAGCTGAGGGTCTGCTCCAGGGGGTTGCCGAACTCCTCGCTGAAGCGCCGGAGGATGAACTCCGGCCGGGCGCCCCGGAATTCGTAGATGGTCTGGTCCGGATCGCCGACCACCGTGACCCGGGCCCGGTCGCCGGCGACGTAGCGCAGCAACAGGTGCTGGATCTCGTTGGTGTCCTGATACTCGTCCACCAGAATCAGGTCCATCTTGTTGCCCACCAGCCGCTGCAGCGGCGGGTTCTGGTGGATCGCCATCACCGGTTCATACAGCATGTCGGCGTAGCTGATCCGGCTTTCGCCCTTGCGCCACTGTTCGAAGCTGTGGAACAGGTCGATCAGGTAGCGGTGGCGGTCGGCGTAGCCGAGGGACTCGAACACCACCTCTGCCGGCGACAGTGTGGTTTTCACCAAGTCGATGAAGCCGCTGGCGGTTTCCACGTACTCTTTCTTGTTGCGGCGGATGTCGTCCGCGAGTTCCTCCGGCGCCAGCCGACGGGTGAGCTGCCAGACCTGATAGTGGATCTCCTGCTCGGTGAGGATCTGCTCGGAAAATCCCGGCAGGTATCCCTCGCGCACGAAGCGCCGGTACAATCGCAGGCCCATGGCGTGGTAGGTGCGGATTTCCGGCAGGGCCAGCCCGGTTTGGCCGCAGACCTGCCCCAGCTTGCGCTGGAAATCGGCGCGGGCGCTGCGGTTGAACATCAGCACCAGCATCCGGTTGGGGTCGTGTCCCTGCTCCAGCAGATAGCGGATGCGCCACGCCAGGGTGGAGGTCTTGCCGCTGCCGGCCACCGCCGTGATCACGGCGTGCTCGTAGCCGGCGGTGATGATCGCCCGCTGCTCGTCGGTCAGAAAATCCGGCAGGGGCGTGGATGGGGCGGATGGGCTGTGGCTTGGCATGGCGCTATTGTACTGGGCAACGGCCGGGGCGGATACCGGGCCGGGAGGGAGTCGATGACAACGGACACAACCGACTGGTCCGCGTTCGCGCAACGGCTGGCGCGGCGTGGGGAGCGCCGGCTGGTGCTGGTGGAGGGCCCGAGGCCGGAGGCGCTGGCGTGGTTACGGCGGCAGCTGCCGACACCGTTGTGGGGGGCGGGTCTGTGGACCGGGCCGGCGAACGACCGGCCCCACCCGGCGTTGATGCCGGTGGCGCCGGCGCGGGCCCGGGACTGGCTGGGCCGGGAGCTGGACCTGTTGGTCTGGGACGGTTGGCATGGCAATCCGCCGGATGCGCTGGCCGCGCTGGCCGGCACCCTGCGTGCCGGTGGCCTGTTGTTCTGGCTGATGCCGCCGCTGGCCCAGTGGCCGACCTTCGACGACCCCGATTACGCGCGGACCGGCCTGGACGGGGCCGACCGGCACCCGTTCGCCGCCCGCATGGCTGCGCTGCTCCGGGCCTCCGACTCGCTGATCCGGGTGGTCTGCCCCACCCGGGTGCCCCTGGCGCTGCCGGTGCTGGCGGAGCCGGAGACACCGTTTCGGGTCGCCGCTACCGAGGATCAGGCACGGCTGGTGACAGCGCTGGTCCGCTTCGGTCTCGGTCGCCGCCGCCGGCCGGTGGTGGTGACCGCGGACCGGGGCCGGGGCAAGTCCGCCGCTCTGGGCCTGGCGGCGGCACAACTGCTTCGGCGGGGCCGCTCGCGGATCCTGGTCACCGGACCGTCGCCGGACAGTATTGCCACTCTGATGCGACACGCCGAAACGGCGCTGACCGGGGACTTGGCCGAGGTCGGGCCGGACCGGCTGGTCACCGCCGCCGGTGCGGAAATCCGCTACCAGCCGGTGCCGGAACTGTTGGCCCTACGGCCGCCGGCGGAAGTGCTGCTGGTGGACGAAGCCGCGGCGATTCCGCCGGACCGCCTGCGGGCGCTGCTGCTGGGCTGGCCCCGGGTCGCCTTCTGCTCCACCGTGCACGGATACGAGGGCTCGGGCCGGGGCTTTGCGATCCGCTTCCGGGCGACGCTGGAGACGGAGACGCCGCATTGGCAGGCGCTGAGCCTGAGCCAGCCGGTGCGCTGGGCCGGCTCCGACCCCCTGGAACCGCTGATCGACCGGTTGTTCCTGCTGTCGGCCAGCGGTTCGGAGGCGACCGGACCGGCCGGTTCGGAGGGTGGGGTGACCGTGGAACCCTGGTCGCCGGCCGGGGCACCGGAGGCGGAGCTGGCGGAGGCCTTCGGCTTGCTGGTGGACGCTCACTACCGCACCACGCCGGCGGATCTGCGCCAGTGGCTGGACGATCCGGCGGCGCAGACCTGGTGCGCCCGCGTCCAGGGCCGGATTGTCGGCCTGCTCTGGGCGGCACGGGAAGGCGGCTTGCCGGCGCCGCTGGCCGAGGCGGTGGCACAGGGCCGGCGGCGGCTGCGGGGGCACCTGCTGGCGCAGTCGCTGGCCTGCCATGGCGGCCTGGCGGAGGCGGCCCGCGGGCGGATGCTGCGGGTGGTGCGGATCGCGGTGGCGGCCGGGGCTCGCCGCCAGGGCATCGGTCAGCGGCTGGTGCGGGCGGCCCGGGACTGGAGCGCCCGGGCAGGGTTGGCGGTGCTGGGTACCAGTTTCGGGGCCACGCCCGAACTGCTGCGTTTCTGGCAGTCCTGCGGCCTAGCCGTGGTGAGGATCGGCGTGCAGCGGGAAGCCAGCAGCGGCGAGTACCCCCTGCAGATGGCGACGGGGCTGAACGCCCCCGGCCAGTCGCTGGTGGCCACACTGCGCCAGCGTCTGGTCCGGCACTGGCCGGATCTGCTGCTGCGGCACTGGCAGGCGATGGCGCCGGAGCTGCTGGTCTCCGTGCTTGAGGATCTGCCGGCGGACGGCCAGCTGGAGCCACTCGATCAGCGGGATTTGCAGGGCTTTGCCCATGGCCACCGGGGCTACGATCTGTGCTGGCCGGTGCTGCGGGCGCTGTCCCGGTGCCCTGGGGTACTGGCCCGAGTCCGGGACCAGGGTGAACTGCCATTGTGGGTGGCGGCGGTGCTCCGGGGGCGGGACTGGCAGGCGCTGCGGCAGGACGGGCTGTGCCTGGGCCAGCGCCAGGGCGAGGCGCGGCTGCGGTCGGTGGTCCGCGCCCTGCTGGCGCAGGCGCCGGAGTTGTGACCGGCTCGATTTAATTCCGGCCGGTCGCCGCCCAGAATAGGCCCCGAGCACGCACCCGATTTCAAGAATAACCAGACTCAGAGACCCGATCATGGCCCAGGGATACGGCGCTGCCCGTTCACCGTTTGTTGTTGTTTCACTGCTTGTCCTGTTGTCCGCCTGTGTCGCCGCCCGGACGCCCAGTAATCTGGCCCGCACCACCGCCACCGAAGCCGGCACGCCGCTGATGGCGGCCGCCGCCTCCGGCGATCTGGAACGGGTGCGTGGCCTGGCCGAGTCCGGCCACCCTCTGAACGCCCTGACGGAACGGGGGACGCCGCTGATGGCCGCTGTCCGGGCCGGACGGGACCGGGTGGCCTGGTATCTGCTGACGCAGGGAGCGGACCCGGACCTGGCCTCGGCCAATGGCGAAACGCCCCTGATGGCCGCGTCGGCGGCGGGACGCCTGCGCCTGGTACAGCTGCTGTTGTCGGCCGGGGCGGATGTCAACGCCCGGGACCGGGCCGGGTATACGCCGGTGGTACGGGCGGCGGAGCAGGGGCAGGTATCGGTGGTGAAAACGCTGGTGTCGGCGGGGGCCAACGTCAACGTGCAGCCGGGCGGCGAATCCCTGCTGATGAAAATCGTCGGCCAGGGGGACTTGCTGATGGCGGAAATGCTGCTGGCCGCCGGCGCCGACGTTCACTTTCGGGCGGCGGACGGCGGCACCGCCCTGCAACGGGCCCGCGCCCTCGGCTATCCGGATCTGGACATGTTGTTGATCCAGGCCGGCGCCCGGGACTAGCCCAGGTCCTGCAGCCGCATGGGGTCGGTCTGGTCGTCCCATTCCGGGACGAAATGGGCCGCCACCACCTCGGTCGGTACCTCCGCCACGGAAGCATAGGACCAGACGGGCGTTTGGTCCCGGTCGATGAGCCGGGCGCGGATGCCTTCCGGCAGGTCCGGGCGCCGGCAGCAGGTCAGGGCCATGGCCAGTTCCATCCGGAAAATAGCCTTCAGTGACATCTGCTGGGCCTTCTTCAGCTGGCTCCAGACCAGCCAGGCGGTGACCGGACAGCCGGCCCGCAGGGTATCGATGCAATCCTGCCACCAGTCGCTGTCCGGCGCCGAGGCCAGCAGGTGTTCGACGATCTCCGGCAGTTCGGTACCGGCGCTGAGCCGGGCAATCGCTTGTTCGTGCCGCTCCAGGTGGCTGTCCGGCAGGGCCCGGTAGTCCGGGGCGTGCATCTGGTTCAGCAGCCGGAACAGACGGTTGTCGTCGGCCGCCGCGTCGCCGGTCCAACGCTGCTCCCGCAGGGCGTCGAGCAGGGCCGGGCGATCCTCCGGCAGCAACGCCAGGTCGGCCAGTCCGACCCGCAGGGCGTCGGAAACGTTCAGGCGGGCGCCGGTCAGGCCCATGAACAGCCCCAGGCGACCGGGCAGCCGGTTGAGAAACCAGCTGGCGCCGACGTCCGGAAACAGGCCGATGGCGATTTCCGGCATGGCCAGGGTGACATCGGGCGTGATCAGCCGGTAGCGGCAGGCGGACAGCAATCCCAGGCCACCCCCCATGACGATGCCATGGCCGATGCCCAGCACCGGCTTGGGGTAGCGGTGCAGGCTGTAGTCGAGCCGGTATTCCCGGGTGAAAAAGCGGGCGGCGGCGTCGGTGTCACCGCAGGCCAGGCCCTGATAGAGCTGGCGGATGTTGCCGCCGGCGCAAAAGGCGCGGTCGCCGGCCCCCTGCAGCAGCGCCAGGCAGATGCGGCGGTCGGTCGCCCAGCGGTCCAGGGCCGCCTGGGCCTGTTCCACCATCGGTTCGGTGAGGGCATTCAGGGTGTCGGGCGCGTTCAGCGTGAGCAGGCCAAGGTGGCCTTCGCGACAGGGGATTTCCTGGACCTCTACGGACATGCGCTGCGCCTCCGGCTCGCTGTGGTCATCTGGGCAAGGGACTTCTGTGTACTGTCCCACCAATGGCCGGTGCCGGTAAAGAGGACCAATGTCGAAAGTCGGTGGGTTGATCTGTCGCATTTGAGCCTGGCAGTCACTGTGCTATAAGTGGCTCACGGATTCTTATAAGCAAGTCAGACTGATTGAGATGAGAGGGAAAGCCCTATGAAACTGAAACACGTTGCCGTTGCAGGTTTGATGTCCGTCGCTGCCGCTCTGCCGGCGGTCGCCAGCGCCGCTGATGCCGCCGCCGGTCAGGCCAAGGCCGCCGTGTGCGCTGCCTGTCACGGCCAGAATGGCCAGGCCCAGATTCCCACCTACCCGAACCTGGCGGGCCAGAACGAACAATACCTGGTGATGGCCCTCAAGGCCTACAAGAACAAGGAACGCACCGGTGGCCAGGCGGTGATCATGCAGGGCCAGGCTGCGGCCCTGAGCGATACCGACATCGCCAACCTCGCCGCCTACTTCTCCAGCCTGCCGGCTGGGGGCTGAGGCGCGCGGTCCATGGCGGAGCGGCCGTTTCAGGCCGCTCCACTGATGATGCGATAGCACGGCTGGTAGGCCGTGGCGCCCGGCAGTTTCATCCGGTTCTGGGCCACGAATTGCTCCAGCATCGCCTCCAGGGGGCGGATCAGCGTCGGGTCACCGGCGATCTCGAACGGCCCTTTCTCCTGAATCTGGCGAATCCCCTGTTCCTTCACGTTGCCGGCGACAATGCCGCTGAACGCCTTGCGCAGGTTGGCCGCGACCATGTGCACCGGCTGGTCCCGATGCAGTTCCAGTGAGCGCATGTTGGCGTGTGTGGGCTCGAACGGGAACTGGAACACCGGGTCGATCTTCAGCATCCAGTTGAAGTAGTAAGCGTCCTGCATGGCCCGGCGGAAGGTTTCCACCTCCTTGACCCCCCGCTTCATGGTCTGGGCGACGCGCACCGGATCGTCGATGATGATCTCGTAGCGACTCGCCGCTTCGTCGCCCAGGGCGTTGCGGATGAAACGGTCGATCATTTCGAAGTATTCGGCGTTTTCCTTCTGGCCGGTGAACACCACCGGGAAGGGCAGGTCGCTGTTGTCCGGGTGCAGCAGGATGCCCAGCAGGTACAGGATTTCCTCGGCGGTGCCGACGCCGCCCGGGAACACGATCACGCCGTGACCGCAGCGGACAAAGGCCTCCAGACGCTTCTCGATGTCGGGCATGATCACCAGCTCATTGACGATCGGGTTGGGGGCTTCGGCGCCGATGATGGCCGGCTCGGTGATGCCGATGTATCGGCCATTCTTCACCCGCTGCTTGGCATGGCCGATGGTGGCGCCCTTCATCGGCCCCTTCATGGCACCGGGTCCGCAGCCGGTGATGATGCTCAGGCCGCGCAGGCCGAGCTGATGGCCCACTTCCTTGCTGTACTGGTATTCCTCGTGGCTGATGGAGTGACCGCCCCAGCACACCACCAGGTCCGGCTGGCGGCCCGCCTCCAGCACGCCGGCGTTGCGCAGGATGTGGAACACCAGGTTGGTGATGTCGTCCGGGTTGTCGCCCCGGAACCCGGCGATGGTCTGGGGAATGGAGTGGGTGTAGATGATGTCCCGCAGGACCGCGAACAGGTGCTCACGGATTGCCCGCAGCATCTCGCCATCGACGAAGGCATGGCTGGGGGCGTTGATCAGTTCCAGCTTCAGGCCCCGGGGCTGGGGCACCAGGCGCACGTCGAAGTCGGCGTTGGCCTCCATCAGTGCCTTGCAGTCGTCCGTTTCGACGCCGGTGTTGAGGACCGCCAGGGCGCATTGCCGGAACAGCCGGTACAGGCCGCCCTCGCTCTTGTCCTTGAGACGGTTGACTTCATGGTTGGAGAGGATTTCGAGGCTGCCCTCGGGGGAGACCAGGGTGTTGATCTTGGTATCGGTCATGGTCATGTAGTGCGCAGACTCCTGGTGATTTCGGCCAAGCCGGATTTTGAGGCAATCCGACAAAACGGTACACTAAGCGCTTTCCGCTTCATACGCCACCCGTCAAGATTCCGATCCCTATGAAACTGCTGATTCGTCCCGCGCCGGAAGTCGCCATCAAGAGCAAGCCTGTTCGCCAGCAGCAGATGCGGCAGCTGCGTCAGAACATCCGCAAACTGCTGGTCCGGCTGGACCCCGACATCGAGGTGTCGGGCGGCTGGGACCGCATCGACGTGGTGGTGCCGGATGGGCGCGGCCTGCACACGCCGGTGCTCGACACGCTGATGCGGACCCCCGGCATCTCCAGCATCCAGGAGGTGGCGGTTTACCCCCTGGTGTCCCTGGAGGATATGGGCGAGAAAGCGGTACAGGCCTACCGTGGCGCCCTGGATGGCAAGACCCTGGCGGTCCGGGCCAAGCGGGTGGGTCAGCATGATTTTCGTTCCCTGGACGTGGAGCGGGCGGTGGGCGCGGCCTTGCTGCGGGCCAACGACACCCGGGGCGTGGACCTGACCAATCCGGACGTGGAAGTGCGGGTCGAGGTCAAGGGCGACCAGTTTCACATCAGCCGGCACAAGCACCCGGGCCTGGGCGGTTACCCGCTGGGGTCGGTGGAAACGGTCATGACGCTGATCTCCGGCGGCTACGACTCGTCGGTGGCGGCCTACCTGATGATGCGCCGGGGCCTGCGCAGCCACTTCCTGTTCTTCAATCTGGGAGGTACCGCCCATGAAGTGGGGGTGCGTCAGGTGGCGCATTATCTCTGGCAGCGGTACGGCGCCTCCCACTCGGTGAAATTCATCTCGGTGCCCTTTGACGGCGTGGTGGCGGAGATCATGCGCGCGGTCAACCACCGGCACTGGGGCGTGGTGCTCAAGCGCCAGATGCTCAAGGCGGCCGGTGAGATCGCCAGAGAGCTGGGCGTGGCCGGTCTGGTGATGGGCGACGCGGTGGCGCAGGTGTCCAGCCAGACCCTGTCCAACCTCAACGTGGTGGACCGGGCGACCGGCGAGGTGGTGCTGCGGCCGCTGATCGCCATGGACAAACAGGACATCATCGCCCTGGCGCGCCAGATCGGCACCGAGCCCTTTGCCCGCACCATGCCGGAGTACTGCGGCGTGATTTCCCAGAAGCCGGCCACCCGGGCCAAGCTGGACCGGGTCGAGGCGGACGAGGCCAACATGGATCCGCAGGTTCTGGCGAACGCCGTTGCCGCGCGGGTGGAAACGCCGGTGCATGCCCTGATGGACAGCACCTCCACGCCGGAGGAGATCGAACTGGTACGGACGCCGTCGGTGGGCGACGTGGTCATCGACATCCGCCACCCCGCCGAGGAAGAGCGGGAGCCGCTGACCCTGACCAACAACGAAGTGCTGAAAATTCCCTTCTACGAGCTCAACCAGCGCATGGAGGCCCTGCCCAGGGACCGCCAGTACCTGCTGTTTTGTGACCGGGGCACCATGAGCCGCCTGCATGCCGGTCACCTGAAGGCCGAGGGGTACGACAACGTGAAGGTCTACAGCCCGGCCGCCTGAGCCTGCTGCGGCCTTACCCCTCCAGTCCCCGGAAGAACTGCTGCACGTTGGTGCCCAGGGTGTCCAGGTCGTAGCCGCCTTCCTGCACCACCAGTGTGGGCAGGCCCAGGTGGCGCAGGTGGGTGCCGAGGCGGCAGAACCCCTCCGAGCTCACCGACACCTTGGCCTGGGGGTCGTTCCGGTAGATATCGAAGCCCAGTGCCAGCACCAGGGCGTCCGGCTGGAACAGCCGGATCGCCGCCAGGGCCTCGTCCAGGCGGCCGAAGAAGTCCTCCTCGCTGGCGCCATGGGGCATGGGTAGATTGATGTTGAACCCGTCGCCCTCGCCCTCGCCGCGTTCATCCTCGAAACCGCTGACCACCGGGTAGAAGTTGGTGGGGTCGCCGTGAATGGATACGTACAGCACGTCACTGCGATGGTAGAAGATTTCCTGAATACCCTGGCCGTGGTGCATGTCGGTATCCAGAATGGCGATCCGGTTGAAGCGGCCGCGCAGGTGCTCGGCGGCGATGGCGGCGTTGTTCAGGTAGCAGAAACCGCCGGCGGCGTCCCGGCGCGCGTGGTGCCCCGGCGGCCGGCACACCGCGTAGGCGCTGCGGTCGCCGGCCATCAGCGCGTCGGCCGCACCCAGGGCGCTCTGCGCCGACCAGTAGGCGGCTTCCCAGGTCCGTTCACCCACCGGGCAACTGCCGTCGGCCAGGTAGCGGGCGGCCTCCGCCAAGACCCCGCGCAGGGCATTGGGCGAGCGCACGAAAATGTTCGACATGACCTCGTCGCCCCAGTCTTCCATTTCCATCCAGCGCCGGTGCGCGGTCTGCAGGAAACGCAGGTACCCCAGATCGTGCACCCGGGAAATCGGTCCGGCCCCCTGGTCCGCCGGCTGCAGGACCGGCATGCCCAGCTCTCGGAGCCCTTCCAGCAGATGACCGGTGCGGGCCGGCACTTCCTGGGGCTGGCGCATCTGCCCCCGGGTGAAGTACGTCTTCGGCACGTGCAGGTCCTGCGAGGGGTGGAAATACGCTTTCATCGTCCGGCCTCCTTTCAGTTCGCTTGCCCGAAGCCCGGCGGGTCCGGGGTGAGTCCAGTCTGCCCTTGACTTTACAGGCTTAGACTCAAGATCCACTATGGAAGACATCATTCATGGACGCAACCCGGCGCGGCCGGGCCGAACGCAGATATGAGGAGCCGAGATGATCGAATCACCGCTGCTGGAAAACCTCACGGGCTACATTGGCGGACGCTGGCGGGACAGCGCCGGAGGCCGGACCTTCGATGTCCACAACCCGGCCACCGGCGAGGTGATCGCCCGGGTGCCGTCCATGCCCGCCGAGGACGTCGAAGCGGCCATTGAAGCCGGCAAGTCGGCACTGAGGCTGACCCAGCCCTACCCGCTGGACACCCGGCGCCAGTGGCTGGAAGGCATCCGGGACAGCCTGCTGGCGCACCGGGAGGAAATTGGTCGCATCCTGTGCATGGAACACGGCAAACCCTGGCTGGAAGCCCAGGGCGAGGTGGACTACGCCGCCGGCTTTTTCGACTACTGTGCCAAGCACATCCAGGCGCTGGACGCCCACACCTTGCCGGAGAAACCCAAGGGCTGCAGCTGGACGGTGCACTACCGGCCGGTGGGCGTGACCGGCCTGATCGTGCCCTGGAACTTTCCCATCGGCATGATCGCCAAGAAACTCTCGGCGGCACTGGCGGCCGGCTGCCCGTCGGTGATCAAACCGGCCAGTGAAACACCGCTGACCATGATTGCCTTCTTCAGCCTGCTGGACCGCCTGGGGCTGCCCGATGGCATGGTCAACCTGGTGATGGGTAAGGCCAGCGTGATCGGCAAGGTGCTGTGCGAGCATCCGGATGTGCCCATGTTGAGCTTCACCGGCTCCACCGAAGTGGGCCGGCAGCTGATCCTGGACACCGCGCCCCAGATCAAGAAACTGGCCCTGGAGCTGGGTGGCAACGCGCCGTTCATTGTCTTTGACGACGCCGACCTGGACGCCGCCGCGGACAACCTGGTGGCGAACAAATTCCGGGGCGGTGGTCAGACCTGTGTCTGCGCCAACCGCATCTTCGTGCACGAGAAGGTGGCCGATGCCTTCGCCGGAAAACTGGCCGACCGGGTGGCCGGACTGACCGTCGGCAACGGCCTGGAGTCCGGTGTGGACATCGGGCCGCTGATCAACCGTGCCGGCTTCGACAAGGTCCGGCGCCACCTGGAGGATGCCCTGGCCAAGGGCGCCCGCCTGATTGCCGGTGCCCGGCCCGAGGACTTGGGGGAGGGCCTGTTCTTCCCGCCAACCGTGGTCCTGGGGGTGGACCGGTCGATGGACTGCTACCGCGAGGAAACCTTCGGGCCGCTGGTGCCGATGGCGGTGTTCCGTGGCGAGGAGGAGGTGATCGCGGCGGGGAACGACACCGAATTCGGCCTCGCTTCTTACGTATTCACGGCCGACGCCGAGCGGGCGCAACGTGTGGCGGCCGGGCTCCGGTTCGGTCATGTCGGCTGGAACACCGGCACCGGGCCGACGCCGGAGGCACCGTTCGGCGGCATGAAAGCCTCCGGCATCGGCCGCGAGGGCGGGTTGGAAGGCCTGTTCGAGTTCGTCGAGCCGCAAACCGTGCCCCGGGGCTTCTGACCGCAACACCACCGCCCGCCCCGGCTCGCGCCGGGCGGTGCGAAGAGCCCCGACAGCCCTCCCGCCCGGGACCTGTGTCCCGGGCGGCCCCGTGTCCATCCCCCGCCCGGCAATCCCGCGTTTCTCCTGTTATACTCACGAACCTGTTTATTTAGCCAGTAGCGAACGATTTCCTATGGACGTCTCCCACATCATCGACCCTCTCAATGATGCCCAGCGCGAGGCCGTAACGGCCCAGAACGACCACCTGCTGGTGCTGGCCGGCGCCGGCAGCGGCAAGACGCGGGTACTGGTGCATCGCATTGCCTGGCTGATGGCGGTGGACCGGGTTCCGCCCACGGCAATCCTGGCGGTCACCTTCACCAATAAGGCCGCGAAGGAAATGCGCTATCGCATCGAGGAGATGATGCAGATTCCGGCCCGGGGGCTGTGGATCGGCACCTTCCATGGTATCGCCCACCGCCTGTTGCGAGCCCACTGGCGGGACGCCGGGCTGCCGGAAAACTTCCAGGTACTGGACAGCGACGACCAACTGCGGCTGGTCAAGCGGGTCATGCGCGAGTTGCAGATCGACGAGAGCCAGTGGCCGCCCAAGCAGGCCCAGTGGTTCATCAACAGCCAGAAGGACGAAGGGCTGCGCGCCGACCACATCCAGGAAGTACCGGGCGACCACTTCACCGGCACCATGCTGAAAATCTACCGCCGTTACGAACAACTGTGCCAGCAGGGCGGGCTGGTGGATTTCGGTGAACTGCTGCTGCGCTCCCATGAACTCTGGCTGCAACGGCCCGAACTGCTGGGGCACTACCAGCAGCGGTTCCAGCACATACTGGTGGACGAATTCCAGGACACCAACACCATTCAGTACGCCTGGTTGCAGGTGCTGGCCAGCCACCGGGTGCCCCTGACCGTCGTGGGGGACGACGACCAGTCCATCTACGGCTGGCGCGGCGCCCGGATCGAAAACATCCAGCAGTACCAGCGCGATTTCCCCAACGCCCGGTTGGTGCGGCTGGAACAGAACTACCGCTCCACCAAGACCATCCTCAAGGCCGCCAACTCGGTGATTGCCAACAACCAGGGCCGGCTGGGCAAGGAACTCTGGACCGACGGCCCGGAGGGCGAGCCCATCAGCCTGTATGCCGCCTTCAACGAACAGGACGAGGCCAACTACATTGCCGACAGCATTTCCGAGTGGGTCAGCGAGGGCAACCTGCGCCGGGACGTGGCCATTCTATACCGTTCCAACGCCCAGTCCCGGGTGCTGGAAGAGGCGCTGATCCGCCAGGGCATTCCCTATCGGGTTTACGGTGGTCTGCGTTTCTACGACCGCCAGGAAATTCGCAACGCCCTGGCGTACCTGCGCCTGGTCCACTACCGCCGTGACGATGCCGCGTTCGAACGGGTGGTGAACGTGCCGCCCCGGGGCATCGGTGCCAAGAGCCTGGCGGAACTGAGGGCATACGCCGCCGAGCGGGGGATTTCCCTGTGGGAATCAAGTGAGCGGCTGTTGCAGGCGGGCCAGGTGAAAGGACGGGCGAAAACCGGCCTGCAGTCCTTCATGGACATCATCCAGCGCCTGTCCGGAATGGCTGAACAGGCGTCACTGCAGGGGCTGATGAAGGAAACCATTGAAGCCAGCGGCCTGAAGGAATACCACGCCAGTGAGAAAGGGGAAAAGGGGCAAGCCCGGGTGGAAAACCTGGAAGAACTGGTCAACGCGCTGGCGGACTTCGAGGTGGACGACGGCCTGGACCCGCTGGCGGAATTCATCGCCCAGGCGGCGCTGGACGCCGGTGAGGCTCAGGCCGACGCTCACGAGGACAGCGTTCAGCTGATGACCCTGCACTCGGCCAAGGGGCTGGAATTCCCCCTGGTGTTCATCGCCGGTGTCGAGGAGGGGTTGTTCCCGCACAGCATGTCGCTGGAGGAACCGGGGCGCATGGAAGAAGAACGTCGCTTGGCCTACGTGGGCATCACCCGCGCCAAGAAAAAGCTGGTGCTCACCTACGCTGAATCCCGGCGCCTGTACGGCCAGGAAAAATTCCACGCGCTGTCCCGATTTGCCCGGGAGATTCCTGCCGACTGCCTACAGGAAGTGCGTTTGCGCAACACCGTGACCCGCCCGGCCATGGTCGCGCGTCCGAACGAGACCCTGTTCAGCCAGGACTCGGCCAGCCAGGCCGGTTTCAGCCTGGGCCAACGGGTCCGGCACCCGAAATTCGGCGAAGGCATCGTGATGAACTGCGAGGGCACCGGCCACCACACCCGGGTGCAGGTGAACTTCGAAGACGGCGCGAAATGGCTGGTGCTGGCCTATGCGCCGTTGGAGGCGTGTTAATAGTAGATCACTTCCCGTTTTGTTGTCAGACATGAGTTACCCCCATTCTGAGGGGGCATGTAGATATTCACGGAGCCCTCCGGGTTTTCCAGTACAGTCGTTGTTCCTTTCAGGGCGCCGCTAAACTTGACTCCGGAAAATACCTCCTCCCGCAACACGGTGCAGGACTTTGGCCAAAAAGAAGTTTCGTTATACTCCGCATAGCATGCCCCGGACTTATCTGGGCCCACGATCACGGATATGTGGCTGTCGCCATCTGAGTAGCTTTTTACCAGGAACGACGAAAACATCCTGTCATTGGCATTATCGCGATTCCAAAAATCATGCGATGCATGAGCGTTGCCCTTGACGATGAAGTTTCCTACATCTCTTATCTGGGTGAGGCAAGTTTTGATGCCATTTTCCGCAGCCGTTTTGTATGGGAGCGAATCATTGGCCATGGCAATGCAGGGTCCAATTGCAAGTGTGCTTGCCAAAAGGGCTCGAGTAAGCATATCTTCCTGATCTCCTTTGGAGTTTTCGTTTTTACCAGGGCGTTCTGAATTGCCGCAGGGCGAGAATGATAACCTCGAACTCCAGATCAGGCGTAGAGCACCTGAGGCGTTATTACGTTGAGCCTGGTAACCAATACCATGCCGGAGTCTACCGTTAAGCTCGAGATCCGAAGCTACGATTCGGAAAGCAAGAAGCACTGTCACCGCTATCACCAGCTGGTGCTACCGCTGGCCGGTGAGTTGCTGCTGATGGTGGACCATCAGGAGGGGGCGGTGGTGCGGCACAAGGCGGCGGTGATTCCCTCCGGTCGGGATCACGGCTTCGCGGCACTGGTCGACAACCGCTTTCTGGTGGCGGATGTTCCGGAGCCGGCGGCGCCGGATCTGGAGCGGGTGCCGCGCTTTGTCGAACTGGATCCGGCCCTGCTGCACTACGTCCGGTTTCTGGAGGCGCAGGTCTCCCTCAGGGCCACCTCAGGCAGCCGCCAGCGACAGATGGTGTTGTTCTGGTGTTGGCCGGTTTTGGGGAAGCCACGCCGGTACTGATCGCCGCCAGCTCGCTCATCGTTATCGGCTCGCTGGTGGCCGGCCATCACCCTTCAAAGCCCAGATAAGTGGGTTATTGCAACCTCTTTCGAACAATACGATAAGCGCCTCGCTTTCCCCGCTCATTTGGATCCTTGATTGACGTGTGTCAAGCATGAGCGGTTGAGCTTGCTTGATATCCCGACAGTGCGGTGCCATGTTTTGCAGGGACAGAGTGAATTACAGAAGTAATGATTTGCCTCTGTCTGTAGGAGCAGGAGCAGGTAGAGCTGTGGGGAATGAACGTAATGCCTGTGCCCTACATGCTCTAAGACATTGCTTGGTGCCTTAGCTTAGAAGGCTGACGGGTTCTTAAATTTTCTGGAGGTGTGGTATGGATATTGACTTCAAGAAGTGGGCTCCTTGGAACTGGTTCAAGAAAGAGCAGGAAGAGCAGCAAACCGCCTCTTCGCTGCCGGTTCAGCGCAGTGATCTGCCGGCGGCGGGCGGCGCAGTCAGCCCGATTTTACAACTGCACCGGGAAATTGACCGGCTGTTCGATGATGCGTTTCGAGGCTTCGGGTTTCCGGCGTTGAGCACGCCACAGTGGCCATCCGATTGGTCGGGTGTGCTGAAACCGGCTCTGGATATCCAGGAAACCGACAAGGAGTACAAGATCGCTCTGGAGGTGCCTGGTGTCGAAGAGAAAGACATCCAAATCACTCTCGACAACGACGTGCTGGTGGTGCGTGGTGAGAAGCGTCAGGAGCAGGAAACGAAGGAGGGTGGCTACCATCGGGTCGAGCGCTCTTATGGCAGCTTTCAACGCACCCTAAACCTGCCCGGTGATGCCAATCAGGACTCGATCAAGGCATCGTTTAAAAACGGGGTGCTCACAATCACGATCGACAAACACGAGACTGGCACGCTGAAGCAAGGGCGCTCGATCCCGATTAACAGCTGACCCCCGCTCGACGGTCAATTGTTATAAAAACAGTCTGCAACAGGCGAGGTGCCGAATCGTGACTCACGGCACTTCGTCTCATTATCTTTTTTCTCAGGAGTATCAGCATGGCCAGAAAGCAGTGTCAGGTTTGCGGCCAACCCGCAACCGTGCGGGTGGAAGCCAATCTCAACGGTCGACACAGCGGCCTGCTGCTGTGTGACGACCATTACCGCCAACTGGTGCGCCAGCAAAAGCGCACTGTGTCACCGCTGGAAGCGTTATTTGGCTCGCGCAGCGGCCTGTTTGAAGATTTCCTAGGTAGCGATTTCTTCCGCATTGGTGACGATTCCGTGCCCGTTTCGGGTGCCGATGAGGTGGTCGATGCCTCGTTCGATGAGCCTGCTGCTGTAGGGCTGGGCGCATCACGCCGTCGCGGCAGTGGTCTTGCCAGCCGCCTGAGTGAGCAGTCGGAAGCTTTGCTGCAGGCGGCAGCTAAACATGCCGCCGAATTTGGCCGCTCCGAGGTGGATACCGAACATCTGCTGCTGGCGCTGGCCGACAGCGACGTGGTCAAGACCATCCTGGACCAGTTCAAGATCAAGGTCGATGACCTCAAGCGGCAAATCGAGTCTGAGGCCAAGCGCGGAGACAAGCCATTCGAGGGTGAGATCGGCGTGTCGCCGCGGGTGAAGGATGCCCTCAGCCGCGCTTTCGTGGCCTCCAACGAACTTGGCCATTCTTATGTCGGCCCGGAGCATTTCCTGGTCGGCCTGGCCGAGGAGGGCGAAGGGCTGGCTGCCAACCTGCTGCGCCGCTACGGCCTGACGCCGCAGGCGCTGCGCCAACAGGTCAGCAAGGTGGTCGGCAAGGGCGCCGAGGACGGTCGCGCCGAGACGCCGAGCAATACGCCGGAGCTCGACAAGTATTCGCGTGATCTCACCCAGATGGCGCGCGAGGGTAAGCTCGATCCTGTGATCGGCCGCGCGCAGGAGATTGAGACCACCATCGAAGTGCTGGCCCGGCGCAAAAAGAACAACCCGGTGCTGATCGGCGAGCCGGGCGTGGGCAAGACGGCTATCGTCGAGGGGTTGGCACAGCGCATGGTGGCGGGGGAAGTTCCCGAGACCTTGCGCGACAAGCGCCTGGTGGAACTCAACATCAACGCCATGGTGGCCGGCGCCAAGTACCGGGGCGAGTTCGAGGAGCGCGTGCAGAAGGTGTTGAAGGAGGTGACTGAACACCAGGGCGAGCTGATTCTGTTCATCGACGAAGTGCACACCATCGTCGGTGCCGGCCAAGGCGGTGGCGAAGGCGGGCTGGACGTGGCCAACGTCTTCAAACCGATGATGGCGCGCGGCGAGCTGAACCTGATCGGCGCCACCACGCTGAACGAGTACCAGAAATACATCGAGAAGGATGCCGCGCTGGAGCGTCGCTTCCAGCCGGTGATGGTGCCGGAACCAACGGTGGCCCAAGCCATCATGATCCTGCGCGGCTTGCGCGACACCTTTGAGGCGCACCACAAGGTCAGCATCACCGAGGATGCGATCATCGCCGCCGCCGAGTTGTCGGACCGCTACATCACCGCGCGCTTTTTGCCGGACAAGGCGATTGATTTGCTTGATCAAGCGGCTGCACGCGTAAAACTGTCGGCTACCGCACGTCCGGTGGCCGTGCAGGAGCTGGAGTCTGAACTGCACCAGCTGCGGCGTGAGCAGGATTATCTTGCCGCGCGCAAGCAGTATGACAAGGCCGCTGAGCTTGGCAAACGCATCGAGGCCAAGGAGGTTGAACTCAAGAGTCTGGTCGAGGAATGGGAGCGTGAGCGCGCATCCGGCAGTGCCGAAGTCAAGGCCGAGCACGTGGCCCAGATCGTTTCGCGCCTGACCGGCATTCCGGTCAACGAGTTGACGGTGGAAGAGCGCGAAAAACTGCTGCACCTCGAGCAGCGCCTGCACGAGCGCCTGGTGGGGCAAGACGAGGCGGTGCGTGCCGTGGCCGATGCCGTACGCCTGTCTCGTGCCGGCCTGCGCGAAGGCAGCAAGCCGGTGGCCACCTTCCTGTTCCTGGGTCCGACCGGGGTGGGCAAGACCGAGCTCGCCAAGGCCTTGGCCGAATCGATCTACGGCGATGAACACGCCCTGCTGCGCATCGACATGTCGGAGTATGGCGAACGCCACACCGTGGCGCGGCTGGTGGGCGCGCCTCCGGGCTATGTCGGTTACGACGAAGGCGGTCAGCTCACCGAGAAGGTGCGGCGCAAGCCTTACAGCGTGCTGCTGCTGGACGAGATCGAGAAAGCACACCCTGACGTCTACAACATCCTGCTGCAGGTGTTCGACGACGGCCGCCTCACCGACGGCAAGGGCCGGGTGGTGGATTTCACCAACACCATCATCATCGCTACGTCTAACCTGGGCTCGGACATCATCCAGCGACGGCTGAAGGCGCGCGGGGCGGTCGGTGAAGCGTATGAGAAAACCAAGGCCGAGGTGATGGATGTGCTGCGTGGCCACTTCCGGCCCGAGTTCCTCAACCGCATCGACGAGATCATTGTCTTTCATGCGCTGGGCCAGGAAGAGATCCGCCATATCGTGGGCCTGCAGCTCGATCGCGTGGCGCGCAGCGCTGCCAGTCAGGGCGTGACGCTCACCTTCGATCAGACGTTGATCGATCATTTCGCGGAAGAAGGCTACAAGCCCGAGTTCGGTGCGCGTGAACTCAAGCGTCTGATCCGCAGCGAGCTCGAGACGGCGCTGGCGCGCGAGATACTCGGCGGCGGCATCGGCAAGGGCGATCACGCCAGCGCACGCTGGGACGACAAGGCCGAACGCGTGGTGTTCGAACGCAAGGAGCCACCGCAGACTCCGGCCGAGCCAGAGCAGGCGGATGCCGCGAAGGCGACCAAGGCGCCGCCCGGCGACGCGGGTAAGGGCTCTCGCAAGAAGAAGTCGGCGAGCGATGCGTCTTGATGTTGGGAGAGGCTGCCGTGTCCGACCCCATCGGCCTGGCATGGGCAGCCACCCTGGCCTCGATCGCGGTGGCGGTGGTGGCTGCGGGGCACGCGGTCGTCTACAAACGGGATCCGCGCTCGGCCACGCTCTGGGTGCTGTTGATCGGGGGGCTGCCGGTACTGGGCTCGCTGCTGTACCTGCTGTTTGGCATCAACCGCTATCAGAGGCGCGCCCGGCGCTTGTATGATGGGGCAAGCTGTCCTGCCGATGCAGACCTGGCCCAGGGGCTCGATGTCTTGCCGGAGGCCGCTGCAGGTCTTGCTGTGCTGGTAGGGCATGCCACCGGCCAGCCGTTGACCCAGGGTAATCGTATCGAGCCGCTGGTGGGTGGCGAGCAGGCGTATCCCGCCATGCTCGCCGCTATCGTATCGGCCCGGCACAGCATCGTTCTGGCCTCCTATATTTTCGAGGACAAGGGTGTCGGTGCAGAATTTGTCGATGCCCTGCACCAGGCGCATGTGCGCGGTGTGCAGGTGCGGGTACTGATTGATGATGTCTATGCCCGTTGGGCCCGGCACAGTGCATTCCGGCGTTTGAAACGCTGCGGCGTGCCGGTGGCTGCCTTCAATCCGACACTGATTCCGGCCCGCCTGCACGCGGCACACCTGCGCAATCACCGCAAGCTGTTGGTTGTCGATGGTGTGCTGGGCTTCACCGGTGGCATGAACATCGCCAGTGACTACTGGGACCCCGGCGCGCCCGGGCGCGCTTGCCGGGATCTGCACTTTCGCCTGCAGGGCCCTGTGGTGGGGCAACTCGCCCGCTGTTTTCGAGAGGACTGGTGCGACACCACCGGCGAACGACTTGACGCGCCGTTTTGGGGGGCACAGCCCGAGCCGGCCAGCCCGACGGGCGCCAGTCTGGCACGCGGTATTGAAGCCGGGCCCGATGAAACCCTGGATCGCATGCGCTGGACTTTCATGGGCGCCTTGAGTACGGCGCGGCGCTCGGTGCGCATCTGGACGCCCTACTTCGTGCCCGATCAGCCGGTTATCGCTGCCGTGAACACGGCTGCCCTGCGTGGAGTGCAGGTCGAGATACTGACGCCGGCAAACAGTGATCACCCGAGTGTGCAGTGGGCGGCGCGTGCCCACTACTGGCAGGTGATGGAGCATGGTGCGCGCATCTTCGAGCGACCCGGGCCTTTCGATCACAGCAAGTTGATGCTGGTCGATGGTCTGTGGTGCTGCCTGGGGTCGGCTAACTGGGACGCGCGCAGCCTGCGGCTCAACTTCGAGTTCAACGTCGAAGTCTATGACGCGGCGCTCTGCGCAGAGTTGGAAGCCTTGTTTGACGCGGTGCGCGATACCGCACAGCCTGTGTCACCACAGATGCTGCGCCAGCGTCCTCTCGGGGTGCGACTGCGCGATGGAGTGGCACGTCTGTTCACGCCCGTGCTTTGACCGGGGATTTTACGGAGTTGGAGATCATGGATAAAAAACATCAATGGAATACCGGCTACTGGATCGTTGCGGTCCTGCTACTGCTCATGCTGCAGGAATACTGGCAAACCGCGAAAACCATCGAGCCGGTACCTTACAGTGAGTTCGAGAAGGCGCTGGCCGAGGATCGTGTGGCCGAAGTGCTGGTGTCGGATCGTACGGTGACCGGACGCCTGAAAACACCGGACAACCGGGGCAAGACGACGATCGTGGCGACCCGGGTCGAGCCGGATCTTGCCGAACGCCTGTCGAAGTACGATGTGCCCTATGCCCGTGTGATCGAAAGCACCTGGCTGCGTGATGTACTGTCGTGGATCCTGCCGGCAGTGGCCTTCTTTGGTGTCTGGTTCTTCCTGTTCCGCCGCTTTGCCGAAAAACAGGGTATGGGCGGGTTTCTCAGTATCGGCAAGAGCCGCGCCAAGGTGTTCGTGGAGAAGAACACCGGTGTGACGTTCACCGATGTGGCCGGCGTCGATGAAGCCAAAGCGGAGCTGGTCGAAATCGTCGATTTCCTGAAGAACCCGCAGGACTATGGTCGTCTTGGGGCGCGCATTCCGAAGGGCGTGCTGCTGGTCGGTCCGCCCGGCACCGGCAAGACCTTGTTGGCCAAGGCGGTGGCGGGTGAAGCGGGCGTGCCCTTCTTCTCGATCTCGGGCTCGGAATTTGTCGAGATGTTCGTCGGGGTGGGCGCGGCACGGGTGCGCGACCTGTTCGAGCAGGCCCGCGCACAGGCGCCGGCGATCATCTTCATCGACGAACTGGATGCGCTGGGCCGGGCGCGGGGTGTCGGCGGCCCGGTCGGCGGCCATGACGAACGCGAGCAGACGCTGAACCAGTTGCTGACCGAAATGGACGGCTTCGATGCCTCCGTGGGACTCATCATTCTGGCCGCCACCAACCGGCCCGAAATTCTCGACCAGGCGCTCATGCGTGCTGGCCGCTTCGACCGACAAGTGCTGGTGGACCGCCCCGACAAGAAGGGCCGGCTCGATATCCTGAAGGTGCATGTCAGGAAGGTGAAGTTGGCAGCCGATGTGGACCTCGAACAGGTGGCCGCGCTGACCACCGGTTTCTCCGGCGCGGATCTGGCCAACCTGGTCAACGAGGCGGCGCTGACTGCGACGCGCCGGCGCGCGCAGGCTGTGGAACTCATCGACTTCACCGCCGCCATCGAACGCATCGTGGCGGGGCTGGAGAAGAAAAACCGCGTGCTCAACCCGAAGGAACGGGAGACGGTGGCGTATCACGAAATGGGCCATGCCCTGGTGGCACTGGCCTTGCCGGGTACCGACCCGGTACACAAGATTTCCATCATTCCCCGTGGCATCGGCGCCCTGGGTTACACCCTGCAGCGCCCGACTGAAGACCGCTTCCTGATGACTCGCGCCGATCTGGAACACAAGATCGCCGTGCTCCTGGGCGGACGCGCCGCCGAGAAGCTGGTGTTCGGCGAACTCTCCACCGGCGCGGCGGACGATCTGGCGCGCGCCACCGACATCGCCCGCGACATGATCACCCGCTTCGGCATGGACGAGGAACTGGGCTATATCGCCTTCGAGGCGCAGCGACCACGCTTTCTCGATACGCCCGAACTGGTGCAGGGTGGGTGCCGGGTGGCTGAATCAACTCAGGCGCGCATTGATCAGGCTGTCCGCGACATCGTGATGGGGGCATTCGACCGCGCCTATCGGATTTTAGAGGTCAATCGCGATGTGCTGGAGCGCTGTGCGCGTGAGCTGCTGGCGCGAGAGACCCTAGACGAAAACGACATCAGCCAGCTGGCGCAGGGTTTGCAAACTGAATATCTTGGAGAGGCCATTCCTCAGTCCGAGTCCTCGCGTTCTGGGTCCCGAGGGAACACGCCGTGAGTGAGCGTCTCCGGGGCGCCCGCCCACACGGCAAATCCATCAACCGCGTTCCAGCAGCGAGATTCTCCGATCAAGCAAACTGTGATCGTTGCTGCCTTTCCTTGTCCAAAGGTGAGCTTATTGAACTGACAATGGCGATATCCGCTCGCCATGCAGAGCGCAAGAGCATCGTGCGCTGGGTCGCAGCACAGTTGGAACATTGAATTATGGAAGACTTGCTCGGTACTACGCTGATCCTGCTGGTGGCGTGTAGCCTGGCGGCAGTTTCGGCGGCGGCGCTCAGAGTGCCCACCGTGTTGGCTTATCTCGCCGTTGGTGTCGTGCTGGGGCCCTCGGTTAGTGGCGTGGTCGCGCCAGGAGAGACGCTTGACTTTCTGTCCGAGCTGGGCGTCGCCCTGCTCCGGGTTAGGTGAACCGGAGCGGGTGAAATCAGGTGGCGTTCGCTTCCACGGAGGATGACAATGCATGACAAAAAAGCGTCGCGGCTCGAGCAGTTTCGTTCAGCTTGGGCGATGATGAGCTTCTATGAACGTTTCGAGCAGGTTATTGCGCTCGTGCTGTCGGCGGTCATTGCCGTCATCATCGTGGTCTCAATGCTTCAGCTGATTTTCATCGTTGTCTCGCTGCTGATCGTTGATGCCTTCAATCCACTGGATCACACAGTGTTCCAGAGCGTGTTTGGCATGATCATGACGCTGTTGATTGCGATGGAGTTCAAGCACTCCATCGTGCGCGTGGCGCTGCGTCGAGACAGCATCATACAGGTTAAGACGGTTATTCTGATTGCTCTGATCGCGCTCTCCCGCAAGTTTGTGGTCTTAGACCCAGAAGTGAGCCCCAGCAAAATTGCGGCGCTGGCAGGTGCTACACTGGCTCTCGGTGTGACCTACTGGTTGCTGCGAGAACGGGACGACCGAGCCAAGGGCATTTCCAGATGACTCGTCAGCCCCCCGCAGCTCTCTCAGCATGCTGCTAATCCGAACCTTGGGTGGACTCCTCGCTTCTATATTATTCGACGATCGTGGTTTTTGGCGGGTGCGGGTGGCTGTATGTACGTGGCTGTTCGAACCGGAACTGGCACTCATCTTGCGGTAGTGTCGTGCGAAGACGCTGTGTCCACCGATCTGTTACCTCGGCGGCCTATGGCGCTGACTGCATCCCTTGACTGGAGAGTTTTTTATGGCTTACCCCGATCCTTACCGCCGCTCAGAATCGGCGCCTTTTGTCCGGCGCTGGTTGTTCATCACGGCTTGCATTGCAGTACTCATGCTGTTGTGGCGGTTCCTGCCCGCCATCGAGGCTTGGTTGAGTCCGAGCGAGGCGGAGGAACGCACTGTGACGGCGCGAGGCGATCTAGCGGCAGACGAGAAAGCCACTATCGAGCTGTTCGAGCAATCACGTGCATCAGTGGTCTACATCACCACCGCGCAATTGGTACGTGATGTCTGGACACGCAATGTCTTTTCTGTACCGCGGGGCACTGGTTCCGGTTTCGTCTGGGACGACGCCGGCCACATCGTAACCAACTTCCATGTCATTGAGGGCGCATCCGAAGCCATTATCAAGCTCGCCGATGGCCGCGACTACCAAGCTGCTCTTGTGGGGGTGAGTCCTGCACACGACATTGCCGTGCTCAAGATCGGCGTAGGCTTCAAGCGCCCGCCGGCGGTGCCGATCGGAACCAGTGCCGACCTTAAGGTCGGCCAGAAGGTCTTTGCAATAGGCAACCCCTTCGGCCTGGACTGGACGCTGACCACTGGTATTGTCTCTGCGCTCGATCGCTCTCTCCCTGGGGAAGGGGGAAGGTCGGCCATCAGTCACCTGATCCAGACAGATGCCGCCATCAATCCCGGCAATTCTGGTGGCCCTTTGCTTGACTCGGCCGGACGTCTCATTGGCATTAATACGGCGATTTACAGCCCGTCAGGCGCGTTCGCCGGGATTGGTTTCGCTGTGCCAGTGGACACGGTTATGCGAGTTGTACCTCAACTTATCAAAACGGGTAGATACATCCGCCCGGCACTGGGCATCGAGGTGGATGAGCAGCTTAACCGGCGTTTGCTTGCACTGACCGGTGGCCAGGGTGTGTTCGTGCTGCGCGTGTCCCCAGGGTCGGCGGCGCACAAGGCGGGCCTCATGGGCGCTGAAGTGACACATCAGGGTATTGTGCCCGGTGACCGTATCGTCAGTGTTGATGACACGGTAGTGGAGGATGTTGCCCAGCTGCTTGCCCTGCTCGATGACAAAAAAGTCGGAGATGTCGTGGTTTTGTCCGTGGAACGGGCTGGCAAATTGCGTGAGGTGCCCGTGGAGCTGCAACCGGGGATTTGATCGCGTTGGCCTTGTCTATGGTGGGGCATGCCATGGCTGGAGTCATTCTGACATACCGTGCCCATGACCGTCGCCCCGGCCGCACCCCGTGCTTCTGGCGCGATACTCAACCAATGGATGGCCCTGATATCATGCATGCGAGACTAAGGCTTCTGGTTGGGTCACATGGAAATGCCGCCACGGCGTGTCGCGGCTTTCCGGGGAGTGGGGGTTACATCAGCACGGCATAAATGACCGCCGCCAAGGCGATGCGGTAGATCACGTAGGGCCACATGCCCACTTTATCCAGCCATTTCAGGAAGAAGTGGATGGCGGTGATTGCCATCACGAAGGAGGTGACGCCACCGATCAGGAAGCCGCTCCAGTCCACGGCCACGTCGGAGGTGGCCGCTTCCAGCAGTTTGACGGAGCCGGCCAGGACGATGATGGGGATGGACAGCAGGAAGGAGAACCGGGATGCGGTTTCCCGGGTCATGCCCAGGAACAGGCCGGCGGTGATGGTGACGCCCGATCGGGAGGTGCCGGGCACCAGGGCCATGGCCTGGGCGATGCCCACCAGCAGGGCGTCTTTCCAGCTGAGAGTGTCCAACGTGCGGGTGCGTTTGGGCAGCCAGTCGGCGATGCCCAGCAGCAGGCCAAAGAGCAGGGTGGTGGCGAAGATCACCGACGGCGAGCGCAGCACGCTGTCGATCAGGTCCAGCAGGGCCAGCCCGGCGAGGCCGGCGGGGATGGTGCCGATCACCAGATACCCGGCGAGGGCGCCCTGGCCGACGATCCGGCGCCGGGCGACCGATACCAGGCCGTCCCGGGCGATGCCGAACACCTCCCGCCGGAAGTACAGCACCACCGCCAGCAGCGTGCCCAGGTGCACGGACAGGTCGAAGCCCACGCCCTGGTCGCTCCAGCCGAAGAAGGCGGGCGTGAGGATCAGGTGAGCGGAGCTGGAGATGGGGAGGAACTCGGTCAGCCCCTGCAGGAGACCGAGAAAAAGGGCCTGAAAAACATCCATAGTGTCAGTCCGTATTCGCCATCGGGAGAGCCATCAGGCCGCCGATAGTAGCAGGGTGGCCCGGGGCTGAACAGGTTGTGTCCGGTGTGCTCAGTGTCCGCTGCGGTGGCCGGGCGAGTGGCGGGCCCGGAACAGGGGTTCGTCGGGGGCCATGCGGTTGTCGACGGCGTCCCAGATCTGGGGGCCGATTTCGCCGCAGCCACGTTCGTACAGGCCGCACATGGACAGCGCCTTGCGCAGGTTCACCCGGTGCCCCAGGTATTCGTACAGGACCCGGGCGCAGCAGGGCATGCGCTCGCTGTTGTCGGACACCCCCATCTTCAGACCGGTCAGCCGGGAGACCCGGTTGCGGTAGCTGGGAAAGAGGATGGTCTGGGAAATTTCCTGCTGGTTGATGGTTTCGTGATCCACCAGAAACAGCCGGTCGGTGAGCAGGTAGGCCACGCCCTGATAGCGGTTGTGGCAGATCGGCTCGCCGGGACCGGCCTGCATCCGTTCGGTGCGCTGGTAGACCACCTGGCCCTTGCGCTGCTCCAGGCACACCAGGTTGCGCAGCAGCCGCCCGGGCGCCGACATCGACAGGTAATACTCGAAGTAGTAGCCAAGGTAGCGTTCCAGGGCCCGGTTGCTGGCCTGGGACAGTTGCTGCAGGTGCGTGGCGAGCGTGTCATCGGGGACCTGTGCCGGGTGGCGCTGGGGGCGCAGCTGCACCAGCCGGGAGAACTGGTCATGGGGCAGCAGGATTTCGTGGACCTCGACGCCAAAGAATTCACACAGCCGGCGCAGGGTATTGGCGGAGGGGCGGTATTGCCCGCTCAGGTAGCGATTGAACTGGGGGCGGTTGATGTCGAGCCGGCGGCAGACCTCGGCAATGGATTTGTAGTAGCTGCACAGCAGGCGCAGGTTGAGCGCCAGGTCGGTGTTGCGGGCGGTGTCTTTCATCGCGGTGCCTGTCTTGGGCGGCGGAGTGGAACACAGTGCAAATGACGTGGGGTGATGCCCTATCTGCGTCGAAGTGCGTCAGTGTGTAGACGAGGCGCGAAATTTTAACAGGCCCGTCCAGCGTTTTAAATGTGCGCCTCGCCGGACAACAACAAGCCGTGGAGTTTTTCAATGCTGGATTTTTTCAATGACATTCTTTGGGGCAAGGTGCTTATCGCGCTGTTGATCGCGGTCGGTTTGGGCTTCACCTTGGCCTCCCGTTTTGTGCAGTTCCGGTACTTTGGCCGGATGTTCCGGATTCTCAGTGCCAGCCAGGCGTTCAAGAAGGACAAGCACGGCCACCTGAGTTCCTTCCAGGCGCTGGTGCTGTCGGTGGCCGGCCGGGTCGGGGGTGGCAACATCGCCGGTGTCGCGGTGGCCATCACCCTGGGTGGGCCGGGCGCGGTGTTCTGGATGTGGGTGGTGGGCCTGATGGGCATGGCCACCAGTTTTCTGGAGTGTACCCTGGCCCAGGCCTACAAGCGCAATGACACCGACGGGACCTACCGCGGTGGCCCGGCGCACTACATTGCCCGGGGCCTCGGCCGCAAGTGGTCCTGGGTCGCCGCGCTCTATTCGGTGTTGCTGCTGATTACGTTCGGTTTCGGTTTCAACGCGCTGCAATCCTACGCGGTGGCCACCTCTCTGGAGGACGCCTTCGGCATTCCCGTGTACTACAGCGGCATCGGCCTGGCGATGGTCGTGGGCCTGATCATTTTTGGTGGGGTCAAGCGCATCGCCCGGGTTTCGGAGGTGCTGGTGCCGGTTATGGCGCTGGGTTACCTGCTGATCGCGCTGGTGGTGCTGGGGCTCAACCTGGATCGCATTCCAGGCGTCATTGGGCTGATCGTCAACAGCGCCTTTGGCCTGGAGCCGGTGGTCGGCGGCGGTATCGGCGCGGCGATCATGATGGGCGTCAAGCGTGGTCTGTTCTCCAATGAGGCGGGGCTGGGCAGCGCGCCCAACGTGGCCGCCGTGGCCTATGTGCCGCACCCGGCCAACCAGGGGGTGGTGCAGGCGTTCTCGGTGTTCATCGACACCATGATCATCTGCTCCTGCACCGCCTTCATCATTCTGCTCAGCGGGATCTACGATCCGGCCGGGCAGGCCAGCGATGTCGGCGGCGTGGCCCTGACCCAGGCGGCGCTGGCGGATCATGTCGGCGAGTGGGGGCGCAGTTTTGTCAGCAGTGCTCTGTTCCTGTTCGGCTTCAGCACGATTCTGTACAACTACTATCTGGGTGAGAACAGCATCAACTTCTTCAATACCGAGAACCAGAATCTGTTCACCGGTTTCCGGGTGCTGATCATCGGTCTGGTGTGCTGGGGCGCCACCACCGATTTGGGTACGGTGTTCGCCTTCGCCGATGTGACCATGGGCCTGCTGGCGCTGGTGAACCTGATCGCCCTGATCTTCCTGTTTAAGCCGGCACTGCGCATCCTTCGGGACTTCGACGGCCAGATTGCCGCCGGGGTCGAGCAGCCGGTGTTCGATGCCAAGCGTTTCGCCGACATGAACGTAGACACGGACGCCTGGGAGATCGAACCCGAAGACCTGGAGCGGCTGCGCCAGCATACCGGCGACGTGGTACAGGCCCGGTAGGGGCGTTGTCGGTGGACCGGAAGGCCTGGCGTATGCCGGGCCTTCGCTGTATATATTGAGCCTTAACGGTATCGCGATCTCATGAAAACACGTATTGAGCACGACCTGCTTGGTGACCTCGAAGTTCCGGCGGACGCCTGGTACGGCATCCAGACCCAGCGCGCGCTGGACAATTTCACCATTACCGGTGTTCCGATCAGCCATTTCCCGCCGCTGATCCGGGCGCTGGCGATGGTCAAGTCGGCAGCGGCCCGCGCCAACCGCGATCTCGGCGTGCTGGCGCCGCACAAGGCGGAGGCGATTATCGCCGCCTGTGACGACATCATCGGTGGTGCGCTGCACGACCAGTTCGTGGTGGACCTGATTCAGGGCGGTGCTGGCACCTCCACCAACATGAATGCCAATGAGGTGATTGCCAACCTGGCCCTGACCAAGCTGGGGCACCAGAAAGGTGAGTACGCCTACCTGCATCCCAACGACGACGTCAACCGCTCCCAGTCCACCAATGATGCCTACCCCACCGCGGTGTGTCTGGCCATCCAGTTCGCCGCCGAGCCGCTGGAGCGGGCCATCGTGCGGCTGAAGGCACGGCTGGAGGAAAAGGGGCGCGAATTCGCCGATATCGTCAAGATGGGCCGCACCCAGCTGCAGGACGCGGTGCCGATGACCCTGGGGCAGGAGTTTGAGGCCTTCGCCGTCAACCTGGGCGAAGACATCGACCGCCTGCACGAGGCCTGTCGCCTGCTCTGCGAGGTAAACCTGGGGGGCACCGCCATCGGCACCGGCATCAATACCCATCCCCGTTACCAGGCGCTGGCGGTGCAGTACCTGGCGGAAATTTCCGGTAAGCCCATCGTGTCCGCCAGTAACCTGGTCGAGGCCACCTCGGACATGGGCGCGTTTGTGCTGTTCTCCGGTATCCTCAAGCGCTTTGCGATCAAGCTCGGCAAGATGTGCAACGACCTGCGCCTGCTCTCCAGCGGGCCGCGCACCGGCCTGGGGGAAATCCACCTGCCGCCGATGCAGCCGGGTTCTTCCATCATGCCCGGCAAGGTCAATCCGGTGATCCCCGAAGCGGTCAACCAGACCGCCTATCAGGTGATCGCCAGTGATCTGGCGGTCACCCTGGCGGCGGAGGCGGGGCAGCTGCAGCTCAATGCCATGGAGCCGCTGATCGTCTACAACATCCTCAACGCCATGAAGATGCTGGAGGCGGCGATCACCATGCTGGACGAGCGCTGCATCGCCGGTATCCGCGCCAACGCCGAACAGTGCCAGCGTCACGTCGACAACAGCATCGGCATCATCACCGCGCTGGTGCCGCACATCGGCTATGCCAACGCCACCCGCATCGCTGCCCAGGCATTGAACAGCGGGGCCACCGTGCGCGAGCTGGTGCTGGCCGAGGGACTGCTGGACGAGGCCACCCTGGACCGCCTGCTCAGCCCGCGGGCCATGCTGGCGCCGATGGCGGTGGCGTCATGACGGCACGGGTACTGGTGCTCTACACCGGCGGTACCATTGGTATGGTGCCGTCGGCGCAGGGCTTTGTACCCGCGCCGGACCTTCGGCGCCGCGTCCTGGGCGAGCTGGGTGGCCTGGTCGACCGGCTGCCGCAGCACGATCTGCTGGAACTGGCGCCGCTGATCGACAGCGCCAACTTGTCACCGGAAGACTGGAGCCGGATCGGCACCGCACTGGTGGAGCGCTGGCAGGACTACGACGGATTCGTGGTCCTGCACGGCACCGATACCCTGGCGTACACCGCCTCGGCGCTGTCGTTCATGCTGGCGGGGCAGGACAAGCCGGTGATCCTGACCGGCGCCCAGATTCCGCTCGGGCAGCTGCGCAGCGACGCCCGGGACAACCTGGTCACCTCGCTGCTGCTGGCGGCCCGACCGGAAATCAGCGAGGTCTGCGTCTATTTCCACGGCCGGTTGTTGCGCGGCAACCGCGCGCGCAAGGTCCGGGCCAGCGGCTTCGATGCTTTCGACTCGCCGAACTTTCCCTGGCTCGGCGAGGCCGGCATTGGCCTGCGGCTGCGGGACGACCTGCTGCTGGCCCCGGGCACGCCCGATTTCACCGTGCCCCGATGCCAGGCCGGCGCGGTGGCGATGGCCACCGTGTACCCCGGCATGTCGGCCCAGTCCCTCCAGTCGCTGCTGACGGCGCCGGGGGTACGGGGGCTGGTGTTGCAGAGCTACGGCGTCGGTAATCTGCCGGCCGCCGACACCGCGCTGCTGCAGGTGCTGGCCGAGGCGGTGGCTGCCGGCACCACCGTGGTCAATGTCAGCCAGTGCCTGAACGGTGAAGTCCAGCAGGGTACCTACGCGACCGGTGCGGCGCTGGACGCGGCCGGCGTGCTGCCCGGCCTGGACCTGACGCCGGAGGCCGCTTTTGCCAAGCTGCACCTGCTGCTGGCCCGGGGGTTGCCGGCGCCGGCGCTGCGGCGGGCGATGTCCGAGCCGATCCGGGGCGAGTGCAGCCCCGGCTGAGGCGTTGTCCCCCCCCATCCAGTTTCCTCTGGCCCAACCGCCGTCCGGGCGACACCTGTTGCGGTGGCTGTCATGGTTTTGTCTTTACTCTGTCACGGTCACGCCCTACGATCGAGGTTATCGAATATATGGAAATTCATATATAAAGGTATCCGCATGAAAAAACGCGTCCTGTTCGTCTGCACCGCCAACAGTGCCCGTTCGCTGATGGCCGAGGCGCTGCTCCGGGACATGGCCGGCGACCGGTTCGAGGTGGCCAGCGCGGGCACCGAGCCGGGCCAGCCCCATCCGCTGGCGCTGGAGGTATTGCAGGAGGCCGGCATGTCCGTGGCGGGGCTCTACAGCAAGCCGTTGTCCGGGGTGCGCCAGCAGGATTGGGACTATGTCATCACCCTGTGCGAACAGGCCGCCCGGGAGTGCCTCCCGGTGGCCTCCCGCGCCCAGCAGCTGGCCTGGGATTTCCCGGACCCGGCGGCCAGCCAGCGCCGCGCCACCTTTGCCCGGACTCTGAAGGAACTGAAGGAACGCATCCGCCTGTTCGTTCGGGTTCACCAGAAGGAGACCCACCCGAAACCCGCCGATGACGACCCGGTGGCCCTGTTCAAGGCGATGGGAGAAACGCTGCGTTTGACGGCGCTGCTGCTGATCCGGGATCAGGGCGGGCTGTGCGTGTGCGAGCTGACCGAAGCCCTGGCGGAGTCCCAACCGAAAGTCAGTCGTCATCTCGCCGTGCTGCGGGCGGCCGGGCTGCTGGAAACCGAGCGCCGCGGCCAGTGGATCTTTTACCACCTGCCTCCCGGACTGCCCGGGTGGGTGACCCGCATACTGGAGGAAACGGCCAGGCACCACGCAGCCCTCATCGAGCAGCCCCTGACCCGGTTGCGGGGCAGGGCGGATCGCCCGGCCGGACGGTGTGCCTGAGCCTTGCCGGGCCGGGCGTAATTGCCAACAACAGGAGAACCCCATGAACAGGATCAACGTCGGTATCAACGGATTTGGTCGCATTGGCCGGCTGGCATTGCGGGCTGCCTGGTGCTGGCCCGAGCTGTCGTTCGTCGCCATCAACGATCCGGGCGCCGACGCCGCGACCCTGGCTCACCTGCTGAATTTCGACAGTGTCCATGGGCGCTGGGCCCACGAGGCCCGCGCGGACGGCTCCGACATCGTCATTGGCGACCGGCGCCTCCGGGTTAGCCACAACCGGACCCTTGGCGAAACCGACTGGTCCGGCTGCGATCTGGTGATCGAAGCCAGTGGCAGGATGCGGCGGGTCGATGTGCTCCAGGCCTACCTGGATCAGGGGGTGAAGCGCGTGGTGGTCACCGCGCCGGTCAAGGAAGCCGGCGCCCGGAACCTGGTGGTCGGTGTCAATGATCATCTCTTCGATCCGGCCACCGACCGCATCGTCACGGCCGCCTCCTGCACCACCAACTGCCTGGCGCCGGTGGTGAAGGTGATTCACGAACGGCTGGGAATCCGGCACGGCTCCTTCACCACCATTCACAGCCTGACCAATACCCAGACCATCATCGACGCCCCCCACAAGGACCTGCGCCGGGCGCGGGCCTGTGGCAGCTCGCTGATTCCCACCACAACGGGGTCGGCCACCGCGATCGTCGAGATTTTCCCGGAACTGGCGGGCCGGCTGGATGGCCACGCGGTGCGGGTACCGTTGGCCAATGCCTCTCTGACGGATTGCGCCTTCGAAGTGAACCGGCCCACCGATAGGGACACCGTGAACCGCCTGCTGAAAGAGGCGGCCGAAGGTGAGCTGACGGGGATTCTCGGCTACGAGGAACGGCCGCTGGTGTCCATCGACTACCGGACCGACCCCCGTTCGGCCATTGTTGATGCTCCGTCCACCCGGGTGATCAACGGCACCCAGGTGAAGATTTACGCCTGGTACGACAACGAGTGGGGCTACGCCAACCGCACCGTGGAACTGGCACGCAAGGTGGGCCTGGCCTGAGATGACCGCCGCGCTCCGCCAGTATCTGGTGATCACCGGTAACTACTGGGCTTTCACCCTGACCGATGGCGCCCTGCGAATGCTGGTGGTGCTGCACTTCCACCAGCTTGGTTACTCGCCCCTGAACATTGCGCTGCTGTTCCTCTTCTACGAGTTCTTCGGCGTGGTGACCAATCTGGCGGGCGGTTACCTGGGGGCCCGCATCGGCCTGAACCGCACCATGAACCTCGGGCTGCTGTTGCAGGTGGTGGCCCTGGCCATGCTGGCGGTGCCGGCGGCCATGCTTACCGTGCCCTGGGTGATGGCGGCGCAGGCGTTGTCCGGCATCGCCAAGGACCTCAACAAAATGTCCGCCAAGAGTGGTATCAAACTGCTGGTGCCGACCGGGCAGCAGGGCACCCTGTATCGCTGGGTCGCCATTCTCACCGGTTCCAAGAACACCCTCAAGGGTGTCGGCTTCTTCCTCGGCGGTCTGCTGCTGATGCTGATGGGATTCCGGGGGGCGGTGATTCTGATGGCCCTGGCTCTGGGGCTGGTGTGGCTGGCGAGCCTGTTTCTGCTGGGGCAGGATCTGGGCAAGAGCCGGGCGCGGCCGAAGTTTACCGATATCCTGTCCAAGAGCCGGGCCATCAATGTGCTGTCGGCCGCGCGGATGTTTCTGTTCGGAGCCCGGGATGTGTGGTTCGTGGTGGCGTTGCCGGTGTACCTGGCCACGGTGTTTGGCTGGGATTTCTGGCAGGTGGGTGGCTTCATGGCCAGCTGGATCATCGGCTACGGCGTGATCCAGGCCCTGGCGCCGCGGATCACCGGCCACGGCGAGGGCCGGCGGCCGGCGGTGCTCTGGGCGGCGGCCCTGGCGCTGATCCCGGCTGTCATGGCGTTGGCGCTGACGGGGGGTGGCGCATCCCGGGCCGTGGTGGTGGGCGGGCTGGTCCTGTTTGGTGTGCTGTTTGCCGTCAACTCCGCTCTGCACAGCTATTTGATCGTTCGCTATGCCCGCGCCGACGGCGTGTCTCTGGACGTGGGGTTTTACTACATGTCCAACGCGGCGGGCCGGCTGTTGGGAACGGTACTTTCGGGTTGGCTCTATCAGAGCCATGGCCTGCCGGCCTGCCTCGGGCTTTCGGCTGTGTTCGTGACGGTGGCGGCGCTTGTGTCCCTGCGCTTGCCGAAGCCGGCGACCTGAATGTCGCCGGCCGTCGCTGCACCAAAGTCGGATGGGCGGCCGGCGCCGCGACACGCTAGTCTGTTACGGTGTGGCCATGAAAAGACAACAACAATGACCAACCTGTTACGGCGCTACCCGCTGCCGACCATCGTACTGGCCCAGCTGTTTGGCACCTCCCTGTGGTTCAGCGTGAACGGTGTCTGGCTGTCCCTGGCCCGGGAAGCAGGGCTGACGGAGGGCGATCTGGGTCGTCTTACCCTAGCGGTCCAGGCCGGCTTCATTGCCGGCACCCTTGGCATCGCCATCACCGGCCTCGCCGACCGATTCGGCGCCAGCCGGATTTTTGCCGTGTCCTGTACCCTGGGCGCGCTCGCCAATGCCGGTTTCATGGCGGTGGCCAGTCAGCCGCCCCTGGATTTCCTGTTCCGTTTCCTCACCGGGCTGTGCCTGGCCGGCATCTACCCCCTGGGCATGAAACTGGTGATCGCCTGGACACCCAGATACGCCGGTGCCGCCCTGGCTTGGCTGGTGGGAATGCTGACCCTCGGTACCGCGCTGCCGCATATGATGCGAGGGGTGACGCTGGGCCTGCCTTGGGAGTGGCCGCTGGGGGTGGCATCCTGTCTCGCCGCGACCGGCGGCGTATTGGTGCTGCGGTTGGGCGATGGCCCGCACCTTCCGAAGATCAGCGGGCGGTTGCCGTTGCGGCAGGGGCTGGCCGCGCTGGGGCGGCCGAGGTTTCTGGCGGTGGCCGGAGGCTACTTTGGTCACATGTGGGAACTCTACGCATTCTGGACCCTCGTGCCGCTGCTGACGGGTCGTGAATTGCAGCGACTGGGGGCAGGGGAGGCCTGGGTCCCCTGGCTTTCGTTCGCGGTGATTGGGGTGGGCGCGGCCGGTTGTATCGCGGGCGGCTGGCTCAGCCGTACCTTGGGGAGTGCCTGGGTTGCACGGCGGGCCCTTATGCTATCGGGCGCCGTCTGCCTGTCATATCCCTGGCTGGGTGGGTGGTCCCCGCTGTTTCTGATGGCGCTGCTGGTGGTGTGGGGCATCGCCGTGGTGGCGGATTCCCCCCAGTTTTCGGCCCTGGCCGCCGAGGCCGCTCCCCGCGAGTCCGTGGGAGCGTCTCTGGCGGTGATGAACGCGGTCGGGTTTGGCCTGACCCTGCCGGCGATCTGGCTCACCAGCGGCCTTTGGGAATCGTTGGGCGTCTGGGTACTGGTGGTGCTCGTTCCGGGACCGGTGCTGGGGCTTTGGTCGCTGGGACGGGTGCGGCTTGCCCCGACGGGGCCGGGGGCTCAGGCATGAGGATCAGCGGTTCTGCTCGGGGACTTCGCGAATCCGACCGTGCTCGTCGATGGCCACGTACACGAACAGGCCCTCGGTGACCTTGCGCGGCTGCGAGGCGTTGCGGTCCAGGGTCCAGACCTCGACGTTGATCTTCATCGAACTGCGGCCAATGTCCACCAGCTCGCAATAACAGAGGACCTGGGAGCCGACCCGCAGCGGCGACAGGAATTCCATGCGGTCCATGGCGACGGTGGCGTTGCGACCCTGGGAAATCCGGCCGGCCAGGGTGGCCGCGGCAATATCCATCTGCTTGACCAGCCAGCCGGCGAAGACGTCGCCGTTGGCGTTGGTGTCGGCAGGCAGGGGGACTACCTGCAAGGTCAGTTCGCCCCTGGGGGCGGGTTTGTCGTCATCAAAAGCGGTCATGGAGCCTGCCTTCCTCCTTCTTGTTGGTACTGCGCTGTTTTCCTTTCGCATGTTAGTCGCTTGAACGGGCGCTGCAAGAGAATTCGGCGGACGTGACGGATATTTTCGGGGGTGTAACAAAGTTGTCATACCCCGCTCTTAGGATGCCCTCATCGGTAAAGCAGATCCGAACACAACGTCCACTGATACTTGGAGACATAACGTGATTAAACTGAAAACAGCTCTTGCCTCTGTTGCCCTGGCCGGCAGCATTGCGGCGGTTTCGGCTCCCGCCATGGCCCGCGATACCATCAACATCGTAGGTTCTTCTACGGTTTATCCGTTCGCGACCGTGGTTGCCGAGCGGTTTGGTCGTAACACCGACTTCCCGACGCCGAAGCTGGAATCCACGGGCTCCGGCGGTGGCTTCAAGCTGTTCTGCGCCGGTATTGGTGCCGAACACCCGGACATCACCAATGCTTCCCGTCGCATGAAGTCCAGTGAGTTCGAGGCTTGCCAGAAGAACGGCGTCAAGGAAATCACCGAGGTCAAGATCGGTTCCGACGGCATCGTGATCGCCATGTCCAAGGACGCCCCGGAGATGGATCTGACCCTGAAGGAAATCTTCCTGGCCCTGGCCAAAGACGTACCCGATCCCAAGGGGGGCGAGAAGGTCGTGCCGAACCCGTACAAGAAGTGGAGCGACATCGACGCCAGCCTGCCCAACACGCCGATCAACGTGATGGGGCCGCCCCCGACTTCCGGTACCCGCGATGCCTTCGTGGAAATCGCGATGGAAGGCGGCTGCAAGCAGTTCGGCTGGATCAAGGCTCTGGAAAAGACCGACGGTGCCAAGTACAAGACCATCTGCCACAGCATGCGTGAAGACGGCCCGTTCGTCGAAGCCGGAGAGAACGACAACCTGATCGTTCAGCGTCTGGGGCAGGACAAAGAGGTTCTGGGTATCTTCGGTTATAGTTTCCTGATGGAAAACGAAGGCACGGTCAAGGCGGCCACCATCGAGGGTGTGTACCCGACGCCGGAAACCATCGCCGACGAGGCATACCCGGTTGCCCGTTCCCTGTACTTCTACATCAAGAACGCGCACGTGGGCGTGATTCCGGGCATCAAGGAGTACGCGGAAGAGTTCACCAGCGAAGCGGCCTGGGGTGACAACGGTTACCTGGTGGACGTGGGCCTGATCCCGAACCCGCGCAACCTGCGCATGGACGTGGCGAAAAAAGTGCGTAACCTGACTCCGCTGACTGGCAACGAGCTGTAACCGCCAGCGGTAACGGTGACATACTGAGGCAAAGAACGCGGGCCCTGGGTTCGCGTTCTTTGCTGCTTTTGGGTATGCCGAAAGGCGAGGTGACCGGAGCCACCCAGGCGGGACCGGTCACCGGCCCCCAGCCACCTCATTCAAGACAGAGAGAGATATGCAAACCGCCAATTTACTGCCCCTGGTCCTGGTGATTGCGTTGGTCGCCTATGGGCTGGCGTATCTGCGCTCCCGGTCCGTGGCCTCCCCCCTGGGGGGTATCCGCCACCTCAAGGCCCTGCCGTTTTACTACGCGGCCCGCGCGGCCCTGTGGTGCGCGATTCCGTCCCTGTTGCTGCTGGGCATCTGGGCGGCGTTCGAGGGCAAGGTGATCCAGGACATGGTGATGGCGTCCCTGCCCGAAGACATGGCGCCCACCTCCGCCGGCGAGGCCAGCCTGCTGCTGTCCCAGATCAGCAACGTGGCGGCCGGCAAGCTGGACCCCGGCTTCGTGCCTCAGCCGATTGTCGGGGCCGCCGACCAGTTGCAGGTTCTCCGGTCGCAGAGCAGCGAGTTCAAGACCACCCTGGTGGTCCTGATCGCGGTGCTCGGGGCGACGTTTGCCTGGACCCGGGTGCAGCCGCACATCAACGCCCGGGAAAACGTCGAGCGCACCCTGCGCTGGATTTTCTTCGTGTGTGCCGCGGTGGCCATCCTGACCACCATTGGCATCGTCTTCTCGGTCATCTTCGAAACCATCCGTTTCTTTGGCAAGGTTCCGGTTACCGAATTCCTGTTCGGCACCGCCTGGAGTCCCCAGACCGCCCTGCGGGCGGATCAGGTGGGGGCGGAAGGGGCCTTCGGCGTGATTCCGCTGTTCGTGGGCACTCTGCTGATTTCCGCGATCGCCCTGCTGGTGTCGGTGCCGATCGGCCTGCTGTCGGCGGTGTACCTGTCTGAGTACGCGTCCCGGCCGGCCCGGGCCGTGGTCAAGCCGATGCTGGAAATGCTGGCGGGGATTCCCACCGTGGTTTACGGCTTCTTCGCGGCGCTGACGGTGGCGCCGTTCATCCGTGACCTGGCGGAGCTGGTGGGGCTGCACGCCTCGGCCCAGAGCGCCCTGGCGGCCGGCCTGGTGATGGGCATTATGATCATCCCGTTCGTGTCCTCGCTGTCCGACGACGTCATCAACGCCGTGCCCCAGGCGATGCGGGACGGTTCGCTGGCGCTGGGGGCCACCCAGTCCGAAACCATGAAGAACGTGATCTTCCCGGCGGCCCTGCCGGGCATCATGGGTGGCATTCTGCTGGCGGCCTCGCGGGCCATCGGTGAAACCATGATCGTGGTCATGGCGGCGGGACTGGCAGCCAACCTGACGGCCAACCCGCTGGAGTCGGTGACCACGGTCACGGTGCAGATCGTGACACTGCTGACCGGTGACCAGGAGTTCGACAGCGCCAAGACGCTCTCGGCGTTTGCCCTGGGGATGCTGCTGTTCCTCGTCACCCTCGTTCTGAACATCGTCGCGCTCAAGATTGTCCGCAAGTATAGGGAACAGTATGAATGATCAACGCTCACAGGCGGAGCTCGTCCGCCGGTCGCTCAAGCGCCGCTACCGCAAGGAGCGACGGTTCCGCCTATACGGCATGGCCGCCATCGCGGTGGCCCTCTGCTCGCTGGTGATCCTGTTCGCCGACATCATCGGCAAGGGTTACACCGGGTTCGTCAAGACCACCATTACCCTGGAGGTTCCGCTGGAGAGCGGGCTCATGTACCTGGAGGATGCGACGGACCCGGACCAGCTGTCCATGGCCGACTTCCAGGCGCCGATCATCCGCGCCCTGCAATCGTATTTTCCGGAGGCCACGAGCCGCCAGCAGGTGCGGGAGCTGAGCCGGTTGGTGGGCAGCTACGCCAGCAACCGGATCCGTGACCGGCTCAAGGCGCACCCCGAGCTGCTGGGCACCCACCAGACCTTTGAGTTCCTGGTGCACGACACCGTTTCGGTCTACGTCAAGCATGCCGACAACCCCGCCTACAGCATCCGCTTGTCCGAGCAGCAGCAGCGCTGGGTGGACGAATTGGTGCGCCAGGGGGTGATCCAGACCAGCTTCAACGATGTGTTCTTCCGCCGGGGCGACTCCCGGGAACCGTCCAATGCCGGCATTCTGGGCGCCATCGTCGGCTCGTTGCTGACCATGGTGGTGACCCTGGCGATCGCCTTCCCGGTGGGGGTGGCGGCGGCGGTGTACCTGGAGGAATTCGCGCCCCGGAACCGGATGACGGACTTTATCGAGGTCAACATCAACAACCTGGCCGCGGTGCCGTCGATCATTTTCGGCCTGCTGGGCCTGGCCGTGTTTATCGGCTTTTTCGGCATGCCCCGGTCGGTGCCGGTGGTGGGCGGCCTGGTGCTGGCGCTGATGACCCTGCCGACCATCATCATTTCCAGCCGCGCCGCCATCAAGAGCGTACCGCCGTCGATCCGGGAGGCGGCGGAAGGCATTGGGGCCTCCAAGATGCAGGTGGTGCTGCACCATGTGCTGCCGCTGGCCATGCCGGGTATGCTGACCGGTTCCATCATCGGTATGGCCCAGGCCCTGGGGGAAACCGCGCCGTTGCTGCTGATCGGCATGGTGGCGTTCATCGTGGACGTGCCGGACGGCTTCTTCAGCGCCGCCACCGTGTTGCCGGTACAGATTTACCTGTGGGCCAGCAGTGCCGAGCAGGGGTTCGTGGAGCTGGCCTCGGCCGGCATCATGATCCTGCTGGCCTTTATGATTACCATGAATGCTTTGGCCATCTGGCTGCGCAAACGTCTTGAGCGCCGGTGGTAGGGAGAATGTCTATGAATACCTTGAATTCAACGGTTACGAGCGAGGCGGGCATGCCGGAGCAACGGACGGCGGTGGTGCAGGAAGATCGGCCGGCGGAAACCGTCATCGAAGAGGGCAAGACCGTCGGTTCTCCGTTCGCCGACGATCCCAAGTTCAAGCTGCGCAACGTGGAAGTGTTCTACGGTGAGCAGCGGGCCATCAAGAATGTCAGCCTGGACATCGCCCGTAACGAGGTGATTGCCTTCATCGGCCCGTCCGGCTGCGGCAAGTCCACCTTCCTGCGGTGTCTGAACCGCATGAACGACAGCATCGAAAGCTGCCGGGTGACCGGATCCCTGACCCTGGACGATCAGGACATTTATGACCCGAAACACGACGTGGTGGAGCTGCGGGCCCGGGTGGGCATGGTGTTCCAGAAGCCCAACCCCTTCCCCAAGTCGATCTACGACAATGTGGCCTACGGCCCCCGCATCCACGGTCTGGCGAACCGTAAGTCGGACCTGGACGACATCGTTGAGAACAGCCTGCGCAAGGCCGGTCTCTGGGACGAGGTCAAGGACCGGTTGGACGCCACCGCCACCGGCATGTCCGGTGGTCAGCAGCAGCGCCTGTGCATTGCTCGGGCAATCGCCGTCAGCCCGGAAGTGGTGCTGATGGACGAGCCCTGTTCGGCGCTGGACCCGATCGCCACCGCCAAGGTGGAGGAGCTGATCGCCGAGCTGTCCGAGAGCTACACGATCGTGATCGTGACCCACTCCATGCAGCAGGCGGCCCGGGTTTCGCACCGCACGGCCTATTTCCACCTGGGACACCTGGTGGAGGTGAACGAGACCAGCAAGGTCTTTACTTCGCCGGAACACGAACTGACCGAATCGTACATTACCGGCCGCTTCGGCTGATTCCCGGTGTCGGTTTCTTGGGAGACGAGATATGCCAAACAGCAAAGACGACGTATACGGGGATCACATTTCCCACAAGTTCAACGACGAGCTGATGGAGCTGAAGACCGAGTTCCTGAAAATGGGGGGCGTCGTGGAGTCCCAGGTGGAACAGGCCATCCAGGCGCTGATGGACAGTGACGGCCAGCTGGCCGAACAGGTCCGGGCCCGGGACAAGGACGTGGACCAGATGGAACGCGGTCTGGACGAGGAAGCCACCCTCATCATCGCCCGGCGCCAACCCACCGCCCGGGACCTGCGCCTGGTGGTGTCGGTGATCAAGATGGTGGCGGACCTGGAGCGGGTGGGAGACGAGGCGAAGAAGATCGCCAAGCTCGCCCTGAAACTGGCCGAGGAAGGGCAGGCGCCCCGGGGCTATGTGGAAGTGCGCCACATTGGCAACCACGTGCTCGGCATGTTGCACGATGCCCTGGACGCCTTCGCTCGGCTGGATTCCGAACAGGCCCTGCGGATCATGAAAGAGGACAAGTGGGTGGACGAGGAGTACCAGGCAGCGGCCCGGACTCTGCTGACCTTCATGATGGAGGACACCCGCAACATCTCCCGCTGCATGTCGGTGATGTGGGTGCTGCGGGCTCTGGAGCGGGTCGGTGACCACGCCTGCAACATCGCCGAGAACGTGATTTTCATGGTCAAGGGTGAGGACGTGCGCCACACCCCGATGGAGGAAGCGGAGAAGGTGGTCGGTCGCTGAGCCGGCTCACCGAGGTGATGTCAGAACGGGGCCCACGGGCCCCGTTTTGCGTTCCCGCCAGCCGGTCCGGCCGTCAGGCCTGCTTCATCTTGTCGGTGTACGGCGGCCAGCCCAGGGGTTTGCCCGCCAGCAGGTGCAGGTGGATATGGAACACCGTCTGCCCGGCGTTGGCGCCGCAGTTCATGACGGTGCGATAGCCGTCTTCGGCAAAGCCCATCTCCCGGGCCAGCTTGCCGGCCACCCAATACAGGTGTCCTACCAGCTCGCGGTCACCTTCTTCGATGTCGTTGATGCTGGCGATGGGCTTTTTCGGAATCACCAGCAGATGAACCGGGGCTTGGGGGTTGATGTCCTTGAACGCCAGACTGAGGTCGTCCTCGTAGACGATGTCGGCGGGGATCTCTCGGTTGATGATCTTGGTGAAAATCGTTTCCGACATGTTGGCTCCTTGGTTGGGGTTGGGGGCCGGACCGGCTCAGAGATGACCCAGGCCGGGTAACCGCGCGGTGATCGGTTTCAGCACGGCCGGCAGGTCCTCCTGCAGGCCCATGGCGTAGCGTGCCACCTGATTGCGCGCGAACGGCAGGGCGCGGGCGGCGCCCAGGCCCAGATTGCGTGCCAGGTGCACCGGGGGAATCCGGTTGCTGAACACATGATAGAACACATCCATGGCGGCCATCATGCGCCGGTTGGCCGGACGGCGCTGTCGCTCATAGCGTCCCAGCCAGGTTGGGCTGACCAGGTCGCTGCCCTCGCGCAGGGCTTCCCGGATCATCGCCTGCAGGCACTGGGCGTCCTGAAAACCCAGGTTCACCCCCTGACCGGCCAGGGGGTTGATGGTGTGGGCCGCATCCCCGGCCAGCACGACCCGGCCGGCGAAATAGCGCTTGGCGTGCTGGCGTGCCAGGGGAAAGCTGGCGCGGGCGTCGAGGTGGGTCAGGGGCGGCAAGTCTCGGGGAAACGCACGCTGGATCTCCGCCAGCAGCGATGCGTCGTCCAGCCGTTGCAGGCGGGCCAGCTGCTCCGGTGCGTCGTACCAGACCAGGGAGGCCCAGCTTTCGCCGGGATGGCGCGGCCCGGCCGAGTGCAGGGGCAGGAAGGCCCGGGGGCCGGAGGGGTGGAATCCCTGCCAGGTGATGTCCGCCACCGGGCCCTGGTAGCGCACCGAGATCACCAGGGCCTGCTGATGATACTGGTCGCGGTGCACGCCGATGCCGGCGAGGGTCCGTACCCGGGAATGGGCACCGTCGGCGCCGATCACCAGGCGCGCGTGAATCTGCTGGCCGTTGTCCAGGCTCACCGTCGCCTGGTGCCGGTCCTGGTGGATGCCGTCGACGCCATGGCCGGAGATCAGGGTGACGGACGGCTGGGCTTGCGCCGTTTGCCACAGCGCCTGCTGGGTCACAGAATTCTCGACAATGTGGCCCAGGTGGGAGGCTCCCACCTCGGTGGCGTCGAAGGTCACCTGGGCCAGCCGTCCGGACCATAGCCGAGACAGCGGGTGCGGGGTTTCATCCCAGACCGCCAGCCGCCGGTAGGGGGTGGCCCGCATGGCGCGGATGCCGGGCCAGGCGCCCAGGCTCTGGAGATAGCGTTCGCTGCCGGCGCTGAGGGCCGAAACGCGGAGGTCCGGCGCCGCCTCCGGGTCGAACGCCGGGGCCGGGGCGCGGTCGATCACGGCGACGGTCAGGCCCGCCTGGCCCAGCCCCGTGGCGAGGGCGGCACCGACCATGCCGGCGCCAACGATGGCAATGTCAACTGCTTGAGTCATATCCGGATTCCTGTCTGAAGCCGTCGCCCAGTGTACGCCAAGGTGGCCGGCCGACAAACGATCCGGGTCAAGAGCGGGAACGGTTGCTCAGTAGCCCGCCAGGCGCGGGCCGTCGTCCTGGCCCAGGTCCTCCGGGCGCCGGCGTCCCTTCACCAGCCAGGCCGGTCGCCGTGCCCCCGGTTTGACGAAGCCCTGGCTCAGCACCACCGGTTTGACCAAGTTCAGGAAATCCGCGGTTTTCATGTGTACCGACTCGGTGTGGCTGCCGGCGGCGAACGCCAGCTCCGGCTGCTCGGTCAGGCCCTCGGCGCAGTACACGGTCATCCCGAACAGGCTGCCGAACGGCGGCATGGCGCCCACTTCGCACTCCGGGAAACGGTCCTGAAACTCTTGCTCGTCGGCCAGGTCGACGAAGTCGGTGTCGAGCGCGCGGGACAGGCGTTCCCAGTGGATGCGCCAGGTCGCGGGCAGCACCAGCATGGCCATTTTGCCGTCGAGCTCAAGGATGACGGTCTTGACGACGCGCTCCCCGGCGATCTTGACGTGGCGGGCCAGTTCCTGGGCGGTGAACGCGGGTGGGTGGGTCAGGCACATGTATTCGACACCGGCCTGATCGAGAAATTCTTTCAACTGCTGTACCGGCATAGCGACAACCTCCTACCAGCAATGACAGCGTATTGGGGGCCGCTTATTCTCTATCGGTCCGGCCGCCTGGGGAAGGGGGGAACCACGAAATTCCACCCCTCCTGCTCAGCATAGTTAGAGGTTGCCGCCAGCGCCATCTGGCCGGACGGGTCAGCCGTTCTGGTACAGGTGCACGTCCCGCTGTGGGAACGGAATGCTGATGCCTTCGGCGTCGAACGCTTTCTTCACCCGCTCCTGCATGTCCCAGTAAAACGGCCACAGGTCGGAGCTCTTGGTCCAGGCCCGCACCGTCAGATCCACGGAGCTGTCGCCCAGGCCGCCGACCACCACCACCGGCGCCGGTTCCTTGAGGGCCCGTTCGTCCGCCTCGATCAGCCGGCGGCAGATGGCCTTGGCCTTGTCGATGTCGTCGCCGTAGCCGATGCCGAAGGTCATGTCGCAGCGCCGGGTTTCATAGGCACTGACGTTGGTCAGGCTGGCGTTGGACAACTGGCCGTTGGGGATCACCACCCGACGGTTGTCGAAGGTGTCCAGAACGGTGTACAGGATGCTGATTTCCCGGACCGTGCCCACGTAGCCCTGGGCATCAATGACGTCACCCACCTTGAACGGCTTGAAGATCAGGATCAGCACGCCGCCGGCGAAGTTGGCGAGGCTGCCCTGCAGCGCCAAGCCTACCGCCAGGCCGGCGGCACCGATGATGGCGACGAAGGAGGTGGTGGCGATGCCAACCATGGACGCCACCGAGATCAGCAGCAGGATCTTGAGGATGGCGCCGACCAGGCCACACAGGAATTTGTTGAGGGTCGGGTCCTTCTGCCCCAGCTTGCGGTCCAGGACATTGATGAGGCGCTTGATCAGCCAGAGGCCGACCACCAGGGTGATGATGGCCAGTACGACCTTGGGGGCGTAGGTCATGATCAGGGCTACCGCCTGATCCAGCCATTCCGTCGCGCGTCCGTTAGTGCCAAACAGGTCTTCCATTGAAGAGGCTCCTTGAGTGTCGGTGTGTGACATGAAATTGGATTGGACAATATCGCGCTACGACCTGACTTGCCCACCCTTGTATATAGCAGACTCCGCTGCGATTGGCCCGCCCGCCGGGCGGGCGTTCAGCCGGCCCGGTGGACAAACTCGAGGATCGCCTCCGGGCCGCCCCGAACCAGAATCCGCCCTCCCTTCTGGCTCAGCTGGTAGTCGTACATGGGGTCGTAGTAGTCCTGCAGCAGGGCCGTGATCCAGGCGTCGTGCCCGGTCACCTCGCCGGTGGCTTCCTGTCGGGCCAGGGCCTGCGCCATCAGCTGCCGAAGCCGCTGGTGGCGCTCGCCCCCCAGACGCCGGCGGATACGGTCGATCGCCGACAGCAGATAGTCCCGGAAATTCAGCCAGCCGGCGGTCTCGCCGTCCCGGGCCAGATACGCCGCGTGCATGTCCTCGACGTAGTCCTGGCGGATCAGCGCCACCCGCTCCGGCAGCGGCTGCTCCAGAATCAGCAGAGGCGCCTCGGCCATCCGCACGCGCAGGGGTTCCGGCAGCGCGCAGCGACCGATCAGCCGGCTTTCATCTTCCAGATACACCGGCCCATGGGCAAGGTGATGGGCCTTGAGCAGAGCCACCGCCAGGCCGTTTTCAAAGTCGATTTGCGTCGGCTGCGGCGTGACCTGGCGGCCAAAACTGGAGCCCCGGTGATTGGCCAGCGCCTCCAGGTCGACCGGGTTGGGCAGCCGGCGCAGCACGCGGGTTTTGCCGGTGCCAGTGCGGCCGCTCAGGATGCGGAAGTCGCCGTCGCGCACCCGGGCTTCCAGGCTGTCGATCAGAAACCGGCGCAACGCTTTGTAGCCGCCCAGCACCTTGGGGTAGTCGATGCCCGATTCCCGCAGCCACTGCTGGCTGATGCTGGAGCGCAGGCCGCCCCGGAAGCAGTACAGGTAGCCGTCGGGGTGGCGGGCGACAAAGCGCTTCCAGGCCTCGATCCGCTGGGCCTTGATGTCACCGGACACCAGCTGGTGGCCCAGCTCGATGGCCTTGGCCTGGCCCTTCTCCTTGTAGCAGACGCCGACCCGGTGACGCTCGTCGTCGTTCATCAGCGGCGCATTTTCGGCGAGCGGGAAACGGCCCCGGGCAAACTCCGTCGGTGCCCGGACGTCCATGAGGGGGACATCGTTCAGGAACAGGGACAGGTAGTCGTCGGTGTCCGGTCTGCTGGCCATGCCTGGAACCTCTGGATGTTCGTGTGGGCCGCAAGTATACCGGATTCCAGGGCCTGCCCGCTGCCCGGCGTGGCACCGGTTGTGCCACGCCCGTACAATGCCTGCCTGGGATGGTTTGGGGACATGCGGCATGTTCGAGGAACGACTCAACGCGCACCTGCGCAAGACACTGCGGCGCGGGCGCGTCGCCGTTACGCGGCCGGCCGGTTGTCCGGAACTGGCCCTGTACCTGTTCGATCCGGCGGTGCTGGACGGCCCCCTGAGTCACGATGAGGCCCAGGCGGTGGTGGCCGAGCCGGCCTACTGGTCGTTCTGCTGGGCCAGTGGTCAGGTACTGGCGCGCTGGCTGCTCCGGCATCCGGAGCGGGTGGCGGGGCAAACGGTACTGGACTTCGGCACAGGGTCGGGCGTTGTGGCGGTGGCGGCGGCCAAGGCCGGAGCGGCCCGGATGATCGCCTGCGACCTGGACCCGGCGGCGTTGGACGCGGCCCGGGCCAATGCCCACCTCAACGGTGTGGCGCTGGAGTGTTGCGACGACTGGCACCGACGCCCCGGGGCCATTGATGTGATTACCGCCGCCGATGTGCTCTACGACCCTGACAACCGGCCCCTGCTGGAGGCATTCCGGAGTTCGGCTTCGGAGGTGCTGCTGGCGGATTCCCGGGTGCGGGATCTGGGCAACGAGGCGTATCGGTGCGAGGCGGTGGTGGCAGCTCGAACCTGGCCCGATCTCAATGAATTCGAGGAGTTCAACCGGGTGAGGATTTACCGGTGCGGAAAAAATAAAGGGTAACCAGCGGGTTACCCTTGTCGAAGAAACAGGTCGGCGCCTCCATGCGCTTTGGCAACTGCCGTGTTGCGGGTCCCTGAAGCCGCTCCGTGGGGCCGGCGTCCAGGCCGGCGCTCCCTGAGCATCCCTGAAGCGAGGCGTCCCTGCCTCTCCCCGCGCTCCCTGCCGGGGTGCATCCGGTGCGTCATCCGTTCCATGTCATCCTTGACGTTGTCACTATATCAAGTGCGCTGTTGCAATCGTGTGAATTACGCACAAGATGCCTTTACCCCGGTGCGCGGCAGTCTCTAATTTTCAATTTTAAATCAATGGGATGTGAAATTTCCTGGGGGTAATTCTGTAGCTTGCGCACAGAACGAATCCGAAAATTCTCACGCAAGATGTAGGAAATGTCTCACACCGAGTTCGGGGAATCTCTCAGCCCTTTCTTACGGGCCTCGCGAACGATCGGCCAAGGCAGCAGGCCCAGGCCAATACCGCAGGCGTCGGCGGCCAGGTCGGCCAGAGAAAAATCCCGGTACGGCAGGTTGGCCTGAACACCCTCGATGGCCAGACCGAACGCCAGCAGTCCGGGGATCAGCCAGAACGCCTGGAGCGCAGGCCAGCCCAGGCGCGCCAGCAGGGTCAGCTCAAGGAAGGCCAGCAGGTGATTGAGCTTGTCGCTGGGGGTCGACGGCAGCGGAAAGCGGGTATCCGCCGTGGCGAGCACCAGGATGGCGAGGACCGACAGCGCGAACAGCACGCGCCAAAGGGTGCGGTTGCCCAGCAGGGCGTTCTTCATGGATGCCATGGGGACTTTCCGTAGGGCCTCCCGGGCTGTTGGAGCAGAGTCAACATGATATGCTTTGCGCCCCGTCACTGTCATTGAAGCGGAGGTTGGCCAGCGATGCTCAAGGGAAACTTTTTTCGTGGACTGGGCTACCTGGGTGAGGGCTTCCGGCTCATTCGACAGCCCCGCCTGCGTCTGTTCGTCATCGTTCCGCTGGTCATCAACGTGGTGCTTTTCAGTCTTCTCTTTTACCTGATGGCCGAGGGTTTTGCCATCCTGATCGCCACGGTGATGTCCTGGCTGCCCGACTGGAGCTGGCTGCAGGCGCTGGACTGGCTGTTCTGGCTGCTGTACGGCGCGGTCATCCTGCTGATGCTGGCCTACGGCTTCGTAATCGTGGCCAACCTGATCGGCGCGCCGTTCTACGGTTACTTGGCGGAGCTGACCGAACAGCACCTGACCGGTCAGGAGGTGAGCACGGAAGGCGGCTGGGCGGCCATCTTGCGCGACATTCCCCGGGCACTCTGGCGCGAACTGCAGAAGATTGCCTACTACCTGCCACGGGCGCTGGCGCTGTTCCTGGTCGGTCTGATTCCGGTGGTGAACCTGGCGGCGGCGCTGCTCTGGTTCCTGTTCAACAGCTGGATGATGGCGCTCCAGTACGTGGACTACCCGGCGGACAACCACAAGGTCAGCTTCCCGGCCTTGCGCCGTCTGCTGGCGGATACCCGGCTGTCGGCGCTGGGGTTCGGTGTGCCGGTGGCGCTGGCCGCCATGGTGCCGGTCCTGAACCTGGTGGTGGTGCCGGCGGCGGTGTGTGGCGCTACCGCCTACTGGGTGCGGGAAAACGGTTCAACTCGCAAGTAACAATACACGCAACACGGTTTTTGGAGGCTTCTTGGAAACATCGGACTTTGTCATTGGTCAACGCTGGGTCAGCCACAGCGACACCGGCTTGGGGTTGGGAATCGTCACCGAGGTGTCCGGGCGCCGGGTGACCCTCGGTTTTCCCGCCGCCGACGAGGAGCGGACCTACGCCATCGACAACGCCCCCCTTTCGCGCATCGTGTTTCAGGTGGGCGAGGAGATTGAGACCTTTGACGGCAACACCTACATGGTCCGGGACGTGGACGACATCGGCGGTGTGCTGATGTATCACGCCGCCGATGCCGACGGCGGGCTTCATGACATTTCCGAAGTAAAACTGTCCGGGACCCTGAATTTCTCGGCCCCGCACCAGCGGTTGTTCGCCGGCCAGTTTGATCGCAACGGCGCCTTCCGCCTGCGCTACGCCACCTTCCAACATCTGGACCGGCTGCGCGGCTCCCGGGCCCAGGGCCTGATCGGCGCGCGGACCCAGCACCTGCCGCACCAGATCTACATTGCCCACGAAGTGGCTCGCCGCCACGCACCGAGGGTGTTGCTGGCCGACGAGGTGGGCCTGGGCAAGACCATCGAGGCGGGGCTGATTCTGCACTATCAGCTGCATACTGGCCGCGCGCGCCGGGTGCTGGTGGTGGTGCCGGATTCCCTGATCCATCAGTGGCTGGTGGAAATGCTGCGCCGCTTCAACCTGCGTTTCTCGATCATCGACCAAGCCCGTTACGACGCCCTCAAGGAAGACGAGGACGACATCGACGCGCTGGTGAACCACATCTTTGGTGACGAATACTCCGAGAACCCCTTCGAGAGCGAACAGCTGGTGCTGTGCAGCCTCGACTTTCTGACCCGCCATCCGGGGGCCCGCGAGCACGTGCTGGCGGCGCCCTGGGATCTGATGGTGGTGGACGAGGCGCACCACCTGGCCTGGGAGCCGGAGTCTCCGAGCCCGGAATACGCACTGGTGGAGGCGCTGGCCGAGCGTACCCGGGGCCTGTTGCTGCTGACCGCCACCCCGGAACAGGTGGGGATGGCCAGCCACTTTGCCCGTCTGCGCCTGCTGGATCCGGCGCGCTTCCATGACCTGGACGCGTTCCGCCAGGAAGAGGCCCAGTACGAGGCACTGAACGCCGTGGTCCGGCGTCTGCTGGTGGAAGAGCCGGTCCGCGCCGAAGACCGGGAGGCCTTGCGGGACTGGCTGGGCGATGAACTGGATGCCCTGGAGCAGGAGGCAGACCCGCGCCGGGCCATCGTCGATGCACTGCTGGACCGCCACGGCACCGGCCGGGTGCTGTTCCGCAATACCCGGGCCGCCATCCAGGGCTTCCCGGAACGCCGGGCCCGGCCGGTGCCGCTGCCGTGCCCGCCCCTGTACGACGGCTGCCGGACCGGGTTGCCGGGGCTGAGCCCGGAACAGGACCTGGAGCCGGAGCAGTGGCTGGCCGAGGACCCGAGGGTGGCCTGGCTGGAGCGGACCCTGAAACAGTTGCGCCCGGCCAAAGTGGTGGTGATCTGCGCCCACGCCAGCACCGCCATGGCCCTGGAGCATTACCTGCAACTGCGGGCGGGCATCCGCAGCGCGGCCTTCCATGAGCACCTCAACCTGGTGGAGCGGGATCGCGCCGCCGCCTATTTCGCCGACCACGAGCAGGGTGCCCAGGCGCTGATCTGCTCGGAGATCGGCAGCGAGGGGCGCAACTTCCAGTTCGCCCACCACTTGGTGCTGTTCGACCTGCCAGAGAACCCGGATTTGTTGGAACAGCGGATTGGGCGCCTGGACCGCATCGGCCAGACCGAGACCATCCAGATCCACATCCCCTATCTGGAAGGCACCAGCCAGGAAGTGCAGTACCGCTGGTTCCAGGACGGGCTGGGGGCATTCGAGGAAAGCTGTGCCGTCGGCGTGGCGGTGATGGCCGCGGTGCGCGAGACCTGGCAGCAGGCCCTGGCCGGCGACACCGGTGCGCTGGCGTCGCTGATCGAGGCTTCCGCCCATGAAACCCGGCGTCTGAAGGCGATGCTGCAAAACGGCCGGGATGCCCTGATCGAGTTGAACTCCTGCCGCCGTGAGGTGGCCGATGGGTTGATCGCCACCATCGAGGAGGAAGAAGCCGGGGCCCGGGTGCGTGACTACATGCTGCAGGCCTTCGACATTCTGGGCGTCGACGTTGAGGAACACGGCGACCACTCCGATGTGCTGCGGCCCGGAGAACAGTACCAGGCCGGCCACGTCGAGGGCCTGCCGGACGATGGCCTGACCGTAACCTGGAGCCGCACCGAGGCGCTGGAGCGGGAGGATCTGGCATTCATGAGCTGGGAACACCCGATGGTGACCGGAGTGATGGACTCGGTCACCAGTTCCGGTCTGGGCAAGGCGGCCCTGGCCAGCCTGAGCGTGAAAGCGCTGCCGCCAGGTACCCTGTTGCTGGAGGCGCTGTTCACGGTGCATTGCCCGGCACCGGAGTCGCTGCAGCTGACCCGGTACCTGCCGGTATCGCCGTTGCGGCTGGTGGTGGACATGCAGGGCAAGGAACTGTCCAAGGCGCTGCCCCATGAACGCCTGAACGAACTGTGCGCCAACATCCGCCGGCGCACGGCCCAGGCCATCGTGCCCAAGATCCGGCCACAGGTGGACACCCTGGTGGGCCATGCCGAGCGGCTTGCCGCGCCGCACCTGGAACCGCTGAAAGCCCAGGCACTGGCCCGGGTGGAAGCGATGTTCCTGCCGGAGATCCGCCGGCTGGAAGCGTTGCGCCAGGTCAACCCCGCCATCCGCGAATCGGAGATCGACTTCTTCCGCGACCAGCTGGCCGCGGCCCGGGAGGCCATCGGCCACGCCAGCCTGGCCCTCGAAGGCATCCGGGTGATTGTGACCGCCTAGACACATCGGCAGCGTGCCGCCGATGCCGTCTGGTCACCTTTCATCCGATACGGTACCGTGACCGTATTCGGAACCAGACCGTTCGCCCCGGTTCCGGCAGGTGCTCGGGGCCGGTGAGCCCGTTATCCAAGGAGGACAGAGGAACGCTTATGATCACTCTCTTGCTGTTTCTGGTTGCGCTGGCGGGGCTGCTCGTCGTCATGCGCCGGGAGGCCGGGGCGAAGCCGGCCATCGGTGTCATGGTGGTGGTGGGCCTGCTGTCCTGCGTGCTGGCCAGCGGCTGGCTGGCGCTGCTGCTGTTCGCGGGTGCGGCCGTCACCGCTGCGGCCGGTTTGCCCGGCTTCCGCCGCAGCTGGCTGACCCCGAAAATCTTCGCCGTGTTCAAACAGGTCGCGCCCAAGGTGTCGGACACCGAGAAGGTGGCGCTGGAAGCGGGTACCGTGGGCTGGGACGGCGAGCTGTTCACCGGCCGCCCGGACTGGCACAGCCTGCTGGTCAACCGGCACACGGGACTGACCGACGAGGAGCAGGCGTTCCTGGACAACCAGTGCACCCAGGCCATTGCCCTATGCAACGCCTGGGATCTGGCGGTGGAACGGGCGGACCTGCCCGGGGAGCTGTGGGAGTTCCTCAAGAAGGAAAAATTCTTCGGCATGATCATTCCGAAAGAATACGGCGGGCTCGGCTTCTCTGCCAAAGCCCAGACCGCCGTGCTGCAGAAGCTCGCCGCCAACGAGATGCTGATGGTGACCGTCGGTGTGCCCAACTCCCTGGGGCCCGGCGAGCTGCTGGTTAAGTACGGTACCGAGGCGCAGAAACAGCACTACCTGCCACGGCTGGCCGACGGCCGGGAAATTCCCTGTTTCGGCCTGACCGGCCCGCGCGCCGGCTCCGACGCCACGTCCCTGCCGGACAAAGGCATCGTCTGCAAGCAGACCGTGGACGGCAAGGAAGTGCTCGGCATTCGCCTGAACTTCGAGAAGCGCTGGATCACCTTGGCGCCGGTGGCCACCGTGGTCGGTCTTGCCTTCCGCCTGTTCGACCCGGATGGCCTGCTTGGTGACAAGGAGGATTACGGCATCACCTGCGCCCTGATCCCCCGCGACACCCCGGGCATGGAGATCGGCCGCCGGCACTGTCCGGTGGGCAGCCCGTTCATGAACGGGCCGATCCGGGGCAAGGACGTGTTCATTCCCCTGGACTACATCATCGGCGGCATCGACATGGCCGGGCAGGGCTGGCGCATGCTGGTGGAGTGTCTGTCGGTGGGCCGCTGCATCACCCTGCCGTCCGGCGCGGCGGGCATTTCCGCGTTCGCGCTTGGCACGGCGGGAGGCTTCACTCGCATCCGGCGCCAGTTCAACACGCCGGTGGCGGACCTGGAAGGCGTGCAGGAACCCCTGGCGCGCATCGCTGCCCGGACCTACATCGCCCAAGCCTCGGTGAACCACACCGCCAATATGATCGACCATGGCCAGAAACCGGCGGTGCCGTCGGCGATCCTGAAGTATCACCTGACCGAGTTCCAGCGGGCGGTGCTCAACGATGCCATGGACGTGCACGGCGGCAAGACCGTCACCCTCGGGCCGCGTAACTACCTGGCGCTCAGCTACAGCGGCGCCGCCGTCTCCATCACCGTGGAGGGCGCCAACATCATGACCCGCAGCCTGATGATCTTTGGCCAGGGCGCCATCCGCTGCCACCCTTATGTGTTGGCGGAGCTGGCGGCCAAGGACAACGACGACCTGCGGGCCTTCGACAAGGCGTTCTTCGGCCACGCCGGCCTAATTTTCGGCAACGCCGCCCGGGCCTTCACCCAGGCGCTGGGGCTGGGGCGGGCCGAGGTACCGTTTGACAGCGCCAGCCGCCGCTATGCCCAGGCGGTGTCCCGGTTCAGCGCTGCCTTCGGCCTGTGCGCGGATGCCGCCATGACCACGCTGGGCAGCGAACTCAAGATGCGGGAGCTGATTTCCGCGCGTCTGGGCGACATGCTCGCCAACCTGTACCTGGCCTCCATGGTGCTGAAGCACTGGTACGAGACCCAGCCGGTGGAGGGGGAGCGGGCGTTGATGGACTACAGCCTGACTCTGCTGCTGCACCGCACCGAAACGGCGCTCCTGGAATTCCTGGAGAACCTGCCGAACCGCCCGGTGGCCCTGGTCCTCAGGGCCATCACCCTGCCGCTGGGGCGGCGTTGGCCGGCGCCGGGCGATGAGCTCACCCGGACCCTGGCGCGGCTGGTCTCCACCGACAGCGCACTGCGGCACAAGCTGCTGGCCGGGGCCTGGACCACTCAGGAAGACGGGGGGGTGGACAACCCGGTGGCACGTTACAACGCTCTGCTCAGGGACTACGACAAGGCCGAGCAGTTGTATCGCAAGGCCACCCGGGCCTACGCTAAGGGCGAGCTGCCGGCCACCGCGCTGCATCCGGAGGAACGCTTCGAGGCCGCGCTGGCGGCGGGGGTGTTCACCCAGGAGGAGGCGGACTTCATGCGCGAGTACGAGCGCTCCGTGCTGGACATGCTGACGGTGGACGACTTCCCGTTCGACGCCTTCGCCCGCAACCGGGACACGCTGATCGACCACAACGCGGCTTGATTGTGGCCGGCGTTTCCGTACTGTAATAGAAGGCGCCGGTTCTGGCGCCTTCTGTCGTTTTCGAGGGGAGTTCCGGGCAATGTGGCTTTCGGTTGTAGCGGTCAGTCTGGGCGCGGTCGTCGGCGCCAACCTTCGCTGGGGACTCGGGCTCTGGCTCAACAGCACCTATCACGCGATTCCCATCGGGACCCTGGTGGCCAACCTGGCCGGGGGCTGGCTGATCGGTCTACTGATGGCCTATTTCACCCATGGCAGCTCGCTGGCGCCGGAGTGGCGGCTGTTTGCCGTGACCGGCCTGTGCGGTGCCCTGACCACCTTTTCCACCTTTTCCCTGGAGATGTTCTCGGCGCTGCAGGAGGGCAAATGGGCCATGGCTCTGGCGGGTATCCTGGCACATGTGCTCGGGTCGCTGCTGATGACCGCGCTGGGCTTTTGCAGCTTCTCCCTGTTGAAGGGATGAGCCCATGGGTAGCTTTACTTACGCCGTTATGAAAAAAAGCGCTTGGCTTTCGGGAATGACCCGAGTAAAGTTGAGCTTCAAGGAAAGAGTCAGTAAAGCTTTTCGTGAATAAGACGTACCTGTAGTTCAGTAGTGCCGTCCTGTTTTTGATTAAGCGAGTTCTGTATTTCCGTAAACGCTGATCCGGATGTTCCGGCTCGGCACCCTCATTTTGATTGATTTCAGGAAGTTTCCTATGTCTACTGTTACTGGTACCGTCAAGTTCTTCAACGAAGCGAAAGGCTTTGGCTTCATCACCCGCGAAAATGGCCCGGACGTGTTCGTTCACTACAGCGCCATCCAGGGTTCCGGCTTCAAGACCCTGGCCGAAGGCCAGCAGGTCGAGTTCACCGTGACTCAAGGCCAGAAAGGCCCGCAGGCGGAGAACGTGGTCGCTCTCTAAATCCCTCGGGATTCGCGACACAGAAAAAGGCAGCGTACGCTGCCTTTTTTGTTTTTTGTGATTTGCCCGCAACCCTGTAATCTTTATCTCCCTGTGCCTCGTGTACATCCGTTGTCGAGACCTGCCGGGAGACTTCATGCTGTTCCGCTTCGTTAAAGCCGCCTGGATCCTGTCCTGGGCCGTTGCGCTCACCCTGGTTCTGTTTTTCCCGATTCTGTTCGCCGCCTTGCTGGGCAAGCGGGGAGATGCGGCGTTCCATGGGACTCAGGTCTATGCCTGGGTGATCCTGAAGGTGTGTGGTATTCGTCTCCGGGTGAGCGGCCTGGAGCATATCCGGAAGGGGCAGAAGTACGTGATTCTGAGCAACCACGCTTCGTATCTCGATCCGCCCGCCCTGGTGCTGTCGCTCGGGCTACAGTACCGCTGGGTGATCAAGAAGGAATTGCGCAAGGTACCTCTGTTCGGGCTGGCGCTGGAAGCGTCCCGTAACCTGTTCATCGACCGTTCCCGGGGCAGCGACGCACTGGAGAGCATCCGGCGGGGCGTGGCGCAGCTGCCCGAGGGGACCGGAATCCTGCTGTTTCCCGAGGGCACCCGCTCCCGCGATGGCCGGCTGCTGCCGTTCAAACGCGGCGGCTTCGTGATTGCCCGGGACGGTGGCCTACCAATTCTGCCGGTGACCGTGGTGGGCTCCCATGAGCGCCTGCCCAAGGGGCGGGCGGCGTTCACCTCCGGGGAGATTCACGTCATCGTGCACCCGCCGGTGGCCGCCACCGATAAGCCTCTGGAGGCCCTCATGGAGGAGGTACGGGCGGTCATCGCCGGGCCGTTGGTTGCGGCCGGCGATGACACAGCGCCGGCACCTAGTCGGCAAACAGGCGCTGGTAAAATCTGAGCGTGCCGTCCCAGGCGCGTTGTGCCGCAGCCTCGTCGTAGCCGACCGGCATGCCGAACTGCTCGGCGATCCGGTCCGCGGCCGGGTTGGTGAAAGAGTGGCGCACGCCGGGAAACACCGTCAGGCTGAGGTCCACGCCAGCGTCCTGCATTTCCTTGACCAGACCGGCCACCTGCTCCGAGGGCACCATCTGGTCGGCACCGCCGGTGTAAACCTGGATCTGTGCCTTGACCTTGCCCGGCTCTGCCTGGATCGGGCTGGCCAGGGCTCCGTGGTAGCTGACCACGCCGTCCAGGTCGACGCCCAGGCGGGCCATGTTCAGCACCACCGCGCCGCCGAAGCAGTAGCCCTGGGCCGCGATGCGTTCGGGGTCCACGCTGTCATGGTTCTCCAGTATTTCCTTGGCTTTCAGGAACCGGGCCTTGACCTGATCCAGGTCCTTGGTGGCCTCGGTCATGAACGCCTTGGCGTCGTTGGGGTGGTCAGCCACCTTGCCGGAGCCGTACATGTCCAGGGCGAAGGCGGTGTACCCGGCCGCCGCCAGCTTCTCTGCCTGCTCGCGGGCAAAGGCATTGTGTCCCCACCATTCATGCACCACCAGGACGCCCGGGCGTTTCCCTTCCTCCTCGTCGTCCCAGGCCAGGTAGCCGGTGAAAGTTTCGCCGTTCACCTGGTATTCGACGGTTTCCGTGCGCAGCTCCCCAAGGGCCGGGCCTCCGGCCAGGGACAGGCCGAGGCCGGCGGCCAGTACAGTGTGTTTCAGGTGTGTCATGGCTCTGCTCCTTTCGGTGTTGGGTTGTCGGATGCCAGACCCGATCCTTCTTTTTACTACAGTTGTGCCCGAGACTCACGAATCCCGGGTGCGAGGCCCGGCACCGGGCTTCGGGGTTGGGCACGGGGCTGTGGTACAGTATGGCGTCGCGAACATGACACCGACCCCGCCCCCTGGGCATAGCGATTACGGGAGCTGCCATGAAACTGATTGGATCCACGACTTCGCCCTATGTGCGCCGGATTCGCATTCTGTTGGGCGAGGAGCCCTACGAATTCGTCAACCTGGACATTTACGGCCAGGACCGGGAGGCGCTGCGTCGTCAGAATCCGGCCCTGAAGATTCCCATGCTGATCGACGAGGCGCAGGTGCTCTACGATTCCCGGGTCATCGCCCGCTACCTCAGCGCCAAGCAGAACTGTGATCCGCTGACCTGGGATCAGCAAAATCAGCTGACCCTGATCGATGCCGCCAATGATTCGGCGGTCACCCTGGTACTGTCCAAGCGCTCCGGGCTGGATATCGACTCCGGTGCCCTGTTCTATCAGCTTCAGCACGAGCGGATCGCCACCACCCTTAAGGCACTGGCCGAGCAGGTGGAAGAGGGACATTTCCGGGACTGGAACTATCCCGCCATCTGTCTCTACTGCCTAGTGGACTGGCTGGATTTTCGCGGTCTCAGCGACTTTACCGGCGTGGAAAGCCTGCTGGCGTTCCGGGACAGCCACAAGGACAAGCCCTGGGTGGCCCAGACCGATCCCCGGCTGGCCTGACCCCGGGTACGCAAGAACCCCTGGGTCTGACAGCCGGGTTTCTTTGAACAAAAAAGCATCAAGGCCGGCTTTTCCCCCACCGGATCTTGTCTATAGTTATGGGTAGGAACGGTCGTCCGATTGGATGGGCTGATCGTATCTACCCATACTAACAACAGCAAGAAAGGGGGTGTCCATGCTCCTGCAACATGCCTTTGGTCTCTTCACGCACCCCGCAGACGAGTGGGTGTCCATCCGCAAAGAACACGAAACGCCAGTCCGGCTCTACGTCGCCTACGTTCTCATCCTCGCCGCCATCGGGCCGATCTGTGCTTACATCTCCACCGCGCACTTTGGTTGGACGGTGGGCAGCGAGCGCCTGATCAAGCTGACTGAAATCAGCGCCCTGCAACTGAGCGTGCTGACCTACTTGGCCATGCTGGTGGGGGTCTTCGCCCTGGGTTACGCCATCAACTGGATGGCTCGGACCTACGGTGCCAATGAAGAGCATGTGCCGTCCAACGGCGTGGCCTTGGCAGCCTATTCCTGCACACCGCTGTTCCTGGCGGGGTTCGCGCTGCTGTATCCGGTGCCCTGGTTCAACGCCGCAGTGTTCCTGGCCGCGGCCTGCTACGGCGCTTGGCTGATGTACGACGGCCTGCCAATCGTCATGGGGATCGAGAAGGAACAGGCGGTGCTGTACGGCGGAGCCCTGCTCACCGTGGCCCTGGTGATTCTGGTGGCCACTCGGGTCGGCTCGGTGATCCTCTGGAACTACGGTATTGGCCCGGTGTTCGTGGGCTAGCTGGCCCACGGGGGCCTCGGCCCACCGGTCATTTCATGAAAAGGGTATACGGATTTAATGGTTGATGGGGCACCTTCACCCCATCAATCTGATACCACCCTCAGATGGTTGACAGATCGACTCCGTAGTTGAGTTCCTCTGCGAAGTCCGGCAGTCCGTAACCGATGGTTTTCTTGTAGAAAGGAGAGACCTTCGCAGTC
>MDTD01026303.1_pt1 | contig 72005 bp, 59 predicted proteins | sample 811221 | NCBI WGS metagenome assembly MDTD01 (sample SAMN05326646, study PRJNA326480) | marine metagenome | isolation source: seawater | place: Pacific Ocean: South West | collected 2011 | reverse complement strand
GGCCGGGAAACTAGCAACAGCGATGGCTTCAGGATTACCTGCGCTAATGGGCCTGCCCGACAGCTACGAACTAAGTAACGTGGACGACCCGAATTGCGGACTCCCGTACGACGTGATCGAAGAGAATGTATTCGCTAATTGTTTTGAGTTTATTATTGGAGGGAAAGAGCAACTGATTGTAGAGGCTTCGCAGGATTCCCTTTATCCCGGAGGCAGTACCGTGTTGACTGCTAAGTTACTCACAATCGATGGCGATACCTTAACTTTTGGCCAGGATCAACCATTCGAGATCGCTCTCAGTCCGGGTTCATCCGCTTTTGGAAGCCTGCTGTTTGCCAATGGAGATACCCTAGACGCAGGCACCAACCCGGGTCCCGATTTTGGTTTATTTTCCGATGCTCCAATAGAAGAAGAACAGGAACTTGAGATCACGCTTATCACTGCCTATGAGGACCAGGTACTCAGGACCACCAAGAGTATTAAGGTATTAGAGCCCTATGACCTGAATATTGATTTTGAGGATAACAACCAGGTCTTCCCTACATTGCGAGATGCCGATATTACTAACGTACAGGGATATGATAACACAAAAAGCATCGTTGTTTCAGTTACAGAAAAAGGAATACCAATTCAAGATCATGAAATTGAATTACGTATAGAATTTATCCTCGGAACCGGAGGCCATGATCATACCACAGCTCCCAATGATAGCCTTTTAGGAACGTTGGAAAATACAATTACAAATACCACAGCACAGGGAAGTATAAGAGGGATCACCAACGAAAATGGAGAAATTTCTTTTTCCTATACCGCAAGTGAAATTGGCGGGCAGATGCAGTTTGAGGTTCGATCTCTTTCTCAGCTGAATATGGAAACAGACACTCTACAGATCAGAGTACCAAATCTTATCGCCTTTGAAGGGATCGGTGATTATGAGCTTACAGGTCAAACTGATGTGCATTCCAGTAATCATTTTATTGCGAATCAAGCAGCTCTGGATGCCTTACTAGAAGCATCAGCAGATTTCAGTATAGCAGATTGGAATGAAACTGGTATGATGAGAATCAATGATTTGAGTCTTGAATATGGAGGTATATTTGACATTTCTGGACAGTGGGAAGGACCTCACGATTCACATAGAACAGGTAGAAATGTAGATATTGAAAATATTGCTTCCGTTGATTCTACTGTTGTAATCAATGGAGTTGAAAGAACGATCCGTGTTTTTGATAATGATTGGATTAACAGGTATCTAATTTTAATGGGAGATAATAATTGGAGATTTCTTAGTGAGGGGCAACAAGACCCATTCCGCGAAAATCCAAGATTACGCTATCCACACTTTAATTGGGAGGGAAATTGAAATGATGGGAAGGATTATACTAATACTTGCTCTATGCATTCTGATACATCAACGAGGATATTCACAAATAGAAAGGCCCAACCAAGCCTATGGCATCTTTAACGTTGAAGTTTCCCAAGCTGGCTCTGGAGGCTATCTTTATGAATATGACATCAGTAATGCAAATTCGAGTTTACAAGTTTTGCTGGCATTTAAAATATTTATCCAAGATGCTTCTTTTTACACTAGAACTATTGAAAGTCCTGAAGAAAGAAAATGGTATATAGATGGACTTGCTAAAGTACATATCACTGGTGCGGCAGCCGGAAATACTCTTAACTTACCTACTGAAAATGGTCTCTCGCCAGGGGAATCCATGAATATTTCTTTTTCATCTTTTGGCTTGCCTGCTATCCATCCTTTTTATACTAAAGGGTTTGTAGAACCCTGGACAGAGGAGTATTTGGCTAGCCTTTTCGAGGCTGGCTATAAAAGAGAAGAAATTTTTCTTGGATGGAAAAAGGAGTGGTTTCAAGGCACAACCATCTCCCCCAAAGTCTGGCCTGATTCCACCTCACTATCAACCTTTATAGATACTGTGGAAGTCTACCGCCACCGCTCCTGCACCGAACTCGGCTGGGCCACCGATCCCGGGGTGTGCGGGGAGTTAGAGGACGACCTTTCAGAAGTAAAAACAGCTCTGGAAAGTGAGGATTCCCTTTCCGCCGCCAATGCCTTAAAACGCTTTATTGATTTGGTGGAAGCAGAAAAAGACGCCAGCCTGACCAGTGAAGGCTACGCGCTGCTGTATTTTAATGCCGATTATTTGAGAAGGAGGCTGGAAAAAGAATATGAGTGAATTGATAAGAAGTAAGGGCCAACCAATGGAAGCAGAGCTTTCAGCAGGCATTCCGAAGCAGGAGCTTCGGAATGAGGAGAAAATTTACCTCAGGGATGGAATTGATATGAAGAAACAAGCAGGAAGAATTTTGTTATGCTTAAGCATAGCACTAGGTTTGTATAATTCACTGCAAGCCCAGCCCTATTTGTATTATTGGGTACTACCTAGTTTGGAGGATACTTCTTATTTAGGGTCTCCATATGCTAATGCTGGAATAAATCGTATTGATTTATCTACCAATAGTGAAGAAGTATACTTCGAAGAATATGGAAGAATCAACCAAGTACTTTCAAATTCTCTTCAGGACTTACTATTTGTACAACATAGAAATGAGCTGGACATATTTACGTCGGACAAGCAAGACAATATCGGAGTTACCTTTTTTTCATCCGATTGGGTAAGCTTTATTATGGATGCAGTACTCTTAAATAGAATATATCTGGTGTCAGGTGATCCTGGGTTTCCTGACAAAATTGTAATACTTAACCGTACTAATTTCTCTGTACTTGATACTCTAAACTCATTCCGTGATTATTATTTAGGCCCGAGAAATTTTGATAAATATTTTTTTTCAGCAAATCAACAAGTTATCTATGATCATAAAAATGATTCAACTGGATTTTACTTTAATGTATTCGATAGTTTTTCTGGGTCAATAATTAATGACAATTTTAAATGTGGAGATTCTGGACCTTTTCCATATGGTCCAACATTAGAATATGGAAAAGATGGAAAAGCTTTACTTGTTTGGGATTCTGCATCAGGGTTTTTGTTTCAGCATTATACTTGGTGTGATTTGGATAATAATTCTGAAGGCGCTACAATTCGTTTTCCATGGCGCTCTAAAGCATATTTATCACCCTTACTTGAGGAAGTAATAATCGAACGAGTAGATTGGATTTATGACCTTCCGCTTGGAGAAGAACCAGAATTACACACTGGAGATATTTACATTTTTGATTATGAGACAGGGCTATTAAAAAATTACCTTAAATTGCCTAAAGGTGGACAGATTTTATTGTATGATAGTCATCCAGACTACACATTTTATTTTGTAGGAGGAGAAAACTATTCATCATATGAGATTGATCTTAATCAGGTAATAACAAATATAGCATTTACAGATACCCTCGAAACCTTCCGTTTTCGCTCCTGTGAAGAACTGGAATGGGCGAATGACGCCGGAGTGTGCGAAGAGTTAGAAGATGACCTTTCAGAAGTAAAAACAGCTCTGGAAACCGAGGATTCCCTGGCCGCCGCCAATGCCCTGGCAAAGTTTATCGCGCTGGTGGAAGCAGAAAAAAACGCCAGCCTGACCAGCGAGGGGTATGCGCTACTGTATTTTAACGCGGAGTATTTGGCGGATCGGCTAACAAAGCCGAAATAATGGAAGCAGAGCTTCCGGCGGGCATTCCGAAGCAGGAGCTTCGGAACGAGTGAAAATTTTTCCATTCACGAGCGAAGCGAAGTGATCTCAGAATTTCCATCCGGGGTTTCCGTCCGACCGCTTAGGTCGGTCTGGCGGATGACAAGGGTTGTAGGTTGGAGAACTATTAAGATAAAATTGGATAGAGAGCTGAATACTGATATACCTAATTCGGGTTATTTATAGGCTTGGTTCATTCCATTAGCTTGGTGGAAATCAAATCCATTGAGCTATGAACCGATTACTTTCTCTTTTCCTTCTTTCCGCTTTTATACTATCAACAGCTTGTAAAAAGGAGGAAAGTTGCAGCACTAATTCCAATTTGAATGATCAGTGTTTTAATCTGGATCTGGAATTAGAAGTGCAATCCAATGTGGGTCAGACACAGCACACCAGAGAACGCATGCAGTTCATCTATCAGTTTCCTCCGTCCGGACCACAGGAGCGGGTTCGTTTTGTGATCAATGCCGATGACGATCCTGCGAATGCACCCACCAATGGCGCCTTTATCCAGTTTGAAAAAGGTGTAACCTATTCAGGTGAAAACGGCACCTTTACATTTAATGGCAATTTATCAGCAGGTGGAACTCCCGCTGAATTTAATCTCACTTTCACCAAAGTAGACCGCGAAAACGATCTGGTTTCCGGAACCATAGATTTTGAATACAGCAACGATTTCGGCTCTGAAAAATTTACATCCAAATTTACGGATGTGGAAGTAAGTGGTGCCGCACAGTTTTAAGCTCGCCGCTTCGCATACGCTTCGCGGAATTCAAAATTCAAAATTAAGAATTGGAGATCTGTGGTGGTTCATCAGTTCTCAATCGTAGGTATTTTCTTGTCAGTTCAACGTTTGGCAGATCCATCTTTGCACTCTGGATGAAGGATTTCGTTGACTTATAAATTATGGGCTGGAACCTAGATTCACGGCTTCCTAACATAGTTCCACCCTTAGAATTACGGGCGGAGATAGAGTCTGAAGAAGGGAGCGTGTCCCGGCGAAGCGGACCCATAAATCCGCTCCGGATGAAAAGTATAGACTGTCGGGGATCATTCATGGACCTTCGGATTTATGGAGCGAACGCAGGAGGAATCCCGCCCGGAATTCACTGGTGGTGGTTTTTGGTACTTTTGTCCACACAAAAGTACGGTAAACCCATTCGTTTCGCGGAATTAAGAATTTAGTATTGGTGGCTTCGCAGTGTTGAGCTCACCGCTGCGCTGAATTAAGAATGCAAGCTTCGCAGTTTTGAGTGATTAGTGTTGAGTTTTGAGTTGGATTTCAAAGTTGTACAAAAGCCTTAAACCATTGTTCTATTCGTGTTGGTTCAACGTTTGGCGGATTCTTCTAGGCCCCAAAGTTTCTGGACGGATATGGATGACTATTTTAAGGGAACATTTATTGTTAATGAGCTCCTCCCCTTGCGAAGGGGAGGCCGGGTGGGGTCGAAAAACCCAGAGTAGGATTATAAGCTTTGAATGGTGGATGAGCTTGTATGTTACACACCCCAAAATTCCCTCTCAAGAGGGGACTTTTGATGGGTATTTATAATAATTTACGAGCTCCAAAATAGCATACGGGAGAAATGCGGGACTAATGGGTTAGTGGGAGGAGTAGTTCAGAGCAGGAAAAGACATCAACAAATGGGTATAACGCCATCTTCATTTCTTCCGGCGACTTTTACTCCTCTTTTGGTCGCTCAAAAGTGGTAATAAAATCAGATTTGGGTAGAGATTCAGAGATTGCCACGGTTTGTGTTCGCTTCGAATATTGAGGAATTAAAAAATTAAAATTAAGGATAGAGGAGCGGTGACTGGTAAGAGAATAAAACTTGTCGATACTTTCTTGCTTTTTCATAGCTTGGCAGATCCTTCACCGTCAAACGACGGTTCAGGATGACTCTTAACAAGCATGAATGCTGATAAAAAAGCTCCTCCCCTTGAGAAGGGGAGGCCGGGTGGGGTCGGTGAACTTGCAGTGAATTTCTGGATTGGACTTGCAACACAATAATAACAAACCCTTAGACCCCTTCTCTAGAAGGGACTTTCAGTCTTCTGCCTTTAAGTTAATAGTATTTAGATTCTTACTGAGCAAGCAGCAACTATTTTATCTTTCTCGCTGCTTCCAAATCCATCCGGCAAAACTCACACAGATCCGGGATGATGCCACCGTTCAGATTCCAGTTTCCGTCTGAGGTTTTAATCGGTGAGTGCATCAGACAACTGTCAACGGTACAATGTGCTCCTCGGTTTTTTGCCTGATGTTCGGTTTTCATGCGAATTCCCTTGTTAACTAATCCCAGCAAATGGCCGAATTCATGAAGAAGTACAGCACTTTCCACAGTTGATGTTTCAGGCTGACCTATTTTTCCAAAGTTCTCGCGTATGGGTTTAAAGAATACGGCAATGGATGTATTCAGATAGGCGATGCCATCAGTATGATCTTTGATCTCACCCTCATCCAGAATCAAAATGTAGATAGTAAGAGAAGAATCAGCGGGGAAATAATCGCGATGCTTTTTTTCAAGTGTGTACAGGTCCTCAGCGTGATCTACTGCCTTTTTCGGGCGATCGATACTATCATCCAGAATGATGGAAATACCATCCGGTTTATCCAGATATTTCCTCAGAAAGGCGGATAGGGTGTCGATAGTTGAATCCTCTGGTTCGTACCCATCCACAAAATCAATTTCCACGATCAATTCAGTGAACAGATAATCGTCGAGCAGGTAACCGGCCGATGTACCTACCGGTGCGGTATTTGTGTAAGGACCGGTGTTTGAATGCCCCGGGAAAAAGGTGCAGTTGAAACCCGCTATCCATACAAAAAGAAACAGATATGGGCGTATAAGATCGTTATGAGTGAAGCATTTCATGGCCGAGTAGTATAATCACTTTATCGGCATAAGTTTCTGAGTGTATGATAAAAATTCCCGTTCTTGCGGGATTAGTGTCATTTTAGCACTTTAGTCAAAACATTTTATTATTGGGAATAATGGATTTGAATATCATAGAGGCGGATTTAGAAAATCCCACGCACACAGAATACATTCTTTACCTCACCAATGCGTATGCGATGGACGAAATGGGTGGGGGAGAGCCATTAAAAAAAGAAGTATATGATTCGTTGATCGCCGGTTTAAAAAGAGCAGGAAATTACCTGGGATTTATTGCTTTGGATGGCGATGATCCGGTAGGAATAGCGAACTGTTTTATGGGTTTTTCAACCTTCTATGCCAAACCTCTCATTAATATTCATGATCTGGGTGTGGTACCCGATGCCAGAGGAAAAGGAGTTGGGGGAAAGCTGATTGACGCCGTATCGGACAAAGCCAAAGCACTGGATTGCTGTAAAGTTACGCTGGAAGTGCTGGATAATAATCCCGCCAGAAGATTATATGAGCGAAGCGGATTCAGATATGGGGATCCACACTATTTCTTTATGACCAAGCTGATCGATTAACTATGAAACAGAGCATTATTTCTTTAGGGCTACTTGTTTTGTTAATGATGGCTTGCTCCTCGCCGGAACCGGAAGAAGTCAGACAGACGACCGACTTCAACCGGGGATGGCAATTTACCTTTGATGAAGTGAATGATGTTGGCGCAGTAAATGCCGATGGAGTAAACTGGCGCGATCTCGATCTGCCGCATGACTGGAGTATCGAGGGTGAATTCAGTCCCGATCATCCTGCCGGAGTGGGAGGTGGAGCGTTACCCGGTGGTTTAGGGTGGTATAAAAAAGAGTTTATGGTGCCTGCCGAAGATTCTGCCAAACACATTTCAATCCGTTTCGATGGTGTATACATGAACAGCGAAGTCTGGATTAATGGAGAATATCTGGGTAAACGTCCGAACGGGTACATCGGATTTACCTATGATTTAACACCGCATTTGAACCTGAATAGCTGGAACCGGATTCTTGTAAAAGTAGATAATTCCCAACAGCCCAACTCACGCTGGTATTCCGGCTCGGGAATTTACCGGAATGTATGGCTTACCAAGACAAACAAAGTGCGAGTGGCAGAAAACGGCACCTATGTAACTACTTCGGATGTTTCCGACGAACATGCAGAGGTGACGGTAGAAACAACGCTTGAAAATCATGGAGAGGAGCAGTTGGTTCGTTTGTTTTCGGAAGTCTGGTTTGAAGGAAAAAAAGTGGCCGAAAAAAGTACCGCGAGCACAATTTCAAGAGATGAATCGAAAACCATCACGCATTTCATTCCGGTTCCCGATCCTGAATTATGGGATATAAACGATCCGAATTTATATGAACTGAACACCCTCGTTTATCTTGGGGGTGTACTTGTTGATACCTACAAAACCACTTTCGGAATCAGAAGTACAGAATTTGATCTTGAAAAAGGCTTTTTGCTGAATGGCGAGCCGGTAAAAATGCTGGGTGTGAATAATCACCATGATCTGGGAGCATTGGGTGCCGCCGTAAATAAACGTGCCATTGAACGGCAGTTGGAAATTTTAAAAGAAATGGGCGTCAACGCTATCAGAACGGCTCACAATCCACCGGCACCGGAGTTACTGGAACTTACCGATGAAATGGGCTTTCTGGTGATGGATGAAGTATTCGATGTGTGGTCGAAGTCTAAAGTGGAGTATGATTACAGCGTCTATTGGGAAGATTGGCACGAGCGTGATCTGCGCGATTTCATCAAACGGGACCGGAATCACCCAAGTGTGGTGATGTGGAGTATCGGAAATGAAATTCTGGAGCAATGGGGTGATCCCGCGGGAACTGAAATTGCCCGGGAACTGGCGGAAATTGTGCGCAGTCTCGATACCACACGAGCCATCACCGACGGTATGAATCCGCCCAACGAAGGAAATACCATCGCTACTTCCGGCGCCTTGGATGTGATCGGATATAATTACCACCATGAATTATATCCGGAGCATTATGAAAACTTCCCCGGTACACCGATGATCGCAACGGAGACGACTTCAGCACTCGCAACCCGGGGTGCATACGATATTTATCTACCTTCCGATAGTGTTCGGCGCTGGCCGGAGCGCTGGGACAAATTGTTTGAAGACGGTAACCCCGACAACACGGTCTCGGCCTATGATCATGTAAGTACGCCATGGGGCTCTACGCACGAAGAAACCTGGAAAGTGGTAAAGGCTCACGATTTTATTTCAGGGATGTTTATCTGGACGGGATTTGATTACCTCGGCGAACCGACTCCGTACGTGTGGCCGTCACGCAGTTCCTATTTCGGAATTGTCGATCTGGCGGGATTCCCGAAAGACAGCTACTACATGTACCAAAGTGAATGGACGGATAAAACGGTGCTGCACATTTTTCCGCACTGGAACTGGTCAGAGGGGGATACTGTGGATGTGTGGGCGTACTACAATAATGCTGAAGAGGTTGAACTATTTTTGAATGGCGAATCGCTCGGTACCCGTTCAAAATCAGAGGATGATCTGAACGTACAGTGGCGGACTCCTTTTGAAGCGGGCGAACTTAAAGCCATTTCCCGTAAGGATGGAGAAACGGTTAGAGAAACCATCATACAAACAGCCGGTGATGCGGCCTCCATCAATCTAACGGCCGACCGAAACGAAATTACAGCCGATGGTTACGATCTAAGCTTCATCACCATAGAAATTCTGGATGCTGACGGCATTCCTGTTCCGACTGCAAATAACCGTATTCAGTTTGAAGTAAGTGGACCGGGCAAAATTGTGGGCGTGGATAACGGGGATCCGACCAGTCACGAATCCTTCAAAGCTGAACAACGAAAATCCTTCAACGGCAAGGCGCTGCTGATTGTACAATCCACTGAAGAAACCGGAGAAATTACTGTAACGGCAACATCCGAAGGATTACCCACACAAACGATTTCTATAAAAACACACTAAGAGTCAACGGAAACAACCATGAAAAAACTAACCTATCTGATCGCAGGATTGCTCTCGGTGATGCTGACTCAGTCGGGCCGGGCACAATTGCAGGGCACCGATATGCTGAATGAGCCCACCGACATTTCCTCCGATTTCAACAGCTTCAAAAACACCTATTATTTTGCTGATTCACTGGCTTCATTCGATCCCGCCACGGCATCGGGGACCATTAAATATCTGCGCCATGAATATGCAACACGTCAGGCATTCAATAACATGCTGGCCGCTCTTGTTCCGGTGGAAGCGAATGAATTTCCGACTACGGAATATCAGGCGAGTCCGGAGCTTCCGTTCAGGTTGCAGTTTGTGAGTGAGCGAACCGTTCGGCTAAAGGCGATCTCCGGCCCGCAGTTTGTGGATAATGAACCTTCCCTGATGTTGATCGATGGTACAGCTCCTGATATGCGAAAAGTATGGAAGTACGAAAAAATTGAAGGTGGTCATCGCTATTTCAGCAAATATGCCAGCGTAGTGGTAACCGAATATCCGTGGCATGTATATTTATATGATGCAGACGGAAAACTACTCACCAGCACTGTTCACCGCACCGATGTAACCAACACCTTCACGCCGGTAATGCCGTTTTCATACGTCCGGCGAGCCAGCGATTATTCCCGTAGTTACAACGCGGTGACTTCCCTTTCACCGGGAGAAAAGATCTTTGGTTTCGGAGAATCCTTCACCGAGTTCAACAAACGCGGCTCAAAAGTGGTGCTTTGGGTGGATGATGCCAACGGCACGCAAAACGAGACCATGTACAAGCCTATTCCGTTTTATATGAGCAGCCGCGGTTACGGTGTGTTCATGCATCATTCTACACCCATATCGGTGGATGTGGGCAAATACTATGGTTCAGTCAATTCAATGATGATCGGCGACGATGTAGTGGATCTCTTCTTTTTTGTAGGCGAACCGAAAGATATTCTTGATGAATACACCGACCTGACCGGGAAGGCCCAAATGCCACCACTATGGAGTTTCGGCTTCTGGATGAGTCGTATCACGTATTTCTCTGCACAGGATGGATACGATGTGATCGAGCAATTGCGGGAGTATGAAATTCCGGCCGATGTACTTCACTTCGATACCGGTTGGTTTGGCGTGGACTGGCGGGCAGATTATACCTTCCCGGCGGATCGTTTCCCCGATCCTCAGAAAATGATCAATGATTTTAAAGAGGAAGGTTTTCACATTTCGTTGTGGCAGTTACCCTACATGACGCCCGAGAATAAATTGTACGACGAACTCACCGAAAATGGCTACGCGATCAAAGACCGAAAGGGAAATATTCCGGTGGAAGATGCAATTATCGACTTTTCGAATCCCGGAGCAGTGGAATGGTATCAGGGGAAGATCCGCCCGCTCATTGAGTTGGGAGTAGGTGCCATCAAAGTAGATTTCGGAGAAGCCGCGCCCGAAGAAGGAATATATGCCTCAGGAAGAACCGGATTTTACGAACACAATTTATATCCGCTGCGCTACAATAAAGCAGTATCGGAAGTAACTAAAGAAGTAAACGGCGAAGGTTTTATCTGGGCACGCAGTACCTGGGCGGGAAGTCAGCGGTATCCGGTGCACTGGGGCGGAGATCCTGCCACAACAGACGGCGCGATGTCAGCAACGCTCCGGGCCGGACTTTCTATCGGGTTGAGTGGTTTCACCTTCTGGAGCCATGATATCGGTGGTTTCGTGACGGCTACACCGGAAGATGTGTATCGCCGCTGGACGCCGTTCGGAATGTTGACTTCACATGTGCGATCGCATGGAAATCCGCCCACCGAACCGTGGGAATACAGCGATGAATTCCTGGCCGGATTCCGTAAAGCGGATAATATGCGGTATCGGTTGATTCCGTACATCTATTCACAAGGTAAATATGCCTCAGAGCGTGGATTACCGATGCTGCGAGCTCTGTTTGTTGAATTTCCTGAGGATGCCGGCGCATGGCTGGTGGATGATCAATATCTATTCGGTAATGACATGTTGGTGGCTCCGTTGTTCGAAAATGTGGAAGAGCGGTCCGTATATTTGCCAATGGGAACTGTGTGGCACGACTATCAAACCGGAAAAATCTATGAAGGAGGGTTCCATACTATAGAAGCCGGTGAAATTCCGATCATCATTCTGGTTCGAGACGGAGCTGTAATTCCGCATGCCGACCTGGTGCAAACCACCAAAGATCTGGACTGGGGAAATCTGGAATTGAAGGTTTATTCAAAGGATGGAAATGGTACCGGATTATTGTATAAACCGGATTCAAAAAAAGTAGAAACCCTTGAATTGAAAAACGGTAAATTGACAAAGAATCCATTCGGCAGAAAAACCAGATTCAAAGTAACGCAGTAAAGAACTTTCAGTCTGCATGCAGGTAACAATGCGTGCTTTCTGATGTTGATCAGTAAGAAGGCGCAGAAATGCGCCTTTTTTTGTTCTGAGCACGACTTAAAACCATCATCGTATTCTCAGCAGTTCTGATCGCGCACATTAAGTTATTATTAATACCTGTCAGGAGGGCGTTAAAATGCGGAACGTTCCTTTAGGGTATGCCTTATAAATGGTATCTTTAGCCGAACTAAAATTTTTAGTCTAACCATAAACAAGTGAGTATACAACCGGACGTTGCTGCCGACGTCAAAATTGTAAAGGCAGATCTCGAAAATAAGAAGCACGCATTAGATATTGTCAAGATTGTAGACCTGTTTGCCCGTGACCCGATGGGACAGGACGAACCACTGGATGAAGAGATTCGGGTGGATATGATCGCGGAGATGAAAAAACTCCCGACTACCATGACGTACATCGCTTATAATGAGGACAAGCCAATGGGTATCGTTACCTGTTTTCTGGGGTTCTCCACATTTACAGCAAGTAAGACATTTAAAATTCATGATGTGGTAGTACATCCCGATGCCCGTGGAATGGGAATCGGCACCAAGCTGCTGGATCACGTTAAGGAAGAAGCAGAAAAAATGGGCTGTTCCAAGATCACCCTTGAAGTTCGGGAAGATAATCCTGCTCAGAAATTATACGAGCGGGAAGGCTTTGAATTCGGGGAACCACGCTGGTGGTATATGACGCAGAGTTTAAACTGATCCGGAACCGGATGAGTGGAAGTTTTGAAGAGGAATGAGTGATCATTCCTCTTTTTTTATGTCCGGATCACTCTGAATTAGAACGGGATTTTACTTCGTCTGCCAGAGATAATACCGCTTGCTGGTACAAAGAACTGGGATTATAACGCAGAACGGCGGTTTCCAGACTTCCGGTCTTATTTTTGAAGTAAGCCAGATAATTGGCCACCGACCGGATGTTATTGGGCATATAGTACAGGTCTTTTCCAACCCACCAACGATTTAAGGAAGAAGGAATGAATTGAGCGAAGGACATGGCGCCTGCGTAACTGGAAACAAGGGTGTGAACATCCACCTCATTACGCTCGGTCCACTCCAGTAATTCTTCTAACTGGGTAAGTGCAAATTTACTTCGGTAATCTTCTACATACATCGAAACATACACGTTGAAAGGATTGTAAGAGCCACGATTAGCACCGTAGTCCGATTCCACACCAATGATAGCCACGATCACTTCTTTGGGAATGCCATATTCCTTTTCCGCTGCTGCCAGATCATTTTTGTACACATTATAAAAATCCATGGATTTGCGTGCCTTGTGATCAAAACCGATGATCTTTTTATAGTCATCCAGCGATTCGATGCGTTTTTCGGCAGAGCGGGTAAACTTTTTGGTGATACGATCAACATGAGCAAACCGATCGTCGTTAAGCAAAGGCCGGATGTCGGTTCCTTTGTCCTGAAAATGAGTGATCAGTTGTTCAAGCCGTTCATTTTGGGCATTTGCTGCCGTCATGAACGGAGTAATAAAAAGTAGAACCAATACCGAGAGTGAGATCCGGATCTTCATAAATAGTTAGTTACTGTACAGTGATTTGATATAGCCAACGAAAAAGTATAGTAAATATGCACCTTTCGTGGAAGTAAAAATCTATTTATCGGGAATTTGTATTAAAGTATGCAGGTAAAAAGCTGAAAGCTCAGACTAGAAACTCCTTCCTATTTGACCTTATCGACAAGCTCACCGTACTCATAACGTTCTTGTTTCTCAATCTGCCCCCTACGGTTATACGAGGTGACCAATCCATGGAAATTTTTTGGAGAATGTAGAAACTGAGCTTCATAATAGAGTTCGTTGGCCTCGTTCCAATAGCGTTGGGTTCCGATGAAATTATTTTCGGGCAGGGGGTGAATGAGTTCAGAGTATAAGTTGCCGGACATATATTCAGTGCTTTTGAGGGGCAGACCATTTTTATAGGTATAAATAGTGCGATTCCATAAAACTCCGCCACTATTAAAACTTCTGGTTTCCAGTAAATAGCCTTCTTTATAGATCGATTCTTTACCCAGAATTCCGGTTTTATTGTAGAAGTATTTATTACTGCCGGAGAACCGTTCCCCCTCTTCGGTTTCCCAAAGCACATAAGACAGATCATTACCGGCATCAACGGTGTCAGCGATCAGTTCGATCTGATATTTTCCTGAAATATGATCGGTATCAATGACCTGGGAATTGAAGTATAAAAAGAGCAGAGGAATGGCCGGATTAATAAGAAACATACTCAAAGCTTTACGCCATAACGAAGTATTCCGGGTCATCATCAGCAGGCGTTTTTTTGTCAGCTTAAAATTCAGATTGCTGGCCAGACGAACCAGTTGATGTCCCGATGCCAGCTCCAGGAGCTTATTTTGATAGCTGGTGACCTCACCTGAATCTTTCAGCACGTCACGGTCGGCGATATACTCATGAATCAGTTTTAATTCATTTTTGAACAGGTGAATTCCAGGATTGAACCAGAAGAACACAGACAGTAATTCAACAAAAAGGACATCCAGCGTATGTTTATCCCGGATATGAGCAATTTCATGTTTCAGGATGTCATCATTGATCAGGCCGTTTTTGTAATCCTCTTTGTTAACAAACACCCAGTCCATAAACGAATGCGGAGTTACCGGGTCATTACTTAAGTAGAGTTTTACAGAATCAAGCTGAATACTTTCCAGTCCGTGCGCTTTTCGGTAGATGGTGAGAATTCCCGCAATGAACCGGATCAGCAGGGTCAGAGTGATCACTATATAGATCAGAGAAGCAATCATGTGCCAGTTAAAAATATCAGTGACCGGATCTTTAAGAGGACTGGCGGTTTCCGAAGAACTGAGGTCCTGAACTTCCGGGTTTGAGATGGCCGGGAACAGATTTCCTGTCACCCATTTAGCCGGTGCTTTTCTCACATTGGTAACTTGTTCAATATCAATTCCGGCAACCGTATCCCCCGGTCGGAAAATATATTGGTTACTTTTTGAAATATGATCAAAGGCCGGGTAGAGCAGGCCGATCACAATAGCCATCAGAATAAAAAAGCGGTTAAAGTGATACGATGTCTGATTGGCCAAAACCAGCCGGTAAAAGGCAAACAGAAGTAATAATAAAGAGCTTGAAACAAGAATATAGGCGATCATGATTCTTTCTCCTCCAGCTGTTGTTCAACGATCGACTTTAATTCCTCCAGTTCTTTGGCTGATAAATTCGTCTCTTTCGTAAAGAACGAGGCAAACTGTGCCGCCGAATTATTGAAGAATTTTTTGATGAGTCCGTTTACATGTTTTGCGAAATAATCTTCTTTCTGCACCAGTGGGTAATATTCGCGGGATCGACCTTTCTGTTCATACCCGATATACCCTTTATCGGCCATTCGTTTCAGGAGGGTAGCAATGGTAGTAGGAGCAGGTTTAGGCTCCGGGTAACATTCGAGGAGATCCTGCATGAAAGCTTTTTCAAGCTCCCAGATGTGCTCCATGAGTTCTTCTTCGGTTTGGGAAAGCTGCATGTTCTACAAGTTTAGAATTGTTTCTACAATTGTAGAATTATATCCGATAAATGTCAACCTTTGGTTAAATGAACGTAAAAGCGAATGAAATAAGCGGGCATCATTCGAACTTCTTGGCTAAAAATCGTACCTTTGTCTGCCTTTTAAAGGAATGCTCCACAACCTGACCGGAGCGAACTTAACGCGCCTTAAATAAGTTGATGATGGCGCAGGAAAACAAAGAAACTATTATTAGAGATTATCATGGCAAAAGAATTTGATGTATGTGTGATCGGGTCTGGTCCCGGAGGTTATGTAGCCGCAATTCGTGCGTCTCAGCTCGGGTTTAAAACCGCGATCGTGGAAAAGAGACATTTAGGCGGGGTTTGTTTAAATATCGGATGTATCCCGACCAAAGCACTGCTCCGCTCTGCTGAAGTACTGGAATCGATCAATCATGCCGAAGATTACGGTATCACGGTTAAAGATGTGAAAGCGGATTTCGACGCCATTGTTAAGCGCAGCCGTGGTGTTGCCAATAAAATGAGCAAAGGCGTTCAGTTCCTCATGAAAGCCAACAAGATCGATGTATTCATGGGAACCGGTGTGTTCAAATCTAAATCTGAACTTGCAGTGAACGACGAAGACGGCAAGGAAAAAGAAACCATCAAAGCGAAGAACTTCATTATCGCTACCGGTGCACGTCCTCGTCAGCTTCCAAATCTGGAAATAGACGGCGAAATGATCATCGATTCTGAGAAGGCGATGACCATGGAGAAGCAGCCTAAGAAAATGGTGATCGTTGGTGCAGGAGCTATCGGCGTTGAATTCGCTTATTTCTACAATTCCATAGGAACGGAAGTAACCATTGTTGAACTTCAGAAAACACTGGTACCAATCGAAGATGCCGATGTTGGAAAAGAACTCGGAAAGATCTACAAAAAGAAAGGCATTAAAGCCCTTACCGAAAGCACTGTTGAAAAGGTGGAGAAAAAAGGTAAAGGTGTGGAAGTGACCGTTAAAACCAAAAAAGGCGAAGAGAAGATCGAAGCCGATGTGGTTCTGTCTGCTGTTGGTGTAACGGGTAATGTGGAAGGTCTTGGACTGGAAGAGATCGGTGTTAAAGTAGAACGTGGTGCCATTCAGGTAGATCGTTCAAACTACAGCACCGGCGTTGATGGTATTTATGCCATTGGTGATATCATCGGTGCTCCGTGGTTAGCTCACAAAGCTTCGCACGAAGCTGTTGTTCTTGCTGAGCAGTTAGCGGGAATGAGTCCAAAACCGGTGAACTATGAAAACATCCCGGGCTGTACCTACTGCGAGCCGCAGGTTGCTTCTGTAGGATTGACCGAAGCCAAAGCCAAAGAAGAAGGCTATGACATTAAAGTGGGTCAGTTCCCGCTTTCAGCCAGTGGTAAAGCTACTGCACTAGGTCACGAAGAAGGCTTCGTAAAGGTAGTATTTGATGCGAAATACGGCGAGTGGTTAGGTTGCCACATGATCGGCTTCGGTGTAACGGAAATGATCGCTGAAGCAGTTGTTGCCCGTGATCTTGAAACTACCGGACATGAGATCATTAGCGCAGTTCACCCTCACCCAACCCTCTCAGAGGCTGTGATGGAAGCCGTAGCTGAAGCGTATAACGAAGGTGTTCACTTAGGAACTCCGGTTAAAAAATAACCGGAAACGGTTTATCATCCCGGATTTGTTCCGGGATCTGTAATTGGCGCAGAGGCTGAAATGAGCTCAGCCTCTCCAGAATTGTTTATGGCTCCCATTTGGGAGCCATTTTTGTCTTGATAACTCTAGTTCAGGAAATATTAAGGCATCCATGTAAAGGATCTGTTTCATACCTATGGAAGACGTAAAAACCATCGAACTATATGATCTTGGCCGAAAGGAATATCGGGCAACCTGGGAACTTCAGCAGAAGATCCAGAGTAGGATCATAGCCGAAAAAAGGGCGGAACAGGAAGGGGCTCTGAAAAGTGGGCGGAAGAAGGACGTGCTATTGCTGGTAGAGCACCCGCATGTTTATACACTCGGAAAAAGCGGGGTGGAAGAGAATATGCTGCGATCCATGGCCGAGTTAAAAGATCTGCACGCCGATTACGTAAAAATCGATCGGGGAGGCGACATCACCTATCATGGTCCGGGTCAAATTGTTGGCTACCCTATCATGGATCTGGACCGGCATTTTACCGACATCCATAAGTATCTCCGTTATCTGGAAGAAGTGATGATCAGGTTGCTTCAAGAATATGGAATTGATGGTGGCAGACTGGAGGGGTTAACGGGAGCCTGGGTAAATGAATCCAAAATATGCGCAATGGGAATTCGTTGTTCGCGATGGGTGACCATGCATGGCTTTGCACTGAATGTGAATACAAATCTGGATTATTTTTCAAATATTGTTCCTTGTGGGATCGATGATAAAAAAGTGACCAGTCTGGAAGAGCTGCTTGGGCATCCCGTTGAGTTGAATGAAGTAAAAGAAAAGATCGTTAAATATTTCGCCGAGGTATTTGAACTACAGGTAGAAAGCAAAGGCGGACAGGCAGAACTAGAGGAGATTTTTTTGTAAATTTAAAAGACCATTCAGAGACTGAAAGCATTGTGACAGAAAAAGAAAAAGGTCAAAAGCTCTGAATGACTGAAAGAATTGAATTATGATCAAAGAACTACAGGTTGTAGAAAAAAAAACTACGACAAGACGTCCTGATTGGCTAAGGGTTAAACTTCCCTCTGGTGAGAACTTTAAAGAAGTTCTGAACACCATCAATGAACATAAACTGAACACCGTATGCTCCGAGGCGCGATGTCCGAATATGGGAGAGTGCTGGGGAGCCGGAACAGCAACGTTTATGCTGTTGGGTGATGTTTGTACCCGTTCCTGTTCCTTCTGTGCCGTAAAAACGGGACGTCCTCCTAAAGATCTTGATTGGGATGAACCCCGCCGGGTTGCAGATGCGGCGGCTAAGATGAATTTGAAACACGTGGTTCTTACCTCCATCAACCGGGATGACCGAAAAGATGGCGGAGCACCGATCTTTGCCGAGACTCATGTTCAATTGCGCAAAATGATCGATGGCGTAACTATAGAATCTTTGATCCCGGATTTCAGGGGTGACTGGGAAACTCTTCAGATCGTATTAGATACCCCACCGGATGTACTGAGCCATAACCTTGAAACGGTACCCAATAAATACCGCAGAGTACGGCCACAGGCTAAATATGAACGATCATTAGAATTGTTAAAAAGAACCCGCGCAGCCGGAGTAAGAACAAAATCCGGCATCATGGTTGGTTTAGGTGAAAAGCGGGAAGAGGTTATTGAATTGATGCAGGATTGTGTGGATCATGGTGTGCAGGTACTTACGATCGGTCAGTACATGCAACCAACAAAGATGCACCACCCGGTGTTGGAGTGGGTACATCCTGATCAGTTTGCGGAATACAAAGAAATAGGCGAGAAATTAGGCATTGAGCATGTAGAAAGCGGACCACTGGTTCGGTCTTCCTACCATGCTGAGCGCCATCTGTGATCACAGAGATCGTCGATTAACATTAATTGGGAATTACTGTTATGGCAGCAACACTTACTGTTTTATTGATCAGTTATGTGCTGGGATCAATACCTTCAGCGATCTGGGTAGGGAAGATCACCAAAGGCATTGATGTACGGGAACATGGCAGCGGAAACGCGGGAACCACCAACACGTTCAGAGTATTGGGAGTACCATTCGGTATCACGGTATTTATCATGGATTTTATGAAGGGATTTATCCCGGCTTTCTGGCTAAGTGGGTACGCCTTCGAAATATTCAGCGGACCACTTTCTCCACCTAATTGGGAAGTTGAGGCGTTCCTTAAAATCTCTTGTGGAATGATGGCGGTGGTAGGTCATATGTTTCCGGTCTTTGCGAAATTTAAGGGGGGGAAAGGAGCTGCTACCGCTACAGGAATGTTGTTTGGGGTAGAACCGATCTCAATAGCTATTTCCTTTACCGTTTTTGGTATCGTATTACTTTCTACAAAATATGTGTCGCTTTCATCCATAACCGCTACGGCTTTATACCCGATCACTTTGTTGATCATGAAATTCGGACTTGGTATGGAGGTAGATGGCAGTATCGTGATCTTTGCTACATTGGTTGCTACCGGTATCATTTATAAACACAAAAGCAATATTCATCGGTTACTGCAGGGAACCGAAAACAGAGTTGGACAGGGTAAGAAAGTGACTGAGGAGAAATCCATAGCAAATGCTGAGGCAAAAGCATGAAAAATGTAACCATAATTGGAGCAGGGAGTTTTGGTACGGCCCTTGCAACGGTACTCGATACGGCCGGCAATAACGTTCAGATATGGGCAAGAGAGCCAGAAATTGTTGATTCCATCAATAATGACCACCGAAATACATCGTATTTATCAGATCTGATTATCCCCGAAAAGATCACAGCATATAATGATATTCAGCATTGCCTGAAAGGACAGGACATTGTGTTGTTTGCAACCCCGTCACACACACTGAGGGATGTGGCCGCAAAGATCAAACCCTGCCTGGATGGAAATGAGATCCTGGTAACCGTATCTAAAGGAATTGAGATCAATACGTTCAAGACTATGTCTCAGGTACTGATCGAGGTGATGGATGGCGTGGTTTCGGAAGATAATATTGGCGTGTTATATGGTCCGAGTCATGCAGAAGAGGTTGCTACGTTAAAGCCTACAACGGTAGTTTCTGCATCTTATTCCAGAAGAACAGCCCGCATCATTCAGGAAACCTTCATGACCCCGATGTTCAGAGTGTATGTGAATAATGATATCATGGGGGTTGAGATCGGCGGATCTGTTAAGAATATCATGGCGATCGCGGCAGGAGTGATCGATGGCGCAGAACTTGGCGATAATGCTAAAGCGGCGCTGATCACCCGTGGTTTACACGAAATGCGACGAATGGGACTCATGCTCGGTGCTCATCCGGATACTTTTTCCGGGCTCACGGGGATGGGAGACCTTATCGTAACGTGTACCTCACAGCATAGCAGAAACCGATATGTGGGTCATCAGATCGGCGTAGGTAAAAAGCTGGATGATATTATAAAGAGTATGAACATGGTGGCAGAAGGAATCAAGACCACCAAAGCGGTTCACGATTGGGCCGTTAAAAACCGGGTCGATATGCCGATCACTTCGGCAGCGTACCGGGTGTTATTTGAAGATGTGGACCCGATAGATGCGTTAAATACGTTAATGACCCGCGACGCTAAAGACGAAATTCTTATTTAAACCGGCTATACCGCGTAAATCAATCCGCGCAGGACAGGTCGGTCCTTGAACCATGAAAAAAGAAGAACTCGATTTCTACTTACAGTACTCAGGTTCTGTAGAGGTTTCCTCTATGAGTCGGTACGACCTTAAGAACCTCATTGCTACGGGCGAGAGCTCCTTTCTGGAATTCAAGCATCGGGTTGCATCCCCGGAGAAGATCGCCAAAGAGATCGCTGCCTTTTGTAACACTACCGGCGGCACCATTTTGATCGGAGTTGCAGATAACGGTGAAATGGTGGGTGTGGAAAGTTACATGGAAGAAGAGTTCTGGATCAATCAGGCTGCTAAAGAAGTATGTATTCCAGAAGTTGATCTGCGTATTGAATTGATGAATATCGGAAACCGGGATATTCTGATCGTTAAAGTTCCGGAGGCTCCCAAGAAGCCGGTATATCTAAAAGGGAAAAAAAGCAGAAAGGTCTTCATCAGGCAGGAAGATGAAAGTGTTTTGGCATCGGATGAATATGTGGAAATGCTAAAGTTGGGCGAAGAAGAAGAGGGGGTTACCTTTGAATATGGCGAGAATGAGCAACTCCTGTTTCGGTTTCTGAAAGAATACAGCGAGATCACGGTGGAACGATTTTCGAAATTAATTAATGTTACTACTTACCGGGCCGCAAAGATCCTGGTCAATCTGGTAAGTGCCGGGGTGCTTGACCTGTTTGAAAAGGATGGGGTGGCCCACTACACTTTTTCCAAAAAAAGTGCGTAGTTTTAATTTAAATCAAATTTTGGGTGTTAATGGTTACCGGCTAACGGAAACCTGTTTGTTTAAACGAGAACGTTTATGAGTACACAAGAAGACAATCTGGATGATGTAATTGCTTCGCTGATCGATCTGGATGGCGAAGAAGAGGCATCAGAACCAAAGGTATCTGAAGTAACTGAAAGGACCGGTGAGCCGGTGCGCCTGACTGAGAGAGCGGCACGACAGGTTGCCAGAATTAAATCGGAAGAAGGTCTGGATGAGAATCTGTACCTGAGGGTTGCCGTTGAGGGCGGTGGATGTTCCGGCCTGAGCTATAAACTAGGCCTTGATTATAGAACTGAAGAAGATGAGGTATTTGAGAATTTCGGAGTGGAAATGATCGTCTCACCCAAACACCTGATGTATCTGGAAGGCATCGAAATTGATTATCCCGACGGATTAGATGCCCGTGGATTTACATTCGACAACCCAAATGCGGTGGATAATTGTGGTTGCGGGACCAGTTTTTCTATTTGATCACCTGCGCCCGGGGTATTTCTGAAACTGAGGAACTACTCCTCATCCCCGTTCTTGGCAATAAGTCGCACGCCCCGTTTAAAGGTGATATAATGCCACATCCACTCAGCAAATACTCTGAAACGATTACGGAATCCGATCAGGAAAAAGATGTGAATGAATCCCCACATGATCCAGGCCAGAAAACCGGTGAGTTTTAAACCACGAATATCAGCCACGGCTTTGGCTCGCCCGATGGTAGCCATGGTCCCTTTATCCACATACTTGAAATCTGTACGCTCCTTCCCTCTGGCATCATCTTTGATTAGTTTACCGATGTACTTTCCCTGTTGAATGGCTACCGGAGCCAAACCGGGTAATGGGTTTCCTTCATCATCTTTGAAATGAGCCGCATCACCAAGAACAAAGATATTCGGGTCGGAAGAGATAGAAAGATCACTGTTCACGATCACCCGACCGATTCTATCCTGTTCTTCATTTAATTCACTCAATACAGGTGCGGCGGAAACCCCGGCGCCCCAGATCACATTAGGGGTCTCAATAAATTGATCTTCGAGTTGAACTCCTGACTCGGTGATATCTTTAACGGGTGAATTCAAAAGTACCTGTACGCCCATTTTTTCAAGGTCTTCGCGGGCACTGTCAGGCAAGGGTTCGGGAAATGCACCCAGCACTTTGTCCATGGCTTCCACCAGATAAATACGGGTTTCATCAGGGCTGAAATTCCGGTAATCGCGCATCATATTTCGTTTAGCGATCTCAGCAATGGAACCGGCCATTTCAACACCGGTAGGCCCGGCACCGATCACAACGTACGTGAGATAAGGTTTCCGTTTATCTGCATCAATGATCTTTTCTGCCTTTTCAAGAGATGTAAGAATGCGCTCGCGAATTGACAGTGCGTTCTTAAGAGATTTGAGTCCCGGTGCGTGCTTTTTCCAGCTTTCGTTTCCAAAATAATTGTATTGAGCACCCGGCGCCATGATCAGATAATCAAAGCTGAGTTCTTCTCCATCAGCAAAACCAAGAACACGTTTTTCTTTATCAATCCGGGTTACTTCACCCATCATCACATTGATGTTCTTTTGTTTGGTGAAAAGGGCACGGATGGGAATGGCTATATCTCCAGGCGAAAGTGCCGCTGTTGCAACCTGATAGAGCAGAGGCTGAAACAAGTGATGATTTGATTTATCTACAATCGTGATGTTGTAGTTGGTAGAACGGAGTTGTTTGGCAACGTTGATCCCGGCAAAACCGGCTCCAACGATCACCACATGCTTTTTCATAACCCGAAAGTTTTTCTATGAATTTGTGATTGAATTTCTTCTTCCTAATTCAACATCATCCATATCAGATAGTTCCTCTTCTGTAATGATAATCTCCGGCGCTTTTCCGGAATCTCTTTTGCCCGTCTTATGCAAAAATTGCCGTTCTGCTACCTGTTGAATAGTCTCGATGAGATCGAGTAATCCCTTCTCCACTTTCTTTCTTTTGCGGAGCAGAAACCGGTAGCTCATTATGCTGAAGGAGAGCATCATGGTAGAAAAGATCAGAGTTGGTCCCTGATCATTACCCACTTCATCGAAAATAACGGCGGTAAGTGTGAGGATGAACCCAATAAAGGAAAAAATTCCGGGGATCATCAGTTTATTGTAAGTCTTCGTATTCTGCTCTAAGGTGAAACGGAGATGATTATTTTCTTCCCGGATCTCAAGCTGCGGTGATTTTGACAGCGTAAAATAACGGGAGATACCCGAAGGCTTGGCTTTCCAGATCACGGCCCCTCTTTTGCGGGAAAATGAACCGCCGGAATTAAAATGATACTCGAGCAGTCCTTTCAATTCATTCAGTAAATAACCATCTATATTACCGGATGCAAAGGCTTGCAGCTTCTTATGGCTGGCATTATCCGTTACCAGAAAAACAGGTTCTTCATGCGGAATGGGGCCACCTTTGAATTCTGTCAGCGCTTCACGGACAAATCGCCGGGGGATCTCCAAAGAATCTGCGATCTCATATACCTGATCATCATCACCGCTAGCCTGAGATATAAAGTCTGGGGATTGATCATGTATTTTTTGGAGAATACTTGCCCGTTTTATTATCGCTCTGATATCATCTTCGGTGAAGGTGCCCATAGTTAGTTTAGTTTTGCCTTGGCTTCTGTGATCAACGTTGAGATCTCCTCTTTCGAAATAAACTCGCGGTTGTTACAGTAATGGCAAACAACTTCTTGTCCTTCTCCTTCCATGTCTTTCAGGTCATCATAACTAAGCATGGCTAAGGCATCCAGAAAACGATCTTTATTGCAACGGCAGAAGAAATCTACCAACTGTCGCGAAAGCTCTTTTACTTTGATGGGCGATACGGCCATTTTCATGATCTTATCGATGTATTCTCCTTCCGATAAGAGTTGATCGACCGGAGGAAATGAGCCGAGCCGTTCCTGTAACATATCGATCTGACCTTCAGGAGCGCCCGGTAGCCGTTGCAACAGAATACCTCCCGCCTCGGTGACTTCGCCTTCTTCCGATATGCCAACATCCAGGATCACCGCTGAAGGGATTTGCTCCGATTGTGCCAGATACTGAGCAACATCTGAATTCACATCACCCCGAACCAATTCAATGGCGCTGGTTCTGGGTTCAGCTTCATTGTACAGGGTTTTTGTGAAGGTTAAAATTCCCAGGCCAATACCGTCGCTGATGGAAACATCCGGTTTGGAGTAGTCCAGCTCTGCGGCGGGATTATTTACATATCCCCGAACTTCGCCCAGACTATTGGCTTCAGCTACTATTGAGCCTACGGGTCCATTACCGTCCATTCTTAATTGAATACGCTCTTCTTTCTTTAATTCTGATGCCAGCAACATAGTGGCGGTAAGTGCTTTACCCAGCAGTACGGTGGTAAGTAAGGAGAGTCCGTGCCGTTCTTTCGCTTCTTTTACCAAATCGGTGGTTTTTATCACCGAGATCTTAAAGTTGCCATCTTCGGTTATTCCCTTGATCAGGCGGTCTTTAAATTGAAATTCTTCGATATTCATGGAGATGATGTGTGATTGAAATAAAAAACCCGTTTCAGGATTCTGAAACGGGTGTAAAGATACGGATTAATAGCTGAAATTTTGATCAGCTTATCCGATAAGGAATCAAGATTCTGACGATGATCCTCACACGTTTCCGTATGCATTAGACTGTCCACCATCAATAGCAATGGTTTGTCCGTTAACGTAGTTACATTCCTCGCTCATCAGGTAGCAAACAAGTTTTGCCACATCTTTTGGATCGCCTAATCGCTTTGTGGGATTCTGTTGTGCGAATTCTTTCTGAGCTTTTTCCGGATCGTCCGGGTTAACCTGTTTGAATGATTCTGTCACCATGGGCGTAAGAATAGCACCCGGCGCTATCGCATTGGTCATGATCCCTTCCTGTGCATATTCCAATGCCGCGTTTTTGGTCATACCGGAAACAGCATGCTTGGCACCAACATATGGAGTTTGATTCATAACCCCACGAATACCACCAACCGAAGCCACATTTACGATCTTACCACCACCATGTTCTTTCATTACGGGAATCACATATCGCATACCGTAATACACGCCCATCAGATTGATGTCGATCACTTTTTTAAATACGTCCACATCATACTCATGCAGGTGTGCTTGTTTCCCCTCAATTCCGGCATTGTTGTAGAACCCATCAATGGTTCCGAATTTTTCCACGGTCTTATCTACATAATTCTTTACTGCTTCCTCATTGGATACATCAGCAATAACTGTGAGGATCTCCGTATCCGGAAACTTCTCACTGATATTAGTTGCTGCTTCATTCAGCTTTTCTTCATTATAATCAACGAGGGATAGTTTGGCCCCTTTTTCTGCAGCTTCAAGTGCGGTGGCATAGCCTAATCCCATTGCTGCTCCCGTAATTACGACTACTTTATTCTCTAAATAATTCATATTCAAACCTTTATTTAATTAACAATTTCATTAATACTATTTGAATCAGTGTAAACTGATCTCTACTAATGTTTACTATAAAACAGGATGCTTGTGCCCGTACATTCGTATTCGGGGTTTTAATAAGAGGTAAGGGGGGGCAGAGAGGAAATAGGCTGAGGCACAATAAGTTAAGGGATCAGACACAAATAGTTTAACATTAAACTAATTGTAAAAGTTGTAAATCTTCTGTTGAATGTAGAAATCAGTGGGGTAACCGGAGTGTAAAAAGGTGGGGCTAAACAAAAAAGCCCCGGTCAAAAACCGGAGCTTTTTAAATCAACAATGGGGTAAGATGATCATTTACCGGCTTTAGCGTCGGCAATACGTTGTTCAGCCAACAGGTTAGCTGCTTTAAAAGTTGGGATCCCGTTCTCCTCGGCATAGTTAAGTACCTTCAGAGTAGTGTCGTATATAACCGCTGTTTTTTCTTTTGCGATCGCCGGATCATACCCGTTTTCTGAGAGCTCTACCGAAATATTGATGATTCCACCTGCATTGATGGCATAATCCGGGGCATAGATAATTCCTTTATCCATCAGTTGTTTGCCATGTACCTCTTCATCATCGAGAATGTTATTTGCTCCACCGGCAATGATATCACAGTTAAAAATATCGATCGTTTCATCATTTACCACGCCACCTAATGCGCAAGGCGTAAAGATATCTACATCCAGCCCGTAAATGTCTTCTGCAGGAACCACGGTTCCGCCGACTTTTGCAGCCAGTGATTCTGCTTTCTCTGTATAAATATCGGAAATGAAAAGTTCGGCACCTTCTTTTCGGGCATGTTCAGCAAAGTAAGAAGCAACATGGCCTGCACCTTGAAGTGCGATCCGCTTCCCTTCCAGGGAATCTGAACCGTACGCTTTCTTAGCACTGGCTTTCGCGCCCATGTAAACCCCATATCCTGTAAAAGGAGAAGGATCCCCGCTACCGCCCATCGACTCCGGAATACCGGTCACATGTGTGGTCTCTTTCAATATCCATTCCATATTCTGAACCTCCATTCCCACATCTTCGGCGGTGATGTAGCGTCCCGCCAGACCGTCAACAAATCGTCCGAATGACCGGAACAGGGCTTCGGTCTTATCTGTGCGGGAATCCCCGATGATCACCGCTTTACCTCCACCCAGATTCAATCCGGATATTGCGGCTTTATAGGTCATACCTCGCGAAAGGCGTAATACATCGCGCAAGGCTTCCTGTTCATTGTTATACATCCACATCCGGGTTCCACCCAGAGAAGGTCCGAGTGTGGTATCGTGAATGGCAATAATGGCTTTGAGGCCCACTTCAGGATCTGAACATATAACTACCTGCTCATGACCCAGTTCTGTTAAAGTATTGAAGATCGGCGAATCGTCGGACAGCCTATTTTTTTGCCCGGTGCCTGAGGTGATAACTGACATAAAACTCTATTTATTTGGAAACGCTTCCAGTCCATCTATAGTTTGAATCAAAACAGCCGAAAATATGTTAGGTAGACTGCTTACTCAAAGATAAAGCTATTTTTGGCAAAACCTGAGTTTCATTTTATAAAAGCCGCAAAAAGAAGCGTTATTAAGTTCAGGTTATTGCTGAAAATCATGGAGGAAATAAAAAAGAGTATCCATGCCGATTTTAAGTGAATTTTTGATACAAAATTGTATTTTATAAACTAATAGAAAGTGTACGCACTTTGGCGTTACGGTTTGGCCGCCGGATAGCCTTTTATGTATAAAAATAAAAGAAAAGGATTAAACAACCATGTCATTCCGCTGGGTGTACGCACAGCCGGAACAGGAAGATCGTGTGCCCGCATTAGAGCACTCGCTCGGCGTTCCGGAAAAGATAGCCCGTTTGCTGGCTATCCGTGGAATAGAAACGTATGATGATGCAAAGACTTTTTTCAGACCTACGATAGATCTTCTTTACGATCCCTTCTTAATGAAGGATATGGCGGAAGGAGCGGAGCGTTTGGCTCTGGCTATCCGTAAGAGTGAAAAAGTACTTGTGTACGGCGACTACGACGTCGACGGTACTACAGCTACGGCTTGCGTGTACACATTTTTAAAAGAATTCGGTGTTGATGCCGAATATTATATACCTCATCGATTTAAAGAAGGCTACGGGATCAATCCTGAAGGTATTCAGTATGCCGCAGAGATCGAGGCAGATCTCATAGTATCGGTAGATTGTGGTATTACGGCTATTGAAGAAGCAAAACAGATCACTGAACGGGGTATGGATCTTATCATTTGTGATCACCATACCGTTGGAGATGCTATTCCCGAGGCTGTAGCTGTACTGGATCCCAAACGGCCGGATTGTGATTATCCGTTTGACGGCCTCTCCGGTGCCGGTGTTGGTTTTAAACTCATACAGGGTACGCTAAAAAAGCTGGGATTGCCTAATACCATCGCCTACAAATATCTGGATCTGGTGGCTATATCTATTGCTTCTGATATTGTTCCTATCATTGATGAGAATCGAATCATGATGAAGGCCGGACTTCAATCATTGAAAACATCACCGCGCCTGGGAATCAAAGCCTTGCTTGAACTGATCAAGATGCCGGTGGATGACATCACCACTTCAAAGATCGTCTTTTCCATTGGTCCGCGAATTAACGCTGCGGGACGAATGGGGGATGCTACAACGGCTGTAGAGCTGATGATCGCGGAAAGTTATGAAGAAGGTCGGGCACTAGCTCTTGAACTGGAATCCATCAACCTGAAACGGCGTGATAAGGACTCCACTACCATGGATGAAGCCCTTGCCCAGATCGATGAAGAATTGGATATGGAGGACATCTCAACGCTGGTGCTTTATAAGCCGGACTGGCACCTTGGGGTGATCGGAATTGTAGCTTCCCGGCTGGTTGATCTGTTTCATCGTCCTGCGATCATGCTCAGTAATGTAGATGGTAAGATCAAAGGTTCGGCACGAAGTATTAAAGGCTTTAATATCTATGATGCCATGAAGGAATGTGAAGACCTTCTGGAACAATTTGGTGGCCATGAATTTGCCGCCGGACTAACTTTGCAGGAATCCAATTTGTCGGAGTTCCGGCGTCGGATCAACAAGATCGCCTATCATGTATTGTCAGGTACCAAATTTGAACCTGAACTTTCAATAGACACCAGGCTCGACTTCAAAGAAATAGACATGAAGTTCTGGAAGCTACTGGCACAGTTCAAGCCATTTGGCCCGGCCAATCTACGTCCGATCTTTGTAACGGAAGGCGTAAAGGTTGTGGGGATTCCGACAGTGGTTGGGAACGGGCATTTAAAAATGAAGCTACGGCAGAATGGTTCCGGAGTTTTTGATGCGATCGGCTTTAATATGCATGAATTTCTACCCTCAGTACGCAATGGGCAGCCCTTTAATATTGCCTATGTGCTGGAAGAGAACTACTGGAACGGACGGCGTACTTTACAAATGCGGTTGAAGGATATTCATTTATCCTAAATAATCGTTGAAGAATATTGGAAATAGTTTGGAAAGGCAGTATCTTTGCCGTCCTTCTAAAAGGGACTGTAGCTCAGTTGGTAGAGCAACGGACTGAAAATCCGTGTGTCGGCGGTTCAATTCCGCCCGGTCCCACACTGAAGAAAAGCCTTGTATCGCAATTACTTAAAGCGGTGCAAGGCTTTTTTGTTTTATGCTTCTCTGGTATTATCCATTTTATCTCGTCTTCTTTCCGTTGGTCGAAAATCTCAATCTATGTCATTTTCAAATATAATATAAGATGTATCTGTAATGGAGTATGCATTGGTAATGAAGCTATTAATTATTTGAGTTGGTTTATCTACGAATTATTATTTTTAAGTTACTTATGAAATAGAATATGTACTAAGTAAAAAAAATGACATGATAAATCACCGGTTAATTTCTTCCGATACTATTGATGACTTATTGAACAGCGTATATCGAATTATTCAAGAAAAAGGATCAGAAGTACCAGCTTCAAGAGGCAAGAAACAAATAATAAAGGAAATAATAGATGCTAAACTAATTCTTACAAACCCAAGGGCACGCCTAAGTATTTCAGAGTCAAGATCAACACCGTTTAGTGCATTTGGTGAATTCCTCTGGTATTTATCAGGTTCGGGTGGGTTAGATTTTATCGAGTACTATATACCTGAATATAGAAAACATGTTACTTCTAAGGATAAGTTAACAGCGGACGATTCATATGGCCCAAGATTCAAGGGGATAACAGAACATCAAAATCAATTCAAGAATGTTATTGAGCTTTTAAAGAGGAGGAGGGATTCGAAAAAGGCAGTAATTCAGATATACGATAAGATAGATTTAGTTGACCATTTGAAAGACAATGTAAGTACTCCATGTACACTTTCATTTCAGTTCTTAGTAAGAGAAGAAAAACTAATAATGATTACAAATATGAGGTCGAACGATATAGTGTATGGATTACCCCATGATATTTTTGCTTTTACTATGATTCAGGAATTAGTGGCCCGTGAGTTGGGTTATAAATTAGGTGACTATGTACATAATGTTGGAAGTCTGCATTACTATGCGGAAGATAAGTTTGAGAAAAATTTATCGGATTATTTGGATGAAGGATATCAAGCTCCCGAGGACTGTATAATGCCACGAATGACAAAAGACCCAATCGCAAAGTTTAATGAGCTATTACTGGTTGAGGAAGGTCTAAGAAAAGGATTTGATATAGATATTAAAGAATTAAAACTTGACGAGTATTGGCAAGATATAGCCATTTTGCTAAAGTGTCATTATTTAATAAAGAACAAAATGATTGATAGATTTCTTGATGAAAAAGAGAAATTTGTAAATAAAATTTATATGGATTATACGGATAAAAGGAGTAGAAGTATTACTAATGCAAATCGAGAATGAACTTTTATCTAGTATTAGAAAGTTAGAAATTTTAGCAGAAATGGATCTTGAAATAATTAGTTGGGCGTCACCAATAATTATGTTTGGAGATATCGATAAGTCACATGTGGCAACAGTTGGTATAAATCCTAGTGACAAAGAATTCTTAGATTCAAAGGGAAATGAAATCGATGGTGCGTTAAGAAGATTTCATACTCTTAGGTCACTAGGATTAAATAAATGGTCTCAAGTTTCGGAAAATCAATTGAGTGAAATACTAAGACTTAATCAAATTTATTTCAAAAATAACCCATATGATAAATGGTTTAAAAAGCTGGATTTTCTTATGTCTGGCAGTGATTTATCATATTACTTTCCTTACTTATCAGCATGTCATTTAGACTTAATTCCATTTGCTACAAAAACGAAATGGGGCAGCTTAAATACACAACAGAAGGAATGTTTGCTATCCGAAGGATCAAATATTTTAGGAGAATTAGTTAAGAAATCAACGATTAAGATCTTATTGTTGAACGGTAAAAGTGTTGTTGATAATTTTTTAAAGATCTCTGATGTAGATTTTAAATCAATGAGGCAGGAAAGATGGGATTTACCAAGAAGTGGTAAGGATATCCCGGGATATTCTTTTGAGGGGGTATCATCAAGGATTGGAGAGATTGTTCTTCAAAAAAAAATCTTTGTTTTGGGATATAATCACAATATCCAAAGTAGTTTTGGGGTAACAAGAAATGTAATGGTAGAAATTAGAAACTGGATTGCTGAAAAAATCAAATACTATGGAGCAAATAACAATTCCTAAGCCTGCTGACTTAGAAGGTCGTATTGTACAATTTGAAAATGAGAATCTAGAAATACCGGGAATAAGCAGCCCACATAGTAGAGAGGCGTTCATTTTACAATTGATTGATAGTATTCGAGACATTGAGTTTTGCGGGGTCCTGAGTAGAAAAGATTATGCAGAATCCTTTTCTGACCCACACGCCAGAAATTTTAATCCATTAAAGGGAGCAAGATATTTTCATAGTAATGACGAGCTTGATGAAGCAGTTTGGCTAATCTTTATTACTATTTGGTTTGGCAAGGCGAAGCCAGGTTCATGGAATTTAATTAGAGCCTTCTATTCAGGGATAAATACAAATTACATATGGACGTGGGAGAATGTAACTAATCACTTAGATGAATTTCATTCATGGTTAGATGGGGAAATGAATAATATAAAAGCCCATGGAAAATTCGGAAATCATAGAAAATACGAAACCCTTAAAAATTTTGGACGGTCTGTAGAAACTTACCTTGAATGGGTTGGTAGTCATTATTCCCATCAATTGCAGCTATTACATGCTATAGAAGAAGTGGGTGATACACCGTCCGATTTGTTTGATTACTTATACGAAACAATAGGCTCAGTATTTAGATTTGGAAGGATGGCAAGATTCGATTTTCTATGTATGCTCGGTAAGCTGAACTTATATCCTATCGAACCTGGGAGCCCATATTTTAAGGGGGCTACAGGCCCCCTTAAAGGAGCAAAAGATCTGTTTGGAGCTAACATCAGCAATTCAAGACTTGAAGAGCTTACAATTGAGCTTGGAAGGTTTCTTGGCTACCCATTTGCAATGCAAATCATGGAAGATGCAATATGTAACTGGCAGAAAAGTCCAAACCTATACAAACGATTTACTGGGTAGAAAAAATTTCTTCCCATGTATAACGTCGTTTTAGGTTATTGAAATGTTGATAGCTGACGATGCCATGGTGTTGGAGTTGCCCAACTAAAATACCTGGTGAAATATTTAACCGTACAGCTCTTCGTATCAAGTCACGATGGTTAATGGGAAAACGTTCAAGTTCAGTACTATCTAAACCCGATAGAAGAATTCTCTCTGCGAAGAGGTTTGCCTCTTTTTCAATTATATCGGTTTCCTTTTCATTTAGTTCTTTCTCTAAATAGAGCTCATCAATTTGGTGCTGAACCAAATGCCCAATCTCGTGGAAAATTGTAAACCAAAAATGATCATCCGTTCTAAACCTAAAACTTAAAATTAGTAAAGGATTGTTATCATATAATCGAATAGCACCACTTACGGGGCATCCTGTAGGGGTTCTAAGCACTACAAACTTAATTCCACATTTTGCAAAGATATCCTTCAGTAGCGGTATAAAAATCTTAGGGTCTTTTTCTTTTGTAAGCTCTTTAATTTCATCTAACGAAGCGATTAACTTTGAAGTATCCAAGTTTTCAACTACAATTGACTTGGAGTGAATTTCCGCGGCACGTAACCAAGTAGCCAGACTTAGTTTTTTAAAATCTAATTTTTCTGATTTTTTAAAAAGTGTTCTTTGAAAAAGCATTTCATATTTATTTTTCCATGATGGAAAGTCTGGTGTATCAAAGAATGAAAGGAAAAGCTTTTCAGTATTCTTCGGGTTAAAAAAATTAAAGCTCTGAATTACATACTCAGTATCAAAGTTTTTTAGAACTTCTTCCTTTGGTACAAGCTGTAATCTTTTCAAATCATCTCGGTATTGCTTTTCCCTCTTGATCCAAAAATCAATAGAACCACCAATACTATTGGATAAATTTTCTGCCATATGATCATCAATAGGTTTAAACCCATTAAGCAAATCTTCAAGAGCAGATATTGAAATATTGAGAAGACTGGGAAGTGTAGCTTTTGGTATATTCTTGTGTTCTATTAAATCGAGAATAGAACTACCAGGAGTAGAACACCAGTTTGCTTTAAAAGAAGAAAGTTGAGTCACAGCATTGTTATTTTATGTCCACTACTTTTAACCGAGTAACATGGCTCCGGATAAGTTTTCCAGCCTCATCAAAATGAAGCGGTTTATTTACTGGTACCAAATACAGATTAAATTTCCCCAAATCAATCTTATATAACTTCCCTTCTACCTGTTCTTGAATATAGTAATTTATTACTTCTTCCTGAAAGTTTTCTGCAGAACGGAGCTCTGATAACCGTGTTTTAAGATTTTCCGAGGAGTGTATATCAAGATAGTTGGCTGCAACTTCAGATTTAAGACAAATTTCTCTTAGCTCTTCATTTTCAAATGAAATTCTCACGAAATATTCTATGATGTTTTTTCGTCCCCTGTTATAGATGAACTTAAATTAAAAAACGGTTATAAACCAAATTACAAGAATTATGTTGGACAAGCCAGATAGACAAAAATCTTGCCCGGCAACCGGCGCTGGAAGAAAGGGGGGCTAACCATCTTCAGCTTACAATTTTTATTAAAAACTTGTCAATAAGCACTTATTTACTCATAGGGTAAGCATCCTGAATCACGTTATTGTATTTATTTACCTTTATAGACATAAGGAATAACGGAGTACATCTATCTGTTAAAGTCAATCTACGATGAATTGCCCTCTGGAAGGAGTGAGATTTAAGGTGAGGAAAATAATGGCGAAAAATAAGACGGAGTAAAACTTCATTATGCAGCGAGCTTCATGTTTAAATAAAATGAAAGTGCTTAATTCCGCCGACTATTAAAAGAGCCTTTTATCTCCCGTTTTGGTGCCACATAAATTATAATGGTTAGAAATATGGCTGGGGGATATATTGCAGCTAAAACAAGATCGGTTTACGTGTGAGGTTAAGAACTTTTAAAAAAGGGCATCCCGGCTTATACAGCGTTATTGTTGGTGTAATTATACTTGCTGTGGGTATGATCATTGCCTGGCAACGATATAGTGTGGAAGAACAGGAAAGAGTACGTGAAGTAAGCAAGGTACTTGAGATCATTGAACAGAGGATCGAAGAGACCATCAATGAGTCGTACAGCGCAGCCTTGCTGCTTGCTCTTACCGTCGGTGACAATGGGGAGGTGAGGAATTTTGAAAAGATCGCTTCCAATCTTGTGAAAAATCACAAATCGGTGGATGTATTAGAGTTGGTGCCCGATGGAGTGATTGAGTATGTGTATCCTCTCGAAGGAAATGAGTCGGTATTGGGGTATGACATTCTTAACGATCCAAAGACCCGGCAGGAAGTGTTACTGGCAGAAGAGAGTAATTTTATTTATTTCGCCGGTCCGTTGGAGTTGAAACAAGGTGGATTAGCGGTAATTGGCCGTATCCCGGTATATGTTGAGGATGAATTATGGGGATTCTCCGCGGTTATTTTGTATATGGAAACCCTGATCAAGCGCTCGGGAATCAATGACTATGCGGATCGCTTTCATTTTCAGCTTTCCAAGATCAATCCAAATACGGGAAAGGAGGAATTCTTTCTGCCGGAAGAAGATCCCATCAAGTATAAAATATCTGACACACTGGATCTGCCGGAAGGAGATTGGAAACTGTCCGGGACCTATGTTGGCCCCAATTATGCATTATACAATTATTATGTACTGATCGGAGTATCGATCTTTTTATCCATTTTGATCAGTTATTTCTTCTATGGCATTTTGCGCCAACCCGAGGAGTTACGATCAAAATTAGAAGAGCGCACCCGGGAGTTGTTCGAAAGCAAAGAAGAGTTCCGAAAAAATTCGGAATTACTCCAATCGGTGCTTGAAAGCCCAAAAAGACTATCCATTTTCTCGTTAGATAAAAACTATCGGTATCTGGCATTCAACACCTATCACGAGCAGTCGATTAATGATACAATGACTACAAAAAGCATCCGCATAGGTGATAGTATTTTTGATTCATTGAATGAATCTTCGAGGTCGGTACTGAAAGAGTGCTACGACCGCGCGTTCAATGGGGAATCTTTTGAGCAGGAGTTAGAGCTGCTGGATAGGAATGGGGACCTGATGTACTGGCAAAACTGGTTTTCTCCCATTTATAAAAATGACGGAGAAGTGATGGGTATAACGGTGATCTCCAATGAGATCACATCCCGGATCATGATGGAAAAGGAGCTGGAAAAAAAGGAAAACCGACACAAAGCACTCATCACTCATTCCCCGATCTGTATTCATGAGATCAACCTGGAAGGGGAGCTCATTTCGATCAATGATGCCGGGTTACGCATGTTCGGGATCGAGGATATCAACGACTTTTTGGGGATCACTTATCCGCAATTACTGGGCGAAGAGCAAAGTGTGGGAGTGTTAAAGTTGTTTGATGAAGCTCTGGAGGGGAAGGATTCTGAGTTTGAATTTGAAGTGAACGAACGAAATTTCATCTCATCCTTTGTGCCGATCTTTAATGAGAATAAAGAGGTGATCAGGGTGATGGGGATGACTCAGGATATTACCGAACGTAAGAAAAATGCCGAGACGATCGAACGATCCCTGCAGGAGAAAACCACCTTGCTTTCGGAAATTCATCACCGGGTTAAAAATAATCTGGCGATCGTATCCGGTTTGCTGGAACTGCAAAAGAATGAGCTGAATGATGAACGCCTGTCCGAATATCTGGATCAAAGTATTGGCAGGATCATCTCCATTGCCATGGTGCACGAACTCATGTATCAGACCCATGATCTTTCGTCAGTGAATGTGCGTTCTTATCTGGAAATGTTGCTCGATGCGATTGGTTCAACCATGCAGGCCGGTGGCAATGATAATGTTCAATTTGAGATGGATATTGCGGAGTATAAACTCAACATCAATGAAGCGATCCCGATCGGGTTGATGCTTAATGAATTGGTGACGAATTCCTTTAAATATGCCTTTACCGATCAGCCGGATAAAAAGATCTTGGTGTCTGTTAAGGGAGTGGGTGATGAAGTTACTATCACCTATCGGGATAATGGATCCGGTTTTCCGGAGGGAGTTGATTTTAACACGCCTAGAAATCTCGGGCTTACTCTGGTTCACGCCCAGCTTCAGCAGCTGGATGCCACTTATCAGGCTGAAACGGAAAATGGATTTTACCTGCAATTCACTTTTACCATTAAAGGGATTGGTCCGCACTCCAGTTTTGGGTAGCTGAGGGTTTTTACCGCTTCGCATTCGCTTCGCGGAATTAAGAATGAGTGCTGCGCAGTTTTGAGTGTTTAGTGTTGAGTTTTGAGTTGGATTTCAAATTTATACAATAGTCATCACTCTGCAGGTCCTTCTCTGTAATCTGATAGTTCTGGAGGACGTTTAATTGAATCTGAACTTATGGAAAAAGTCCTCCTCCTTGAGAAGGAGGAGACAGAGGAGGTCGAAAAACCAGTATGGTTATAAGCTACTTTGATTGGTTGAATGAGCTTGTATGTTACACACCCCTAAATCCCCTCTCAAGAGGGGACTTTTGATGGGCTTTTATAACAAATCACGAGCTACAAAATAAACCTCCGGGAGAAATGCGGGACTAATGGTTTGGGGGAATGAGTAGTTCAGAGCAGGGAAGACAATCAACGGATGGTTTTAACGCCATCTCCATTTCTTCCGGCGACTTTTGCTCCACTTTTGGTCGCTCAAAATTGGCAACCTTGTTTTCGGGTAATTATCACGAGATTGCCACGGTTTGTGTTCGTTTCACTCACTTCAACCCTCGCAATGACCGCTGTAAGGATTGAGTATTGAATTGGATCCCGAAGGGCACAAAATTCTTCAACCATTGTTGTGTACTTGTTGGTTCCTCGCCTGGCAGATTCTGTAGGTCTTCCTCGGTATAGCTCCGTATCAACTCCGTGTCTCCTCCGTGTATTATAAATTCTGTATCGTAGCAGTGCAGTGGTATACATCAACCGGATATTGTTGGGTTTTATATTTCAATCATTACCTTACTGCATGAGCAGATCTTACTATGAAACCGAACGCCTGATCCTGAAACCAACGGAGATCTCAGATGATGATGTGATTCTTGGGGTGCTTAATTCGCCTAAGTTTTTGGAGTTTGTGGGCGACCGTAATGTTCGCACTCTGAACGATGCCCGGCAATATATCGTGGGAAAGATCCGGCCTCAGATAGATAAACTTGGTTATGGTTCATTCACATTGATCAGAAAAGAAGATCAGCTGAAGATAGGGGTGTGCGGATTGTACGATCGTCCGGGTGTAAATGGGATCGATCTGGGGTTTGGGTTGCTGCCACAGTTTGAGGGATTGGGATTTGGATCCGAAGCAGCTGCAAGAGTCCTGAAACTCGCTTTTAACGATTTCGGGTTGAGGGAAGTAAAAGCGATCACTTCGAAACAGAATTCCGGCTCCCAAAAGGTGCTGGAAAAGATGGGATTTGAAAGGGACGGGTATATTACCTTGCCCGATGCAGAAGAAGTACTGCTACAGTATACACGGAGTTCTACTAATACATGAATCGGGTTAGAAGGTGTTGAGTTAGATAGTCGAGGTGTGAACCGACCAACGGTATTCAATTATCTTTTACTCATTCATTGAGTCCGAAATTCAATGAGATCCCGGCGCTTATCAGAATGTAAAAGCGGTCGTTAAAATTGTTGGCGTTATAGCGGTCATCCCGCTTTCTGAAATCGTAGCCGAGATTCAGAACCAGATTTTTCTTAAAGACAATTCCTCCACTTAGTCCGATTCCTGCTTTTTTTGCCGTATAAGTGATCGGGTCGGTGAGTGTATTGCCACGATTATCCAGGGAGGTTTCGTCCTCGAAAGAGGCGAGGTGACTCAAACTCAGATTAAATCCAAGATAGCTGTTCCATTGATACCCGATGCCAAGTCCCGGCGCAATTCCACTTTCATTCATGGAGCTGAAAGGATCTTTACCCAGTCCGATCACCCCCGTAGATATGGACGGAATCACAAACCAGCGCTCCCATCCCCGTTGCATAGGTTGTACGTTGATACATCGGGTAGCTCCGTTGGGTACTTTATAACAGATGCGGGCCGGAGTCCATGTTTTAAGCATGGAAACATCCACGGTTCTGCTTTCATCAGGCAGTGTGCGCGCAACTTCAATGGTGTCGGAGCTGTACTCAACTCCCTCCGATTCTATCCAATAAGTGAATTTTTGAGTGCTGAAAGCATTCTGCAGCCGACTATTGTCGGTAATGATCTTTATCCCTTCTGATAGTTTAAAGGTGTATAAGGTCTGATCATCAAGCTGAGAGAGCGGAATGGGACCATTCATAAGCTGAATGGAGGCATATTCGCCGGGATCCTGCCAGTTTTCGCCCCTTACGTCAATTTTGAAATCGGATAATTTACCATCCGAGAATTCCAGTTCACTTTCAAAATTCGGGGTTACCTGAGGATTACTGCGAACCACATAAGAAACAGAATCGGTGTAGGTAGTGCCACTACTGATCTTTGAGGCAGTGAAGTAAGGATTACTACGCGTGGTGAAGTTATCCAGAAAGAAGCCTTTCACTTCCAGACGAACTTCATCATTAGGTCTCAAAACCAGTTCAGAAGGAAAGGTCTTCAGGATGACCGGTTTGTGAATGAGTTTGACGCGGGCGATCCAGGTGTACTTCTCGTCGGACGAAGTGATCCTTAATTTGTGTCCCGGACTCACTTTAGGGGTGCTTCTCGATAAGGTGGAATAATCGATGAGTTGGTAGTTGAAATCTACCGAAACGGTATTTTTATTTTTGATGGTAAATTCGGCATTATCAATTTTCATCCCGTCGATATAAAGGATCAGTTCACCGGCAGAAACCTGATTGAAATTATTCAGCAAGGTCTCTTCCAAAGTTGAGTTTGAGACCGATATGCTGTTTCGGTGATTGTGATAGATGAAATCCTGACTGCTCTCATTCTTTGACTCCTTATTAAAAACCACCACAGGGGATTGATTTCTGCTGAGTTCAAATTCGGCTGAATCTGAGGCTCCGAATTCATTTTGGAACACCATGCGATAACGGGCATAATCGGAGGTATTGGCAAATGCGCCGATCGAAATATGCACGGTGAGAACGGAATCAGAAGATTGTTGCTCATTCTTTTCAATGGATTGTATCTTCGGGTAATCGGAGCCGGGAGGAATGGCTTTGATCGCACTGATCTTAACACCGTCTAAGTAGGAACCTGTGATATTTATGGTGTTTCGGGTTCCGGGAAAAAGCACGTCTGAGATCTTCCGGTCAATATCCTTATCGATCTTCGGAGCCGGTGCAATGTGTGCGATCCGGTGATATCCCACAACCTCGTTTCCCGGGTTTTGAAGGTATATATCCGGTTTATAGGGAAATCCCGAAGGAAGAAGCTGGCCACTTAAACGAAGCAGTGAATTACTCATCGTGTCCCGTTCAACATTCAGGTTAATGGATCGGTTTTTAATGAGCTGCGTACTTGTGTAGAAATTTTTCCCGTACACAAGCATTTCCACCGGGCTGTTTACCGGTTGGGAGAAATCCATCAGACGGGCAATTTTTCCATCTTGTTTGTAAACAACACTATCGATCTGAGGAGCCTGAACCCGGAAGCCTAATTTATATTCTTTTTTATGTTTTCCATCTGTTCCGGTGATGGTAACCGGCGAAACATCAACCAGTGAATCCGGAATATAGAGTTGAATGAAGTATTCCTCCCCCGATCTGTAGGTGGTATCGCTTAGGTGAATTCCCCTACCGTTCGCTTCTCCCACACTAAAACGAAATTCTTCGGTGAATTTGAATTCAGGATCAGGCAATACAAAACCGATCAGATAGCTTTGCGTGTGCTCGTAGGGGATGTAGGTAGTCTCACAATTTTTATCCTCACATATGGTGAGGTATTTTTCATCCAGTAGTTTGATCGGTTCCTGTGCCTGTACGGTAATTGATGTCAGGAACAGAAGCCCTGCCAATTGCGGAAAAATGCCCTTCATAAACGGTTAATTGTTTTCTAAGTGGTGATCGGGTTGGAAATACCATCAACATAAAATAAAAACAAATAACCACGAAAAAGGGCAATCATTGTGGGGATAAAAATTTAATATAAGGCTTCTTCGTATTGAGGGAAGCTTTCCTGACGGATACTGGTCGGTGAGTCCGGTAACGTGGGTACTTCATACTCCGGCATGGAAAAAGTATTTGAATGAGTTCTTGTTGAACGCTTGGTATCCTTTTCAACCATGTTATGTAGTACACCAATTACTTCATGAAGAGAATGCGACTGCGATTCAAGTTCTTCGGCTGCACTGGCGGATTCTTCAGAGAAAGAGGCATTAGATTGTACCTGTGAATCCATGCGGTTCATAACCTCGGCGATCTGATTGACTCCGATAGTCTGTTCCTTGCTGGAAGCAGCGATCTCTTTTAAAAGGGTGTCGACAGTAGCTGCACTACCGGTTATCTGAATAAGAAATTCACTGGCTTTCTCTGCAAGATCAGCACCGTATTGTGATTTTTCCTGCGATTGTTTGATCAGTGCGGTAGTACTGTTGGCTGCTTCAGCACTTCGTTTCGATAACTTTCTAACCTCTTCGGCCACAACGGTGAACCCTTTACCGGCTTCTCCGGCACGGGCGGCTTCAACCGCGGCATTCAGCGCAAGCAGATTTGTTTGGAAGGCAATTTCGTTAATAGTGTTTACGATCTTAGAAGTCTCGAGCGACGTATTCTTAATCTCTTTCATGGCAGAAGTAAGTTCCATCATCGCTGCTTCTCCCTTTTTCATGATCTTACCTGCATCCGACATGGTTCGGTCCGCTTCAGATGTTGTCTGATCGTTGATTCGCAGCTGGGTAGCTATTTCCTCCAGAGAAGAGGTGGTTTCCTGAAGTCCTGCAGCCTGATCGGCGGTAGTGCTTGCCAACTCCTGACTGGTTTGCGACAGCTGGTGTGAGGCAGCGGTCACTTGCTCAGAGCCGACTTCAATTCTGTCAATCACTTCTTTCAGGGTACCTGAAATGTCTGCAGTGAGACCGAAGCCAACAATAATTGAGATGATTAGTCCGGAAGTGAGAACCGTTAAAATGGTAACTCTGAATAGGTGCGTTTCTTCCAGATGAGCGCTAGTGTAAGCAGTGGCGATCGAATAATCGTCATCTACCATAGACCCGATCTCTGTTGAAAGTTTTGAATAGATGTTGTTCTTAATACTATCTGATCGGAGGTATAATTCCTGATGAAGAGCGTAGGCAGCTGTCGAATCTGTTCTGATGGAGAGATAGCGGTTAAACTGTTTCATATACTCTTCGTGTTCCTTTTTCCATTGTTGTGTATGGGACAGGAATGACTCCCAGGTGGCTTTTTGAACAGGGGTAAATTCCATTTTTTCCATATCCTGAATCGATTCTTCAAAACGTTGCCACCATTTTTTCATATCACTTTTTATCTGATTCTGCTCTTTAGCAGGGATCTCAGTTACCAACAGGTTTTTTTCCAACCCCATGATGTTGGACATACTGTTTTGCATCACAGCCAGTAAATGTGCTCTTGGGATGGTTGTGTCTGATATCTGAGAAAGCGTTTGTTCACTTTTTAAGGAGCTGTACACACCGGATGCGCCTACAATTAAAAACATCAGGGTAGCTAAAGTGAAAGAGGTGCCGATCTTTCGGCCAATGGTCCACGAACGCAGAAATTCGGGCATTAATTTAGTTAGACTTCTCATGGCTATTCTGTTTTGATACTTACTCTTGATTTTATGTAGACAAAATTAAGGGCTTAACCGGTATCAACCTTGCCAATAAGGTGTGTTTATCTGACACTAATTTCTAAGCGACGCTCAATTACATGCCGTTTTAAATGTAAAATGCAGAGGGGGAAAAGGAATTATATAGGAGGTCGGCCAGGTGAAAATCAGGGCACGGATCGTCTAAGTACAATTAATTCAATGAATATTTTACTGCCGTAGTCAATAAACAGTAATCAGAAAAAAATTTGTGGCAGAAATTTTGTTTTATTAAAAAATCTTAATAATTTTGTGTTAGAGATTTTTAATAAAAAAGATATGGCAAGAGACAACTACAGAATAATGATAATAGAGGATGACCTCCTGCTGCTTCTCGTTGAAGAGCGATTGGTCAAACGACTCGGTTATCAGGTAGTTGGAACCGCAAGTGATGGAGTGGTTGCCTTATCGATGATTAGAAAAGTGAAACCGGACATCCTTTTAGTAGACATAAACATTAAAGGGAAACTGAACGGTGTTGACATCATTGAAAATCTGATGCTGGATGGTGAGCATATCCCGGTGATCTATTTAACCGGGGAGCAGGATCCGGAATTAGTGAACCGTGCGAAGAATGAAGTATGCGTCGACTTCCTTACCAAGCCGGTTACATCAGATGTGTTGAAAGAATCGTTAGAGAAAGCGGTCTCGTACCTGAATATTCCAGGGGTTTCTGCTGCTTAATAAAGAATTATTGATACCATAACCCGAAATGATGAAGTTTGATCGCTTCATCATTTTTTTTGCCCCCGTTTCTTTTTAGATGCGGGGGTTTTTTATTTGTGAGTTATAACAATCCGTCCGGTTTGTTCGCCATTTAAGATTCTTTCGATCTCATCCGGGAGGTCCTTAACACCGATGAGGGTGTGATAACTATCCGGCACCCGGGAAAAGTCGATATCTGCCAGAGTATCCCAGATATCTTCTCTCAATTCCCTCACACAAAAAGCGGAATCAATTCCCAGTAAGGAAATTCCTCTTAAAATAAATGGCAAGACATTGGTTTTCAGATCCATTCCCAGAATGTTACCACAACAGGCAACAGCTCCTTTTGCATACGTCCGGCGAAGTACCGAATCCAGTAACGCACCGCCCACCGTTTCAATAGCACCGGCATATTCGCGGCTGAGCAGGGCCCGGGAACTGTTATCCATGAGTTCATCACTGGAAATGATCGAGTCAGCTCCTAATTGTGAAAGAAAATCGTGAGTCTCAGTTTTTCGGGTAGCAGCACTTACGGTATACCCTAAGGCGTGTAAAAAATAGACGGCCCAGGATCCTACACCACCGGTAGCTCCGGTTACCAGAACGGGTCCGCTTTCCGGTTTAATTAATTCCCGTTGCAATCGTTTGATGCCATACATTGCGGTAAATCCGGCTGTTCCGATCTGCATACTTCTTAGCAGTGTCATTGAAGGTGGCAGGGCAATCACCCAATCAGCGGGAACGCGGATACGGCTTCCAAAACCACCCGAAGTATTTGTTCCGAGATCATTCCCGGTAACGATAACTTTATCACCGGGAGAAAAAGTGCCTGAGGCATCAGTGATAACGGTGCCGGCCGCATCAATACCCGGAATATGTGGATACGTGCGTGTTACATTGTTACGACCGGTGGCAGAAAGTGCATCCTTATAGTTTAAAGAAGAATAATGAACCTGAATAGTTACAGGATGATCAGGCAAAAAATCGACAGGTACCTGTTTTACCGTTCCTTGTATCTTACCGGCTGCAGGTTCGGAAATAAATGCCCGGAAAGTCTCTTGTTTAGTCATCGGAATATAGTTTTAAGCCACTTTATTTTACCATCGTATGGCGCGTATCTGAGTGGAATATCCAGTAAAAAATTCTTCTTCATGATGCTCTTTTGATGGGAGAAGCAATCGAAACTCGCTTTACCGTGGTAGGAACCAAAGCCACTGTTGCCAACGCCGCCAAAACTTAGATGATGATTGCCTAACTGGGCAATGGTATCATTGATAGCCCCGCCACCGAAGGTAACGTTCTCTAAAATGTAGCGTTCATGTCCTTCATTGGCGGTAAATAAATACAAAGCCAGCGGCCTGGGTGCTCTCCGGATCTGTTCAACGGCGTCTTCGAGAGAGGTGTAGGTTAGGATCGGTAACAACGGACCGAATATCTCGTCCTGCATTACATCATCATCCCAGCTAACGTTATCCAAAACGGTTGGACTGATGAAATTGGTTTCGGCATCGGTTTCTCCGCCATAGATCACTTTTTCAGGATCGATAAGTGAGGCGATGCGATCAAAATGTGTTCTGTTTATGATGCGGGTGAAATCAGGCGACTTAGCCGGAGTTTCTCCATACAATTCCTGAATTGCCTTCTTCAGATGGTGGCTGAAATCCTCCCGGATCGATTCCTGAATCAACAGATAATCAGGTGCCACACAGGTCTGGCCGGCATTAACAAATTTACCCCATGCAATACGTTTAGCAGAGATCTCAAGATTAGCGGTTTCATCCACAATACAAGGGCTCTTACCCCCGAGCTCCAGGGTGACCGGAATCAATCGTTCAGCGGCGGTTTTCATTATGATCTTACCCACCTTAGTGCTTCCTGTAAAGAAGATGTAATTGACATCAAGCGCCAATAAGGCTTTACTGGTTTCTACACCACCGGTGATCACCGAAATGTATTCCTGTTTAAAATACTCACCAATGAGTTTTTGCAGTACATCCGAGGTTGCCCCTGTTAATTCCGAGGGTTTGATGATGGCGGTATTTCCGGCAGCTATAGCCCCTACCAATGGCAACAAGCTTAACTGGACCGGATAATTCCAGGGCGAAATAATGAGAGCAACACCGTACGGTTCTTTCAGGATGTAATTTCGGGATGGAAAATTGACTAAAGAACCGGGTACATGTTGCGGTTTGATCCAGCTATCCAGATTGCTGATCGCAAAATTGATCTCGTTGATAATGAGGCCGATCTCGGTTCCAAAAGTCTCAAAAGCAGGTTTCTTAAAGTCGGAATACACCGCATCGATGATCTCCTGCTCATGATCTTTAAGGAGTTGTTTAAGCAGTTGAAGTTGTTTTTTTCGAAACTCGACCGGCTTTGTGTGTCCTGCCAGATAAAAAGTTCGTTGTTGTTCTAAGAGGTCCGAATAGTTATTCATGGTCATGCCCAACAAACGTATCCATGGAGTGGTAGACCTTAAAAACTCCACCGGCCAGGGCATCAAAAACAGAAGTCGGAAGTATACCCCGCAAAAAGGTGGTTAGTTTAACAAGAAAAGGTTCTTTCAGGTGGATCTTATCCTTTTTCACGGCTTTAATGATCTTTGCAGTAATTACTTCCGGTTCAAGTAATGGCATAAGCAGGGGTGGTGTAACTCCTTTAAACATACCGGTATTGATGTATCCCGGCATTACATTAAGCACTTTGATCGGCGAGTTACTCTTCCTGAGTTCCAGTCGCAGAGACTCACTCCAGCCAACAACCGCCCATTTACTGGCGCTGTACACTGTCATACCCGGATTGGGAAGCAGCCCGGCAGCAGAGGTAATATTTATGATATGGCCACTTTTAGCCTGAATCATTGCCGGGAGAAAAGCGTTGGTCACATACATCATCCCTTCTGCATTAATGCGCATAGTACGTGCAATATCATTCGAGTTTTGGGTATGAAATGGTTTACCAACTACCACACCGGCATTGTTAAAAAGGAAATCAATACCCTCAAAATCGGACAATACCCGGGTTGCAGCTTCCACTACACTGTCGGCGTCAGATATATCCACCAGTTGGGTAGAAACAGAAAATCCTTCCTTCGATAAGGTATCTGCTGCCAATAATAGTTGGTCTTCGTTAATGTCCCAGATGATGAGATGAGCCGCACCTTCCTTGAGCGATCTTTTGCCCATCAGAAAGCCAATTCCACTTGCTCCACCTGTTACCAGAACTACTTTATCTTTAAAATCTGCCATGCCCTGTAGTGACTCGTTTCATACATAGTACACAAAACAGGAGTAAAAACTCAAAAAGTTTGAGTTACCCCATGTAACCGATATTTTACCGTTTAACATTTAAAAAATTATGGTATGAAAAAAACACTTCCACTCCTTATTTCAGCACTGATCCTGTCTTGTAATGCCCCTTTAACCGTTGAAGATGCACTTTCAACAATAAATAAACAGGACATGATTCAGCGGATCGAAGTGCTTTCCTCAGATGAGTTTATGGGAAGAGCTACCGGTACCGAAGGGGAACAAATGACGGTAGATTATCTGGTTTCTCAATTTATAGAGATCGGTGCCACTTCCGGTACGGAGGATGGAAGCTATGTACAGCCGTTCCCATTGGTTGGTCAGACCACATCCAATCATTCCATGAGTTTTAGTAAGAACGGAAAGAAGACTTCGCTTAGCTACTTTGATGATTATGTTTCCTGGCCGGCGGATCAATCCGAAAAAGTGGAAATCAGCAATGCGGAATTAGTGTATGTGGGATATGGAATTCAGGCTCCGGAAGAAGATTGGGACGATTTTAAAGGCATGGATGTTTCCGGAAAGATCCTGGTGTTCAAAAATAATGATCCGGAATATGACGAAGATCTGTTTGGTGGATTTACCCGTTTATACTATGGTCGTTATACCTACAAATTTGAAAAAGCGAAAGAACTCGGCGCCCTGGGTGCCATTTTAATTCACACCACCAAAACCGCCGGATATGGCTGGAGGGTGGTTTCTAATAGCTGGAGCAACGAACGGTTTAATGTGAAGGAGGAAGGAGGGAGCGAGAGTAAGACTAAATTAGACGCATGGATCACATACGATTCGGCCAAAGAATTATTTGATCTTGGCGGACAGGATCTCGACGAACTGATGACCGCAGCAGACAGTCCCGATTTTAAACCTGTTACGCTGAAAGGAGTAAGGATGGATGCTTCGTTAGACGCCCAATACCGGGATATAAATGCGAAGAATGTATTGGGCGTGATCGAAGGGTCAGATCCGCAACTAAAAGATGAATATCTGGTACTTACCGCTCATTTTGATCATCTGGGAATTACCACTCCTGTAGAAGGTGATTCGGTAAATAACGGGGCCGAAGACAACGCCGCAGGAGTGAGTGCTTTGCTGGAAATGATGGAAGCCTATAAAGCAATACAACCAAATTTAAAGCGCAGTGTGTTGGGGCTTATCGTTAGTGCTGAAGAAGTTGGTTTGTTGGGTTCTGAATATTGGGCTCAGCACCCAACAATTGCACCGGGCAAGGTATCAGCCAATATAAATCTGGACGGTATGAACGTATATGGCGAAACAGAAGATGTAGTAGTGGTTGGTTATGGGCGTAGTTCCGTTTCCGACATCCTGATTGAAGAAGCTGCGACCGAAGAAAGAACCGTAGAGCCGGATGCACATCCTGACAGAGGATACTTTTATCGTTCTGATCACTTTAATATGGCAAAGATCGGAATTCCGGCCATTTTCCCTAATCCGGGAACTCAATTCACAGGAAAAGAAGAGGGGTACCGCGAAATAGTAGACAGTGTGGCCGCAGCCAATTACCATTCCGTTAATGATGAGATCAACGAATACTGGGATCTTTCGGGGGCAGAAAAAGATACCCGGTTATTCTTTAAAGTGGGGCTCAGAGTGCTGAATGCCGACGAATTACAAAGCTGGAAACCCGGTGATGAATTTGAAGCTACCCGCTTAAGAATGTTGGAGGATGGCCGATGATAAAGCAAAACCGCTTTATCATTGTTAGTAGAAAAAAATAAAATATTCTTTTCATGGCAGCTCGACTCAGATGAGATCGGAAATCACTCCGGGCTGCAATCGCTGTTGGAGGAAGAAGCCGGTCAGAAAATCAGTGAATCTGCCGTGCATGGCTTATTCAATGATGCTGAATTGGATCATTTGAAGAACGAACTTCGTAACAAGGTAAAAAAGCATAACAACGCTCCGTTTCGTCATCATACCATGCACAAAGGGGCAAATGGCGAAAATATTGTAATAGAATGGCAGGGTGAGGTGATCGAGTGGGATCAAAAAGGGTCGCCTCTGCAGGTGGTTGGTCAGGCAAAGAGAAAAGAAGACGGACCTGTAAAAAAGGACTCATTCTATTCGGATAGTTTTTTTCTTGAACGAATAATGGATAACCTCACCGAGAGTATCTTTTTCAAGGACAGAGACGGTAAATTTATTCGTATCAATCAGGCTTGTGCAGATAAGTTTGGTTTAGAAAAACCGGAAGATGCGGTCGGAAAAACAGATTTTGATATTTTTGAGGAAGCCCATGCCCGGCCGGCATACGAGGATGAGCAACACATTCTGATCACTGAACAGGCAATATTCAATAAGGTTGAACGGGAAATTTTCAACAGTACGGGAGAGGTTAAATGGGCTTCAACCAGTAAACTCCCGTTATATGACCGAAATGGCTTCCTGATCGGTACATTCGGAATTACAAGAGATGTAACCCGGCAAGTAGAGGCAGAACAAAGACTGAAACGAAACGATCTGATCATAAATAAATTAAGTGAGCAGGTTCCCGGATTCTTCTATCTCTATCACCATTATGAAGACGGCAGGGCAGCATTTCCATTTGCCAGTTCAGGAATTCGGGATATCTATGAGCTGGAGCCTGAAGATGTGGCTCATGGCTTCGATAAGATCTATAAAGTGTTGCACCCACTCGACAGAGATCGTGTGGTACGTTCCATTCAATATTCGGTACATGCGTTAAAAGACTGGAAGTATGATTTCAGAGTGATACTTCCCGAAAAGGGGGAGCGGTGGTTACGGGGCCATGCAAAACCCGAAAAACAAGCAGACGGTTCGGTGATAGGCTACGGGTATGTGACCGACATAACTGAATACAAGAACATCATAGAGTCGAATTCAAAGCTGAGGAAACAATTCGAATCAGTGTTTGACGCCGTCCCGAATCTCATTTTTGTGAAGGATGAGAACAGCCGGTACCTGATCGCCAATAAAGCATACTGTGAGTTTCACGGGGTTTCTGAGGAAGAGATCGTCGGTAAAACCGATGAGCAACTGGGCGTATCGAAAGAAGAAGCCGAACATTATTGCCGATCAGATAAAGAGGTGCTTGAGCACGGCAAGACCATATACATTCCTGAAGTAAGGGCTATTGGAAAAGATGGAGTTGAGCGTTGGTATCAAACCATAAAGAAACCCTTTGAACTGGAAGGCAACGATTCTAAAGCAATTCTGGCCATTGTTACCGATATCAGCGCTCTGAAGAATAAAGAACAGGAGCTGAGTGAAAGCCTGAATATTATCGGGGAGCAGAATAAACGGCTGATGAATTTTGCGCATATCGTTTCCCATAACCTTAGAAATCATGTGGGAAATATTTCCATGCTGCTGTCGCTGTACGAAATGGAAGATGATGAGGCAGAACGGGAAGAAGTTTTTGGATATATGAAGTCGGCATCAGAGCGATTAAATGAATCCATCAATGATCTGAATCAGATCATTGACCAGCAGTATAAAACTCAGGATCAGAAAAAAGAGGTGAATCTGAGGGAATACATAGCTAATACAAAGCAGGTACTTATGACCGAAATACTGGCTCATAATGTCCAGTTCAATATTGATGTGCCTGAAGATCTCTCCTTCGATTACAATCCGGCCTATCTGGAGAGCATTGTGTTGAATATGATGTCGAATGCTATAAAATACCGGGACCCGAACCGCAGGCCGGAAGTATCGATGAAGGCCTGGAAAGAGGAAGATGGTCGGGTATTCTTCACGGTCTCAGATAACGGATTAGGAATTGATATGGAAAAACATGGCGACAAATTGTTTGGCATGTACAAGACCTTTCATGGAAATGAGAACTCGAAGGGTATTGGGTTATTCATTACAAAGAATCAGATCGAATCGATGGGTGGTTCCATCGAAGCGGAAAGTGAACCTGGAAAGGGCACCACGTTTAAAATAAATCTACTATGAGCAAGGTACAGAGTATTTGCATAATCGACGATGATAAGATCTACACATTTGGGATCAAGAAGATCATCAAAAATCATATTCCCGAGAATCAGGTATTGATCTTCGAGAATGGCCGGCAGGCGTTGGATGCATTGATCGAAAAGGCGGATAAGAACGTACATTTGCCGGATGTGATCTTACTGGATATTGATATGCCGGAAATGAACGGCTGGGAATTTCTTACCAATTTTGAGAAGATCAGAAAAAAGATCGACCAGGAAGTGCAGGTATATGTGATCAGTTCCCGGATCGACAAGACAAAGAATGAACTGTACAAGGTAGAATGGGATGATCAGGTCTCGGATTTCATCAGAAAACCGGTGGAAGCAGAACAGCTGGTTGAGTTGATGGAGATCGGTTAATAAAGCAGATACATTATTTATACGGATCGGGAGAGAAGCGAAGGATAAAACGCGTACCCTCAGCACCGTCTCTGTTTAAATATTCTGCTGTACCATGCATATGTTCGCTCAGAGATTGTATAAGTGTTGTGCCAAGCGAAGTGGACGAGCTCATGGAAAAATCTTCGGGAAGGCCTGTCCCGTCGTCAACGATCTCAATTTCTATCATTTTATCGATATTCCGGCAATGGATATCAATGTTTCCTGATCGGTGATCTCTAAAACCGTGTTTGAAACTGTTTACGATCACTTCGTTTACAATAAGCGAGCAGGGAACCGATTGAATGATACCCAGCCCGATCTCATCATAATCAACATTGATCGTGATCTGCTGTTCCTCTAACCGGTACATATCATGAATAGCTGCAACAAGATTTGTGATATGCTGTCCCAAACAAATTTCAGTTAACGATTCATCCTGATAGAGTTGCTCGTGAATGGTGGCTATAGCATCGATACGGTGCTGACTGTCTCGTAAAGCACTTTTGACTTCGTTATTCTGAGAATTAATTATCTGGAGTTCTAACAGCGAAGTAATTACCGCGAGATTGTTTTTTACCCGGTGGTGGATCTCTTTAACCAGAATGTCTTTCTGTTTTAAGGAGTGCCGAATTTTATTGTGTTGTTCTTTTTCCTCGGTGATGTCGTAAAAAACCGTTTGAATAGCCGGGAAGCCCTGGTATTTAATTGGCTTGGAATGTGTTCGAATATATTTCACATCACCATTTACTGTGAGGATCTTATGTTCTGCAGCTTCAATTTCCTGCCCGTTGCTCAGTTGCTTATATCGTTCTTCGAAAAGAGGCTGGCTGTCCGGGTGCGATAATTTGATCAGAGGAAAGCCAATTAATTCATCAGGACTGGAAGCCCCGTAATATTCGGCCCCTATCTGATTTATGAAGACGATCTTGCCATCCTGTATGATCTGAACAGGCTGGGGGGTTTGTTTGATCAGCAATTCCCAGCGATCTATACTTTCGATCGGGATGGTTACATCATATAAGAAGCCGTATATGCCTACAACTTTATCGTTCTGGAAGCGGGGAAAGTTGGTAACATGCAGATGAAGGGTCTTACCTGCTTTTGTTCTTACACCGATCTCGTACGTACCCGATTTTCCGGCGATGGCTTCTTTAAAAGATTCCCGGGCCATATCCTTGTCCGATTCAACCAGAAAATCTAAAAAAGGTCTGCTCTCTATCTCTTCTTTGGTATACCCGGAGACTTCATAGAGTTTTCTATTGGCGCGCTCAAAATTCCCATATTGATCGATGGAATAAACGGCCAGAGGATTATCATAAAACAGCGATTCAAACTGCTGTTCGGTAACACTCAGTTTTTCACGCGTCTTATCCATCTCTCCATAATTAAAGATGGAGCAGGAAATATAATCGGGCTTTCCGTAGATGGATCTTACCAGAACACCATGAATGAGAACGGAAAACTGTTCCCCATTCCGGGTGAACCCCTTAAAGGTCTCATTTAATTCCGGAGATCTTGCGTCCAGCAATCGTTCTGCTTTAGAAAGAAAATCTTCCTTGTCATCAGCTTTAAACACCGTGTTTACCGACAGGTTATGCAGCTCAAATGCAGAATATCCGAGATAATCAGCCAGAGGGGCCGATACTTCAAGGATCTCTCCTTTAACAGATAATTTACACTTGAAGATATTTTGCATGCGTGGAAATGCCGATTTTTTAAGCGAAAGCAATAGGTTGATAGAATAAATTCAGCTACCGTTAATATAAAAAAAGCATAAGCGGAAGACTATTAATTTACCTTAGAGTATAGGCTTAGCTGTCAAGCGAAAAGCTGAGTTCGAATAGGGTTCCTTTGCCGTTTGGACCTTTCGTGTAACCTGATTCCGCACTCAGTTGCTGGCATAGCACATTAATAAGGGTAGTACCAAGCGATTGGGTTTTTGATAGATCAAAATCATCGGGCATACCACATCCGTCATCAGAAACGGTCAAAGTAATTTGATCTTCATGTTGGGTAAGGGAGATGTAGATATTTCCAACCTGATCATCAGAAAAAGCATGTTTATAGCTATTTACTATCAATTCATTCATGATGAGGGAGCAGGGAATTGCTTCTTCGATGGTTACCATCACGTTACTTAACGAATAGTGAATGGTTACGCCATCACGGGAATAAGTGGTATTGATCGATTGCGCCAGATTTTCCAGATATTCCCCCATTTCGATGTGATGCAGGGACTCCGACTGGTAGAGCTTTTGGTGAACCATGGCAATGGAATGGATCCGGTGCTGGCTATCACGCAGAACATGGGTAACCGTTGCATCTTCAACACGAAGTATTTGCAATTCCAGTAAACCGGAGATCACAGCAAGATTATTTTTCACCCGGTGATGGATCTCCTTCAGCAGGGTTTCTTTTTCGGCCAGAGAGTCTTGAATGATCTGTTGCTGCTTCTTGTATTCGGTAATGTCATTCAGTACCGCCTGTATGGCTCTTTTCCCTTTATATATGATGGGTCTGGAGTGAGCAATTATATTCCTTTTCTCACCATTCAAGGTAACCAGAATACTTTCTGCAGGGGGCAGATGCTGCCCTTGTTTTAAAGCGTCTCCGCGAGCCTGTAGCATTTCATAATAATCGGAATGCACAAAGTCGTACAGGTTTTTACCGATCAATTCCTCAGGAGATCTTGCTCCGTAAAATTCTGCACCTGCTGAATTGATGTAAACGAATTTATCTTCACAAAAGATCTGTACAGGTTGAGGGTTTTGTTGTACCAGTAATTTCCAGCGTTCTTCCGAAGCTTTTTGCTCCGTAATATCCTCTAACACTCCATAAACACCAACCACCTCATGGCCGTAGTTCTTGGAAAACTTGGTGACCCGTACTTTTCTGCGTTGCTTATCCTTAGTGATGATCTCCAGTTCGTATTTTTGAGAAATACCTTTTAATGCTTCATAGGTATGTTCCTCGGTAAGAGCATGAAATTCCGGAGCAACCATTTCTTTATAGGAGATTCCTTTGATCTCCTGAAATGAATAGCCCGTAAGGTCGAGCAGTCTTTGGTTACACCCTCTGAGCAACCCGTCCAGACCAAAATCATAGATCGGTAATGGATTATTATTGAATATGGAATAGAATTGCTGTTCCGATTTATACAGATTTTCTTCTAAGGATAGAATTCTGGATTCAGAGATAAGTACACAATGAAAGCCGCAATGGGCACCTGTATCATCTCTTTTTGGGAAGATGGAGATCTCAAAGGAGGTATTGGGACGCGCCTTCAGAGTGATGAATCCTTTAACCGGCCGGTCATGGTGAGCCAGATCTTCAATAAAAGAATCCGGGTTGTCGTGATCAGATAATTTGAAGACGTCGAAAAGCGGAACCTGGATGTATTCCAGATCAAAGGAATTAAAATACCCGGAAAAATCCTGATCAGCCGAAATGATATTCAGCTGAGCGTCCAGATCGCATGTAAGTAAATATGAGTTCCCCACAACAAATTGATAAAATTCTATAAAGCGATATAGAAATGCCTTTTATTATGTAATAATCGGAGCATTGATAAACAAGTTCTTACCCAGACAGAACATACTTAAAAAAGTATCAAATTGATGGACATTATTAATATTTTAGCGCTCCGAAACAGATTTGTACTACCGAATGAACCTTGACTTATTTGAACCGATATCGGTAACTCAGAAAGAGCGTATTAATACGGCGATGGTAGAAACTCCGCCGCATGAACCGGGAGTGTATACCATGTACGATCGAAAAGATGATGTGCTTTATGTGGGCAAAGCAAAAGATCTCTATAAAAGAGTGACATCGTACCGGTATTCTAAATCCAGAAAGGTGCAGCGAATGATCGCTCATATCCATCGTATCGGATACGAGGTGTGTAAATCGGAAACGGATGCCATACTGTTAGAAAACGTATTGATCCGCTCGCTCCGCCCGCCATTCAACGAAGTGAATAAAAAACCTGAAACCTATTATTTCATCTCTACCGCACGGATAGGAAATAAACGCGAGTTCAGGCTTTCGATGCGGCCCATGAATGACTATCCCAAATGTTACGGGTGTTTTAAAGGGCACTTAAGAGTTCGGAGAGGACTCGGCGCTCTTTTGAAACTACTGTATGTGAAGGATTCAAAGATCGACAGCGCGCACTATTTGCCCAGTCAGCTTTTGAAGCGAATCACCCCCATGAGGTATCAGGTAAATCTGTCAAAAACCAATGCAGCACTGGTAGACAGGTTCTTACGGGGTAGTTCTTCTGCTATGCTCGAAATGCTGGAACACATGGTTGAAAGCATGGAATTCAGAGACAAGTTTACATTGAATTTTATGGAGAATGAACTGGACCTGTTAAGAGTATTCTTTACGGTTGGACCGGAGCGGAATTATCTCATCAAAAAGGAACTGGGATTGGAATCGCATCTTATTCCGCAAGACCAACTTGATGATCTGCATGTGTTGATTAATGAGCGGATGAATTAACGATTTCTGATTCCTCTTCCTCATAGATCCGGTCTTTAAACCGGTTATAAAAATAAGAGATGATAAGCAATAAGATCCCAAGAGAGAGAAATACAATGGTTTTTGAGATCGTGGACAGGTGGCTGATATCGTAAAAGAACAATTTAAACAGAGTGGCAGAGAAAAGGATCATGGCTTCAATACGAAGGTGAACCTTTCGTTTGAACATCCCAATCAGAATGAGAATGAGAGAAGAGATACCCCAGAGTACGCTGAGCCCCAGCTTGTAGGAGTTTTCAAAACCCGCCAGATCCAGCCATTGAATGAGTTCTGAACTTGCCAGAAACACCCCCAAAAAAGCGAGAAGCGTTTCAAAAAATATTACAGGTTGCCGGATGGTTTTTGCAAAAGTAAGCAAGTCCCGGATCTTAAAGACCATAGCAGAAGCGAAAGCGATCACTACATACCGGATGAGGATATTGGATATACCCTGATCGAACCCTTTCCCGTCCAGAGTTCCAAGATATAATTCCCGGAGCGTTTTTATATCACCGAAGAAGGTGGCCAGCACAACATATAAGAAGATGAGGCTGAAAATGAGAATACTGCGGTTTATAAAATCAGATTTGCTAAAACGGTTGTTTACAAAGCTCCCCGCAATCAGGAACAGAATGGAATAGTTGATCATCCAAAGCCGCTTGAAGGAAGAGATTGCCGGGTCGGATACTTTTCTGCTGCCATAAAAACTATCAGTCACAGTTTGGGTGATCTCAGTATTATCCCGCCACCATTCAAAAGCATGGCTGATCTCTGTTAACAGTACAAAATACAGCGTTATTATCAGTACAAACGGGACTCCCAGACGGGTAAATTTCAAGATCAGCGAGCGCTCTGGTAATGCAGAATTTTGGTAATGGAGTTGTATGTAATGGATGCCTGCAAAAGCAGCCCAGAACACTATGAAAGTGCCAAAGAAGGAATTTAATAGTGGAGCAGGGGTTCCGCCCATCGTAAAGAGTTCAAACTCAAAATAATACATCAGCAAACTGAGATAGGATAAGACCAATAACGGGTATGAGAGAACTTCAAAAACTTTCATAGCCTTGGTCCGCCCCAGCCAGAATAAGAGTAACGCTTCCATACTCCAGGCCATGGTGATCCATCGGTCCTGAAATTGAATCGGAATGGCTAAAGTGATAAAGACCAGCACCAACCCGTTTACAAAATTCTTTATGGCCGGAGATGGTAATGGTACCCGTTGTAATATCTGTCCTACAACAAGGTGAATGGCTGCAACAATAATGGTGAACAGGCCATGAATATGGCTATGATCCGCTTCTAAAGCTACATACCCGATCCCGAAGTAAAGGGAGGTATTCGTTAGCAGCGTAGAAATATCCAGAGATGAGAAGGATAATTGAGTTCTCACTTTGTAGCCTAAAAAAGCGGCATAAAAAATAAGGAAATACAAAGTGGAGAACAGAAAACTCATGGCCACATCTCTGTCTGCCGCCGGTTCGTTGGTAAACCAGGTAAGAAAAATTAGCCAGGTAAAGACGAAGGCTGAATAATACAGTATGCGCCAGTATTTCTGTAATGCTACCCAGAGTATACCAACATTCAGGAGAAGCACGTAACTGAATAAGACGAGTGTACTTCCAGTTTCATCACCCAGAAGAAACGGAACGGCATACCCGCCCACCTGACCAAATACGGAGATCCATTCTCTGTCGTATCCGATCGATAATGCAACGGTGATCAGTGTGAGAACTACCATCACACCGAATGCTACGATCTGTGGAATAAGAGCATAGAAATTATAGGCGGCAAAAGTGAGTAAATACATACTCGCCATGCCTCCGCCCATCAAAACTGAACTGTAATTCAGATATTTTTTACGAAGCCGGTAAGCAACACCCAGCAAACCAAAACTGAATAGATACCCCAGCATAATCCGCATTGCCGGGCTGATAAGATCATGTTCGATCACATAGTTGGCACCAATTCCCACACCGATCACAGTGATAATGATCCCGATCTTATTGATGATATTCTCGCCGATCACCTTTTCCCAATCAACTCTGCCCGGTAGAATCTCAGAAGAGGGTTCCGATTCTTTTTCTTTTGGGATCTCTTGCGTAATGGCGTTTTCCAGCTCTTCGGTTTCGTTGAATTCATGAAGGCTGACTTCTTCCGGAATGTGTTCCTCAGTGGCAGGAGTCTCAACAGATTCCTTCTCTTCATCACTTAGCGAGCGGATCTGAGAACTCAGAAATTGAATATCAGAATCAAGCCGATGCTGCTTTTTGATAAGCATATCAAGCTTCATTTCCAGTAATTCAAGCTTGGAGTTTTTGTCTGCCATTTTGATCTGCTGCGTTGAGCTGATATATAGGCAATTAGGAGTTGTATATCAATGGGTTAAGATGGTCAGAGAAAACAGAAAACCCGGCGATGAACCGGGCCCGGAAATGAACGGTTTAGTTTGAGGTATCCGGATCATTTTTTGTGCTTAACTCATAGAATATGGTCGGATAGGTATCAGGTGCATACATGGCGTTCAGGAAGGTAAATGGAAGGATCACCGAGTCGAATCTTTCCAGCGTTTTTACAGAAAGGATCTTAGTGCTTTGAGGTTCAATAATCATGATTGAAGGATCCTCATGAAAGGTATAATCACTTTTATTCTGTATGATATAATGAGAATGTGTAGGATTATTAATCTCAACACTTAGCACAGAGGTATCCCCATCATAACCCAGTGCTGAAACTTCCAGCGAGTTATGTAAAAGTGGGTCCAGCCACTCTTTACGACCAATAAACATATCCTTATACCAAACCACTGTTTGTTTATTAAAAAGTGCGGCTTTCATTCCTTCTTTTGTTCGTTCAGCTGAGAAAACCAGTGTAACCGGTCGGTGACCACCATGAGGAATATCGTATAGCCAGTCGGTAAGCCCGTGAATGTCGGAGGTGCCAATGAATGTGAGATCATATTTCAATGCCAATGCAATGGCTTCGTCAGAAAATGTCGTTTCATTGACCACTTCAATTCCGTGGAGCATCCCTTTTTCGATCAATTCAAGATGCATAGGTTCGTATTTCGCGATCCCGTCTTTTCGCTGAGCCGTCCACATGGGGTGATTGGTAAACACAAACGCGTTCTGTTTCCTGGCTTCTCTGAACGCATCCATGGCGTTGTCTTGTAGAATCGGGTTGGCATCCTCAATAAAGATGGCATTGGTGTGGCCCGGAGGCATGGAACGGGTGATCTCAGAGCCGGCTACCACGATCAGTTCGCTATTTCTGGCGGCGTGACTTGCCAGTTCAAACGACCGGTTTCGATCGGGATGAGGGATGTCTTTGCTATGAGGCTGATACTCTAAATGTTCCGTTGTTGAGATACAATCCAATCCTTCCCGGTTTGCTTCCTGAACCCGAATATTCGGCCATACACTTCCATCAGAAAACACAGTATGCATGTGAAAATCACACGATAAGGTGTAAAAGCCCGGCACATCCGGAAAATAGACCTTCTGATCGTGAGCATGATCGTGGCCATTTGTGGATTGTGCCGATACCTTAATACTCAGACCTGTAATAATTAATAAGAACAGACTTTTTTTCATGATATCTCCGTGATTGATTTACGGTAGATACAAAAAAAAACTGTTAAGGAATTACTACAGAGAGATCATCAAAAGAACTGAACCCCGAAATAAAGAACGGCTAACCAGACCAATCCCTTAATGAAAAAGAAGAGAAAACCTGCGATACCAAATCGTTTTAAGATCTTTTTAAGACCACTAGTATCCTTAGTTGGTAATGATCTCATAGGTCTTGAATGAGGAGGTCATAGGTGGTTCCTGTCCGGCATCTTTAGCTTTCTTCACATCTTCGAAGCCGCGTTTATGGCCTTTAATGAAAGCTTCAGATTTAGTCCATGCTTTAAAATCCTCTTCTGTATCCCAGTAACTGATCACAAGATTTTCCTCTCCGGGAACCTGAGGCTTTAGCACATGCATGTGGCGAAAACCGGGTAGAGTATCGATAGCACCGGCACGTGATTTGAATAGTTCTTCGAAGCGCCCCTGATACTCAGGAGTGCATGAAATGTAATTTATGGCTACAAAACCCAGATTAAGTTCAGACATACTTTTAGTGTTCAATTAGTGATTGAGTGACTAAATGTATGGTTATTTAGAATTATTCTAAATAAAAGATTTCGAAAATGATCCGGGTCTTTTTAAAAGTACCTTGCCCTTAAATAACTATAGGTTACACGAGCGCCAATCTCATGTTCAGTCCGAAGAACAATAGTGCTAAGGCAAAAATAGTGAGCACATTGTAGTACTTTTTCAGGCCGGATAGATCGGCGGTTTCGGGGTCATTTAATTTCATTTTCTTTCCGATGATGGTCCATGCGAATAACAGCACCCATAAGGCGAGTTTAGCTACAATGCTGACCGACATGCTGCTTTCGAAAGTGAACCAGTCACCCATAGAGAGTTGTAGCATGGCCAGACGGAAGCCCACCAGAAATTGAATGGTTAATGCGGCGTGCGAACCTCGGCTAAAAGCCTTATCAAAGTTGAAGGCGAAATCAGCATTACCGGATTTTCCGGCAAAAGGGATAATGGCGGTGCGGCCGATGAGAATTCCACCAATAATGATGATGGCTAAAAGAACGTGAATGATTACTAAAACTGCGTATTCCATGAATATCTGAATTTAATTTTCTGCAAAGGTATTGAACCCTGACCTAACACTGAAATATCGAAACATTATTTAATGGAAACCATTCCTTCAAAACTTATGAGATAGCAAATTTTACTGGTATTTTTGCTGACTAATTTCGAAGTCTGTTTACAACATGCTTACCAATGTGCTACCTCAGCCACAGGATGAGGGAAAAAAACATCAAATTGAGTTCTACGCCATTTGTCTTGGGTTTTTCATTATTGGTATGAGCTTTTCTACCTGGGCCTCCCGGGTACCGGATGTTCGGGATGCAGCCTTCCTGACAGCAGCCACATTAGGGTACGTTTTATTGATGCGGGGCGTAGGTAATATTGTGATGATGCCCATACTTACCGTTGCGATCGGTAAATTCGGAGCCAGAAATCTGGCTCTATTTATGGGTGGGATCGTTTCATTAATTCTGATTCCGATCGCTTTTATTCATCATTGGGTGGGTTTAGCCTTAATGCTCTTTATGGTTGGTTTTTTTTCAAGCGGGTATAATATCTCCATCAATGCGCTGGGAGCAAAACTGGAAGCCGATACGGGAAGGTCGCATATGTCGAAGATCCATTCCTGGTTTGGGGTAGGAAATCTGACCGGCGCTTTGCTGGGCACAGCAGCAACCTCGATCGGAATCTCCACTCAGGTTCATTTTATCGGTGCTTCAGTATTAATGATCACCATTCTTATCCTGATATCAGGATACTTACCAAAAGACGCGCCGCATCCCGATGCACCTCGCCAAAAATTCGTCTGGCCACACGGAGGGTTGATCGCTTTGGGGATCATTGTATTTCTGGCCTCATCCATAGAAGCTTCCATCATGAACTGGGTAGGCCTGTTCTTCACCGATTACATTAAAGCAGTGGATGGCTTTGCGCCAATAGGTTACGCCATGTATGCCGGCTCCATGCTGCTGATGCGGGTTTTTGGCGATCATCTTAAAAGCCGCTATGGTGCCAAACATGTATTGATCGTTGGAAATGTGGTAGCAGCATCCGGCATCTTCATTTCCGTGTTTATTCCGAATATTTACACCGGAGCTTTTGGATTATTTCTTACAGGCGCCGGAATTGCCCTCAATTTTCCGCTGGTATTTAGTGCTGCGGGTAGAGAAGGAGCCATCGCATTAACCTCTGTGGCTACCTTTGGTTATTTTGGTGCGATGTTGTCTCAACCGGTGATGGGGGCAATTACCACGGAATTTCAATTATCCGGAGCCTTCATCTTTCTGGCACTGAGCTCGGTGGCGGTAAGTGTGCTATCATGGCGATCGGGAATGTTGAAATAATATTGAACAGAATACCTAGCAACTCTGTTGTTAAAGGGAACTATTTTTCTCTTTTCGGATGAAAAAAGATTTAAGAGAGTATCTGTTTAAGCAATTTTTGATTTTCTTGAGCACATACAGAAATAATCAAAAAAAGTGCCATCAAAGGTAGTGAAAAGTATGAATAACGAAATCTGGAAAACTCATACAGTAGATTCAGAAAAAGGGGAACTGCATGTACAGATTGACACCCTACATATCTGGCTGAAGAGGAAAAATGACGAATTCTGGGTTGCTTCAAGTAATGAGACAGAGGGCGAAGATCTGAATAAACCCGTGGATGAATTACCGGCTGATAAAATTAAATGGACCCGTTATGCCAAAGAAAGTTCAACCTCTGAGGTAGATATCAAACCGGTATTTCCAAATTTGCCGGTCATTATCAGTTCAGAATATCCACTTAAGATAGCCGCGGGATCTAAAATACATATTTACACCCGGGTGCCGGTATGGGCACAGATCAAACTAAAGAAGGAAGAGTACATACTCACAGAAATCCCCAGTCGTAAGTTGAACAGAACCTGGTTTGGCAATCCTGTGGAAGGGGAGCTTTGTTACTGGCAAAGTACCCGTGCACGAAGAAATCTGACGGATCTGAATAACTCTGTGTCACTGATCAATTGTCCAATCACCATCATTAACAAAACTCACGAAGAGCTTAACTTTGAGAAGTTTTGTTTCCGGGTAGACCGGCTAAGCATATTTGATGCAAATGATGAATTATGGGCAGATCAGACGGTGATCGAGTACCACGGAGAGGAGCAGAACAGCGATATAAGTATGACCGGTAAGTTACCTGCTTCGATGGGAACGGGTACCTTGTTGAGCAAACCCCGAAATCCGATCCCGAATAGTTTCGCGACCCGCACCTTTAAAAAGTTATTCGACGACACGTTCATTTCAGCAAAATAAACGAACAAATTTTACGAGTTATGCAAACCGATTCCACCTCGACAGCCGTTCAGAATAATTTTCTCAATGATCTGAATCTCGATACCTTTTTATCGGAAGAATATCTGGCCTTATCCATAAAGATCGCCATTATACTGGCACTGGGATTACCGTTATTGTTCATTTTAAGAGGATGGGCACGCTCATTCTTTTCGAAAAAATACGCCACTCATTATGGTATGCTGGCCGGAAAGATCGTCTTTTATGTTGGGCTGATCATCTTGGTGGTAACCGTTCTCGGGCAGTTGGGGATCAGTCTTGCGCCATTGTTAGGAGCAGCAGGAATTTTGGGTGTTGCTCTTGGTTTCGCCTCCCAAACCAGTGTTTCAAATATAATCAGTGGATTCTTCCTGATCGCCGAACAGCCGTTTAAAGTGGATGACATCATCAGCGTGGGAAATACTTCGGGATTTGTATTGTCTATTGATATGCTGTCTGTAAAGATCAGGACTTTTGATAACCGTTTTGTGAGGATCCCGAATGAAATGATCATAAAAACAGAAGTAATCAACAACACCAAGTTTCCGATCCGGCGTTTTAACTGCAGTGTTTCGGTAGCCTATAAAGAGGACATTGGCAAAGTTAGGGAGATATTGATGGATGTAGCTGATAAGAACGAATATGCGTTATCGGAACCGGCCCCATTGATCATTTTTGATATGTTTGGCGCTTCATCGATCGATCTTTTGTTATTGGTTTGGGCTCCGAAAGATGAATACATACAACTCAAGAATACGATCAACGAAGAAGTGAAAGCCCGCTTCGACAAAGAAGGTATCGAAATTCCATTCCCTCATGTATCGTTGTACAGTGGTTCGGCCAGTAAAGCCATTCCTGTAGAAGTTTCTGAAGTAAAACAGCTGTCTGACACAGAAAAAGGCTAGTTAAGACCAGAAATCAACATTTCTGAAATTAGTCTGCGACTTTTACCTTTTGGGATGGGTCTTACCAGTGTTAGCGCGCTAAACCATGAATTCCAAAAGACAATATTTTGTCCGGATCTGAATTTACCGAAGTACTTAAACCCCACTACAACGATGCAGTTAACTACTGCAGAGCGTTATGTTCGGGATCCACGAAGGCGGAAGCCGAAGAAGTGATGCAACAATCGCTTATCAAAGCTTATGAAAACATACATAAGCTAAGGGAAAGGGATAAGTTTAAGAGCTGGTTCTTTCAGATCATTACCCGCAGTTTTTATGATGCGGTCCGGAAGCCATTTTGGAGCAGGTTTGTGTCGCTTAATGACGATACTGCCGGTAACGACGTATTATTTTTTGAAGACGAGTACTTCGAAGATAATCAGCAGTTAGTTGGCGCATTGTCAAAAATTAATGAAAAAGAGCGGGCAGCAATTCTGCTATTCGAAATAGGTGGATTTTCAATAAAGGAGATCACCCGGATCCAGAATGAGAACAGCGAATCGGCGGTAAAATCCCGGTTAAGCAGGACAAGAGAAAAACTAAAGGAATTCATGGAACAAGCGGATCGACTACCGGGAGCAACTCCCCGGCCGTTGAACGGAAAAAGCACTGTAAAAACGAACGATCTTTACCATGAAACCTCTGCCATCATCAAAAAAATTAACTCTGTGGGGTAATGCGATGAAACTAGAAAAAGCATTTCAAAAACTCAGGGAAACCGATCACAGCGACTCTTTTGAAGGGCTGGATTCATGGTTGGATCAAAACACCAAAAAGAAAAGACCCATGAAAAGTATCTATAAAATAGCCGCTTCATTTACACTGATCGCCGTAATTTTCATTGCCTGCTCGGTTCCGGTTGAGCAGAATCAGGAGATCGGATATATGATCAAAGGCGTATCGAGCCTGAACCAGCCGGATATAAAATCAAAAATGATGTCCGGTAATTTTGCATCGGATGATATCGGAATGTCACAGGTAAATATCAATACTCAGGTTATGGAAAGAGATGGGGAAGAACCCGAAGTGATCACAGAAGTGATGATGATCTTACCTGAAGCCGATTATGAACTGGCTGAATCGAAAAGAGCAGCCTTGAATGAGATATTCAATTTCAGCAGATCAGAGATCCTGCCGATCGAAGGAAAAGTGGAAAAATCCTTTTTTGAATCTACCTTAGAACGCTTTGATATAAATTTAAATATCAACCCGGATCTTACAGAAGAGGAAATTGAATTGCAGATCACAAACTTTCTGAAAGAGCAGGGTGAACATATGACCGGTGAAGTAGAGGTAAGCGTGGATGAACTGGGTCGTAAAGTGGTTGAGATTAAAATGGAAGCCATGATCTCTGATACGAACGGGGTACAAGTAGAAACAGGACCCGACGGCACCAAACAGTTCCGGATCATAAAAAATGAAGATGGCTCGGCGATGAAAGAAGAAGTGGAAATAGAATGGACGGTAGATAACAGTGATCAGTGATCACTGTTAAATGTTATCCGGTAATATGCGAAGTTTTAAGAGCTGGCTAATAACGGTCCTTTTTAGCCTGAACGTATTCATTTGTGTGGGGCAGGTTTCAGAATCGACTACTAAAGAGATCACCATCACATTTGAGAGATCAGAGTATGGTTTGATCTTCACGGATATCGTTGTTCAGGATGAAAAAGTGAAGGCGATGATCGATTTTGGAGACCCACATAAGTTACAATTGTCTTCTACCGTAATTGAAAAACTGGGATTAGAAACGGAACCTGCCGGCTATAAAGTTGCTGATCTGTTTGGGAATTCCTGGGAGGTAGATCAGGGTATTGCTGAATATGTGATGATCGGAGATCATAGGATGCAGGACATGAAATTTACCTCACAATCCGGTGAAATGGAGACCGTATCCGAACAAATCGAAACAACATTCAACGCTGTGGTTGGATGGGGATTCTTTAAGGATTATTTCACTGAAATAGATTATGCAAACAGTGAGTTCCGGTTGACAGAAACCGCTGATGCAAGCCGTGGCGAACTATTCAGTATACCCTTTTCCGCCGAAACCGGGCAGTTGATCATTGAGGGAGTTTTAAATACAAACCCTGTAAAATTTATCATCGATACAGGTTCTCCCGTTTCTGTCATTGACCCGTCGGTAAAAAAATTCACCGATTCAGAAGAGATCACTTTAACACTCGGTGATCAGGAAGTGAAGGTGAATGTGTATCAACAGGATCTGTCAGTATTATCAGATCTGGACGTGGTCGGGATTCTGGGAGGCAATTTCCTCGAAATGTGGAAGATCGTGATAAACCCGGCAGATCAGACGCTTCATTTCAAAGAGAAGTCTGATTAATGATAGATCTTTCGAAATTATATAAAGCGAAGGGATTTTTCTCTTCGCTTTTCTATTTACAATTCTCCAGCAACGACTGAATCCTTTTGGCATCAAAACCGCGGTCAATGGCCAGCTCAAAATTATGGCAGGCTTTCTCTGTATCACCCTGATCCAGATGAATTTCTCCTAAAGTGATGTATAAAATCAGATAATCAGGATCGAGGGAAAGACCTTGTTCTATATCTGCCAATGCGCCATCATGATCTCCCAAACGAAGCTTCGTATCGGCGCGGTTATTATAAAATACAGGTTCGTCCGGTTTTAGCTCGATCAGGGTGTTGAAGTCCTCCAGCGCTTCTTTATTTTCGCCTAAAGTCTTTCGGAAAACAGCAAAATCTGATCGTAACTCATAATTATCAGGATCCAGTTCAATGGCATTTTTATAGTCACGGACTGCATCCTCAGTATTACCAATTTGCCGGTTCAGAGAAGCCCGGTTGGAGAAAAAAACGGATCGGGTGTTATCCAGTTTAATCGCTTTATTATAGGCGTTAAGTGCTTCTTTGCGTTTTCCCAAGCGACGCTGTATGGTGCCCAGATCTGAATAATAACGAGCCATACTCGGGCTTTTCTTATCCTTTTTGATGAGCTTCTTCATGGCCTTTTCCGCACACTCATAATTCCGCTCGTTAAAACATTCATTCGTCTTTTTTTGCAATTCCTTAATGGATTGAGCGTGAAGGGTAAACGTAAAAAGGAGCAGTAAGGGAAGGAGCAGTGATTTCATCAGATGAGATTTGTTGTTGTAATATGTGAGTGTAGCAAACCCAATACTTTAATGCATAAAGAATTTTAAATCCTTCTTCGGGGATAATACCATTTATCTAAAACCTCACCAGATTCCCCAGCTCAAGTTCGGCCCCTGAAGTAGCTTTTAATCCAAGTGTTGTAGCCTCAAAATGCTTTGGGAAACTGGAAGTTGAACGGAGCATTTTCTTTAGATCACCCAGTGAAAGTTGTGGAGAATAGGTGTTGAGTATAAAGAAACGGTGCTCCGGGTGAATGATCTTCATCACCTGTTCGAGCATATCCGGGAGGTCCCGGTTCAGTTTCCAGTGTTTGCCTTTGGGGCCGAGTCCGTGGATGGGTGGATCCATAATAATTCCATGGTAAACATCACCCCGGCGAACGGTTTTTTCCACAAATTTCCGGGCATCTTCCACGATCCAGCGAATAGTATCGATGTTGTTGAGATCTGCATTTTCCCGGGCCCAGGTCACCACACTTTTAACGGAATCAACGTGGGTGACTTCTGCCCCGGATAGATTGGCTGCCAGCGAAGCCCCTCCGGTATAGGCGAACAGATTCAGTACTTTTGGAACAACACCGTTTCCGAGCAGATGCTGACAACGGTCAGCAATAAATTTCCAGTTATCTGCTTGCTCAGGGAAAATTCCCAGGTGCTTAAAGCGGGTCTGTCGCAGATGGAACTTCATTTCCATGGCTCCAAAAGGATAAGAAAGAGTGAAATCATCAAAATCCCGGTTCCAGGAACCATTTTGATTTTTCTCTTCCCTGAAATAGAATCCGGCTTTATCCCACTCAGATTTGGGTAATAATGGCTTTTTGGTAGCAGCAGGCTCCGGCCGGTCGGTGATCAGATCTCCAAAGCGTTCGAGTTTACGTCCGTTTCCAATATCAATGAGTTCGTAATCGATCCAGTTTGTGGGGTAATGCATGTCTCAAAATAGGAAAAATTGAACTCATGATGAGGGTCGCTAAATTATTCAAATTTGTCGATTTCCTTTCTTATCGGGTACCGTTTATTAAATAGATATTTTACAACAAACCTAAGTACTATACCGAGAAGTATAAATCCTAAAGCAGAGTATAATAATAGCGACTCAGGTATGTAGGTATCAATATCACCAAAGACAGTAAATATGAGTTGTATACTTCCCCATAGAATTGGAATTGATACTATTTTGAGTAGTATTTTTAAAAAAGCATCAGGTTCGTGTTCATTTATCAATTGATTCATTCACTCATCCAAAAAGACGTCGGCAATTTGGAAATGGAGATCCCCAAAACTGGCAGAGGAATGATTGACGGTGTAAGCGATCACCATGCGGTTTTCTTTATTAATCAGAAACATGGTACGTCCACCCACTGAACCACCGGAATGACCAGTCCAGATCCGGCCTGCATCATCGGTTAACACCGACCATCCCATTCCGTAATTGGTGCTTTCCCCGTTTTCAAGTGTTTGGGGAGTCATAAGCTGAGCCTGAGTTTCCTCATTCAGATAATCATGATCCAGAAATGCTTTACCGAACATGATCAGATCTTCAGTGGTGCCCACAAACCCGCCACCGGCCCATTTGTAGCTGTTATCCACGAATTCGGCTTCTTCATTTGAATCACCGGAACGGGCGTAGAATTTGGTTAGATCCGGGATCTCCTGATTCGACCATTCCGGTACCGTATTATTCATACCAAGCGGATCAAAAACCTCTTCTTTCATAAAGGGAAGAAATTCCTCACCGGAAGCTCCCTCAATTACCGCACTGATCAGGTTCCATCCATAGCTCGAGTAACTGTACTGCGTTCCCGGTTCGAACAGCAGAGTATCATTCATAAAAATGGTGAGTCCTTCGTTCACGGTTTCGTACAGCTTTTTACTCATGAACTCAGAACCCCGGTAATGACGGATTCCGGCGATATGTCCGGCCACCTGTTTTACGGTGATGGGATAGTTCTTCTCTGGAAACTGTGGCACATATTTCTGTATTTCTGCATCCGGATCAACTTTATCTTCCTGAATCAATACTCCGAGTCCCGCGGCGGTGAGCGTTTTCGATACACTGCCAATTCTGAATTTGGTTACGGATGGATCAACCGGAATCTGATTCTCCACATCAGCAAAACCATATCCTTTCGACCATACCATTTCGTTTCCCTTAAATACGGAGACACTCATTCCCGGAAAGTTATTAGAGATAAAGAATTCCTGAACAATGGAATCCGCTTTTTGGGTAGCTACAGAAAGATCCTGAGAAAACCCGGTTAAAGGGATCAGGATAAACAGGAATGCGAAGAGTGATTTTTTCATCATCAAGAAAGATTTAACAGTTTAAGGAGCGACTTTTCCCCAGTTTTTATTCGGCTTTTTACCCATGTGAAAAACGATCTTTTCAGCCGTAAGTAAGTCGTTATGGGTCAGGTAATTCCGGTCTATAGTTTTACCATCGATAATAACTTTCTGAACGTACACATTTTTATCGGATTGATTTTTCGCCTCGATCGTTAGTTCATGTCCATTCTCTAAATGCAAAGTAGCGGATCTTACAGAAGGACTCCCGATGGCGTACCATTCGGCACCCGGCGCAACGGGGTAGAATCCCATGGCACTGAAAATATACCACGCCGACATTTGTCCGGCATCGTCGTTTCCGGGTAACCCGTCCGGTCCGTTAGAGTACATGGTGTTCATGATCATGCGAACCCGTTCCTGCGTTTTCCACGGATCGTTCGTCCAGTTATAGATATAGGGAATATGGTGCCCCGGTTCGTTGCCATGTACATAGTTCCCAATGATTCCGTCACGGGTTATATCCTCGGTATTCTCGATATATTTGTCGGCGATTTCCATCACAAAAAGGGAATCAAGATGTGCTGAAACCCGGTCTTTGCCACCCATCAGCTCGATCATGTGCGGAAGATTATGAGGGACATACAGGCTGTAATTCCACGCATTTCCTTCAATAAAACCCTGACCATGAGTGTCCATTTCGTCGAATTGCTTTTTGAAGGAGCCGTCTGAAAGTTTAGGGCGCATAAATCCGGTGGTGGCATCCCATACGTTTTCGTAATAGGTGGAGCGGTTCAGGAAGTTTTTTTCCGCTGATGAATTTCCGGCAAGACCGGCGAGTTGGGCGATCGCCCAGTCATCGTAGGCGTATTCCAGCGTTTTTGAAACTGACGAAGAGTTCTTGTCTTCAGGAACATAGCCAAGATCCATATAATATTCGATGCCATCATAATACGGAACCTGAGCAGTGGTCACGCTTGCTTCCAGCGCACGGGGAAGATCATCCGTATACACACCTTTTACGGCGGCATCAGCAATCACAGACACGGAATGATACCCGATCATACACCAGTTTTCGTTGGCGTAGTGCGACCATATCGGGAGCATGTTATGCGCACTCTGATCGTAGTGAGCCAGCATTGATTTCACCATATCACGATTCCGTGCCGGTTGCAATACATTGAACAGCGGGTGAAGTGCCCGGTACGTATCCCAAAGCGAGAAAATAGTGTAATTGGTGAAGCCATCTGCTTTTTGGATGTTTTGATCCAGTCCGCGGTAGCGCCCGTCCACATCCATGTAGGTGACGGGACCTAAAAAGGTATGATATAGTGCGGTATAGAAGGTTTCTTTGTCTTCCAGATCAATGGTTTCAACTTCAACTTTACGGAGTTCCTGATTCCACAGCGCCTGACCATCGGCTTTGTACTGCTCAAAATTCCAGTGATCCGCTTCTGCGTTCAGGTTTTTGATGGCACCTTCGGTACTTACAGATGACAGGGCGAATTTGATCATCAGTTCCTCGCCTTCATCCATCTCAAAATTGAAATAGGCTTTGATATCTTTTCCGATCATTTCGGGGAAATTTTTAGTCTCATCGAATTTTCTCCAGAAACCTTTATATACGCCGTAATCGTCTTTTTTATGACCATAGGAGGTGAATGGTTTCGAGAATTCCATCACAAAATAGACCGTACGGGTTTTAGCCCATCCGTTGGTTTGTCGATATCCGGTAATGGTATGATCGTCTTCCACTCGAACGAAAGTCCACACATTTTTTTCATCGTAGGTATAGATCCCATGTGCCAGATCCAGTACAATATGGGCGGAATCAGTTTTCGGGAATGTGTATTTATGAATGCCCACACGGTTCGTTGATGTGAGCTCAGCTTTCACTCCGTAATCTTCCAGGTCCACTTTGTAATAAGCGGGTTCGGCAACTTCGCTTTCATGTGAAAAAACTGACCGGTAACCGGTTGATGTATTTTCTTTTGATCCGGCATTAAGCTGGAGTTTACCAACGGTTGGCATCACCAGAAAATCCCCGAGATCGGAGTGACCGGTTCCACTAAAGTGGGTGTGACTGAATCCGACAATGGTTGGATCGTCATATTGATAACCCGCGCAGTAGCGATATACTTCGCCATTATATTTTCCATTTAACTCATATCGGGTTGTGTCAGTATCCGGGCTGAGCTGTACCATCCCAAAAGGAACGGTAGCGCCCGGATAGGTGTGTCCCATATTTTTGGTTCCGACCATTGGGTTTACAAAATCAATCGGAGAGGTCTGAGCGGTTAATTCAATAGAAAAGAAAAAAATGAGGAGCGTGGAGAGGAGTACTTTCTTCAACGTTGTGGTGGATATTTAAAGGTTAGAATCGGCAGTATTTTGAGTGAATGTATACATTTCCTGAAACAGATTTAGAAGCAGTATTTGCGAGGGTTGAAGTGAGTGAAGTGAATACAAACCGCGGCAATCTCGTGATCCGTAAAGCTCCGACCCCACCCGACCTCCCCTTCGCAAGGGGAGGAGCTCATTAATTACATGTATTTCCCATAGAAAGTCATCCAAATCCGTCATCCAGATCCGTCGGCTGACGGAGAAGGAACCGCCAAACGTTGAACTGGCAAGAACTGACCTAAGACTGTGGATCATTAATCCACTCACAGTCAACACTGTTTACCACTTTTGAGCGACCAAAAGTGGCGCAAAAGTCGCCGGAAGAAATGGAGATGGCGTTAAAGCCATCCGTTGATGTCTTTTCCTGCTCTGAACTCCTCCTGCCAGTAACCCATTAGTCCCGCATTTCTCCCGGAGGTTTATTTTGGAGCTCGTTAATTGAACTTCTTGTTTTTAATTATGTGATGATCTGATAAGAAAAGACCTACGATCGAATACTTTAGAACCAGCTCAAGCCCCCAATTCATAATTCAAAATTTTGAATTTTTAATTCCGCGAAGCAAATGGGTTTACCGTACTTTTGTGTGGACAAAAGTACCAAAAACCACCACCTATGAATTCCGGGCGGGAGTCCTCCTGCGTTCACTCCATAAATCCGAAGGTCCATGGACGATCCCCGCCAGCGTAAACTTTTTATCCGGAGCGGATTTATGGGTCCGCTTCGCCGGGACATGCTCTCTTCTTCGGACTCTTTCTCCGCCCGTAATTCTAAGGGTGGAATTATGTTAGGAAGCCGTGATCCTGGTTTCCAGTCCTTTATTTATAAGTCCTCCAAATCCATCATCCAGAGTGCAACGATGGATCCACCAAACGACGAACTGACAAGAAAATACCTACGACTGTGGATCATTAACCCACTCACAGTCAACACTGTTTACCACTTTTGAGCGACCAAAAGTGGCGCAAAAGTCGCCGGAAGAAATGGAGATGGC
>MDTD01202984.1_pt1 | contig 72248 bp, 58 predicted proteins | sample 811221 | NCBI WGS metagenome assembly MDTD01 (sample SAMN05326646, study PRJNA326480) | marine metagenome | isolation source: seawater | place: Pacific Ocean: South West | collected 2011 | reverse complement strand
GGTCCGCCCGCCGCCCTCCGGCGGCGGGCGCGACCGTCCCCGTTCTCAAGCTTTCCGACACGCCGCCACTGCCAAGGCAAGGGTCATGGCCGACGACCTCGTCCTCAGGATCTCCAATGTCAGCAAGTCGTTCGGCGCGATCCAGGCGCTGCGCGGCGTCGATTTCGAGCTGCGCCGCGGCGAGGTGCATGCCATCGCGGGCGAGAACGGCGCCGGCAAGTCGACCCTGATGAACATCATCGACGGCATCCTGCGCCCCGACAGCGGCGAGATCTTCCTGAACGGCGAGCCGGTGGAGATCACCTCTCCCGCCCGCGCCCAGGAGCTCGGCATCGGCTTCGTCCACCAGGAGATCGCGCTCTGCCCCGACGTCACGGTGGCGGAGAACATCTTCATGGCGGAGATCAACGCCAGCCGGAAATGGTTCATGGACTATGCCGCGCTGCATGCCCGTGCGCGCGAGACGCTGGCCCAGCTCAGCCCGATCGAGCCGGGCCTGCTGGTCCGCGACCTGTCGATCTCCAGCCAGCAGCTGGTCGAGATCGCCAAGGCGCTGACCCTGGACTGCCGCATCCTGATTCTCGACGAACCGACCGCGGCGCTGACCGAGCACGAGGCGCAGCTGCTGTTCGGCATCATGCGCCGGCTCGCCGCGGGCGGCATATCGATCATCTACATCTCCCACCGCATGGTGGAGATCTTCGACAATTGCGACCGGGTCACCGTGTTCCGCGATGGCCGCCACATCGCCACCCGCGAGGTGGCGGAGATCAGTCCCGACTTCGTCGTCAACTCCATGGTGGGGCGGGTGCTGGGCAAGCTCTATCCGCCGAAGCGGGATCCGGCCGCGCCGCCGCCGGCGCCGCTCCTGTCGGTCGCCGGCCTGACCGACGGCAAGCGCTTCCGCAACGTCGGCTTCACCCTGGGCCGCGGCGAGATCCTCGGCATAGCCGGGCTGATCGGCGCCGGCCGCAGCGAGATCGTGAAGGGCATCTGCGGCCTGCACCCGGTCACCGGCGGCAGGCTGGAACTCGACGGCACCGAGCTGCCGATCCGCTCCTACCGGCACAGCATCGACAACGGGCTGGTCTACCTGTCGGAGGACCGCAAGGGCGACGGTGTCTTCATCGACCTGCCCATCGCGGCGAACGTCTCGGCGCTCGACCTGCACCAGGTCTCCGGTGCCTGGGGCACCGTCGACACACAGAAGGAAGCCGCCCAGGCCGAACGGCTGGGCGACCGGCTGGGACTGAAGCGCGGCAGCATCGCCGACCCCGTCTCCTCGCTTTCCGGCGGCAACCAGCAGAAGGTCGCGCTCGCCAAGATGCTGTCGGTCGAACCGCGGGTGATCTTCCTCGACGAGCCGACCCGCGGGGTCGATGTCGGCGCGAAGGCGGAGATCCATCGCATCCTCCGCGACCTCGCGAACAACGGCGTCGGCATCGTCGTCGTCTCGTCGGAACTGCCGGAGCTGATCGGACTCTGCGACCGGGTCCTGGTGGTGCGCGAGGGGCTGCTCAACGGCGAGGTTGCCGGCGACGCGCTGACGGAGGAGAACATCATCCGGCTCGCCTCCTTCACCGAACGTACGGTCCGGCCGGACGGGGAGAGCCTGCATTGACGGAGCTGCGCATTCAGGATGCGGGTGCGGCCCGCAGCCACCGGCAGGCCGGCGTCGTGCGGCGCCTCGCCCGCCAGCGCGAAGCCGGCCTGATCCTGATCCTGGTCCTGCTCTTCGCGGCGATGAGCTTCGCCTCGCCCTATTTCCTGACCTGGGAGAACATGCGGGCGATGACCATGGCCTTCGCGGTCGAGGGCATTGTCGTCGTCGGCATGACCATCCTGCTGATCTCCGGCGGCATCGACCTGTCGGTCGGATCGGTGGTCGCCTTCGCCATGGTGCTGGCCGGCTGGCTGTTCCTCGCCGGCGTCGACCCCTGGACGGCCTCCACACTCGCCATCCTCGCCTGTGCCGGCATCGGCCTCGCCATGGGGCTCTGCGTCACCCGGATCGGGCTGCATCATTTCATCGTCTCGCTGGCCTTCATGGTGATCGCCCGCGGCGCCTGCCTGCTGCTCACCGGCGGGCGGCCGATCGGGCTCTTCACCCTGCCGCCGGAGTTCAAGTTCATCGGCCAGGGCGCGATCGGCGTGATCCCTTTCGTGATCGTCTTCTTCGTGATCTTCGTGCTGGCCTTCGACTTCCTGCTGCGGCGCTCCACCGCCTTCCGCAAGGTGTTCTACACCGGCAGCAATCCGAAGGCGGCGGCCTATTCCGGCATCCGCACCCAACGGGTGGTCGTCGCGACCACCGTGCTCTGCTCCACCCTCGCCGGCGTCGCCGGGATCATCTACATGGCCCGCTTCGGCTCCGCGCAGCCGACCTTCGGCGTCGGCATGGAGCTGAACGTGATCGCCGCGGCGGTGATCGGCGGCGCCAGCCTGACCGGCGGCCAGGGCACCATCCTCGGCGCCATCCTGGGCGCGATCCTGCTGTCGGTGGTCTCCAGCTCGCTCGCCCTGCTGGACGTCTCCGTCTACTGGCAGGACATCATCCGCGGCTCGATCCTGCTGGCGGCCGTGTCGTTCGACCTCTACCTGCATCGCCGCAAGGCCAGGTGAGGCCGCGATGAGGATGAACAGCGATTTTGGCCGCTTCGAGCTGGAACGGCAGATCTACAGCGTGCTGGTGATGCACTTCCAGGAGGGCATCACCCAGGCGGAGATCGCGAAGATCACCGGCCTCTCCCACCCCAAGGTCAACCGGCTGATCAAGCAGGGCCGCGAACTGGGCATGGTCGAGATCAGCATCCGCAGCCGCTACCAGGCGCTGTTCGACCTGGAGGCCCGGCTGCGCGACGCCGCCGGGCTGGAGGCGGTGCGGGTCACGCCCACCACCTCCCCCAATGCGGAAACCACCCTGCAGCAGGTCGGCGCCGCGGCGGCGGGGCTGCTGCTGGAGCGGCTGCACGACGGCGACACGATCTGCATCACCGGCGGCAAGGGGGTCAGCGCCGTGGTCGCGGGTCTGGCGCCGGACCGCGCCTATGAAGTGGAGGTGGTACCCCTGACCGGCTGCGTGCAGGGCAAGCACTATACCGACGTCAACCATGTCGCGACCCAGATGGCCGACAAGCTGGGCGGCACCGCCTTCCTGATCCATGCCCCCCTGTTCGCCGACAGCGTGGCGGAGAAGGAGATGCTGATGGGGATGAAATCGGTGACCGAGGCCCTGGACCGGGCGCGTGCGGCGCAGGTCGCGGTGCTGGGCATCGGCTCCATCCTGTCCGGCGATTCCAGCTATTACGACCTGCATCCGGGCAGCCGTGGCGACCGGGCGGAGATCGAGAAGGCGGGCGCGGCGGGGGAGCTGCTGGCGCATCTCGTCGACCGGGACGGCCGGCCCTGCGACTACCAGCTCAATGCCCGGCTCGTCGCGCTGCCGCCGGAAGCGCTGGACGCGATCCCCTTCACCATCGGCGTCGCATCGGGCGCCAACAAGGTGGAGCCGATCTGCGCCGCGCTGCGCGGCCGGCACGTCAAGGCGATGGTGTGCGACGAGGCGACCGCGCAGGCGGTCCTGGAGACGCTCGATGCCTGACGGGTCCCCGGCACAGGCGAACGGGATCCGACCCCAGGATAGCGTCATCCCGGGCTTGACCCGGGATCCATTCCGCAAGCCCCGAGGCATCTGGCAGGCCGGCGGAATACCTTCCCGGGACAGGTCCGGGAACGACGGGCCTCCATCTCGGCCGGCAAGGCCCCAGGCCAGCCTCCGGGCCAGCCTCCGGGCCGGCCGGCAACAGGCACCAACGGAAAGGCGGTGAGGCATATGCAGACACGGGAAATCGGCAGCTCGGGCATCCAGGCCTCTGCCATCGGGCTGGGCACCTGGGCGATCGGCGGCTGGATGTGGGGCGGCACGGACGAGGCGGAGTCGATCGCGGCGATCCGCGCCGGCATCGATGCCGGCGTCACCCTGATCGACACCGCGCCGGCCTACGGCATGGGCCGGTCGGAGGAGATCGTGGGCCGGGCGATCGCCGGGCGCCGCGACGAGGTCGTGCTGTCGACCAAATGCGGCCTGGTCTGGCACACCGACCGCGGCAACCATTTCTTCGACCAGAACGGTCGCCCGGTGCACCGCTATCTGGGCCGCGAGTCCATCGTCCATGAGGTCGAGCAGAGCCTGCGCCGGCTCGGCACCGACCGCATCGATCTCTATTTCACCCACTGGCAGGACCCGACCACGCCGGTCGAGGAGACGATGGCCGCGCTGCAGGAGCTGAAGCGGGCGGGCAAGATCCGGGCGATCGGCGCCAGCAACGTGACCGCCGCCGACATCGCCGCCTATGCCGCCGCCGGCACCCTGGACGCGATCCAGGAACAGTTCAGCATGGTGCATCGCGACATCGAGGCCGACCTGGTCCCCGCCTGCCGGGAGCGCGGCATCTCGATCCTCAGCTATTCCTCGCTGGCACTGGGGCTGCTGACGGGAAAGATCGGGCCGGAGCGAACGTTCGAAGGCGACGACCTGCGCATCTCCGACCCGCGCTTCAGCGTGGAAAACCGGCGCAAGGTCGCCTCCTTCGCGGCCGAGATCGCCCCGGTGGCGGAGGCCCATGGCGCCACCATCGCCGAGCTGGTGATCGCCTGGACCCTGCAGCAGCCGGGGATCACCTTCGCGCTGTGCGGCGCGCGGAACGCCGGTCAGGCGGCGGAAAATGCCCGCGCCGGCGCCCTGTCCCTGGACGCAAGCGACCTGGCCGCGATCGACACGGCGGCCGCCACCCACCTCGCCGGCATCCACGCCTGACGGCCCGCAGGGGCGACGGGACAGGGAAAGGAGAGAACGCCGGCAGCCCTGCCGGCGGCAGCGAGCCATGGCCAGGACCCGGGAAGAGATGCTCGCCGCGCTGACGGCGGAGCCGAAGGTGCAGGCGCTCGTGGTGGGCGGCGGCATCAACGGGATTTCCGCGTTCCGCGAGCTGGCGCTGCAGGGGGTCGACGTCCTGCTGGTCGACCGCGGCGATTTCTGCGGGGCCTGCAGCGCCGCGCCCTCGCGCATGATCCATGGCGGGCTGCGCTACCTGGAGAACGGCGAGTTCGCGCTGGTGCGCGAATCCCTGCAGGAGCGCGACGCATTGCTGCGCAACGCAGCCCATATGGTCCGCCCGCTGCCGACCACGGTGCCGATCCAGCGCACCTTCTCCGGCCTGTTCAACGGCCTGACCGGCATGCTGGGCATTCGCGGCCGGCCGGCGGAGCGCGGCGCCCTGGCGGTGAAGACCGGCCTCTGGCTGTACGACCGCCTGTCGCGCAGGCGGCGCACCCTGCCGCCGCATGTCTTCCGCGGCCGGACAGCGACGGCGCGGCTCTGGCCCGACCTGCCGCCGAATGTGCGCTGGTCGGCCACCTATCACGATGCCTGGATCAGCCATCCCGAACGGCTGGGGATCGAGCTGCTGCAGGACGCGACACAGGCCCATGACGGCGCCCTGGCGGTCAACCATCTGGCCGCGATCGGCCGCGACGGCGACAGCATCCTCCTGGCCGATGCCCTGACCGGCGCGGAAGTCGCGGTCCGGCCCCAGGTCATCGTCAATGCCACCGGCGCCTGGGTGGACGAGACGAACCTGGCCGTCGCCGACCCCGGCATGCGCCCCCGCCCGCTGGTCGGCGGCACCAAGGGATCGCACCTGATCCTCGACCATCCCGCGCTGCTGCAGGCCCTCAAGGGCCACATGATCTATTTCGAGAATGTCGACGGGCGAGTTTGCATCCTGTTCCCCTATCTGGGCCGGGTGTTGCTGGGCTCGACCGACATCCGCGTCGACCGCGCGGGCGAGGTGCGCTGCGAGGCGGACGAGGTCGCCTATATTCTGAAATCGCTGTCCTACGTCTTTCCCGGCATCGCGGTGGCGCCGGAGCAGATCGTCTACCGCTACAGCGGCGTGCGGCCGCTGGTGCGCAGCGATGCGCGTTTCACCGGCCGGATCTCCCGCGACCATGCGGTGCAGGAGATCCCGGGCAGCCCGCCGGTCCTCTGCCTGGTGGGCGGCAAGTGGACCACCTTCCGCGCCTTCGGCGCGCAGGCCGCCGACCGGGCGCTGGCGATCCTGGACCGGCCGCGCCGTGTGGCCACCGACGACATGCCGATCGGCGGCGGTGCCGGCTATCCGGCCGACGCAGCGGGGCTGGCGGCAATGACCGACGCGCTGGTCGCGGAGTTCGGCATCGATCCCGCCCGCGCGACCCATGCCATCGGCCATTACGGCAGCCATGCCGGCCGCATCCTCGACTTCTGCCGCGACCGCCAGGACCGTCCGCTGGCCGGCACCGCCTACAGCCAGGCCGAACTGCGCTATCTGATCCGGCACGAACATGCCCGCAGCCATGCCGACCTGCTGCAGCGCCGCACCTCGCTGGCGATCACCGGCGCGCTGTCCTCCGCCGCGATCGCGGAAACGACCGCGATCCTGGCCGAGGAACTGGGCTGGCCGGCCGCAAGGGCGGCGGAGGCGGAAGCCGCCTTCCGCGCCATGCTGGAGCGGGATCATGGACTGACCGCCGGCCTGCTGGCCGGCCGCGACCGCAACATCACGGGGGACCTGCAATGCGCATAAGCCCGAAGGCGCGGATGAACCGCCTCTTCACCCATGGCCGCTGCCTGGACGTGGCGATCGACCATGGCGTCTGCAACGAGCCCGGCTTCATGGCAGGCCTGGAGGATATCGGCGGGGTGGTCGAGCAGCTGGTGGCCGCCGCACCCGACGCGATCCAGATGAACTACGGCCAGGCCGACCTGCTGCAGTCCCGGCCTGAGAAGGGCAAGCCCGCGCTGGTCATGCGCATCGACATGGGCAATCCCTACAACGACCAGCGACATCGGGTGATGTGGGCGGAGCTGCAGAACCGCGACGAACCGATCGTCGGCGCGCTGGAGATGGACGCCGCCTGCGTTGTGGTGAACCTGTTCATGCTGCCCGACGAACCGGACCTGTTCCGGCAATGCGTCGCCAACATCGCCGCCACCCGCGCCGCCTGTTCCCGCTACGGCATGCCGCTGATGATCGAGCCGCTGGTGATGCTGCCCAACGAGGTGCGCGGCGGCTACCAGGTCGACGGCGATACCGCAAAGATCGTCACCCTGGTGCGCCTGGCCGCCGAGATGGGCGCCGACATCATCAAGGCCGACCCGACCGAAGACCCGGAGGAATTCCACCGGGTGGTGGAGGCCGCCCGCGTGCCGGTGCTGGTCCGCGGCGGCGGCAAGGAGGACCTGCGCAGCGTCCTGGCCAAGTCGGCTGCCCTGCTCGCCCAGGGCGCGCGCGGCCTGGTCTATGGCCGCAACGTCTACCAGCATGACGATCCGAAGCGGGTGGTCGCGGCACTGATGGCGATGATCCATCGCGGCGCCTCGGGCGAGGAGGCCTGGGAGATCTACCAGCATGGCTGATGCCGACCTGCTGCTCGGGCTCGACGCGGGCAACACCGTCATCAAGGCGGTGCTGTTCGACCGCGACGGCACCCAGCTGGCCGCCAGCCGGCGCGACGGCAGCGCACATTCGCCCGCCCCCGGCCATGTCGAACGCGACGCCGGCGAACTCTGGGCGAATGCCGCCGCCGTGATCCGTGAGGTGCTGGAGGAGAGCGGCGCCCCGCCCGGCGCCGTCGCCGCGATCGGCTGTGCGGGCCACGGCAACGGCCTCTACCTGCTGGACCGCGACGGCACCGCGCTGCCGGCGATCACCTCGCTCGACATGCGCGCCGCCGGACTGGCGGCGGAGCTGGCCGCCGATGGCAATGGTGGGCGGCTGAAAGCGATCTGCCGCCAGGCACCCTGGCCGTCGCAGACCCCGACCCTGCTCGCCTGGCTGCGCCGCCACGCGCCGGAGGTCTATGGCCGGGCGGCCACAGCCTTCCTCTGCAAGGACTTCGTGACCTTCCGCCTGACCGGCCGCCGGGTCTCCGACATTTCGGACATGAGCGGCGCCGGCTTCCTGCGGCTGCCGGACGGCCGCTACGATACCGGCCTGCTGGCGGGCTACGGCCTTGCCGACGCGCTGCCCCTGCTGCCCGACCTGATCGGCCCGACGGAGATCGCCGGCACCGTCACCGCCGAGGCGGCGGCGGCGACGGGCCTTGCCGCCGGCACGCCGGTGGTCGGCGGCCTGTTCGACGTGGTGGCCAGCGCGCTGGGTTCCGGCATCGCCGCGCCGGGGGAAGCCTCGATCATCGCCGGCACCTGGAGCATCAACCAGGTGGTCACCGACAGCCTGCCGGCCGACCCGCAGCTCTTCATGGTTTCCGCCTTCGCGCCGGACCGCTTCATGGCGATCGAGTCCAGCGCCACCTCCGCCGCCAACCTGGAATGGTATGTGCGCGAACTGGTGGAACGCGGGTCGCACCATGCCGACCCCTTCGCCGCCTGCGGCCGCCTGGTGGAGACGGTCGCACCGGCGCCCGACGACCCCTATTTCCACCCCTTCCTCTACGGTTCCGGCCAGGGCGCCTTCATGCGCGCCGGTTTCTACGGGCTCGCCGGCTGGCATGGCGAAGGGCATCTGCTCCGCGCCCTGTTCGAAGGTGTCGCCTTCGAGCATCGCCGCCATGTCGAGGTGCTGCGGCAGGCGGGCATCGCCTTCGACAGCGCCGCGCTGTCCGGCGGCGGCGCCCGCAGCACGGTCTGGCCGCAAATGTTCGCCGACATCCTCGGCATCCCGATCACCACCGGGGCGCGCCCCGAAACCGGCGCCCTGGGGGCCGCCATCGCGGCCGGCACCGGCGCCGGCCTGTTCCGCGATCTCGCGGCCGGCGCGCAGGCCATGGCCGGCCCCCGGACGGGATACACCCCCGATCCCGCGATGGCCGCCCATTACGGCGCCCGCTATCAGACCTACGCTATGCTCACCGAGGCGCTGCGCCCCCTCTGGCAGCGGATGGAGGCCGCCCGGCAGGCGTCCTGACCGGCGCCGCAGGCACGCAGCTTCAGCCGATCCGCGGCAGCACCTTCTCGGTCAGCAACCCAAAGGTCTCCTGGCTCAAGGGCGCGCAGAGCAGGTAGCTGAGCGGCACCGTTTCCTTCAGCTCCTGGATCCGGTCCACCACCTGGTCCGGCGTGCCGTGCAGGATCACCTGCTCCACATAGCGGTCGGTCGGATCCTTGCCGCCAAGGTCGCGCTTCTGCAGCTCGACGGTGTTGTGCCCCGGGCCGGCATAGGAATCGGTCAGCCAGGCGGCGCCGCGGCGGGCCACCGCCTCGGCCCGGCCCGGATCGTCGGCCAGCGCGATCAGCCGCGCCATCGGGATCTCCCGGCCGGCGATGTCGTGGCCGGACGCCGCCAGCCGCTCGCCGTAGAAGCGGCGCTTCGCGGCCAGTTCGTCGAAGGTCGCGTGCGGGTCCATCAGGATGGTGAAGCCCTGCCCCGCTGCCCAGTCGATCGCCGGCTCCGACGTCGCCGCCATCCAGACCGGCGGGTGCGGCGCCTGCAGCGGCTTCGGCAGCACCTCGACACCGTCGCAGGCGAAGAAGTCGCCGCGATAGCTCAGCCGCTCCTCGGTCCAGGCGCGCAGCACGACGTCCACAGCCTCGCGGAAGCGGGGCGCGCTCTCCGCCGCCGGCACGCCGAAGGCCTCGAACTCGCCGCGGGAGAAGCCGCGCCCGGCGCCCCAGTTCACCCGCCCGCCGGAGATCTGGTCCAGCAGCGCCACCTCCTCCGCCAGCCGCAGCGGGTGGTAGAACGCCGCCAGCGAAACCGCGGTGCCGATGCGCAGGCGGCTGGTGCGGGCGGCCGCCAGGGTGCCCATCATGTGAACGGAGGGGCAGACGCTGTAGCCGGAGAAATGATGCTCCGCCAGCCAGACCGCGTCATAGCCGGAGCGGTCCATCACCTCGATCCGCTCCAGCGCGCGGCCATAGACCTCGGCCAGCGGCACCCGCCGGTCCGGCCAGCTGTAGAACTGCAGAACGCCGACCTTCATGGGCACCCCATCGGACAGGAAAGCTCGCCGCCCATCATTACGTGAGACCGGTCCGGTGTTGAAGCCCGGCCCCGCCGGCTGTCGCCGCTGCGGTGCGGCCGCATCGGGGCACAGGCGCTGCTTCAATGCCCGACGTTCGGCCAGGCAATCTGTGCTATGATGCTACTTTGGCCGGTCCGGGGCCTGTCCCGGAGCCGGTGGGACATCAGGAAAGCCGGTGCGGGATGACGGACGAGACGGTCGATCTGGACGCGCATCGCGGCATGAAGTCCCAGAAATCGACGCAGGCACGGCGCCGGACCGAGGCGGTGCGCGCCGACCAGGCCGCCCTGCACGCGCAGCGGACGGAACTGGAAGGGTTGCTGCTGGCGGAGTCTGCGGAAAGCTGGCCGGCGGCGGCGGTCAAGATCCGCTACCTGCTGCGCCTGTTCGCCGCCACCACGGACGCCCAGGATCCGCGCCGGCAGCGGCTGATTGCCGACACCCTGTCGGACATCGACCGCCTGGAGGCAGCCGGACGGATACCGTCCTGACCGCGCCAGAAGAAGCAATCGCCCGCCACTCGTCATTTCTGCCAGCTGTCATTTCTGCCAGTCAGGTCCCGGTAGGTTTGTTCGGAAGGAGCCTGCCATGCTGTTCCCCGCGATCCTGAAATCGATGGTGCGCCGCGGCGACCTGCGGCTGATCGACGGCCGCGGCCGGACCCACGTCTATGGCGACGGCACGGGGCCGCGCTGCACCGTCCGCCTGGGCGCGCGGCATCTGGACTATACCCTGGCGCTGAACCCGGAACTGTCGATCGGGGAGGCCTATGTCGACGGCCTGCTGACCATCGAGGAAGGCAGCCTCTACGACACCCTGGCGATCGCCGCGCGGAACTTCGACAATCTGGGCAGGACGCCCTGGCTGGCAGCGCTGTCGCGGGTGATGCGGCGGCTGAAGCAGCACAATCCCGCGGCGCGGGCACGGCGGAACGTCGCCCATCACTATGACCTGACAGGCGCGCTCTTCGACCTCTTCCTGGATGAAGACCGGCAATATTCCTGCGCCTATTTCCGCGACTGGGGCGACAGCCTGGAGGTCGCGCAGGCGGACAAGAAACGGCATATCGCCGCCAAGCTGCTGCTCGACAGGCCGGGGCTGAAGGTGCTCGACATCGGCTGCGGCTGGGGCGGGATGGCGCTCTACCTGGCGCAGGAAACGGGCGCGGAGGTCACCGGCGTCACCCTCAGCGTCGAGCAGCATCGCCATGCCGAGGCACGGGCCGCCGCCGCCGGGTTGTCCGACCGGGTGCGGTTCCGCCTGCAGGACTATCGCGAGGTCGAGGGGCCGTTCGACCGGATCGTCTCGGTCGGCATGTTCGAACATGTCGGCAAGCGGAACTATGCCGAGTTCTTCGCCAAGCTCGACCAGCTGCTTGCCCCCGACGGGGTCGCGCTGGTGCATACCATCGGCTATGCCGACGAGCCGGCGCCGATCAACCCTTTCATCCGCAAGTACATCTTTCCGGGTGCCGACCTGCCGGCGGCGTCGGAGATCTTCACGGTCGTGGAACGGGCCGGTCTGTACGCGACGGATCTGGAGATCCTGCGGCTGCACTATGCCGAGACCCTGCGCCACTGGCACCGGCGCTTCGTCGCCAACCGGGAACGGGCCGCCGCTCTCTATGACGAGCGGTTCTGCCGGATGTGGGAGTTCTACCTGGTGCTGTGCGAGATCGGCTTCCGCTTCCGCTCCAGCGTGGTGTTCCAGCTGCAGCTGTCACGCAAGATCGACGCCGTGCCGCCCACCCGAGACTACATGCTGGACTGGGAGCGGGCCCATGGTGGCTGACGCGCAGACAGGCGGCTGAGCCGATCCGGGCCGCCGCCGCGGCCCGGATCTCCGACCGCCTCAGAACCCCCGCGAGATGATCTCCTTCATGATCTCGTTGGAGCCGCCGTAGATGCGGTCCACCCGGCTGTCCGCGTACATGCGGCTTACCCTCCCCGATCATTGTTCTTTCTTCTGATCCCGTGCCCCTGCGCGGGAAGGCCGGACCGGACCCGGCGGAACATTACGGCCAGCGTAGTAGATGCCGGCAATGTAGATCGCACCTTCCGTCACCGCATAGGCGATGCTGACCCGTCGGCGAAAGCCGATGATTCGTAGTCCAGGGGCGATATCCTCGCGGCTCACGCCGCGCATGGGGAAGGTCGCCAGGCCCTGGCAATGAGTAATGATATCGTCGACAAAGCGGTCGGCGCGGCTCTCGAAGCCGTTCTCGGCGATGTAGCGGTGAAGGCTTTCCAGGTGCCGCTCCGCGAGCGGTGTGAAGAAGACCTCCACCGCCCGCTTCAGCTGTCGCGGCTTCTGATCCGGTCCAGGACGGCATCCGCAGGGATGCCGGTCGACGGATCGGCCAGGAAATGCGCAAGGTCGGCGGCCACCTCGTCCCGCAACCAGCGCTCGAATGCAGCATCGCCATGTGCCGGTGCATCGTCGTGCTCACGCGCCCAGAGCCCCACCAGCTCCGCTTCACTCAGGCCTGTGATGTCGCTCTGACGGGCCAGAAGCTCTGCCGTTTCGTCAGACACCTGGATCGTTTTCATTGTCTGCTCCCATCCGCTTCCGCGACCGGGTTGCATGCAGCCGACATTGCCGCAGTCGCGCCGGGTGTCAACGCATCTGCCGCCTGCCCCCTCCCCTCAGAACCCGCGCGAGATGATCTCCTTCATGATCTCGTTGGAGCCGCCGTAGATGCGATCGACCCGGCTGTCGGCGTACATGCGGGAGATCGGGTATTCCAGCATGTAGCCATAGCCGCCATGCAGCTGCAGGCATTCGTCCAGCACCTTGGACTGCTGGTCGGTCACCCACCACTTCGCCATCGCCGCGGTGCGGCCGTCCAGCTCTCCGGCCAGCAGCTTCACCATGCAATCGTCGACGAAGGTGCGCGCGATCTTCGCGATCGAGGCGCATTCCGCCAGCTTGAAGCGGGTGTTCTGGAACTCGATGATCGCCTTGCCGAAGGCCTTGCGGTCGCGGACATAGTCCAGGGTCAGGTCGACCGCATGCTGCATCTGGGTGGCGGCACGCAGCGCGATGATCAGCCGCTCCCAGGGCAGCTGGTTCATCAGCTGGACAAAGCCCTTGCCCTCCTCCAGGCCCAGCAGGCTGGTCTGCGGCACCCGCACATCGTCGAAGAACAGTTCGGAGGTGTCGGCCGCCTTCTGCCCCAGCTTCGCCAGGTTGCGGCCGCGGCGGAAGCCCTCCACCTCGTTGGTGTCGACCAGGATCAGCGAGGTGCCCTTCGCCCCCAGGCTGGGGTCGGTCTTGCAGACCGCCACCACCAGGTCGGCGGTCTGGCCGTTGGAGATGAAGGTCTTCTGGCCGTTGATGACGTAGTGGTTGCCGTCCTTGCGTGCGGTGGTCTTGATATTCTGCAGGTCGGAGCCGGCGCCGGGCTCCGACATCGCGATCGCCGCCACCGCATCGCCCGACGCCATCCGCGGCAGCCAGTGCTTCTTCTGCTCCTCGGTGCCGAAGGCCAGGATGTAGTGGGCGACGATGCCGGAATGCACCGAATTGCCGAAGCCGACCACGCCGGCCAGCGCCTGCTGCTGGATGATCACCGCCTCGTGCGCGAAGCCGCCGCCGCCGCCGCCATATGCCTCCGGGATCGAGGCGCAGAGCAGCCCCGCGGCGCCGGCCTTGCGCCAGGCGTCGCGGTCGACCATGCCCTGTTCGATCCAGCGCTCCATCTGCGGCGCGAATTCCCGGCTGAAGAACCTGGCTGCGCTGTCCTGCAGGAGCCGCAGCTCCTCGTTCATCCACGGCGCCTCGTCGCTGGCCATTCCCTGATATCCTCCCCGGCAGGACAGTCTCGTTTGCTTCGCCCCCATATGCCGGTGCTTGCCTGTCAGGCGCAAGCATCGCACAGGACGTGCCCGCATGACCGCGCCACCGCCAGCCGACAGAGACCCTGCTGCAGACGGGACCGGCACCGCTGCCGACAGCCTGGCGCTGGCGCTGGCCGAGGCCGCGCTGGAGCGCTACCTGGCCGGCTGCGCCGAGCGGGTCCCGGCCTTCGCGCGACGGCGGCTCGGGCTGGTCGGCAGCCTGCTGCTACACCGCCATGCTGCGGGCTGGGACGTGGTCAAGGCGCCGATCAACATCCTGCTGGGCATCGTGAACCTGGTCTGCGAGCTGCTGGGGCGGCTGGCGGCACGCGCCGGCCTGCGACGCCTCGGTGCCTGGCTGCGCGCCCGCCACTGGGTCCTGCCCACTGCCGTGATGCGGCGGCTGGATGAGCTGCTGCGGGTGGAACTGCTGCGCTGGCCGCTGCACGAGGACGGCCGGCCGACCGGCAGCGACGGCCTGACCGAGGCGCTGCTGGCCGACCCGCGCCTGGCTGGCCAACAAGCGACCGGCGGCGACCGCAGCCTGCCGGTACCGCGGCCGCATGTGGAGCCGGAGGCCGCGGCCCGCGTGAACCGGCTGATCGCCCATTACCTGGCCGACCGGACGGCGGTGGCGGAGATCACGGTGGCGCTGATCTCCACCGCCGTCAGCTGGTGGCTGTTCGGCTCCGCCGCCCCCGGCGCGCTGGGCATGGCCGGCCCGCTGGCCGACGTCCTCACCCTGCAGGAGGCCGTGGCCGGCTTCCCGCTCGGCAGCGGCGCGGGCCAGGTCTGGTACGGCCTGTTCGGGGTGGAGACGCCCTGGTACGTGACCGCCGTGACGGCCGCCTGGCTGACGGCGCTGTTTGCCGTGGCCGCCGCCTTTGCCGGCATCGTCGCCGACCCGGTGGAGAGCCTGACCGGCGGCCATCGTCGCCGCCTGCGCAAGCTGGTCGCGGCGCATCGCCTGGCCCTGGGCGGGGCGGAGCCGCGGATGTCCACCCGCGCCCGCTACCTGGCGCGGCTGTTCGACCTGCTGGACCTGGCGCAGGCCGCGGCCCGCGGGATGACCTGAAGCAGGCGCCGGCGCTACCGCACGCCCGCCTTGCCCGCCGGGCCGTAGTCGCAGGCCTCCTGTGCGGCATGGCTGCCCGGCGGATGCGGCAGGACGGTCGGTCCGGCCAGCCAGTCGCGCCCCTTCAGCATCAGGTCCCAGTAGATCGCCGGCAGTGCCTTCTCCTTCAGCAGCCAGGCCAGCCGGCTGGGCTTCGTCGGGTCCAGCAGCGGGAAGGTGGGCAGCAGCTTGCCGCCATAGCCGAACTCCGCCAGCACGATCTTGCCGCGCTCCACGGTCAGCGGGCAGGAGCCATAGCCGTCATAGATCGCGCGCGGCGCCTGGCCGTCCAGCACCGCCAGCAGGTTGGCCACCACCACCGGCGCCTGCTTGCGCACCGCGGCCGCGGTCTTGGCGTTCGGCGCCGAGCAGGCATCGCCCAGGCCGAAGACATTGCCGAAGCGCGGGTGCTGCAGGGTTTCCGGGCTGACCTCCAGCCAGCCGGCGGCATCGGCCAGGTCGCTGTTGCGGACCATGTCCGGCGCGGTCTGCGGCGGGCAGACATGGATCATCTCGAAGCCCTTCTCGACCCGCTGCACATTGCCGTCGGCCGCCTTCACGTCGAACCAGGCCTTGCGGGCCGGGCCGTCGATGGCCACCAGGTTGCTGTTGAAGCAGAGCTCGGCGCCGTAGCGCTTCACGTACTGCATCAGCGGCGGTACGAATTCCTTCACCCCGAACAGCACTGCCCCGGCGGTGTCGAACTCCACCCCGATGCTGCCCAGCACACCCTTGCGGCGCCAATGGTCGCAGGCCAGGTACATCGCCTTCTGCGGCGCACCGGCGCATTTGATCGGCATCGGCGGCTGGGTGAACAGGGCGCGGCCGCCGCGCAGGCTCTGCACCAGCTCCCAGGTATAGGGCGCCATCTCGAACATGTAGTTGGAGGTGACGCCGTTGCGGCCCAGGCTCTCGCGCAGGCCCTCGACTGCGCCCCAGTCCAGCTTGATGCCCGGTGCTGCGACCAGCGCGCGATAGCCGATCCGCTCGCCGTCTTCCAGCACCACCTCGTTGCGGCCTGGTGCGAAGCCCGCCACGGCAGCGCGGATCCACTTCACACCTTTCGGCATCACCCGGGCCATCGGCCGCTCGGTCATCGCGCGGTCGAAGACGCCGCCGCCGACCAGTGTCCAGCCGGGCTGGTAGTAGTGCCGTTCCGCCGGCTCGATGATTGCGATGTCCAGGCCCGGACGGTCCCGCAGCAGCCCCGCGGCCGTGGCGATGCCCGCCGCGCCGCCGCCGACCACCACCACGTCGTGGCGGGCCGTGGCCGGTGGCGGCGGCGCCGCCTGGGTGGCATCGGACGGCCCGTTGCGCCAGCGGCTCTCCAGCCGCGGCCGCAAGGCTGACAGGTCATAGCCCGCCTCCGCGGTCGCCTGCAGGATCGCGTCGGGCGCCAGGTGATGTGCCTCCGACAGCGCCCAGAGGGTGGTGGACCGGGTGCCCGTCCGGCAGAACGCCAGCACCGGCCCCCGCAGCTCCCGCAGCGCCGCGGCGAAGGCGGCGACATCCTCCTCCCCCACCTGACCCGGCACCACCGGCAGGTGCCGGAATTCCATGCCGTTGCGCCGTGCGGCCTCCGCCATCGCCGCGGCGGATGGCTGGTCGTCCGCCTCGCCGTCGGGGCGATTGCTGATCACGGCGCCGAACCCCATCGTCGCAAGGATCGCCAGGTCCGCTTCGGCCGGCTGCGGCGCAACGGACAGGAATGGCGTCAAACGGGCGATCTTCTGCATCCTGGTCGTCCCTCCTCGGACAGGCCGCCGGCGGCGATGGCACAGCAGCACATTGAATTCGTAATTACGTATATATGAATATACGAATATTAGAATGCAATAGCCGTGTCGGCAGCGGCGCGCGACACCTCGCCGCAGACCGGTGCGGTCGGGGGGCATGCGCGCACGGCAGCGCCCTTCCTTCGGAGGTACGGACAGGGGATAGTTGCAGCCAGAGGCACCAAGCCCGCCATCAAGCAGTTCCCGGACCCAGACATGAGCGAAACCGCAGGGCCGCCCGCCGGCACCCCCTCACCCCCGCCGGGCCAGGCCGACCGTTCCGGCTTCCTGGCGCCCTACCGGGTGCTGGACCTCACCGACCATCGCGGCCTGCTCGCCGGGCGCATCCTCGCCCAGCTGGGCGCCGACGTGGTGCAGGTGGAACCGCCCGGCGGCTCCGACGCGCGGCGGATCGGCCCCTTCGACGCGGACGGTCGCTCGATGCACTGGGAAGCCTTCGCCGCCGGCAAGCGCGGCATCGTTCTCGACCCGCAGGACCGGCAGGGCCTGCTTGCCCTGGCGGCTGCGGCGGATTTCATCATAGAATCCCGCGCCCCCGGCGAACCGGCACGGCTGACCTCGGAGGAGATCGCGGCGGCCAATCCCTGGGCGATCCACGTCATGGTCACCCCGTTCGGCCTCACCGGCCCGAAGGCCGGCTGGGCGGCGACCGACCTGACCCTCTGGGCGGCGGGCGGGCCGCTGCTGCCGACCTCGCTGGGCGACCGGGCACCGATGCGGATCTCCGTGCCCCAGGCCTGGCATCATGCCGCCGCCGATGCTGCCGGCGGCGCCCTGGTCGCCCATGCCGCCCGCCTGCGCTCCGGCCGCGGCCAGCGGGTCGAAGTCTCGGTGCAGCGCTCGACCACCCAATGCACCCTGTCGGCCAGCCTGGCGCCGGCGATCGGCCATGCCGATTTCTCGATCCGCCCCAACTACACCGCCGGCCGCAGGCGCAGCGTCGACCTCAGCGGCAGCGGCGCGCGCACCCAGCGGTCGAAATGGCCGTCGAAGGACGGGCTGCTGGAACTGCACCTGGCGATCGGGCCGGCCGCCGGCCGCTTCACCAACAACTTCTTCGCCCTGATGCGCGAGCGCGGCGCGCTGTCGGACCGGTTCGCCGACTGGGACTGGATGACGATCCAGCACCGCATGATGGCGGACGAGGTGACGGAGGCGGATCTGGAGGCGTGCCGGGCGGAGGTCGCGACCTTCCTGCTGGGCATCGGCCATGACGAGGCGGTGGAGCTGGCGATCGCGCGCCGCCTGCTGCTGGCGCCGGCGGCCACAGTGGCCGACCTGGCGGAAAGCCGGCACCTTGCCGCGCGCGACTTCTTCCGCAGCGCGACCGCCGCCGACGGCCATCGGGTCACCCTGCCCGGCCCCTTCGCGCGGACCGCGGCGGAGGCCTTCGCCCCGCTGCGGGCGGCACCGGCGCCCGACGAGCATGGCGACGCGGTGCGCGCCGAATGGCTTGCCGCTGCCGCGCCGGACAGGTCCGGTCGCGCCGCCGACGCGCCCGCCGCCCCTGCCGTGTCGGTGCCGGACAGGCGCCCGCTGGCGGTCCTGAAGGTGCTCGACCTGGCCTGGGTGGTGGCGGGACCGATGATCGGCCGCAACCTGGCCGATGCCGGCGCGACGGTGGTGCGGGTGGAATCCGCCGGCCGGGTAGAGACCGCGCGCAACATGGGCCCCTTTCCCGACGGCGAGTTCAACCCGGCCCGCTCCGCCCTGTTCGAGAACTGCAATGCCGGCAAGCTGGGCCTGTCGCTGAACCTCGGCCAGCCGGAGGCGCAGGCGGTGGTGCGCGACATGGCGGCCTGGGCCGACATCGCTGTCGAATCCTTCGCCCCCGGCCAGATGGCCCGCTGGGGCATCGGCTATGACAGCCTCAGCGCGCGCAACCCGGCGCTGATCATGCTGTCGACCTCGCTGATGGGGCAGACCGGGCCGTGGAACAGGCTGGCCGGCTTCGGCAATATCGGCGCGGCGATGGCCGGCTACCAGTATCTGGTCGGGCCGGAGGACGACCTGCCGATCGGCCCCTACGGCCCCTATACCGACTATGTCGCGCCGCGCTACGGCCTGGCGCTGCTGCTGGCGGCGCTGGATGCGCGGCGGCGGACAGGGGCGGGCTGCCACCTGGACCTGTCGCAGTCGGAGGCCGGGATGCAGTTCCTGGCCGCCGCCTTCGCCGATCATGCCGCGACCGGCCGGATCGCCCGTGCCACCGCCAACCGCGACGCCCATATGGCGCCGCACGGCGTCTTTCCCTGCCTGCCCGCCGCTGACGGCAGCCCGCGCTGGATCGCGCTGGCCGCCCGCGACGATGCCGACTGGCGCGCCCTGGCCGGCCTGCTGGACGACGGCGCCGCCGACGATCCCGCGCTCGCCACCCTGGAAGGACGCAAGGCGCAGGAAGCGGCGCTGGAGGCACGGATCGCCGCCTGGACCGCCGGACAGGCGGCTGAGGCGCTGCAGGACCGGCTGCAGGCCGCCGGCGTGCCGGCGCATCTGGCCGCCGCGTCGGAGGATCTGTGGACGGACCCGCAGCTTGCACATCTGGGACATTGGGTGGCGCAGGCGCATCCGCTCGGCCCGATGACGGTGGAGGCCTGCCGCTTCACCTTGTCGGAGACGCCGGCCGCGCCGGCCCGGCATGCGCCGACCGTGGGCGGCGACAACGAGACGGTGCTGCGCAACTTCCTGGGCTACGACGCGGACCGCATCGCGGCGCTGGCGGCCGCCGGCGCCCTTACCTGAGCGGGCGACGACGGCGGGTGCTCAGCCGCGAGCCGCGTCGCCTGCCATCTTGCCCTGCAGCTCCTTCAGGCTGTCCTGCGGATAGTCGGTCACCTTCACCGGCGCGCTGGCGGTGGCCAGCAGATTGCCCTCCAGGTCGCGCAGCTCGCCCTCGGTGAACACCGTCTTGCGGCCGCCGCCGACCTTGCGCCCGGTGCAGCGCACCGGGCCGACCCGCGCCGGCGCCAGGTAGTTCACCGTCATCGACAGGGTGATGCCATAGCGCCGCGCCGCCGGATCCTCGCCGATCGAGGCGGCCACCGTCACCGCCGTGTCCAGCATCGTCGCGACCAGCCCGCCATGGCAGGACTGGCCGGCGTTCATGTGCGCATGGGTCAGGGTGAAGCCGAGGACGGCATGGCCCGGTCCATGTTCCAGCAGTTCGGCCGGAAGCTCGTCGGTCAGCAGGCGCGTGGTGAAGATCGGCATGGCGGGAGGGTCCTGGCATGGAGAATGCCGCTGGCGGGCAGGCAAGGCGTGTCGGACGGAAGGGCGGCGGGATGGCGGAAGAGAGTGGGAGTCGAACCCACCGGACACGCCTGCGGCGCCCCCCGACAGGTTTGAAGCCTGCGCGCCCCACCGGGAACGGATCTCTTCCGACGGTGGCCGCAGTCTAGCCGTCCGCACCGGCATGGCAATCCGCCGCGCCGGCCCCGGCCTGACCGCCTGTGGCCAGCGACCGGCTGTCGTCGTCGCTGCGGACCGTGATCCCGGCCCGGTCGAAATGCTCCAGCAGCGCCACGGCGAAATTGCGCCCCAGGCCGGCGGCATCGCAGAACGCGCGCATGCCGAACGGCCCGCGCTGCGCCAGCGCGACAAGCGCCGCCTGCCAGCGGGCCAGGTCGGCGGCGGCCACCGCCCGGTTGCGGGCGATGCGCACCACATGGCCGAAGGTGGCCAGCCGGGCCACCGCCCGCTCCAGGGTGCCGGCGGCCAGGCCCAGCCGCCGCGCAACCACCGGCAGGGTCGGCGGCGGCACCTCCTGCAGCATCGGCGCCAGGCGCAGCCACAGGGCCGCATCCTCCGGCCGCAGATGGGGCACATGGCCGGGCAGCGCCAGCATGTCGCCGGCGGCAAGCAGCCGCCCGGCGGACAACAGGGCGCCGGCCGCCCCGTCGCACAGGGCCAGCGGCAACCGCACCGCGCCGCGATGGCGCGCCGCCCAGCGACGGGCGCCCTCGCGCAACAGCGCCGCCCGGCCCAGGCCCTGCTGCTCCGGGCTGGCCGCATGCACCGCCGCCACGATCCCGACGAGCAGCTCGCACAGATCCGCCCAGTGATCCGCCGCGATGGCGATGGCGCTGCCCGCATCCGTTCCCGCTTCGAGCGGCACCAGCACCGCGCCCGCCGCAACAAACCGCGCCGCGACCTCCGCCGCCACCGCGTTCTCCGCCAGCGCCAGGCGCGGCAGGTCGATGCCGTCCGGACAGCTGCGCAGCAGCGCCGCCGCACGCAGCCCGGGCGATGGTTCGGCCAGCGCCGCAACAGTGGCGGCGCGCGGCGTGCGCATCATGCCGCGTTGCGGCGGCCAGGGATCCAGCACCCGGCCGCCCGCCAGCACGGCACCGTCGGCGGGATCGCGCAGCAGCAGGCGGTCGCCGGCCAGCGCCGCGACCGGCCGGTCGAGCCGCAGATGCGCCGCCACGCCGCCGGCCGCCGGCGGCAGATCGTGCAGCGCCAGCCGCGCCTGCAGCCGGGCCGCGCCCAGATGCACCGTCACCCGGGTGCGACGGCGCAGGCCGCGCGGCCCCGCGACACCTGCCGCCGCGGCCTCCGGCGGGGGATGCAGCAGGACGTCCAGCCGCTCCGTCGGCCGGTGCAACTCGGGATCCAGCAGCCATTGCCCGCGGCCGACGCCGCCGGCCCGGCCCAGGCCCGCCCTGTCCAGGTCCCGCCCCGCCAGCGCGACGGCGCAGCGGCGCCCGGCCGCCGCTGCCGCCGCCGGGCGGTCCATCGACCGGATCTCCCGCGCACGGACGGCTACTCCGGCCGGGCTCAGGATCGCCGGCGTGCCCGCTGCCAGCCGCCCCGCCGCGACCCCGCCGGTCACCACCGCACCGGTGCCGGCCCGCAGGAAGGCACGGTCGACGCAGAGCCGGAACAGCCGGCCGGTGCGCGGCGCCACCTGCGCCGCCATCGCGCCCAGCCGGGCCGAGAGGGCGTCGCGCCCCTCCCCGGTCACCGCGGAGAAGGCCAGCGTCTCCGTCGGCGGCAGGCCCGCCGCCGCCATCGCCGCGCCGGCCTCCGCCGCCGCCGCGGCGCGGCGGCGCGCATCGACCCGGTCCACCTTGGTCAGCACCACCAGGGCAGGCGGCAGGGCCAGCAGGGCCAGCAGGGCCAGCTGTGCATGGGTCTGTGCCTCCGGTCCCGCGTCCGCGGCGACGACCAGCACCACCGCATCGATCACCGCCAGCCCGGCGATCAGGTTGCCCAGGAAGCGTTCATGGCCCGGCACGTCGACAAAGCCGATGCGCGCGCCGCCGGGCAGGTCGGCATAGGCGAAGCCCAGGTCGATCGACAGGCCACGCGCCTTCTCCTCCGGCAGGCGGTCGGTATCGGTGCCGGTCAGCGCCGCCACCAGCGCCGTCTTGCCATGGTCGACATGCCCCGCCGTCGCGACGATCATGCCCGGCCGGCCTCCGCCGGCGCCGGGCCGTCCGGCGGCAGGCCCGCGAAGGCCGCCAGCAGGGCCTGCGGATCCTCCAGCGCCCGCAGGTCCAGTTCCACCGCACCGTCGCGGACCCGGCCGACGACAGGCCGGTCGAGCCGGCGCAGCCGCGCGGCCAGGGCCGCCGCACCGGTGCCGCCACGCCCCTTCCCCGGCCGGCGGCCGGCGGGGGCGATCCGCAGCACGGCGCTGGGCAGGGTGGCGGTCGGCGCGGCGCCGCTGCCCACCTCGCAGCTGCCGGCCGCGACCTGCACCTGCCAGGCCGCGCCCAGGGCCGCCTGCAGCGGCCCGCGGAGGTCGGCCGCCAGGGCCTCGATCTCCGCCAGCGGCCGCGCCAGCGCGCGATAGAAGGGCAGCTGCGCGGCCAGCGCCCCGGGATCGGCATGGGCCGGCAGGGTGGCCGCCAGCGCGGCGATCCGCAGCTTGTCCAGGCGCATCGCCCGCAGCATCGGGTTGCGCCGCAGCCGCGCGACCAGCGCGGCACGGCCGACGATCAGCCCGGCCTGCGGGCCGCCCAGCATCTTGTCGCCGGAAAAGGTCACCAGGTCGGCGCCGGCGGCCAGCACGGCCTGCACGGTCGGCTCCGGCGGCAGGCCATAGCCTGCCGGGTCGACCAGATGGCCGCTGCCCAGGTCGACCGCCAGCGGCAGGCCGGCGTCATGCGCCAGTGCCGCCAGCCGCGCCAGCGGCACCTCGTGGGTGAAGCCGGTGATGGCGAAGTTGCTGCGATGCACCTGCAGCAGCAGGCCGGTCCGCGGCCCGATCGCCGCCGCATAATCGGCTTCATGGGTGCGGTTGGTGGTGCCGACCTCCACCAGCCGGCAGCCGGCCCGCGCCATGATGTCCGGCAGGCGGAAGGCGCCGCCGATCTCCACCAGCTCGCCGCGGCTGACCGGTACCTCCCGGCGCAGCGCCAGGCTGTTCAGGACCAGCATGACGGCCGCCGCATTGTTGTTCACCGCCAGCGCCGCTTCCGCCCCGGTCAGCCGGCACAGCCAGCCCGACAGATGGTCGTCGCGCTGGCCGCGACGCCCGGTCTCCAGGTCGTATTCCAGGTTCACCGCGGCCGCGGCCTCCGTCATCGCCGCGATCGCCGCAGCGGACAAAGCCGCCCGCCCCAGGTTGGTATGCAGCAGGATCCCGGTCAGGTTGAAGAGCGGCCGCAGCGGCGGCGCCACCCAGTCGCGGACCCGCCCGGCGACCGCCGCCGCCGGGTCGGCGGCATCCGGCACCGCCCGGCCCGCACGCAGCGCCGCGCGCAGTTCCTCCAGCACCTCCCGCGCCGCTGCCAGCACCAGGGCGCGGCCATGGGCGGCGATCGGGGCCTGCAGCCGCGGATCGGACAGCAGCCGGTCGACCGCCGGCAGGTCGCGGGGCCCGTTCACCGGATCCCCAGTTCCCAGCGGCCGGCAACGGCCTCATCGTCGGCCACCTGCCCGATCACGGCTGCCTCGCAGCCGATCATGCGCAGCTGCGCGACCGCAGCCTCCGCCTGGCCCTCCGGCAGGCCCGCCAGCAGCCCGCCGCCGGTCTGCGGGTCGAACAGCAGGTTCCGCCACCAAGCAGGTGCGCCGGCGCCGATCGCGTCCTCCAGCGCCAGCGCCACCGCCGGAAAGCCCTCCAGCGCCGCCGGCAGGGCCGTGCTGGCGATGCCGGCGGCCGCCATCTCCGCCGCGCCGTCCAGCAGCGGCACCGCATCCAGGCGCAGTTCCGCGCGCCGGCCGGATGCCAGCAGCATCTCAGCCAGATGGCCGCCAAGGCCGTAGCCCGTCACGTCGGTGACGGCCGACGCACCGAAGCGTCGCAGCACGGCCGCCGCCGGGCCCTGCGGCCGGCACATCGCCTCCAGCGCGGCATGCCACCATCGGCCCCGCGCCCGCCCGCGCATCGCGGCCGCCAGCAGAATGCCGGTGCCCAGCGGCCGGGTCAGCACCAGCCGGTCGCCGGCCTGCAGCCCACCCTTGCGCCAGGGCGACAGGCCGGCCGGCAGATGACCGGTGACGGCGACCGCCAGCATCGCCTCGGCACCTTCCGCCGTGTGGCCGCCAACCAGCACCGCTCCCTCCGCGTCCAGCGCGGCGCGGACCCCGGTCATCAGCTGGCCGAGTTCCTCCGCCTGCTTTTGCGCCGGCATGTCGGGCAGGACCGCAAAGACCAGGGCGGCGGAGGGCTGCGCCCCCATCGCATGCAGGTCCGACATGGCGTGATGCACGGCGATCCGGCCGGACCGCCAGGGATCGGCCACGGGCAGGCGGAAGCCGTCCATGCTGGCCCAGACCTGGCGCTCCGGCGCCGGCGGGACGGCGGCCGCGCCACGGCGCCCGGGCGGGCCGGGCAGCGGCGCGGCATCCTCCCATTCCGCCTCGTCCCAGGCGACGGGCGTCACGCCGGGGCCGCCGCCAAGCCCGGCCACCAGCACCGCATGCCCCACCTTGCCGCCGCATCCGGCGCAGCGCATGGCGGCCGCCCCGTCTTCTGCCGCACCCTCTGCCCCCGCCATCTCCGGCAGGTCGGCATAGCGCCGCATGAAACGGCGGTCGATCCGGTCCTTCCAGCGCCAGACCCATTCGCCCTCGACGGCGAAGGGGCCGCGCAGCGCGACGGCATGACGCGGCCCGGTGGAGATCAGGCTCAGATAGTGCCGCTGCGGCCGGTGCCGGCGCAGCGGCGCACCGGTTGCCGCCGCCCGCAGGTTCGCCGCCAGGGGCGGGCCCTGGCGGACCGCAAAGACGCCCGCCTTCGGCCGCGGCGCGCCCCGCATGGTGGCGATGTCGCCGGCGGCGAAGATCTCGCGATGCGACAGGGACCGCAGGGTCGCGTCGACAAGGATGAAGCCTTCGTCGTTGCAGGCCAGTCCGCTCTCCCGCGGCCAGGCGGCGGCGGCGGCATCGGTCACCCAGAGCACATGGTCGAGCGCCACGGTGCGGCCGTCCTCGGCGGTGACTGCGTCGGGACCCACGCGGGCCACCCGGAAGCCGGCATGAACCTCCACCCCGGCGCGGGCGAGATGCCGGGCGAAGATGCGGCGCGCGGCGCCGTTCGCCCCCGGCAGCGGCCCGGCACCGCCGGCGAACAGGTGGAAGCGCAACCCGCCCGCATCCCGGCCGGCAGCCTGCAGGGCGCCGCGCAGCGCGTGGCGCACCGCCAGCAGCAGCTCCACGCCGCCCGCCCCGGCCCCGACCACGCCGATCGATGCCGGCCCGTCGCCCTGCAGCAGCGCCTCGCGCAGGGCGGCCCAGCGGGCGGCGAAGCGGTCGATCGGCTTCACCGGAATGGCATGATCGGCCGCCCCCGCCACCCCGGCGAAGGACGGCGTGGCGCCGGTATCGATGGACAGGGTGTCGTAGAGCACTGGCGGCCGCTCGGCACAGCGCACCAGCCGCGCCACCGGGTCGACGGCGACCGCGCTGTCGCGATACAGGCGGGCGCCGGCAAAGCGGCAGAGCGGCGCCAGGTCGATATGCGTCTCGTCCAGGTCATAGTGGCCGGCGATCAGGCCGGGCAGCATGCCGGAATAGGGGGTGTGGATGTCCCGCCCGATCAGGGTCAGCCGGACACCGGACTGCGGCCGCATGCCAAAGGCACGCAGCACCTCCACATGGGCATGGCCGCCGCCCAGCAGGACGATGTCATGCAGGGCTGCCGTCATGAAGCCGGCCGGCAACGCGCCGGAACTGTTTGGCGCTGACAAGGGCCCAGCTTACCGGCCCTGCCGGATCGGGCTATGATCCAAGGGGGGCTGCCCGGAAGACACAGGCATGATAGGGAACGGAAACGACGATGACTGGTGCGGAAACGACAGGGGGCCGCGGCAGCGACGAGGCGCCGCTGACCCAGGACTCGCCCGAGCAGTTCTTCGAGCTGAAGGAACGTGACCAGCAGGCGCTGCTTGAATGGATCGAGGAAAGCTTCCAATTCAGCATCGATTGGACGGAGGACCATAGTTCGGAACTGCGCTACCTGTTCATGCGTGGCCGACGAGGGTTCTACATCTATAACGGCAGCTTCAAGGGCGCGATGCGAGAAGCCGGCTTCGAACATAAAGACGCAGACCGCAACGGCACGAACTGGTATTTTCGCGCGCGCTACATTGGAACCGCCCGGTAGAGTATCGGCAACAGGCTGGTTGGTATGACACATTTTCTTGAAATTCCGCGTTTCTTCCCTTCGGCGCGGCGCCCTGCGCGCAGTGCCGTCGTGGCGGGGATGCGTTCCTGCGGCCTTGCACTTGCGGCTTCCGCCCTGCTCGCGCTGGCGCTGACCGCCAGTCCGACATTGGCGCAGCAGGCGGACCAGCAGGCACAGCAGCCGCAGCCGCAGCAGGGCGTCGGCACGCCCCCCCGGGCACCGCAGGCGGAAGAGGTCGCCCGCCACGGCGACTGGAGCGTGCAGTGCTTCCCGCCGGACCAGAGCGGCCAGCGCCATTGCGAGGCGGTGCAGGTCGTGGCGCAGGAAGGCGTGCAGCAGCCGCTGCTGCGGGTCGCCGTCGGCAAGGCGCCCGGCAACGGGCCGGCCGTCCTGCAGTTCATCGTGCCGCTGGGTGCGCAGCTGCAGCGCGGCTTCAAGTTCAGCGTCGACGGCGGCGCGGCACGCGACCTGCCGGCGACCACCTGCCTGCCCTTCGGCTGCATCGTGGAGACCCGTCTGGACGACGGCCTGCTGGCGTCGATGCGCAAGGGCATCAAGGGCACGATGACCGTGGTGGACCTGCGCAACCAGACGATCGGCATCCCGATTTCGCTCTCCGGTTTCACCGCAGCCACCGGCGAGGTCCTCTGACCCTGCCCGGCTGACCAGGATGGCCAAGCCGCAGACAAGGGGCCGACCGCCCGGAAAGCCACCCGGAAAGCCTCCCGGGAAGCCAGCGGGAAAACCGCCGGGCAAGACCCCGTCGAAGGCCGACGGCAGCGCGATGAAGCCCGAGGCGGACGGCTATGTCCCGTTCTCGCAGCGCCTCGCCGCCTGGTGGCATGGCGAGGAGGTCGGCCCGAAGATCGTCAAGGGCGCCAACCGCCGCAAGGTCGATATCGCGGTCGAGAGCGAGCCCGTCGCGGTCACCCGCTGGTCGGACATCGGCATCAACATCGCCGGCCGGCTCTGGGGCACCGGCCTCAGCGAACCCGGCGGCCTGGCCTACTGGGACAAGGTGGTGGTGCCCGCCGGCCCGAACGGCGCGATGACGATCCTGGCGATCTGCCCCGGGCTGTGCGGCGGCCTGCGCCACTTCGTGAAGAAGTACGACCTCTGGCTCAATGCCCTGGAGCAGGAGGAGGAGCTGTTCGAGGCGGCGTACGACCTGAACGCCCAGGCCGGCATGCAGCAACGCATCAACCTCAACCGGGTCGACCTGGGCGAGGTGGAACTGCCCGACAAGACGCACGACCTGATCTTCTCGCGCGAGGCGTTCTACCGGATCGAGGCGAAGGAACGGCTGCTCACCCGCATCGCGGAATCGTTGAAGCCGGGCGGCCACCTGGTCTTCACCGACTTGGTCGCCGACGGCGATGACCTCGCCTCCCCCGAACTGACCGCCTGCCGCGACCAGGAGACCGGCATCGACACGATCTGGAACGAGGCGCGCTACCGCCGGATCCTGGACGCCCAGAAGATGGAGGTCCATGTCGTCATCGACGAGTCGGAGGAATACAACGAAATGATCCTGCATGGCTGGCAGGCCCTGCAGGAAAGCCTGGCGCGGGACAGCGGCCTGTCGCGGACCTATGTCGACGCCCTGATGCGGGAGGCGCAGATCTGGCTCGCCCGCTCTCGCGCCATCCAGGCCGGGCGGCTGCGCCTGATCCGCGTTCATGCCCGCCGAAAGAAGCTCCGGCGCACCTCGCAGCAATGACCGACCAGCATTGATCGACTGGCCACGGCCGGCCGGCAAGGATCGCTCCAGATGACCTATCACTACGGCGCCGCGGCGCAGACCCGGGCACCCCGGATCAGCGCCGCCTTCGACGGCGGCAATATCGAGGTCGAGGCGGCAAGCCGCTGCGACGATATCCGCCTGCGGATCCGCAGCGACAATGCCAGCGGCCATCTGCAATGGTTTCACTTCCGCCTGGCAGGCGCCGCCGGCACCGACTGCCGGATGCAGATCGTGAATGCGGGCGATGCCGCCTTCGCGAAGGGCTTCGCGGACTACCAGGCCTGTGCCTCGTACGACCGCGAGGACTGGTTCCGGGTGCCGACATCCTATGACGGCAAGGTCCTGACGATCAGCCACCGGCCGGCGCACAATGCCTGCTGGTATGCCTATTTCGCGCCCTACCCGCTGGAACGCCACGCCGCCCTGCTCGCCCGCGCGCAGGCGATGCCCGATGCCCTGCTGCTGCCGCTGGGGCGCACCTGCGACGGCCGCGACCTGGATGCGGTGCGCATCGGCCGGCCGGCCCCGGGCAAGCGGCAGGTCTGGGTGATCGCCCGCCAGCATCCGGGCGAGACGATGGCGGAATGGTGGATGGAAGGTTTCCTGGACCGGCTGGCCGATACCGACGACCCGGCGGTCGCCCGGCTGCGCGCGCGGGCGGTGATCCATGCCGTGCCGAACATGAACCCCGACGGCAGCTTCCGCGGCAATATCCGTACCAATGCCGCGGGAACCGACCTGAACCGCGCCTGGCTGAAGCCGGACCCGGAGACCGCGCCGGAGGTCCATGCCGTGCGGGCCGAGATGTTCCGCACCGGGGTGGATGTCTGCCTGGACGTGCATGGCGACGAGGCGCTGCCCTACGCCTTCATCGCCGGCTATGAGGGGCTGGCCCATCCGCTGCCCGGCCAGCTGGAGCGGCTGGCCGCCTTCCGGCAGGCGCTGGATGCCGCCACGCCGCTGTTCCAGACGAAGCACGGCTATCCGCCGGCACCGCGGGGCCGCGCCAACCTGAACGTCTGCACCAGCTATCTGGCCCACACCTTCGGCTGCCTCTCGATGACCCTGGAACAGCCGTTCAAGGACAATGAAGCGGCGCCGCGACCGCGCACGGGCTACGACCCGGCCGCCTGCCGCGAACTGGCCGAGGCCTGCATCGAGGTCCTGGCAGACAGCCTGGACTGAGCCGGCGGCGCAGCGGCGTGGGGCCTCAACCCGCCGGCCCCGCTCCCGCCATCTCGCGGGGGTCGTGCATGCCCTCCTTCACGCCCCACTGGATCAGCAGCACGTTCACCGGATAGGCAGCGGCCAGGCCGGCGGTCAACGAGACGATGAGCGAGACCCAGAACACCGCCTGCCCCATGCCAGCGGCGCCCGCCAGCAGGAGGTCGGTGGAGATCGCAACGACCTCCATCACGGTGATCGATGCGGTTTCCGAATAGAAGGCGTCGCGCAATGCTTGCGCCAGGCCGACACCTTCCTCCATGAGCGGCCCCACCGTCAGCGCGAAACCGGCGACATAGGCGAGGGAGAACGTCACGCCCGCAACCCACCAGTTGCTGAGGGAAAGCAGCCCTACGGTGATCAGGACGCCGGCGATCTCGCCCATGCCGCAGCCGGAATAGCAATGGGCGACGGAGCGTGCGCCGCGCCGCCAGCGGTTGTCGTTGGCGATCTGCTTGCGCCCGCTCGACCAGTAGAGCCAGAGGCCGAGCGGCCCGGAATAGGCGGCGGTGAAGATCCAGACGAACCGCATCAGCCCGGGAATCTCCGGGTTGCGGGTGCTCAGGTCGCGCACCAGGATCGCCACGCTGACCGCGGCCACGACCGCCCAGGCGGCAACCAGCCACCAACTGTCGAGTATTGTCTGCAGGGATTCCAGCATTCTGCGACCGCACAGGCAGATCCGACAGGCCCCGGCGGCGTCGATCGTCGCAAAGGGCCCCATGCCCTGGCAAACACGAAGGCAGGTCTGCCGTTCCCTGCCCGACCCGGCCGGCCGCACCCGTCCGGCCAGTGGTCAGTCGAGGAGCGGGATCAGTCGAGGGTTTCGTCGTAGAGCGACATCTTGCGGGTGCCGGGCAGCATGCCCAGGATGGCGCTTTTCAACTGCTTCGGTGCCACCCGGGCGCCGCGCAGATCGGCGCCGCGCAGATCGGCGCCGGCGAGATTGGCATTCGTCAGGTTGGCGCCGCGCATGTCGGCCGCCGCCAGCACGGCCTCGGCGAAATCCGCCTTGGCAAGCACCGTGTCGCGGAACAGGGCCGCTGCCAGCAGGGCCCCCTGGAAATCGGCGCCCGTCAGGTCGAGGTGGGACAGGTCCGCCCGCTCCCCCGCCTGGCCGTCGCTGGCCAGCCATTTGCGATGCGCCTCCAGGGTCCTGGGGATGCTGAAATCCCTGCCCGGCTTGCGGTTGGTGGTCAGCCGGGTGAGATCGACCCCCTCGAGGTCGCAATTCTCGAAGGAGGCGCCGCGCAGATCGGCATCCGCCAGGTTCGCCCGGCTCAGGCTCGTCTCCACGAACTGCGTGTTGTGGAACGAGGCGCCGCGCATGTCACTGCCTTCCAGGCGGGTGTTTTCCATCTTGGCGTTGGCGAAATCGGCCTGCTGCAGCTTGGAGCGCGACAGGTTGGTGCGCCGCAGCAGCGCGCCCTGGAAGGTCGACCGGCTTTCCTGCGTGATGACGTTGAAGCCGACGCTGATCCCGCCGCCCAGCCGCAGGTCGGCATCCTCGAACTCGGTGCCGGTCAGGTCGGCGTCGGAGAAGTTGGCGCCGCGCAGGTCGGCACCGGAGAAGTTTGCGGTGGACAGGTTGGCACCGTCGAACACGGCGCTGAAGATGTTGGCCTTGGAAAAATCGGACCCGGACAGGTCGGCATCCGTGAAGTTGCAGCCGACGAACTCCGCGCCGGAGAAGTTCAGCCCCCGGAAGTCGAGCCCGCTCAGGTCGCACTGGTAGAGCAGGCAGCGGCGGCCGTTCCGCTGCCCGCGGATGAAGCGGACATGCAGTTCGTGCAGCCGATGCACCTGTTCCTGGGTGATCCGGGCTTCGCGCAACGGACCATCCGCATTCCGTGTCTCGTTGGTCATGGGGACCTGTTACCGGATAATGGTTGCGGCTTTCCTAGCCGCAATGGCCGCAAGGCCCGTCCACCCCGGCACAGGCCCGCAACACCGTCCCGAAACGCGCATGCCCCCCGAAATGTTCCGATCGGGCCGGGCAGCGCAACCAAAACGCGGTACTGCCTACATTGCCTGAAGGTCTTCGTCCAGGGGATAGATCGGACGGCGAAGATTCCGGAATGGAAACAATTGGTAGTCGGAGCTGCAGACTCCGGGCCCGGCGACCAGCACGATCTCTTTGGCAATCGGCTCGAATCCTGCGCGGAAATGCTGCCTGGACTTGATCAGGATGTAGCGCTTGCTCCGCGGGTCGATCCCGGCATGGGTGAAGATGCCCAGGTCGAAGGGCTCCATGCGCCGCTCGCTGACCAGGATCTCGACCTTCTCCGTCCCCAGCACGGCGCTGCGGCCGATGCCCAGTTCCATCCCCGTCATCATCGGGCCGGTCACGGTGAAGCGGCCGTCGCTCAGGGTCTTTACCCGGCCGGTGACCTGCAGCGGCTCCCCCTTCAGCCCCAGCGCCGGCATGTCGGTGCGGCCGCCGATCGCCAGGGTCAGTTCGGCGCCGACCCCGGCTGCATGCATGCGGGCAACCGCTTCCGGGTCCCAGAACGGCCCGGCGGCCACGTCAGGCAGGCCCTGACGCATCACCTCCGCCAGCACCGCCATCACGTCCTGGTTGCCGCCGGCTCCGGTATTGTCGCCATGGTCGGCCAGCACCACCGGGCCTTCCGTCATCGCGGCCGCCCGCGCGATCGACTCCGCCATCGGCTCCAGCGGGAAGACGAAATCCGCCCGCCGCGCCCAGGCGGTGCGCAGCAGCTCGTCGCGCAGGTCCGCCGCGCCATGGGCATCGCCGTCCGTCACCACCACCGCCGCCAGGCCGACATGGGGAATGTCTGCCAGCGGAAAGCCGCCGAACAGGGAGGCGTTCAGCACTTCCCCGCCCGCCTCCGCGGCGATGGCGCGGTCCATGATGTCCTTCATCGGTTGGGTGGATGGCGTCTGGCGCAGCATGTGGGTCAGCATCGGCAGGCTCTTCCACGCCATGACCGGCCTGACCTCGCCGTCCAGCATCCGCATCAGGGTGCGGCCGGCGCGCGCGCCGGTCTCGTACATGTCGACATGAGGATAGGTGCGATAGCCGGTGATGACGTCGGCATTGTCCATCATCGCCGCCGTCAGGTTGGTGTGGAAGTCCAGCGCCACCGCGATCGGCAGGCCCGGCGCCAGCTCCCGGATCCGGCGCAGCAGCTCGCCCTCGCCGTCGTCGAAGCTCTCCGTCACCATCGCACCGTGCAGGTCCAGCAAGGCCGCGTCGCAGCCATCGCCGATCGCCGCCAGGATCCGCCCGGCGATCGCCTCATAGGCGTCGTCGGTGACCTTGCCGCTGGGCGAGGCATTGGCGGCGATCGGCACCACCGCCTCCGCCCCGCGCGCCTTCGCGATGTCCAGGAAGGCGGCGATCGGGTTGTTGGTCCCGGCCATGGCGCGCACCGCCTCCGCGCCGGTGGCTGGGCCGCCCGACATGCCGCGGCCGAAATCCTCCAGCACGGTGGGCAGGGGCGAGAAGGTGTTGGTCTCGTGCCGCATCACGGCAATCACGAAGCGCATGGAACCTCCGGCGGCAGGACGGGCGGGAGCGCGTTGGGGCGCGGTCAGGACAGGAGCATCAGGACCTGCCACCACAGGCTCGCGGTTGCAAGGGACAAGGGAATCCCGACCCCGATCACCAGCGCCACAAGGTCCGGCTCCAGGTCATGCTCCATCGCCAGGATCGCCGCACCCAGCATCGGCGGCATCGCCATTTCCAGCACCGCGACGTTGCGCACCGGCGGGTCCACCGGCAGGAGTCCGGCTGCCTCTCCGGCCAGGTAAAGCGCCAGCAGCGCCGCCGGCGCCAGCAGCAGCCGGAAGCCCAGCGCCGCGCAGACCGGCAGCAGCCGCCCGGCGACCCTGTCCAGCCGCAGGGCGAAGCCGACCGCGGCCAGGGCGATCGGGGTCATGGTCGCCGCCAGCAGGGCGATCCCCTCCTCCAGCCAGGGCGGGCGGTGCAGGTGGTTGGTCGCCAGCGCCACCAGCAGCGCCACGAACGGCGGAAAGGTGGCGATCCGCAGCACGACCGCCCGCAGCGGCAGCCGGCCTTCGCTGGCCAACGCGGCGATGCCGATGCCCAGGATCGAAAGCGCCAGATAGGACCCGAACAGGTCGATCATCAGGCCCAGCGCCACCCAGTCGGTGCCGGCAAAGGCCAGGATCATCGGGATTCCGACGAAGGAGGTATTGCCCCAGCCCGCCACCAGCAGCAGCCCGCCGGTGCGCTGCCGCGACCAGCCCAGCGCACGCCCTGCCGGCAGCAGTACCGCCAGCGCAAGCGCGACGCCCAGCCAGGGTGTGGCGGCGGCCAGCAGCCAGTCGCCCGTCACCTCGACCGCATGCACGCTCTTCAGTGCGGTGGCGGGCAGCGCGACGTTGATCACCCAGCCGCCCAGCACCTTCGGAGCCGTCTCCGGCAGCCGGCCCGACAAGCGCAGCAGTATGCCGATCGCCAGGAAGACGAGGATGAAGACCAGTTGTTCCATGGCGCCCAGTCCGCCGCCCTCCGGTCCCCGCCGCGCGGCCCGCCGCTCAGGCGGCCGGCGCCGCCCGCTGGTGCGGGCCGATCCCGGCATCGTCCACAAGATGGCAGGCGACCCGGTGGCCCGGCAGCACCTCCCGCAGGGGCGGCACCTCGGTGTGGCAGCGCGGCTCGGCAAAGGGACAGCGGCCGGCGAAGCGGCAGCCGGGCGGCGGGTCGATCGGGCTGGGCGGATCGCCGCTGAGCTTGATCCGCCGGCGCGCGCGGTTCCTGGCGATATCGGCAGCCGGTACCGCGGCCAGCAGGGCGACGGTGTAGGGGTGCATCGGCTGGCGGAACAGGGAGACCCGGTCGCCCTGCTCCACGATGGCGCCCAGGTACATCACCGCGACATGGTCGCACATGTACTGCACCACCCCCAGGTCGTGGGAGATGAACAGGTAGGTCAGCCCGAATTCGCGCTGCAGACGCTGCAGCAGGTTCAGGATCTGCGCCTGGATCGCCACGTCGAGGGCGGAGACCGGCTCGTCGCAGACGATCAGTTCCGGCTGGGTGGCGAGCGCCCGGGCGATGCCGATGCGCTGCCGCTGGCCGCCGGAAAACTGGTGCGGAAACAGCGCCTGCTGCTCGGGGCGCAGGCCGACATTGCGGAACAGTTCGGCCACCCGCGCCTCCCGCTCCGCCTTTGTCCCGATGCCGATCAGGTCCAGCGGCTCGCGCACGATGTCGCCGGCCCGGAAGCGCGGGTTCAGGGAGGAATAGGGATCCTGGAAGATGATCTGCAGGCGCTTCCGCATGGTGCGCAGGGCATTGCCCTGCAGCCGGTCCAGCGGCGCGCCGTCCAGCAGGATCGCGCCCTCCGTGATCGGTGCCAGGCGCATCACGGCCAGCGCGGTGGTCGACTTGCCGGAGCCGGATTCGCCGACGATGCCGAAGGTCTCGCCCCGGCGCACGTCAAAGCTGACCCCGTCCACCGCATGCACCGCCCGCCGCGGACCGAACAGCCCCTTCCGCGCCAGCGGGAAATGGACCTTCAGATCCTGCACGGACAGGAGGCTGCTCATCCCTTCGCCCCCGTTCCGGCCGGGTCCTCGGCATTCAGCCAGCAGGCCGCGCGGTGCCCGGGGGAGATCGCGATCGCCGGCGGCGCCTCCGCCCGGCAGCGGTCGAAGGCCTGCGGACAGCGCGCCGCGAAGGCACAGCCGCGGCCGAGGGAGGTGAGCGGCGGCACCACCCCGGGGATCTCCGTCAGCGGCAGGCGCTCCGGCGGCGGGTCATCCGTCAGGTGCGGCACGCAGGCGATCAGGCCCTGGGTATAGGGGTGCCGCGGCCGTTCCAGGATCTCCGCCACCGGCCCCTCCTCCGCCTGGCGACCGGCATACATCACCACCACCCGGTCGGCCATCTCCGCGATCGCCCCCATGTCATGGGTGATCATGATGATCGCCGTGCCGCTGCGGTCCTGCAGGTCCTTCAGCAGGTCGAAGATCTGCGCCTGCACCGTCACGTCCAGCGCCGTCGTCGGCTCGTCGGCGATCAGCACGCTGGGCCGGCAGGCCAGGGCCATGGCGATCATCACCCGCTGGCGCATGCCGCCGGACAGCTGGTGCGGATATTCCCCGGCACGGGCTTCCGCCGCCGGCATGCCGACCGCCTGCAGCATCTCCACCGCGCGGGTCCGGGCACTGCGCCGGTCCAGGCCCTGATGGACGCGCACCGTTTCCGCGATCTGGTCGCCGATCGTGAAGACCGGGTTCAGGGAGGTCATCGGCTCCTGGAAGATCATCGAGATCTCGTTGCCGCGCACCTCGCGCAGACGGCGCGGGCTGGCGGTCAGCAGGTCCTCGCCACGCAGCAGGATGCGCCCTCCGGCGATCCGGCCGGGCGGGCTGGGCACCAGGCCCATGATCGCCAGTGCGGTCATCGACTTGCCGCAGCCGGATTCGCCGACGATGCCCAGCGTTTCCCCCGGCGCCAGGGCGAAGCCGATGCCGTCCAGCACATGCGCCACCCCGCCGCGGGTGTCGAACTCGACATGCACATCCTGCAGTTCCAGCACCGGCGCCGCGGCAGCCTTCCGATCGGTGACCGCTTCCGCCTCCGCCATCTCAGCGCTGCCGCAGTTTCGGATTGAGGGCGTCGTTCAGCCCGTCGCCGATCAGCGAAACGCTGAGCACGGTCAGGAAGATGGCGATGCCCGGGAAGGTCACCGGCCACCAGGCCTCCAGGAAGTCCTTGCGGTTGGAGCCGATCATCAGGCCCCAGCTCATCACGTCCGGATCGCCCAGGCCCAGGAAGCTCAGCCCCGCCTCGAACAGGATCGACACGCCGATCGCCAGCGCCGCGGCGACGATCAGCGGCGGCAGGGCGTTGGGCAGAACGACGACCCAGATGATGCGCCGGTCGCGGGCGCCGATGGAGCGCGCGGCCTTCACATATTCCAGCTGCTTGATGCGCAGGAACTCCGCCCGGGTCAGCCGCGCCACCGAGGTCCAGGAGACGATGCCGATCGCCACCGCGATGGTGGTCAGTTCGGGCGAGAACAGGGTCACCAGCACCATCGCCAGCAGAAGCGGCGGCAGCACCTGGAAGAACTCCGTCACCCGCATCAGCGCCTCTTCCACCCAGCCACCGTAATAGCCGGCCAGGGCGCCGACGATCAGGCCGATCACCAGGGTGATCACCGCCGCCGCCGCGCCCACCGCCAGGGTGGCGCGGCCGCCCTGCAGCACGCCGGCCAGGATGTCGCGGCCCAGATAGTCGGTGCCCAGCGGGATGCCGCCATCGCCGGGCGGCGCGAAGGGCGCCCAGACGATGTCGAACGGGTCGACGCCGTAGAGCGGCGGGCCGATCAGCGCCGCCAGCACGATCGCCGTCAGGATCACCAGCCCCGCCAGGGCGGCACGGTTGGCGGCGAACATCCGCCAGGTCTCGCGCAGCGGATGCTCGACCTTCTCGCCGACCGCTTCCTGGAGGTCCGGCGGCTGCTGGAGTTGCTGCGGCCCGGATGCGCTCATGCCCGCCCCCGGATGCGCGGGTCGATCAGGCGATAGGCCAGGTCGGTCAGCATGTTGGCGACGATCACCAGCAGGGCGGAAAAGAACAGCACGCCCATGATGGTCGGCGTGTCGCGGCGAAGGATGGAATCGTAGGCGAGCAACCCCATGCCCGGCCAGTTGAACACCGTCTCCACCAGCACCGCGCCGGCGAACAATTGCCCGAACTGCAACCCGGCGATGGTGACCACCGGCAGGATCGCGTTGCGCAGGGCATGCTTGTAGACCACCACCCGTTCCGCCAGCCCCTTGGCGCGGGCGGTGCGGATATAGTCGGCGCCCAGCACGTCCAACATGGAGGCCCGGCTGAGCCGGGAATATTGCGCCAGGTAGATGATCCCCAGGGTCAGCGCCGGCAGCACCAGGTGATGCGCGACCTCCACCGCGCGGGCGAGCGGCCCGCCGTCGAAGATCGGGCTGACCATGCCCGACACCGGGAAGATCGGCAGCACCGAGGCGAACAGGATCAGCAGCATCAGGCCGGTCCAGAACACCGGCGCGGAATAGCCCACCAGCGCCAGCACGGTGACCGCATGGCTGAACCAGCCGTTCGGCCGCCGCGCCGCCACCACGCCCAGGAAGGTGCCGACCAGGATGGCGAACAGCAGGGCCGCAACCACCAGCAGCAGGGTGGCCGGCACCCGGTGCAGGATCACCTCCAGCACCGGCCGGTTGAAATAGTAGGAATAGCCCAGATCGCCCTGGGCGATATTGCCGACATAGACCAGCAGCTGCTCGGCCAGCGGCCGGTCCAGCCCGTAGCTGGCGCGGATCTCCGCCTCCATCTCGGGCGTGGCACCGCCCATCTCGCCGATGATGGTGTCGGCGATGTCGCCGGGTGCGATCTGCAGCAGCAGGAAGTTCAGCACCACCACCGCCAGCAGCATGCCGACGGCATAGGCGAGCTTCGGCAGGATCACACCCAGCGACCGCATCGCACCCTACTGCTGCTGCGCCCGGCCCGGCCCGGCGACGGTCCCGGGACGGGGAAGCCCCCTGCCCCGGTTCGCATCGCCATCGTCACCGCGTCAGGCTTCCGCCCCGGCTATTCGGACAGATAGACCTCGTCCATCGGCGACATCGTGCCCCAGATGCTGGTCGGAACGTTGCCGACCTTCCTGTCGTAGACCGTGTGATAGGGCAGCAGGTTGATGTAGTAGAGCGGGATGTCGTCGACGACGATCTGCTGGAACTCCTTGTACAGCGCCTTGCGCTTGTCCTGGTCCAGCTCCACCGCCGCCTGCGCCAGCAGGTCGTCGACCTTGGGGTTCGAATAGCCCTGTGTGTTGGTCCAGATCTGCGGCTTGATATTGTCGGTCAGGTAGGTGCGGTGCACGCCGATCACCGGATCGCCCCAGTTGAAGACGATGTCCATGCTGAGGTCGAAGTCGCCGCCGGCGACCCGCTTCGCCCAGGTCGGGAAGTCCGGCGCCGCACGGACGTTCAGGTCGACGCCGATCTGCTTCAGGGTCGGCTTCAGGAACTCCGCGATGTTCTTCTGCTGCTCGTCCGCGCCGGGGATGTAGTCGATCGTCAGCGGGAAGCGGATGCCGTCGGCGTTCTTCGGGAAGCCGGCCGCATCCAGCATCGCATTGGCCTTGTCGACATCCTTCTCGTACAGCTCGACCTCAGCCGTATAGAACGGGCTGTCCGGCGTGATCGGGCCGGTGGCCGGCGAGGAGATGCCTTGCTGCAGCTTGTCGGTGATGAAGCTGCGGTCGATCGCGAAGGCGATCGCCTTGCGCACGTCCTTGTTGTCCAGCGGCGCCTTGCGGGTGTTGAAGGCCAGCCAGTTGATCGGGCCGACCGCGGCATAGCCCTTCTTGGTGACGTCCAGATGCTCTTCCTCGGAGAGCCGCTTGATGTCGCGCGAGTTCACCGTGAAGGGCTGCATATGCGCCTCGCCGCGCTCCAGCGACAGCACGGCATTGGCACTGTCGCGCACGATGTTGATGACGATGCGGTCCAGGCAGGGCAGGCCGTCCAGGAAGAAGTCCGGGTTGCGCTCCAGCACGATCCGCTCCTGCGGCACGAACTCGGCCAGCTTGAAGGGGCCGGAGCCGACCGGTGCATTGTTGGCCGGGTGGGTCTTCGCATCCTGACCGTCGCCATAGACATGCTTGGGCAGGATCGGCATCAGCGCCGGCGACATCGCCAGCTCGATCGCCGGGTGCGGCTGCGACAGGGTCAGCACCGTCGTCTTCGCGTCCGGCGTGGCGATGCTCTCCACCGGCGCCAGCATGGTCTGGAACGGGTGGTTGTCCTTGATCGTCTGGATCGAGAAGGCGACATCCTCCGACGTCACCGGCTTGCCGTCATGGAAGGTGACGCCGTCGCGCAGGACGATGGTCACCGTCTTGCCGTCGTCGGAAATGTCGACCTTTTCCGCCAGATAGGGGATCGCGTTCCAGTCGCCGTCGAAGCGCAGCGGGCTGGCGAAGATCTGCGTGCCCGGCACCGCGGTGGCAACGCCGGACTGCACCGCCGGGTTCAGGTGGCGCGGCACCTGGGTGGAGGTAACCACCATGGTGCCGCCCTTGTGGCCGGCACAGACATCGTCCTGGGCAGCCGCACCCTGCCCCGCCGCAAGGACGCCCAAAGCGGCGAGGCCGGCGAGCGCGCCGCCGGCGCCCAGCAGGTTGCGCCGTCGCGGCAGCCGCCCCGCGTTCCTGTGGTCCTGTGCCATGTCCAGCCTCTCCTGCAATTGGCGCGGGCATTGCCGCGCATTTTCCCACCATCCCCTGTGCCGCGCCCCCATTGCTGCGGCGCGGAAATTATTTCGGACCGGCCGGCAAATGTCTAATCTGCCCGGACTGCCGGGACTGCCGGCCCGGCCGCCAATAGGGGATCGCCCGTGAACATTCCTGCCCATACGAATTCGCTCGAGGCCTATTGGCTGCCATTCACCGCCAACCGGCATTTCAAGAAGGCGCCGCGCCTGCTGGCCCGGGCGGAAGGCATGTACTACTGGAACCATCGCGGCGAGCAGCTGATCGACGGCTGCGCCGGCCTGTTCACCAGCGCGCTGGGCCATTGCCGGCCGGAGATCGCGGCGGCGGTGGCGGAACAGCTCGGCACCCTCGACTTCTCGCCGCCCTTCCAGTTCGCCAACCCGCTGGCCTTCGAACTCGCGGCCATGGTGGCGGAGATCACGCCGGAAGGGCTGAACCACGTCTTCTTCACCGGCGGCGGATCGGAATCGGTGGAGACCGCGATGAAGATCGCGCTGGCCTGGCACCGGGTCCGGGGCCAGTCCCAGCGGCAGCGCTTCGTCGGCCGGGAACGCGCCTATCACGGCGTCAATTTCGGCGGCGTCTCCATCGGCGGCATGGTGAAGAACCGGGAGAGCTATGGCATCGGCCTGCCCGGCGTCGCCCATATGCGCCACACCTGGCTGGCCGAGAACCGCTTCCTGCCCGGCCAGGGCCCGACGGGCGCGGAGCTGGCGGAGGACCTGCAGCGGCTGGTCGACCTGCACGGCGCCGACCAGATCGCCGCCTGCTTCGTGGAACCGATCGCCGGCTCCACCGGTGTGCTGGTGCCGCCGCAGGGCTATCTGCAGCGCCTGCGCGAGATCTGCGACGCGCATGGCATCCTGCTGGTGTTCGACGAGGTGATCTGCGGCTTCGGGCGCACCGGCGCCGCATTCGGCGCGCAGAGCTTCGGGGTCACGCCCGACATCATCACGATGGCCAAGGCATTGACCAACGGTGCCGTGCCGATGGGCGCGGTGGCGGTGAAGGACGAGATCTACGATGCGGTGACAGGCGCGGTGCCGGAGGGCGGCATCGAGCTGTTCCACGGCTATACCTATTCCGCCCATCCGGCCGCCTGCGCCGCCGGAATCGCCACCCAGCGGATCTATCGCGAGGAGCGGACCTTCGAACGCGCGGCCGCCCTGGCGCCGCGCTTCCTGGACCGAGTCTTCGCCCTGCGCGACCTGGACGCGGTAACCGACATCCGCGGCTACGGCCTGCTGGCCGGCATCGACCTGGCGCCGGCCCAGGAAGCCGGACGGCCGAAGCCCGGTGCCCGCGGCTATGCGGTGCTGCAGGCGGCCTACGAGGCCGGGCTGGTGGTCCGGGTCACCATGGACACGGTGATCCTGGCCCCCGCCCTGGTGGCGGAGGACGCGCATCTGGACGAGATCGTCGACAAGCTGCGCCGGGTGATCGCGGCGTCCTAGGCTCGGGCTTCCCGGTTCGCCGCCCCGGGCGGGGCAGCGGGTCGGGCAAGAGGCGGAAAGCCGATTTGGGGGAAACCCGCATTGGGGGAAACGTGGACAAGAACATGATCACGGCGGAGGGCCTGCGCGCCGTCGCCGACCGGCTGCTGCGGGCGACCGGCAGCAGCGCCTGGGAGGCGGACATCGTCGCCACCCATCTGCGCGACGCCAACCTGAAGGGCCATGACAGTCACGGCATCGGCATGATGCCGTTCTACATCGCCAACCGTCAGACCGACCTGCTGCAGGCCAACCAGGTGCCACGCCGCCTGGACGGGCCGGAGACCGCGGTGATGGTGGACGGGCTGCGCGGCTACGGGCAGGTGATCACGCGCCTTGCCATGGAAGAGGCGATCGCCGCCGCGAAATCCCGCGGCCTGGTGGCGCTGTCGGTGCGCAACACCCATCACATGGGCCGCATCGGCACCTATGGCGAGCAATGCGCCGCCGCCGGCCTGGCCTGCATCCTGTTCGTCAACGTGATCGGTCACCGCCCGCTGGTCGCCCCGCATGGCGGCAGCGACGCCCGTTTCGCCACCAACCCGATCGTCATCGCGATGCCCGGCCCGACCGAGGAACGCCCCTTCATCCTGGACTTCGCCACCAGCCGGGTGGCCCTGGGCAAGGTGCGCGTGGCGCGCGAGAAGGGCGACCCGGCGGGCGAAGGCTGGCTCATCGACCATCAGGGGCAGCCGACCGACGACCCGGAGGTAATGTTCACCGAACCCAATGGCGCGCTGCGCACCTTCGGCGAGCACAAGGGCTATGGCCTCGCCCTGGCGGCGGAACTGCTGGCCGGCGTGCTGACCGGCGGCGGGACGATCCAGCCGGAAAATGTCCGCGACAGCCGCATCATCAACAACCTTTTCGGACTGGTGTTCGATCCCGCGACCCTGGGCGACGCGGGCTGGATGGCGCAGGAATTCGCGGCGATGGTCGCCTATGCCCAGGCCTCGCCGCCCGCCGACCCGGCCGCCCCGGTGCTGATGCCCGGCGACCCGGAGCGCGCCCGCGCCACGGAACGCTGGCAGCACGGCATACCCATGCCCGAGGGCACCTGGTCGGCGCTGCTGGAAGCCGCCGACATGGCCGGAATCGGCCGCGACGAGATGGCGGAGATCCGCGCCAGCAGCGGCTGATCGACGGCAACCGTTCGACAGCGGAAATACGACACGGGCCAAAGCCGGCGCAGACCGGACCGGGCCGCAGGCCGGTTCGGCCGAAGATGGGGAAGGGACGAGGCGATGGCGGCAGATGCTGCTGGATTCCGCTGGAACTATGGCGACCTGTTCGACCGGGTGGCCGAAACGGTCGCGCCCGGGCAGCCGGCGCTGGTGCATGGCGGCCAGTCGACCAGTTGGGCGGAGCTGACGGCACGCTCCAACAACCTGGCGCGGGCCCTGGCCGCCGACGGGGCGCAGCCGGGCGCCAAGATCGCCTTCTACCTGCGCAACCACCCGGCCTATCTCGAAGGCCTGGTGGCCGCCTTCAAGGCGCGGCAGGTGCATGTCAACGTCAACTACCGCTACACCGCGGACGAGGTCCGCTACATCCTCGACAATTCCGACGCGGAGACGGTCGTCTTCGGGCGGGAGTTCGCCCCCGTCGTGGCGCAGATCGCCGCCGCCCTGCCGCAGGTGCGCCGCTGGCTGATGGTCGAGGATGGCGCCGCGGCGGAACCGCCCGCCTGCGCCGTCCGCTTCGAGGACCTGGCGACCGGCGGCGATGGCGCGCCGCTGCGCATCGCGCGTTCGCCCGACGACCTTTTCTTCATCTATACCGGCGGCACCACAGGCATGCCGAAGGGGGTGATGTGGCGGCAGGATGCGCTGCGCCGGGCCCTGCTCACCCCCGCCGTGACGCCGGAGATCCCGGTGGACCTGGAGGATCATCTGCGGATCCTGCAGGCGGCAGGAAGCGGCCCGGTGAACCTGCCCGCCTGTCCCCTGATGCACGGCACCGGCCTGCTGACCGGGCTGTCCGCGCTGGTCGGCGGCGGCACGGTGGTGACCCTGCCCTCGCCGCGATTCGATCCGCAGGAGCTCTGGCAGGCGGTGGAGCGGCATGCCGTGGAGCAGATCGTCATCGTCGGCGACGCCTTCGCCCGGCCGATGCTGCAGGCGCTGGACGCGGCGCCGGGGCGGTATGACCTGGCCAAGGTCGCCGCGATCATCTCCTCCGGCACGATGTGGAGCCTGCCGGTGAAGCAGGGCCTGCTGCGCCACCTGCCGCAGGCGAGCCTGCTGGATTCGTTCGGCTCCTCGGAAGCGGTGGGCTTCGGGCTGTCGATCATGACCGCCGACGGCGCGATCGAGACGGCGCGGTTCGAGATCGGCGACCAGGTCCGGGTGTTCGACCCCGACGGCCGGGAGGTCGCGCCCGGCAGCGGCGAGGTGGGCATGACCGCGCGTGCCGGGCCGATCCCGGAGGGCTACTACAAGGACCCGGCGAAGACCGAGGCGGTCTTCCGCACCATCGACGGCGTCCGCTACGCGATCCCGGGCGATTTCTGCACCGTCGGGGCGGATGGCACGATCACCCTGCTGGGACGCGGCAGCGGCTGCATCAACACCGCCGGCGAGAAGGTCTTTCCCGAAGAGGTCGAGGAGGTGCTGAAGCTGCACCCCGACGTGGTCGACGCCCTGGTCGTCGGCATCCCCGACGAGACCTGGGGGCAGGCGGTCACCGCGGTGGCCGAACTGCGCCCCGGCGCGGCGTTCAGCGAGGACCAGATGCGCCGTCACGTCCGCGACCGCCTGGCCGGCTACAAGACGCCGAAGCGCCTGTTCGCCGTGCCCCGCATGTTCCGCGCGCCGAACGGCAAGGCCGATTATGCCGGCGCGCGGGCACATGTGCTGGCAGCGATGGCGGACGAAGCGTCGGAGCGCACCGGGACCGGCTGAGCGGGCTCGCGCGCCTGTCAGCTGCCTCCGGGGGCGGCATAGTCGGACTGCGGCCGGATCAGGCGGCCGGTCCGTTCCTGTTCGATCACATGGGCGGTCCAGCCGACCACGCGGCCCGCCGCGAACAGGGCGGTGAAGGCCTCCCTGGGCATGGCCAGGGCATCCAGCAGGATCGCCGTCATGTATTCGACATTGGTCTCCAGCCTGCGGCCCGGCCGATGCGCGGCCAGTTCCGCCAGCACCGCCTCTTCCAGCGCCGCCGCCGCCGCCAGACGCGGGCTCTGCAGCCCCGCCGCGGCAGCCCGCAGCACGTCCGCACGGGGATCCCGCACCCGATAGACCCGGTGACCGAAGCCCATGATCCGTTCGCCGGCGGCCAGCTGCGCGCGCACCCAGGTGCGGGCATCGGGCTGTGCCGCGACCGCGTCCAGCATGTCCAGCACCGGTCCCGGCGCACCGCCATGCAGCGGCCCCTTCAGGGCGCAGAGCGCGGCCAGGACCGATGCCGACATGCCGGCCCGGGTGGAGGCGACGACCCGCGCCGTGAAGGTCGAGGCGTTCATGCCATGGTCGCTGACCGTGACCAGGTAGCGGTTCAGCGCATCGGCCTCCGCCGGTGCGGGCGCCGCGTCGCGCAGCATGCGCAGAAGGTCCGCTGCATGCGGCAGCTCCGGCCGGGGCGCCACCGGGGTCAGGCCGGCCGCCTGGCGCAGCAGCGCCGGCAGGAACACCGCCACCGCGCCGGCCAGCCGGCAGGCTTCCGCCTCCGGCCCTGCCGCTGCGCCGGCGGCCCCGTCCTGCGCCCCGTCTTGCTCCCCGTCCTGCACCCTGTCCTGCGGCCCGATCGCGGCCAGCGCAGCGATCAGCCCTTCCATCGGCGGCAGGCCGCGGGCGGCGGCGAGCGCCCGGGCGTTCTGCGACCAGGCGGCCTGTCGGCCGGCGCCAAGCCCGGCCGCCGGCGCGCCGTCGGCCGCCGCGCCGGCGGCAGCCTGCCACAACCGGCCCGCCACCGCCTCCAGCGGCCGGTCCGCCAGGGCCTCAAGCGGCATGCCGGCAATCGTCAGCTGCCCGCCGGCGCCGTCGACATGGCTCAGCGCGGTGCGCGCCACCACCACGTCATCCAGCCCGCCCGCCATGGCAGCCGCGCCTGGGCCGGTCCGGGCCGGGGTGGTCCGGGTTGCGGTGGTCCGGGCTGGGGTGGTCCGGGCTGGGGCGGCCATCGTCATGTCCTGCATGCTCATCGCATCCTCCATCGTTCGATGCGCCAGAGATGCCGCTGCTCCCATTGTTGATCAATATTGATTGATGTAATCAATCTATATGACCGGGCTCGACTACATGACCGCGCGCGAGGCGGCGGCCTTTCTCGGGGTCGGCCGGGCGACCCTCTATGCCTATGTCAGCCGCGGGCTGATCCGGTCGGAACCGTTCGGCAGCGGCCGCCAGAAGCGCTATCTGCGCAGCGACCTCGACGCCCTGGTGCGCCGGCGCCAGGAGCAGCCGGCTACGGCCGGCGGCACCGCCGGCAGCGACGGCCTGCTTCTTCCCTCGGCGATCACCCTGATCGCGGACGGCCGGCTGTGCTATCGCGGGCATGATGCGGTCGCCCTCAGCGAGGGGCTGGACCTGGAGGAAACCGCACGCCTGCTCTGGCAGGCGCAGGACTGGGATCCGTTCGCGGAGCTGTCCGAACGGTCCGGCATGAAGCTGCCCGTCGCTTCGGAGCTGCCCCCCCTGGCCCGGCTGATGGCGAGCCTGCCGCTGGCGGAAGCGGCGGACCCGCAGGCGGTCAACCACAGCCGCCGGGGATGCGCCCGCACCGGGGCGCGGCTGCTGCTGCATGCCCGGGACGTCATGCTGCCGGCGGCGGCGGGCAGCACCGAAAGGCTGCACGCGGCGCTGGCCGCCGGCTGGGGGCTTGCCCCCGCTGGCGCCGACCTGGTGCGGCGCTGCCTGGTGCTCTGCGCCGATCACGAGTTCAACGCCTCCGCCTTCGCCGCACGCTGCGTGGCCGGCACCGGGGCGTCGGTCTATGCCGCGGTGACGGCGGCACTGGCCGCGCTGCGCGGACCGCGGCATGGCGGCGCGACCGCGCGCGTGGCGGCGATGCTGGGGGAACTGCGGCTGCCGGACGGCGGCGACCGGTTGTACGGCGGCCAGGTGGGCGGCGAACAGGAGGGCGGCGACCAGGAGGGCAGCGTCCAGGAGGGCAGGCGAAAGGACCGTGACGCGGCGATCGCCGAAGCGGTATCGGCCCGGCTCGCCCGCGGCGATGACATGCCGGGCTTCGGCCACCCGCTCTACAGCGACAGGGATCCGCGCGCGGCGGCGCTGCTGCGCGCCCTGGCGCAGCATGCGCCGGCCGATCCGGCACGGCGCGACCTCGACCTTGTCGTCACAGCGACACGGCGGCTCAGCGACCGGCATCCGAACGTCGATTTTGCCCTTGTCGCGGTCGCGCGGGTCCTGGGCCTGCCGGCCGAGGCGCCGGTGATCATGTTCGCGCTGGGCAGGATCGCCGGCTGGGTCGCCCATATCGAGGAGCAGTACCGCGACGGGCGGCTGGTGCGGCCACGCTCGGTCTATACCGGCCCGCCACCGAATTGAGCGGCCGCGGCGGCCGATTCCCCGCCTTCAGGAATCAGAAAGGCCGCCGGAATCAGAAAGGCCGGACATCGGCATGCCCGGCCCTGCGGTCGGTCCGCTCCGGTCCCGCCGCCTCCAGGGCGTTCGGGTGGCGCCAGGATTTTCGCACGGGCGGGCGCAAGACCGGCTCTCGCCGGCCGGATAGGAACCGGGCCCCGGTGCGGTCCTGCCGCACCGGGGCCCGGACCGGTGTCAGCGCTTGTCGCAGGCCAGCAGGTCGATGACGATCTGCGCGTCCTTGCCGGACGACAGCTTCGGCGCCTGATTGCGCGCCCAGTTCAGCATCTCGGCGCGGCCCTCGTTGTTGAGCTGCTCGATGCAGGAGGCCACCGACGGATACTGGCGGGCACTCAGATATTCCTTGGATTCCAGCACCTTGCCGGTGTCCGGGTCGACATAGTCCACGGCCGCACGGACATTGACGACGGTCTCCATCTGGGCCATGGCCGGCATGGCCAGGGCGGCGGCACCGGAGATAATTGCGGCTGCCAGGATCTTACGCATCGGGTTGTGCTCCCTCTCCACCAGCGTTGCTGTTCGCGCGACCGCGGCCCGAGCGAGCCCAGTCTCAACCGACGGACGGCCGGCCCCTGCAGGTCCTGCCGCACCGACGCTCGGATCGTCCGTCGATCACGCCTGCATTGTAGTCAGGGAACAGGCGACCGCAACGCTTGCCTGCCGGGTCAGTGCACGACCTGGTTGGCCCGCGCATCGCCGCCGCCGGCAGCGCCCTCCGTCGCGCCCTGCAGCAGTTCCGCCTCCATCGCGTCGATGCGGGACCGCAGATGCAGCAGGGTCTTCAGTTCCTCCAGCGAACTGGTCTCCGCCTGCACGCCTTCCAGTTCCGTCTTGAAGGTGGTGATCAGATGCTCCATCTCCCGCAGCTTCCGCTTGTCGGTGATGCGGCCGTTGATCTTCGCCTCGTTCTGGAAGTCTTCCATGCGGCTGCGATATTCCAGCACCCGCCGCCAGAAGTTGAGGTTCGACGGATAGCGAATCTGCAGCAGCATCTCGTCGATGTGGAAGCCCTGGAACAGCCGGATGCCGAGCTTCTGACCCAGCCGGACGCCGACCGGATCCTCGACCCGGGCCAGGATGAAGACCACGCCGGCGCGCTGCATGCGGGTGATCTCCGCCGCGCGGTCGCTCAGGATCTCTTCCGCTTCCGGCGTCCAGTTGATCTTCGCCATCCGCACGCCCATGCGGTGGAAATCCAGCACGCCGATCATCTTCGGATGCACGCTGTCGATGGCGATCGAGGCGCCGCGGGCGGCGATCAGGTCGCGCACCATGTCGAAGCGGTCGAAATTATCGAAGATGTCGGCGGCGCGGAACTCCACGCTGCAGTTCGGCAGGCGGTCCAGCAGGGTTTCCTCGAACTGCTGGAATTCCGGCGTGAAGACGCTGTCGATGTTCAGGTTGAACGAGGTGTTGAAGCGGATGACGTTGCGCACCTCGCAGATGCAGCGCAGCACCAGCCGGTCCAGCAGCTGGGTCAGCTGGTAGAAGTAGTTGCGGCCGTCGCTCATGTCGACATTGACCAGCAGGTGCTTGCGGATTTGCGCGACGCTCACGAACATCTCGTTGATCACCGGCTCCGCGCCCTTGTTGGGCACCACCAGCGCGATCTCCTGCGAGCGGATGAAGATGTCGCGGAACATGCTCGACCCCAGCCGCTCGAAGGTCAGGTTGACCAGCTCGATATGCTTCGAGGAGAGCTTCTGGTTGGCATATTTCTCGACATTCTGGGTCAGGTCGCTGCGTTCGTCGTCGGTCGGCCCCTGCTCCAGCTCGCCCTCGGGCTGCTTGGACTCCGCCAGCTTCCGCAGCCGCTTGACCGCGATATGCTTGTGCCGGCTCAGGTCGAACACCTGCACCAGCCGCCACTGGTTCAACCGGTCGAAAACGTCCGGCAGGTAGCGCTCCACCAGCCGCAGGATGCTCAGCTTGACGTCGTTGACGAAGCCGATGATGCGGTACTCGTTGGAGGCGATGTAGAGCGCGAAATCCCAGTCGGAGATCTTGAACAGCCGGGTCGCCTTGTTCGGCGAGGTGGTCTCGTCCTCGTCCTCGTACACATCCTCCATGCTCTGCATTTCGTTGTTGAGGATGAGGTTGGTGAGGTTCTTGTGCGTCTCCCGCTGCAGGGCGACCGCCTCGCGCCGCTGCGAGCATTCGCGAAGCGAGATGAGGATGATGTAGTTGTTGATGCCACGCGAGCCCTCGGCGGACTGAATCTGCCGCAGGGCCGCCGTGACATCTTCTTCGTAGCCGTTGCTCGCCATTCGGTCTAATCCAACATCCCGGACGGGTCCGGCCGGCCCGTCGGCGCCAGTTCCGGCACCGCGCCCGGTATCGGCGCTGCCGCCGGGAACGCGCATACCCCGGAATGCCGGGTTTCATGGCAGGTGGAGCGGCCGCCATGGCCGCTCACCGCCAGTCGGCCGGATTGTAACGTGAAAAGCATGTCACAGGCGAGCATCGGCGAACCGGCGTTTTCTTCGGTCGGCCGGCCGGTGCGGTGCGACGATCTTTTGTCCTGCCGCGTACAGTCTGCACCTCTATTTGCCGGGACCTATTTCAGCTGGCTCGGCAGGGCGGAGCGCCTGGCCTTCTGCTTCTGCTTGGGCCGGGCACGCGGCAGCTTGATGTCCGGTTCGTCGGGGCGGCTGGCCGGGCGTGCCTTGAACGGATTGGCCAGCGAGAACTTGCTGCTGCGGTTGCGTACCAGGGAGCCGCCGGTGATGTCGCCGTCGATCTCCGGCTTGCCCCACAGCCAGCCCTGGCCGTACTGCACACCGAGATGACGCAGCAGGTCGGCCGTGACATCGTTCTCCACCTGCTCCGCCACCGATTCGATCCCCAGCCGGTTGCACAGGGCCGCCATCGAGCCGATGAAGGCCTGCCCCTTCCGGTCGGCGCGATCGCCGCGCACATAGGAACCGTCGATCTTGGCGCAGTCGACGTCCAGCGCCCGCAGATATTCCATCGTCGCCTCGCCGGCACCGAAATCGTCGATGCAGACCTGGCAGCCTGCCTTGCGGATCGACTGGATGCGGGCATTGGCGGCGGCAAGGTCGTCCAGCGGCTCCGTCTCCGTGATCTCGAACATCAGGTAGCGGCTGTTGTCGCCCGCATTCTTCAGCTCCTGCAGGATCATCTCCAGGAAGCCGGCGGTGGAGAAGGACTTGCCGGAGATGTTCACGGCCACCGGCAGGCATTGCTGGTCCGACGGCACCGCCTCGATCTTGCGGATCACCGTCCGCAGGATCGCCATGTCCAGGTCGCAGTGCAGGCCGGTCTGCTCGGTGAAGCGGATGAACTCGAACGGGTTCGCCGCGATCTCCTTGTCGGGAAGGCGGATCAGCGCCTCGAAATGATGGCGGGTGCCGGTATCCAGGCGCACGATCGGCTGGTAGGCGACCCTGAATTCCTGCGCCGCGATCCGGCTCTGGGCCATCTGGATCCGCCGGGAGGTTGTCTCCAGGGTCCGCTTGCCGGCCTTCTCCGGATCGTCCTCCTCCGCGAAGGCCCGCCGATCGGCCGCGCGGGCGAACTGCTGCACGGTGTAGCCCAGGGTCTGGCTGGCGGTCACATAGTCCATGCTGCGGTCGACCGTGATGCTGCGCGGAACCACCCGCAGCGCCTTGCTGACATTCGTCGCCGCCGCGATCTCCCCGATGCGCTGCTCCAGCAGGGCGGCGGCGGAGGTGGGCCCGTGCAGGACGCCGAAGCGCTCGCCGGAGAACTTTACCGCCGAATCGCCGTTCAGGGAGATCGCGCGCAACAGATGCCCGACCCGGCGCTCGAACATGTTGCGCTGGCTCATGCCCACATGGTCGCGCAGCTCCGACCAGCCGGCGACCTCGATCAGGGTCATGCGGAACGGTCCCGTCTGGCCGCGATGCAGTTCCTGCAGCCGGTGCTCCAGCACCGCCTGGAAGCCGTCCAGGCCGAACACGCCGCTCTCGGCCTCGCGGAAGAGCTCATGCACCGGCGGCCGCGCCGAGGCCGCCTTCAGGGTGAAGAACAGGTCGCCGCGATGCACGGAGTTGCGGTCCCGCACCGCATGGCAGGAGACCTCGCAGAGGATGGAGTCGGGGGTGCCGTCCTGGCCGCCGCCATGATCGCCATGCGCCGCGGCGGACCGGTGCGGCTGCAGCCGCAGATTGACGTGGACCGATGTCGACCGTACGCCCGCGCCGGCCAGCCAGACCAGCTCGCGGATGAAGGGGCGGTCCTCGGGCACGATCAGGTCGAGGATCGTCAGCTTGATCAGTTCGGTGACCGGCGTGCCCAGCAGCTGCTCGCTGGCGCCTGCCGCGAACCGGACCTGACCGCGCGGGCTGGCCTGCAGCAGCAGGTCGGCACCGCCGAAGGCGAAGGCGGCATACCTGTCGCGTTCGGCCCGGCCGTCCGGCGCCTGTCGCGCCGGCCGCGCCGGGCTGCCTCCGCCTTTCGTCCGCGCCCCCGCGTTCACCGTTGCCATTGTCACCACAAACAGCCGGGTGACCGGCGGCTACCGCAGCGCCGCCGCCACCCGGGCCATGCCCAGCCGCCACCGCGCGGCCTCCCAACCGCTACGGCCACAACCTGCCCGCGCCTCGCACTTGTCCGGCGCCCAACGCCCCGACAATGCTCCGCACCCGGCCTCGCACCGGTCCTCCGCCCGCGCCCCGCACCCGCTCAGCGGGTCTGCTGGGTCTATGCCAGGACGCCGGTCCGGAAACGAAGCCGGTTCCGGCACTATATCGCCCGGACCTCCGGATTGCAGCACTGGATGTCGATCCGTCCGCCGCCCCGACGGCCGGCTCCGGCAGGGGCCGGCTCACCACACGCGCGCCGTCGTCGGCTCATGCTTCTCCTGAAGCTGGGACATCAGGATCCATTCGTCCCGCGGCATGAAGCGGGGCGCGAGGAAGCGGTTGGACTTGCGCAGCAGCTCTTCCACGCCCTGCCCGCGCTTGACCGGCTGCGCCTCCCAGGCCGACAGCAGCTCCTGCCAGGCCGCAAGCCGCCGGTGCAGATCGTCCCGGCCCTCGCGGATGAAGCGGATCGTGGATGCGGCATTCTTCAGCAGCGCCATGATCTCGCCGGTCTGGGCGTCGATCTGCTCCAGGCGCTGGCCGTAATCCTTGACGGCGATCGCCATGAAGCGCTCGCAGGACGAGAGTTCCTCCAGCACCGACATGTCGGTGACATAGAGCCTGCGGTACGACTGGACTTTCTGCTCCATCGCCTCGACCCGCTCGTACTCCTCGCGGATCGCCTCGATATAGGCGAGTTCGCTGGCCAGCTGCTCGACCAGCTGCACCACCTCGTCCTTGCGTTCCCGTCCCAGGCCCAGCGCCACGGCGGCCTCCACGAAGGCCTCGTTCACCCGCTCCCGGGTCTTCGGATCGTCCGCCAGCTGGATCAGCTGGTCCGGGTCGGTGATCACCGTCTCCTCGCCGGAGATCCAGGTGGTCAGCTGCAGGCAGACGCGCTGGCTGGCGATCACCCGGTGTCGGTCGGTCACCTCCCAGGACGCCTCTCCGGTCAGGATCTCCCGCGGCAGCGGATCGCCGACCTTGATCGTGGCGACGAAATCCAGCGCCTGGGCGATCAGGTCCAGCATCTCCGCGTCGGCGGAACCTTCCTCCAGGTGGAACTCCCGCTTGATGCCGGGAAAGCTCAGCAACACCTCGTTGTCGCCCAGGGTGACGGCGAAGCCGGGGGTCTCGTCCGCAGTTGAGCGGCGGAAGACGCTGCCCTTCACGCTGTTGAAGAACTTGTGCCGGAACTGCACATGGGTCGGCTTCGGCCGACGGGCGGCACGCGCCGGCGCCGCACCCTTCTTGCCGTCCTTGGCGGCGGTCTTGGCGTCTGCCTCGGGTCGTGCCTGGGCGGCGTCCTGGGCCGCACCCTGTGCTGGCGCACCCTGTGCCGGCGCACCCTGTGCCGGCGCGACCGGCGCAGAATCGCCCGCAGGCGTCTGCGCGGCTGCCGCGCCCCGGCTCTGCTCAGCAGTTTCTGGCTGGGCGCTGCTCACTCCGCTCCACCCTTTCCAACCCTTGGCGCCGCCTGGCCTGCAGCCTGCCCGGCCGCCGGGGAAGCACCCGCTTCATACCGCAGGCATCAAGCTGGCAGAGATCCGTTAATATTCTACCACTGCCGTCGCGATGCTGCTGCCGGCGGCGATGTTAGTGGGCCGAGTGCCCGTACGCAGCCCCCGGAACCGCCCGGACAGAACAATAGGCCGGCGGTGCCGGCCGTCACCCCCCCGTAAGGGTAAGGGCATGAAAAAGGGGCCGCCGGTCGCCCGGCGGCCCCTGCCGCATCGCGGCCTTTCGTCAGGTCAGCTGCCGCCGCCGCCGGCCCTGGTGCCGCTCAGCACCGGCCCGAAGCGGACCCACTCCGACCCGTCGAACTTCACCAGCTGCATCTGCTCGATCGGATAGAAGTCGTCCGGCCCGGTATTGATGGTGATGCCCGGCAGCAGCATCGGGACCTGCAGGTCCTTCAGGCTGGCGGCCTGCTTCATCAGGTTGGCACGGGTGATATCGTCGCCCATGTTCTTGATGACTTCGATGATCGTGTTGCAGACCGCATAGCCATAGGCGGTGAACGCGTCCGTCTTGTCGCCGTCCGGGAAGTAGGTGTTCATCCAGTCCAGCCACTCCTTGTAGTCCGGATCGCCTTCCCAGGCCGGGTCGGTCGGATCCTTCAGGTAGAGCGCGGAGATGACGCCTTCGGACTTGTCGAAGCCGGCCGGCTTCAGCACCGAACCCACCGAGTTCGAGACCGAGTTGAGCAGGTGCAGAGGCTGCCAGCCCAGATCCGCCACCTTGCGGATCGCCTGTGCGGCGAATTTCGGCGTCGTCACGTTGTAGAACGTATCCGCACCGGAATTCTTCAGGTTCACCATCTGCGAATCGATGGTCGGGTCGGTGACCTCGTAGGTCTCCTCCGCCACGATCATGGTGCTGGCCTTGGCGCCAAGGCCGTCCTTCATGCCCTTGACGTAGTCCTTACCGTAGTCGTCGTTCTGGTAGAGGATCGCGATCTTGGCGTCCGGCTTGTTCTGCAGCAGGTAGTTGGCGTAGATCTGGCCTTCGGTCTGGTAGTTCGGCTGCCATCCCATGGTCCAGGGATAGTTCTTCGGATCGCCCCACTTGGTGGCGCCCGTCGCCACGAAGAGCTGCGGCACCTCCTTCTTGTTGAAGTACTTGTGGACCGCGGAGTTGGTCGGGGTCCCCAGGCCCTGGACCACGCCCAGGACGCCTTCGCTCTCGACCAGCTTGCGGGTCTGCTCCACCGTCTTCGGCGGGCTGTAGCCGTCATCCAGCGAGATGAAGTTGATCTGGCGGCCGTTGATGCCGCCTTGCGCATTCACCTTCTTGAAGCAGGCGGCAATGCTCTTGCCGATCGACCCATAGGCTGAAGCCGGGCCGCTGTAGGGGTTGGTGTTACCGATCTTGATCTCGGTGTCCGAAGCGCCCTCGTCATAGGTAGCGGCAAGAGCCGGCACTGAAAGACCGAGCGCGCAGGCCGCTACCGCGGCCAATAAGCTTGTACGGGTCATGAGATATTTGAAACCTCCCTGGTTTCTGACTGGACTTTGGTGTCACGAGTGGCGCTTCTTCCGGCGCAAGCATCATCGAACGCGGCACGCAGCCCTGAGTCAAGCCCGGCGTGCGACAGGCTGCCGCATCCGTGATCGCGGAAGGTCCCATTGCCCAGAAATGCGGCAGGCACAAAAAAATGGGCCGCCGGTCTCCCGGCGGCCCATTCCCGGCCGGCCCGATCGGGCCGGCGGATCACGTCCGGATCAGCTGCGGGTCAGCTGCCGCTGCCGGTCTCCTTGCCGGCGCTCAGCACCTCGCCGAAGCGCACCCACTCCTTGCCGTCGAACTTCACGAGCTGCATCTGCTCGATCGGGAAGAAGTCGTTCGGCCCGGTGTTGATGGTGATGCCCGGCAGCAGCATCGGCGCCTGGAAGTCCTTCAGGCTGGCGGCCTGCTTCACGAAGTTCTCGCGGGTCAGGTTGTCGCCCATCTGCTTGATGGTCTGCACGATGGTGTGGCAGTTCGCCCAGCCATAGGCATTGAACGTGTCGGTCTTGTCGCCGTCGGAATAGTACTTGTCCATCCAGGCGTCCCAGGCCTTGTAGTCGTCGTCGCCCGCCCAGGCCGGATCGGTCGGATCCTTCAGGTACAGCGCGGAGATCACGCCTTCGGACTTGTCGAGACCGGCCGGATTCAGCACCGAGCCGACGGAATTGGACACCGAGTTCAGCAGATGCAGCGGCTTCCAGCCGAGATCGGCCACCTTGCGGATCGCCTGTGCGGCGAACTTCGGCGTGGTGACGTTGTAGAAGACGTTCGCGCCGGAATTCTGCAGGTTGATGATCTGGGAATCGATGGTCGGGTCGGTGACCTCGTAGGTCTCCTCCGCCACGATCATCTCGTCCGCCTTGTCGCCCAGGCTGTCCTTCAGGCCCTTGACGTAGTCCTTACCGTAATCGTCGTTCTGGTAGAGGATCGCGATCTTGGCATCCGGCTTGGTCTGCAGCAGGTAGTTGCCGTAGATCCGCCCCTCGGTCTGGTAGTTCGGCTGCCAACCCATGGTCCAGGGGAACTTGTCCGGCTGGCCCCACTTGGTCGCGCCGGTGGCGACGAACAGCTGCGGCACCTTCTTCTGGTTCAGGTACTTGTGGACGGCCGAGTTGGTCGGCGTGCCCAGGCCGGTCACCACGCCGAGGACTTCCTCGCGCTCCACCAGCTTGCGGGTCTGTTCCACCGTCTTCGGCGGGCTGTAGCCGTCGTCCAGAGAAATGAAGTTGATCTTGCGGCCGTTGATACCGCCCTCGGCATTGACCATGTCGAGGCAGGCGCCGACGGCCTTGCCGATCGCGCCATAGGCCGAGGCCGGGCCGCTATACGGCATGGTATTGCCGATCTTGATCTCCGTGTCAGAGACACCCGGACCGTATTCCGCAGCCATTGCCGGCGCAGTGGCAATGGCAGAGACCGCAACGGCGGCCAAAAGGAGCTGACGGGTCATTGGCTAGACTCACCTTCCTGATTGTTCGCTACCTAGGTACGCTTGATGGTTTCTTGTCGGCTCTGGCCTGTTCCACTCGCTTCTTGCGGCGAGGGGTGCACTGAACCGGGGGGGCCGTCCGGTGTCAAGCGGATCCGTGAACGAACGCTCGCTAAAGGGCGGATTGGTGCGCATGCCCGGCAATGCGAAAGCCGGCGGCCCCCACAAGGAAAGGGGCGGCGCAAGGCGCCGCCCCAGAGACGGTTCTGGATGATGAATTGGTTCCCTCGCCCCCGCCGGCAAGACCGGCCGGGGCGCGGCAGGCGCGCCTGATCGGTCAGCTGCTCCCCGGGTCAGTTGCCCCCGGGTCAGCTACTCCTGGGTCAGCTACCCCCGCCGGTGCCGCCGACGTCGACGATCTCGCCGAAGCGCACCCATTCCTTGCCGTCGAAGCGGATGAGCTGCATCTGCTCCACCGGGAAATGGTCGGTTGGGCTGGTCTTCACCCTGATGCCCGGCAGAAGCATCGGCGGCACGAAGTCGAGGTTCTCCGCCTGGCGCAGGAAGTTCTCCCGGGTCAGGGTATCGCCCATCTGCTCCAGGATCTTGATCAGGGTCTTGCAGGAGGCGTAGGCATAGACGTTGTACTTGTCGAGCTTGTCGCCCTTGAAGACATTGTCCATGAAGGCCACCCACTCCTTGTAGTCGGGATCCTCCTGCCAGACCGGGTCGGTCGGGTCCTTCAGGTAGTCGGCGGAGACGATGCCGACCGACTTGTCGAGCCCCGCCGGGGTCAGCACCGCCCCGACGGAGTTCGAGACCCCGTTCAGGATATGCAGCGGCTTCCAGCCGATATCCGCCATCTTCCGGATCGCCTGGGCGGAGAATTTCGCGGTGGTGATGTTGAAGAACACGTCGGCGCCGCTGTTCTTCAGGTTGATGATCTGCGAATCCACCGTCGGGTCGGTCGACTCGTAGGTCTGCTCGGCCACCACCTGGTTCGCCTTGGCGCCCAGCCCCTCCAGGAAACCGGTGCGGTAGTCCCTGCCGTAATCGTCGTTCTGGGAGAGGATCGCAATCTTGGCGTCGGGATATTCCTGCGCCACCCACTTGCCGTAGACCTGCGCCTCGGTGCGGTAGGAGGGCTGGAAGCCCATCGTCCAGGGATAGTCCTCGTAGTCCCCCCACATCGAACCGCCTGAGGCGATCAGCAGCTGCGGCACCTTCTTCTGGTTCAGGTATTTCCGCACCGAGGCCGAGGTCGGCGTGCCCAGGCTCTGGACCACGCCCATTACCTCGTCGCTCTCCACCAGCTTGCGGGTCTGCTCCACCGTCTTCGGCGGGCTGTAGCCGTCGTCCAGGGTGATATAGGTGATCTTGCGGCCGTTGATGCCGCCCTTGTCGTTCTGCTCCTTGAGGCAGGCGGCGACCGCCTTGCCGATCGTCCCGTAGGGCGAGACCGGGCCGCTATAGGCCATGGTATTGCCGATCTTGATCTCGGTCTCCGAGGCGCCGGGACCGTATTCTGCGGCCAGTGCCGCCGTCGCCGATCCGGCACAGAGCATCACGGCCGACGCCAGGCCGGCCGCGCGTACGCGTTTGGTCATTGCGTTTCTCCCTGTTGCGCCGGGCGCCGCGGCGTGCCTGTCCGCCGCCGCCCGACCAGCCTTCTCCGGCGGTCCGATCCGGCCGCCGGCCTTTTCGTTGGCAGGCTTCTTCCGGCCTGCACGGAAAGCGTAGCAGAGCGACGGCACTGCCGCGACGAATGATTGCGGAAGGGGAACGCAATGCACGGAACGCAGAACGCCCCCGGGCGATGAGCCCGGGGGCGTTCCGGCAACGGCCGTGCGGCCGGTCTTCTGGCCGGACTAGAACCGGCTGGGCAGCTTCATCAGCCGCCCGGTGGCCCAGCGCCACAGTCCGGCGAAGCCCGACGGCATGAAATAGACCACCAGGATCAGGAACACGCCGTAGATCAGCCAGGTAATGTTCACGCCCACCCAGCCGAACAGCCCGCTGAGCAGACCCTGCACGCCTTCGGAGATGTTGGGGATGAACAGGACGAAGATGCCGCCGATGATCGGTCCCCAGATCGAGGCGACGCCGCCGACCACCAGGCCGACCAGGAACGATACCGCCAGCAGGAAGGTGAAGCTGTCGGGGGCCACGAAGCCCACCACGATCGCCCCCAGCGCGCCGGCGACGCCGGTGTAGAGGGCGCTGACGCCGAACGCCAGCGACTTGTACAGGCTGGTGTTGATGCCCATCGACTTGGCGGAGAGCGGGTTGTCGCGGATCGCGATCAGGGCCCGCCCGGTACGGCCACGGACGATGTTCCAGGCGCAGACGAACAGGATCAGCAGCACCGCGAACGAGAAGTAGTAGAGCCACTGGTCCTGCGAGATCGGCAGGCCGAACGGCGGGTCGGGCTTGAAGACGAAGATGCCCTGCACGCCGCCGGTCCAGTCCTCGATCGGCTTCCATTTCAAGAGCTGCGGCGTGGCGACGGCGAGCGCGAAGGTCGCCAGCGCCAGGTGCAGGCCCTCCAGCCGCAGGGCCGGGAAACCGAACAGGAAGCCGACCACCAGGCTGATGATCCCCGCCACCGGCAGGGTCCAGACATAGCTGGCGTCGAAGCTGTCCATCATGATCGCCGCGGTATAGGCGCCGATCGCGTAGAACGCGCTGTGGCCCAGGCTGAACTGGCCGTTATAGCCAGTCAGCAGGTTCAGCCCCTGGATGGCCATGGCATAGATCATGGCCTGGGTCAGCTGGAAGACCGTGAAGTCGGGGACGACCAGCGGCAGGCCGATCGCCACGACCAGGCCGACCACAAGCCAGAGCTTGCGCCATCCCTGCAGCTGGAAACCGAAGACCGTAGCCTTGTCGAAGGGGTTCGCCCGCGTGGAGATGTCGGTCCGCGCCCTTGCCTTCTCTTGCAGTACCGACGTCTCAGACACGCTTCACCACCCTTCTGCCGAACAGGCCGGTCGGCCGGAACATCAGCACGCCGACAATGAAGATCAGCGCGATCGTCAGTTTGATCTCGCCGATCGGGAAGTCGATCACGTCGCCGAACCAGGCGACCAGGTTTTCCAGCACGCCGACCAGGAAGCCGCCGAGAACGGCGCCGCCCGGATTGTCGACGCCGCCGACGATGGCGCCGGCAAAGCCGTAGAGCAGGATGCCGACCATCATGTTCGGCTCCAGGAACACCGCATGGGCGACCATGATGCCGGCGACGGCGCCGACCGCGGCGGCCATGCCCCAGCCCAGGCCCGTCATCATCCGCACCCGGACGCCGACCAGGCGGGCCGATTCCGGGTTCTGCGCCGCGGCCCGCATTGCCAGGCCGACGGAGGTATAGCGGAAGAACAGGTAGATGATCGCCAGCAGGACCAACGTGACCACGATCATCCCGACCGCATGTGGCCCGATCAGGTTGCCGAAGATCGCTTCCGTCGGGAACGGCGTCGGGAAGGCCTTGATCGTGTAGTCCCAGATCGCGCCGGCCAGCGAGTTGAAGATCGCCAGAAGCGCGATGAACACCACGATATGGCTCAGCACGGGCGCGTCGTGGATCGGCTTGAAGACAACCAGTTCCAGGAAGGCGCCGATCACGAAGGACACCGCCAGGGTGATCAGGAAGGCGATCCAGAACGGGATGCCCCAATCCATCAGCTGCCAGGCGATGTAGGTGGAGAACATCGCCATTTCGCCCTGGGCGAAGTTGAAGTGGTCGATCGCCTGGTAGATCATCACCACGGCCAGGGCCACGAGGGCGTAGATCGCCCCGTTGGCCAGGCCGGCGAGGACCTGTTGCAGAAGATGCTCAAGCATTTCGTGGTTCCGTCCCTTGCATTGGGGCGTCCGCCCGGAGGCGTTCAGTAGCCGAGATATGCCTTGCGCACATTCTCGTCTTCCCGGATTTCGGCAGCCGGCCCGGACAGCACGATCCGTCCGGTCTCCAGCAGGTAGGCGCTGTCGGCAAGCTTGAGCGCCAGCGAGGCGTTCTGCTCCACCAGGAGCATCGACACCTTCCGCTCCTGGTTGATCTGCCGGAGGATCCGGAAGATCTCCTGCACGATCAGCGGCGCCAGGCCGAAGGAGGGCTCGTCGAGCAGCATCAGCCGTGGCCGCAGCATCAGCGCGCGGCCGATGGCCAGCATCTGCTGCTCGCCGCCCGACAATGTGCCGGCCTGCTGCTGGTAGCGCTCCCGCAGGCGCGGGAAATAGTCGTAGACCTGTTCCTCGTCCGCGGTCACCGCAGCCTTGTCGCGCCGGGTGATCGCCGCCAGCTTCAGGTTCTCCTCCACCGACAGGCGGGTGAAGGTGCCGCGCCCCTCGGGCACATGCGCGATGCCGTAGCGGACGATGTCCTCGGTCGCCTTGGAGGAGATCAGGTCGCCGTCGAAATAGATCTCGCCCTCGGTCTTCACCATGCCGCAGACGGATCGCAGGGTCGTGGTCTTGCCGGCCCCGTTGGCGCCCAGGATCGTGGTGATCCCGCCTTCCTCCAGGTCGAAGCTCATGCCGTGCAGGACGCGGGTCAGGCCGTATTGCGCCTTCAGGTCGCGTACTTCCAGGAGCTTACTCATTGTGCGTCCTCGGTCCCCAGATAGGCGCGAATGACCTCGGGGTCGCGCTGCACCTCGGCCGGCGTGCCCTCGGCAATCTTCCTGCCGAAATCGATCGCGACGACCTTGTCGGAAATCGCCATCACCAGGCTCATGTGATGTTCGACCAGCAGGACGGTGACGCCGCGATCGTCGCGGATCTGCTGGATCTGCTTGCCCAGGCCGTCGATATCGTCGTGGTTCAGGCCACCCGCCGGCTCGTCGAGCAGCAGCAGCTTGGGATGGCTGGCCAGCGCCCGGCCCAGCTCGACCCGCTTCTGCAGGCCGAAGGACAGGGCGGCGACCGGCAGGTGCGCCACCTCGTGCAGACCCAGATAGTCGACCAGTTCCCAGGCCTGCTCTTCCAGGTCATGCTCCTCGCGCGTGACCGTGGGCAGGCGCAGGGCGTTCGACAGGAAGTCGCTGCGCTTGGTGTGGTGGCCGCCGACCATGATGTTCTTCACCACCGACATCGACGGGAACAGCGCCAGATTCTGGAAGGTCCGCCCGATCCCCAGATCGGCCATCGCATGGGCCGGGGTCGACAGGATCGACTGCTCCTTGAAGCGGATATCGCCTTCGTTGGGGATGTAGAGCCGGCTGAGGCAGTTGAAGAGCGTGGTCTTGCCGGCGCCGTTCGGCCCGATCAGGCCGCAGACCGTGCCTTCCGGCACGGTGAAGGCGACATGATCCAGAGCCACGATGCCGCCAAACCGGATCACGACGTCCTGGACGTCAAGCAACGCGTTGGCCATCAGAAGGAAGTTCCCAAATCGTGCATCCGGGACGCCCAGATTCCTGGCCGCGCGCCACAGACACGTCCCCTGAGCGCAGCATTCCCGAGATGCCGCGGAGTCACACTACGAGTCATGAATTGGAAATTCGCCTCCCTGCCGGTCGTGATGCCCCAACCGCGTTGATCTGCATTGATTGCTTTCGCGGCTTCTATTTTTTTGCGCAAGTATGCCGAACGACCCCGGTCGTTGCAATCATATTGCGGTCGGCCTGCATACAGGCCGCGCACCTGTCCCGCAACCCCTGATGCGCAGGAAACTGCGGAAAAATTGGGATCGACCCGCCGCCGCGGCGGCGCACCGGATTCACCCTTGGCGAATATCGCGGGTCCCGGCGGCAACCGCCTCCATCGCCGTCGCCGCCGCGTCGCTGACCATCAGGTCGCAGAACAGAGTGCGCTCCGCGGCAAGGCCGGCATCCAGCGGGCCCTGCGCGTGCTGCCGGACCAGCGCCTTGATATGCGACAGCGCCAGCCCCGACCGGCGCTTGAGCCGCGCCGCCAGGTCCAGTGCCGCCGCGACCACGTCGCCCTCGACGCATTCATGCACCAGGCCCGCCGCCGCCGCGTCCCGCGGCGACAGGGTTTCGCCGCGGGCGATGTACCACAGGGCCGCGGCCGGGCCGATCGTGCGGGCCAGCCGCTGCGTGCCGCCGGCGCCCGGCAGGATGCCCAGGTTCACCTCCGGCAGGCCGAGGGAGAAGTCGCCGTCCTGCGCCAGGCGGAAGTCGCAGGCCAGCGCCAACTCGAAGCCGCCGCCCATCGCGGTGCCGTTGATCGCCGCGATGTAGGGGCGCGGGCTGCTCTCGATCCGTCGCAGGATGGCGTGGAACGGCGCCTCCGGCACCGGCCGGTCGAGGCTGAACTTCAGCCCCCGCTTGCGCATTTCCGCCGCCCGCCGCGCCAGCAGCGCGACATCGTAGTGGCGGATGAAGACGCCTTCTTGCGCACCGGTCAGCACCACCACCCGGACCGAGGGATCGGCTTCCGCCGCGTCGAGCGCCGCCGCAAAGTCCGGCTCGACCGTGTCGTCCATCAGCCCGTCCGGCGGGTTGTCGAAGCGCAGAAGCGCCACGCCGTCATCGATCTCCAGCCCGACCTTGGTCATTTGGTCCCTCCCCCGTTGCGGATCGCCCTTCTCCCGCTATAGGCAGCTTGCGCCGGACGGCGCAAGCCGCCCGGCGGCGGCAGTGCCGCGCGGGCGCTGCCCGCCATGGTCCGCCGCCGCATCTCCGCTATAGTCCCGCCGCGGCACCGTGGCGGCACGGCGGCCGCGGCCAACGAACCGGAGGAAACATGGACGCATCCCCGCCCGCCAACACGGCAGCCGCGCCGCAGCACGGACCGGAAGAAGCCGCCGCGCCCGCCGCCATCGAGGATGCGCATGTCTTCCTGCCGGAGCTCTGGGCCGGGTTCGCCGAGTTCCAGCCGCGCAAGACGGCCCTGGTCTGCGATGGCGTGCGGCGCGACTGGGCGGGCTTCAATGCCGGCATGAACCGGGTGGCCAACCGGCTCAATGCCGCCGGGATCGGCCGCGGCGACCGGGTCGCCGTGGTGATGGCGAATTCGGTCGCGATGCTGGAAGTGATGTTCGGCGTGGTGAAGGCCGGTGCCTGCGTGGTGCCGCTGTCGGCCATGCTGACCGGCGAGCAGATCGCCGCGCTGGCCGCCGATGCCGGCGCCCGCGCGCTGTTCGCCAGCGCCGGCCTGCATGAAGCGCTGGAACCGCATCGCCGGCGGCTGTCCGGCATCGATCCGGGACTCTGGTTCCTGTACGGCGCCGCGGCGCCCGGCTGGCAGGAGCTGGAGGCCTGGCTGGCCGGCGCGCCGGAGCACCAACCGGCGGTGCGCTACGAGATGGAGGATGAGTTCAACATCATCTATTCCAGCGGCACCACCGGCCTGCCCAAGGGCATCGTGCAGACCCACCGGGCGCGGCAGCACTTCGCCTGGTCGAACGCGCTGGAGATGCGCTACCACCGCAACACGGTCGCACTGGCGACGACCCCGCTCTATTCCAACGGCACCTTCCTGACCATGCTGCCGACCCTGTTCGTCGGCGGCACCCTGGTCGCGATGCCGGCCTTCGACCCGCTGGCCTTCCTGCAGACGGTGGCGCGGGAGAAGGTGACGCACAGCTTCATGGTGCCGACCCAGTTCATCGTCACCCTCGCCCATCCCGATTTCGGCCGGTACGACCTGTCCAGCCTGGAGGCGGTGCTGTCGGCCGGCTCGCCGCTGCGCCTGGACACCAAGAAGGCGGTGATCGAGCGGATGACCCCGAACCTGTACGAGATCTACGGCATTTCCGAAGGGGTGGCGTCGATCATCCGGCCTGACATGGTGATGCGGAAGCCGGGCTCTGTCGGCACCCCGGTGGTCGGCTATCACATCGCGATCATCGGCCCCGACGACGCCCCCCTGCCGCATGGCGAGGTCGGCGAGATCGTCGGCTACGGCGCCGGCATGATGAAGCGCTACAACCGGCGGCCCGACGCGACGGCGGAGATCGTCTGGCGCGACGCCCGTGGCCGCACCTATCTGCGCACCGGCGATATCGGCCGGATGGACGAGGACGGCTACCTCTACATCCTGGACCGCAAGAAGGACATGATCATCTCCGGCGGCTTCAACATCTTCCCCGCCGACCTGGAACAGGTGATCGGCAGCCATCCGGCGGTGATGGACGTGACCGTCATCGGCATCCCCCACGAAAAATGGGGGGAGACGCCGCTGGCCCTGGTGATCCGGGAGGAGGCCGCGGCGGCGGACGAGGCGGAGATCCTGGCCTGGGCGAACGAAAGGCTGGGTCGGCACCAGCGGGTCTCCGCCGTCACGTTCCGCGACGACTTCCCCCGCAACGCGCTCGGCAAGGTCCTGAAGCGCGAGTTGCGCGAACCCTATTGGCGTGACGCCTGACGGCGGTCCGCCCGACCGAAGGAGAGCACCATGCGCGACGTCTACATCATCGGCACCTATTCGACCGCGTTCCGCCGCTGGCCGGACAAGAGCTACAAGGACCTGACCCGCGACGCCTATCTGGGCGCCCTGGCCGATGCCGGGCTGGAGAACGGCGATCAGATCGAGAATGCCTGGTTCGGCAATTGCGGCATGTGGGCGGACGCCCAGGGCTCGATCCGCGGCCAGGTCTGCATGACGCCGCTGGTCCGCGACGGCCTGTTCCCGGAGCGGGTGCCGCTGGTCAATGTCGAGGATGCCTGCGCTACCGGCTCCGTCGCGCTGAACGGCGCCTGGAAGGACATCCTGTCGGGCACCGCCGACCTGGCGCTCGCCATCGCGGTGGAGAAGCTCTACGACCCCGACCATCCGGAGCGCACGATGTCGAAGTTCAACGCCGGCATCGACCAGCAGGACCCGCAGGAATGGCACGACTATTACGCCGCCGCGGGCGAGAAGGCGGGCAAGCCGTTCGAACCCGGCCCCGACCGCACGGTGTTCATGGACACCTATGCGATGCAGGCCTGCTACCACATGAAGAAATACGGCACGACGCAGGCGCAGATCGCCGCCGGCGCGGCGAAGAACCACAATTACGGCGCCCTGAACGAGAAGGCGCAGTACCGCTTCGAGATGAGCGTCGAGGACGTGATGAAGGACCGCGCAGTGAGCTTCCCGCTGACCCGGTCGATGTGCTCGCCGATCGGCGACGGCGCCGCCGCCGCCCTGCTCTGCTCCGAGGATTTCCTCAGCAACCTGCCGCAGGTGGTGCGCGACCGCGCCGTGCGGATCGCCGCCTCCGCCCTGTCCGGCGGCAAGTATCGCAGCCTGGACGAGGACGGGCTCAGCCGGGTGGCGGCGAAGAAGGCCTACAAGCAGGCCGGCATCGGGCCGGAGAAGATCCGGGTGGCGGAGGTGCATGACGCCACCTCGTTCTGCGAGATCTACCAGGCGGAGATGATGGGCTTCTGCGACGACGGCGAGGGCGGCCGCTTCGTGGAGAGCGGCGCCACCGGCCCCGGCGGGCGGCTGCCGATCAACACCTCCGGCGGCCTGGTCTCCAAGGGCCATCCGGTCGGCGCCACCGGCCTGTCGATGGTCTACGAGCTGTCCACCCAGCTGCGCGGCGAGGCGGGCGACCGCCAGGTGCCGGATGCCGAATGGGCGCTGGCGGAGAATGGCGGCGGCGTGATCGGCTTCGACGAGGCCTGCTGCGCCGTCACCATCCTGCACAAGCCGCAATAGCGGCCGACGGAAGCCCGGTCCCGCGATGGCGGAGATCAGCCTCAGCTTCGACAACGGCCCGAATCCGGAGGCGACGCCGCGCGTGCTCGACAGCCTGGCGCGGCGCGGCATCCTGGCGACCTTCTTCCTGGTCTGCCGCAACCTGGACGATCCCGCCGCGCGGGCCGCGGCGGAGGCCACCCATGCGGCCGGCCACTGGATCGGCAACCATACGATGACCCACGACGTGCCGCTGGGCATCGACCCGGACCCGGAGGCGCCGCAGCGGGAGATCGCGGCGGCACAGGAGAAGCTGGGCAGGCTGGCCCATCCGGAGCGGTTCTTCCGGCCGTTCGCCAAGGGCGAGCTGGGGCCCCGCCTGCTGTCGCAGGCCGCCGTCGATCACCTCTGCCGCGGCGGCTATACCTGCGTGCTCTGGACCCATGTCCCCGGCGATTTCGAAGACCATGACGGCTGGCCGGAGCGGGCGATGGCGCAGATCGCAGAGGCGGAGGCGGCGGGACGCGGCCACCAGCTGATCGTGCTGCACGACGCCGTGCCGCCGGCGATGCGCCACCTGGACGCCTTCCTGGACCGGCTTGCCGCTGCCGGCCACGGCTTCCGGCAGGACCATCCGCCCGACTGCGTGCCGATCCGCCGCGGGCAAATCATCGGCAGTCTGGAGGGGCTGGTGGCCGGGTGAGCCATCGCCCGGTTCGCCCGGAGGCGACCCATGTCGCAAGCGATCCTGTACAGCGAACCGCTGGAGGGCCTGCCGAAGCCGGCCTTCAGGATCCGCATGTCCGGCCGGCTGGAGCCGGAGCGGATCACCGCCACCTTCCTCGACGCCGCGCGGCGCACCGGGACCGGAAGCCTCTACCTGCTTGTCGACCGCCGCGGCATGGAGCCGTTCGCCAATGCCCGCTGGTACATCGCCTTCTTCCGGCAGCTGCATGAGGCGGGCGTGACCCGCTACCGCAGCGTCGTGCTCGACACCGACGTGCTGCGCCCGCATATGGGCGCCCTGGTCCAGGAGGCCGCCATCGCCGCCGGCCTGGACGCCGCCATCCGCCATGCCTGGACCGGGGAAGAGGCGCTGCGCCACCTGCGGGAGATGATGGCAGCGGGAGCGTAGGGCGGGAAGGCCGGCATCCGCCGCTGGCGGCCCTGGCGCAGGAGGCGGTGCAGGTCGAGGGCCTGCAGGAAATGATGGCCGCCAGCGGACCGCCGCAATGGCGGCAGGCTTCGTTCAGGCGACCTTGCGTCCCCTGCTGCGCCGCCGCTCGGCCTTGCGCGCCGGTTTGGCGGCAGGCTCCGGCACCGGCGCCGCATCGCTCCGCGCGCCGCCGGCGATCGCCACCGCCTCCTCCGGCCGCGGCAGGCGGGCGGAACCGCGCTCCACGAACAGCACCGGCACCTCGACGATGGTGCGGCGGTTCGAGGGCTGCTCGTGCAGGCCAAGGATCAGGTCGACCGTCGCCTCCACCAGCTCCTCGATCGGCTGCCGCAGGGTGGTCAGGGCATAGGCTGTCCAGGCCGATTGCGGGGTGTCGTCGAAGCCGATCACAGACAGGTCGTCGGGCACCCTCAGGCCCGCCTCCCGCGCGGCATCGATCGCCCCCATCGCCATCATGTCGTTGGCGCCGAAGATCGCGTCCGGACGCGGCCCGTCGGACAGCAGCTGCAACACCGCCTCCCTTGCGCCGTCATAGCTGTAGCGGCCGTCCATCCGGACCACCTGCGCCGCGGCGTCGATCCCCAGCGCGGTCAGTCCCTCGTAGAAGCCGCGCTCGCGGTTGATGCCGGTGGAGGTGTCGCGATGGCCTGCGATGAAGCCGAAGCGGCGATGGCCGGCGCGCACCAGCAGGGTCGCCACCAGCCGCGCGCCGCCGTAATTGTCGCTGGTCACGCTGTGCGCCGGCACCCCGGGCACGGTGCGGTTGAACAGCACCACCGGGGTGCCGCGCCGCTCGCACTCCGCCGCCATGTCGGAACTCAGGGTCGCGGCGCCGATGATCACGCCGTCGACCTGGTATTGCAGGACCTGCGGCAGAAGCGCGTCAAGGTCGCCGCCCGGCGGGACGGTGAACAGCAGCACCTGCCGGCCCGCCTCCTGCAGCCGCAGGGACAGGACGCGCAGGGCCTGTTGGTAGAACTGGTATTCCAGGTTGCCCAGCACCACGCCGATGATGTTGGTCCGCCGGGTGATCATGCTGCGGGCGATGGCGTTCGGCATGTAGCCGATCTGCTCGGCAGCCGACATCACCTTGGCGCGGGTCGCCGGGCTGATGCTGGCGCCGGGGGTGAAGGCGCGGGAGACGGCGGACTGCGACACGCCGGCCAGGCGCGCCACCTCGATCGCCGAAGGCCGCCGCGACCGCACGGGCGGCTCCTGGCTCCTCTCCCGGTTCGTCCTGTCGTGCTGCGCTCTGTCCCGGTGGGGCTTGTCCCGATGCATGTCGTCCCGATGCGGTTGGCCCCCGCTGCGGTCGGCCCCCGATATGGCTGGCCGCTGGGGGTACGATGGATCGCCGGGGGCGGAGGGTCGCCGGACCGGCCGGGCGTATCGCCTTCAGCCGGGGCCCGACAGCCGGTTGCACTATCGCCCTGCATGCAGCCTATGCTGGCGATCCCGACAACGACAAGCGGAAGCTGACCTGCTCCACCGCCGGATTGTCAAGGCGACCGGCGCCGGCCACGGTGTCAGCGGGCAAGCAGGGAAAGCCCGGGCACCCGCCGCACCAGCCGTTCGTTGCCCAGCACGGCATGCAGGTTGCGCCGCGCCAGCCGGGCATGTTCGCGGGCCAGCGCCTCTGCGCGGGCGCCCTCCCGGCCGTCGATCGCCTCCGCGATCGCCCAGTGCTGCGCCTGCGCCTGGCGCATCACGTCCCGGAACACCGGCAGGGCGGCCTGCGCCTCGACGAAGGCGCTGGGAGAGGCGAAGGGCAGGGTCACCGCCCGCTCGATCTCCCGCCGCAGCAGGTCGCTGCCGGCGAGGCCCGCCAGCAGGTCGTGGAAGCGCTCGTTGCTGGCGACATAGGCCTCGAAGTCCATGCGCTCCGGGGCGGCACCGACGATCCCGTCCAGGTCCTCCAGCACCGCGCGCAGCGCCGTCATCGCCGCCGGCGCGACGCCGCGCTCCGCCGCCAGCCGCGCGGCCGTGCCCTCCAGCACGCCGCGCAGCTCGATCGCATCGACGACATCGCTGTCGCTGAAGGCACGGACCGCATGACCGCCGCCGGGCAGCGCCTCCAGCAGCCCTTCCTGCGCCAGGCGCGCCAGCGCCGCGCGCACCGGGGTGCGCGACAGGCCCAGCCGGTCGACCAGCGCCAGCTCCGACATCCGCTCGCCGGGCCGCACTTCGCCGCTGTAGATCAGCTCGCGCACGCCCAGCAGCGCCTTCAGCGACTGCGAGGCCAGGCTTCCCCCTTGCCGTCCCTTCCCCGGCCGGGCGGTCATCGGCCTGCCCCGACGGGCAATGCCCATTCTCTGTATACAATCCGCCAAGCCGGGCAATAGGCCGAACCGGCGCGCCGACTGCGCCGCCCCCCGCTGAAATCATCAATTTGCCCGATATTCATGCCAGCCTTCCGGATCCCGGGTTGACCGGGCATCCACTGCAAATCAGTATCCCCGCCAATCCTGTATACATAACCGGGCAGGGGCAAGCGCCCTGCCCGCCGGCCGTCAGCCCAACACGAAAGGACAGGTTCGATGGGAGAGAAAGCGCCGTTCCGTGCCGACCATGTCGGCAGTTTCCTGCGGCCCAAGCGCCTGAGCGAGGCGCGCGCGAAGGCCCAGGAGGGCAAGATCGACGCCGCCGAGCTGCGCGCGGTCGAGGATGAATGCATCCGCGAGGTGGTGAAGAAGCAGGAGGAGCACGGCCTGCACGGCATCACCGACGGCGAGTTCCGGCGCACCTTCTTCCATGTCGACTTCCTGGAGAAGCTGGACGGTGTCAACGTCACCTATGGCGAATTCTCCTCCCATTTCCGCAAGGATGACGGCTCCGAGGTCGGCTTCGCGCCGCCGACCATGCATGTCGATTCGAAGATCGGCCATGCGCAGCCGATCCAGGGCGCCGATTTCGACTTCCTGAAATCCGTCGTCAGCCACACGCCGAAGGTCTGCATCCCTGCACCGTCGATGCTGCACTTCCGCGGCGGCCGCAAGGGCATCTCGGAAAGCGTCTACCCGGACCTGGAGGCCTTCTACGACGACCTGGCCGCCGCCTATCGCGACGAGATCGCCGACCTGGCGGGGCGCGGCTGCCGCTACCTGCAGATGGACGACACCAACCTGGCCTATCTCTGCGACCCGGAGATCCGCCAGCGCACCGCCGACCGCGGCGACGACCCGGACGACCTGACCCGGCTCTACTGCCGGATGGTCAACGACGCGATCAAGGGCCGGCCCGACGACATGGTGATCGGCGTGCATCTGTGCCGCGGCAATTTCAAGAGCGCCTGGGTCGCCCAGGGCGGCTACGAGCCGGTGGCGGAAATCCTGTTCAACGAGATGAACATCGACGCCTTCTTCCTGGAATATGACGACGAGCGGTCCGGCGACTTCGCGCCGCTGCGCCACATGCCGAAGGGCAAGACCGTGGTGCTGGGCCTGATGAGCTCCAAGAAAGCCGATGTCGAGCCGGCCGACGCGATCCGCAAGCGCATCGACGAGGCCGCCGCCTACGTCCCCCTGGAGCAGTGCGCGCTGAGCCACCAGTGCGGCTTCTCCTCCACCGCGCATGGCAACGAGCTGTCCGAGGACGACCAGTGGCGCAAGCTCGACCGCTGCGTCGAGGTCGCGCAGGCGGTCTGGGGCAGCGTCTGATCACCCAAGACGACGGCATGAACGGCGGGGGCGGCCGGGATTACGGCCGCCCCTTTTTCCACTCCCGGCTCCATGCCATCGTGCAGCCGACGGGCCGGCGGCCCGGGTGGCGCGCCACTTGCGAAAGACGGCGCTTCGCATGAACCGGGCGCTTCGACCCGGCAGACAATAAGGAGGCTTTGACATGGTGTGGCGCATTTGCAGGCAGGTGGGCGCTGGCCTGCTCAACCGCAGGGCAGCTCTGGCCCTTGCCCTGACGGCTTTCGTCGGCGTCCAGCTGGCGGCTGCGGGCCCGGCCGCGGCACAGGACAGGATGAAGGTCGCCGCGATCTACACCGTGCCGGTGGAGCAGCAGTGGGTCAGCCGCATCCACAAGGCGCTGAACGCGGCGCAGGAGCGCGGCGAGATCGCCTATACCTATTCGGAGAATGTCGCCAATACCGACTATGAACGGGTGATGCGCGAATATGCCGAGGCCGGCAACGACCTGATCGTCGGCGAGGTGTTCGGCGTCGAGCGCGCCGCGCGCAAGGTCGCCGCCGACTATCCGGAGACCGCCTTCCTGATGGGCTCCAGCTTCGGCCCGGCGGGCAAGAACTTCTCCGTCTTCGACAACTGGATCCACGAACCGTCCTACCTGACCGGCATGGTGGCCGGCGAACTGACCAAGTCGAACGTGATCGGCATGGTCGGCGGCTATCCGATCCCGGAGGTGAACCGCCTGATGCACGCCTTCATGGCCGGCGCGCAGGAGGTCAATCCGGAGGTCAAGTTCCTGGTCAGCTTCATCGGCTCCTGGTACGACCCGCCGAAGGCGAAGGAAGCCGCCTTCGCGATGATCGATGCCGGTGCCGACGTGATGTACGCGGAGCGTTTCGGTGTCTCCGACGCCGCCAAGGAGCGCGGCGTGCTGGCGATCGGCAATGTCATCGACACCCAGGCCGATTATCCCGGCACCGTGGTCGCCAGCGCGCTGTGGCACATGGAGCCGACCATCGACCGCGCCATCGCCAAGGTGAAGGCCGGCGACTTCGAGCCGGAGGATTACGGCCCCTACAGCTTCATGGCCCATGGCGGCGGCTCGCTGGCGCCGATGGACGACAAGCTGGTGCCGCAGGCGGTGCAGGAGAAGGTGCAGGCGAAGCGCCAGGAGATCCTGGACGGCCTGTTCCGGGTCAACGTCAACGACAGCGAGCCGAAGTCGACGATGTGAGGGGCCGGCCCCCCTTTCCTTCCGTTCGCATCACGCGCCCCTCGTGCAGGGCCTGACCGAAGACAGGGATGCCCCGCAGCCGGTGCTGCGGCTGCGGGGCATCACCAAGCGGTTCGGGACCGTCATCGCCAATGACGGCATCGACCTGGACCTGCATGCCGGACGTATCCTCGCTTTGCTGGGCGAAAACGGCGCCGGCAAGACCACCCTGATGAACATCCTGTTCGGCCATTACGCCGCCGACGAAGGCAGTGTCGAGGTCGCCGGCCCGAACGGCAGCCTGCAGCCGCTGCGTCCCGGCGCGCCGGAGGCGGCGCTGGCCGCCGGCATCGGCATGGTGCACCAGCATTTCACCCTGGCCGACAACCTGACCGTCCTCGACAATATCGTCCTGGGTACGGAGCGGCTGTGGCGGCCGTTCCAGCGCCGCCGCGCGGCGCAGGCGAAGCTGCAGGACCTGATGGCGCGCGCCGGGCTGCAGGTGCCGCTGGACGCCATGGTCGGCAGCCTGTCGGTGGGCGAGCGCCAGCGGGTGGAGATCCTGAAGGCGCTGTACCGCGACGCCCGGATCCTGATCCTGGACGAACCCACCGCGGTGCTGACGCCGGGGGAGACCGACCGGCTGTTCGACACCCTGCGCCAGCTCGCTGCCGCGGGCCTGGCGATCGTCTTCATCTCCCACAAGCTGGCGGAGGTGATGGCGCTCACCGAACGGGTCGTGGTGCTGCGTGGCGGCCGCGCCGTGGCCAGCTTCCGAACGGCGGAGACCAGCCGCGAGGCACTGGCCGAATGCATGGTCGGCCGGCCGGTGCAGGCGGTGGAGCGGCCACCGCTCGCGCCGGGCGGGACATTGCTGCGGATCGCCGGCGCCGACGTGCCGGGGCGCCACGGCCGGCCCGGCCTGGACGGCGCCGACCTGGAGATCCGCGCGCGCGAGATCGTCGGCATCGCCGGCGTCTC
>MDTD01168640.1_pt1 | contig 72433 bp, 57 predicted proteins | sample 811221 | NCBI WGS metagenome assembly MDTD01 (sample SAMN05326646, study PRJNA326480) | marine metagenome | isolation source: seawater | place: Pacific Ocean: South West | collected 2011 | reverse complement strand
CCGCCGTGCCGCTCGCGCCGCGACCGGCGTGAGCCGCGCCGAAGGCCGGCCGCAGGACCGTCTGCGGCCGCCATCGCGGCCGGCCCGGACCCGCCGCCGGGCGCTCCGTCGGGGCCGAGCGCTCCGTCGGGGCCGAACTCTCCATCAGGGCCGAACTTTCCGTCAGGGCCGAACTCTCCGTCAGGGCCGCGCGCGGCAGGCGCGGCGCCGGCCCGTGTCGGGCAGCCGCCCGCCGGTTGCGTTTCCTTCGCCGGGCCGGCGGATGCCGTCGCGTCAGGCAGGGTCGACGGACTTTGCCGGCTGCCGCCCGTCTGGGCGCTGTCCGCCTCGCCCGCGGCAGCAGGGGGTGCGGTCCGGACGATTGCGGCTGGACCGGGGCGGGGCCGGCCGCCAGCGGCAGCGCCCGGCTCTGTCGGTTCGGCATCTTCCGCCGCGCTGCCGGCTGCGGCCTTTGCCGGCTGCGCCTCTTCCGGTATGGACTGGGCCGCGCCAGGGGGGCCGCCGGCGCCGCCCCAGCCAGGATTCTCCCAATCGGCCTGCGGCTCTTCCGGGCTGTCCGCCCCCGCCGCGGCTTCGGCCGCGGGGCGCGGCGGCTGGCCGAGGCCCTTGCGCCAGGTCATGCCGAAGATGCCGGCCCGCGCGCCGGCCTCCGGCGAGGTCCTGGCACCACTGACCCGCCGGTCTACCGCCGCCAGCAGCGGGTCCACCCCATCGCTGCGGCTGGCCTTCGTCTCGGTGATGGCGGGGCGCTCGCCGCCGGACAGGCGAGGCAGGCCCCCGGGGCGCGCCGGCGCCGCGCCGGCATCGTCGGCGCCCGCTTCCGGAGCCCCCGTGTCCTGCGCCCCGAGCGGCAGCCGCAGCCGCCGCCCGCCCTGGCCGCGCATGCCCCCGTTCTGTGCCTCGCCAGGACCCAGATCCACCGCGCGCAGCGGCGGCAGGGGGGCGGCAGCGCTGCCGGTTGCCCGCAGGGCAAGGCCGCCGCTCGACGGCCGCTCCTGCGGCGGCGCGGCAGACGGTTCCGCGGTGGCGGCCTGCGCCGCGCGATCCTCGACGACGACTTCATATTCGTCGCTGCCGGCATAGTCCGCAGGATCCTCGCCCTCCTGCAGTTCGTACTCGACGATCTCGTACTCGACATCCTCGTCGTCGTCGTCCGCCCCGCTTTCCCGCAGGGCGGCCTTCTGCGGCCCGGGCTCCTGCGGCCGGGGCGCCGCCGCCGGCGCGGTCGGCGGCGCGCCATCTGCCCGTGGTGTTGCTGTCTGCGACTTGGCGGGCCCTGCCGTCGGCGGTTCTGCGCGGGACGGCTGGGCCGGAGCCGCCTCCGTCTGTCCTGATGCACCACCCCCCGATGCACCACTCTCCGGCGCAGGGCCTGCCGGCATCTGCTTCTGCGGGGCCTGCTGTTGCGGCGGCGGGGCCGGTTGAGGGGGGGCCGTTTGCGCCGGGGCTGGCTGCACCTGGGGCTGCCGGTCCGGGGCGGGGGGGGTGGGGGCGGGCCGTTCCGGGGCCGGAGGTCGGTGCGGCTGGGACGCCGCCGACGGCGAAGCAGGCCGGGGCGCTGGCTGGGACGAAGCCTGGGACGAAGCGTGGGACGAGATCTCGGGCCCTGCCTGCGGCGCCCCGGAAGGGCCGCCCTGGGATGACGGGGGCGGCATCTCGCGGGCAGGTTCGCCGATCGGCGAGGGCCGGCCGGTAGGACCGGTTGCGGAAGACGGTTCCGGCTGGCGGCCGGGTGTCAACCCTTCCTGCCCCGACCGCGGCTGGTCCGCCGCGGCGGCCGACGGGCCGGGCAGGGCCTGCAGCCGGTTCTGCAGCGCGGTGACGCCGGTGTTCGCCGCGCCGGCCGCGGCGATGGCCTGTTCGGTCCGTTTCAGGATCGCTTCCTGCTGCGCCACAGTGTGGCGGCGGGTGGCGACGAATTCCCGGCCAAGGTTCTGCAGGCCTTCGCGCAGGACGGCGACATCGCGGGACAGGCTCTGGGTGCCGACCGTCACCCGTTGTTCGATCTGCTCCAGCCGGCGGCTCAGGCTGACGAGGGCGTCGACGATGCGCGCATCCTGCGGTCCGCCGGCGCCGTCCGCCTCCGATGCCGGATCGGCGGGCCGGGACGCCACCTGAGCGCCCTGCGGTTCCGTTGCCGCGCCGGCCGCTCGCGCAGGCGGGGCGATGGCCTTCTGTGGCCCGCCGGCCGGCGCCGCCGCATCCGTTCCCTCCGGCGCGCCGCTTTCGGCGTCGAGGATCATCTTGGTCATCCACTCGCCCAGGCTCTGGCCGCGGGCATGGGCGAGGGACTTGGCGACCTCTCGGGCCTTGGGATCGATACCTTTGACGCTCCAGGGCGCTCCGGGCTTCATCGGGTTTCCTCTCCTGGCGCCACGCTCGGCTGACCGCCTCAATCCACGGGTAGGGCGTGAACCCCTTATACGCCCGGCTTCGGCCCGATTCCAGGGGCGGACAAAGGTTCCGGATCGGTGTCGGGGGGCGCTTGCGGCCCCTGTCGGCGGCCCTGTCGGCGGCCCCTGCTGGCGGCCATCGTGGCGGTCTGTGGCAGGGCCGGTAGGACGGTCCCGGGACAAGAGTGCCGCAGCGGCTGGTAGTGCCCGTCCGGAGTGCGCCCGTCCGGAACCTGCCCGTCCGGAACCTGCCCATCCGGAACCTGCCCGTCCGGGCCTTGCGCATCCGGGCGATGCGGAACAGCAGAGGGCAGCGGCGGTCGATGCGGTTTGGAAAGCCGCGTGTGGCTGACTACCTGGCGGCCTGGGTGCGATCCGCGGCCTTCCCGCCCGCTGCCGGCAGGACGCCGGCGGCGGCCAGATGATGGTTCAGTCGGCCGGTCAGCCAGAGGCCATACATCCGGAAGTCCGACGCCAGCGACCAGAGCGGATACTTGAACGTCGCGGGACGGTTGCGCTCCACGAAGAAATGGCTGATCCAGGCTGGGCCGTACCCGGCCGGCAGCGCGACCAGCAGCCACCAGGGCTGCAGGGTGACGATCGCCAGCAGCAGGGCCAGAAGCGCCAGGCTGGTGCCGGCGAAATGCCAGACGCGGGTGTCGGGCCGGGCATGTTCGCGAAGATAATAGGGCCAGAAGTCGCGGTAGCTGGTCAGGTCGCCGGGCGTATGCCCTGCGTCGCCGCTCGCCTGCATCCCGGCCGGCTTCGACGCGGCCCTGTCCTGGTCCTGCATCTGCGTTTCCTTCCCTGCGGTCGCGCTTGCGCCACAACGGCACTGTCACGGGCAGATTTGATGTCACGGGCAGATTGATCGGCCGGGTTGCGGGCGATCCGGTTCGTTCAGCCCTGACCCGCCGGCTCCGGCCGCGCAACGCTCCTTCCAGCCTGTCATGAGTCTGGGGCCGGGACCGCCAGCTGTCCAGGGTTCCCCGGGCTGGGGGCGGGCACCATGTGCGGGGACATCGGGGCCGATTGCCGACTGCGCGCGAAGTTGACGTTTACGTAAACGTAAATTACCTTGATCCGAAACGACAGGAGGGGCGCCGCGCCAGCCGGCAAGGCCCGCCGAAAGGCGGCCGGGGCAGGCCGGCGCCGGCCATCAGCCGGGACCGCCGTGAAGAAGACCTTCACCATCACCGAACTGTCCGAGGCCTTCGGCGTCACGCCGCGGGCGATCCGCTTCTACGAGGACAAGGGCCTGCTGGCCCCGGCCCGGCAGGGGCAGGCGCGGATCTATTCGCGCGCCGACCGCACCCGCCTCGCCCTGATCCTGCGGGGCAAGCGGCTGGGCTTCAGCCTGGCCGAGATCCAGGAGCTTCTGGACCTCTACGATCCCGCCGACGGCCAGGTCGAGCAGATCCGCCAATTGAACATGAAGGCCGCGGACCGCATCTCCGAACTGGAGCGGCAGGCCGCCGAGATCGAGAGCATGCTGCGCGAGCTGCGGCTGGCGCGCGCCGCGATCACGGAGTTCCTGCAGGTCCGGGATGCCGGTACGCAGATCGGCTGGCGCGACTATGTCCGTCAGCGGGAGGCGGAACGTGCCGCCTGTGCCAGCGCCGGCGCGCCCCTGACGCCGAGCGGCCGCACCTGGGATCCGGACCGGCCGTTTTCCGCCTTCGACCAGGACGGTCCGGTCGCGGGCGACTGAGACGTGATGCGCCCCGGCCGGCAGTATGGCCGGGTCCCGGGTTCAAGCCGCCCGGCGATGCGGGCGGCCGCTTTGGAGGATAGCGGTATGAAGAACGTCGTGATTGCCGGGTTCAAGCGGTCCCCCTTCACCCTCGCGCGCAAGGGCGCGCTGGCGAAGGTGCGGCCCGACGACATGCTGGCGCAGGTGATCGCCGCCCTGGTGAAGGAGACCGGCGTGCCGACGGAGGACCTGGAGGACGTGATCGTCGGCTGCGCCTTCCCGGAGGGCGAGCAGGGCCTGAACGTCGCCCGCATGGCGGTGTTCCTGTCCGGCCTGCCGCAGTCGGTCGCCGGCACCACGGTGAACCGGTTCTGCGGTTCCTCGATGCAGGCGATCCACCAGGCGGCCGGCGCGATCCAGATGAATGCGGGCGAGGCCTTAGTCTGCGCCGGGATCGAGAGCATGACCCGGGTGCCGATGGGCGGCTTCAACGTGATGCCGAACCCGAAGCTGGTGGAGAGCATGCCGCAGGCCTATGTCTCGATGGGCATCACGGCGGAGAACCTGGCGAAGAAGTACAAGATCGACCGCAAGGCGCAGCAGGAGATGGCGGTGGAGAGCCATCGCAAGGCCGCCGCCGCGCAGGCCGAAGGCCGCTTCAAGGACGAGATCGTCGCCATCACCGACGGCAATCTGCGGGTGGAGGAGGATGGCTGCATCCGCGGCGACACCACGCAGGAAGGGCTGGACGGCCTGGCGCCTGCCTTCGATGCCGAGGGCAGCGTGACCGCCGGCACCTCCTCGCCGCTGACCGATGGCGCCTCCGCCGTGCTGGTCTGTTCGGAGGATTATGCCAAGGCGCATGGCCTGGACGTGCTGGCGCGGATCCGCTCCGTCGCCGTGGCCGGCTGCGCGCCGGAGATCATGGGGATCGGCCCGGTGCCGGCGACCGAGAAGGCGCTGAAGCGGGCCGGCGTGTCGCTCTCCGACATCGACCTGATCGAGATCAACGAGGCCTTTGCCGCCCAGGCCATCGCCTGCCTGCAGGAGACCGGCATGGACAACGGGAAGATCAACCTGGACGGCGGCGCCATCGCGCTGGGCCATCCGATGGGGGCGACCGGCGCCCGCATCACCGGCAAGGCGGCCAGCCTGCTGAAGCGGGAGGGCAAGGGCCTGGCGCTCGCCACCCAGTGCATCGGCGGCGGCCAGGGCATCGCCACGGTGCTGGAGGCGGCCTGATCCCATGACCCGCAAGATCGAGAAGGTCGCCGTCATCGGCGCCGGCGTCATGGGCGCGGCGATCGCCGCCCATGTCGCCAATGCCGGCCATACCTGCCTGCTGCTGGACATCGTGCCCAAGGACGCGGGCAACGACAGCGCATCGCGCAACCGGCTGGCGACACAGGCGGTCCAGCGGATGCTGAAGGACAAGCCCGCGCCGTTCATGCACCCCTCCTTCGCGAAGCGGGTGATCCCGGGCAACCTGGAGGACGATCTCGACAAGCTCGCCGAGGTGGACTGGATCTGCGAGGCGATCATCGAGAATCCGAAGATCAAGCAGGACCTCTACGGCCGGCTGGACGGGGTGCGGAAGGCAGGCTCCATCGTCTCCTCCAACACCTCGACGATCCCGCTGCAGCGGCTGACCGAAGGGCTGCCGGAGGGCTTCCGCCGCGACTTCGCGATCACCCACTTCTTCAACCCGCCGCGCTACATGCGGCTGCTGGAGGTGGTGGCCGGTGCCGACACCGACCCGGCGGCGATCGCCGCCCTTTCGGACTTCGGCGACCGCGCGCTGGGAAAGGAGGTGGTGCCGGCGAAGGACACGCCCGGCTTCATCGCCAACCGGATCGGCATCTACTGGTCCTACCTGGCGATGCAGGCGGCCTTCGACCTGGGCCTCAGCGTCGAGGAGGCGGATGCGATCTGCGGCCGGCCGATGGGCATTCCCAAGACCGGTATCTTCGGCCTGGGCGACCTGACCGGGCTGGACCTGGCGCCGCATGTCAACGAGAGCATGCTGGCCCTGCTGCCCGACAGCGACCCGTTCGTGAAGATGTACCGCGCCGACGGCCCGCTGGTCGCCACCGTCTCGAAGATGATCGAGGAGGGCTATACCGGGCGGAAGGGCAAGGGTGGCTTCTACCGCGCCCGCGGCAAGGAGGTGCGCGACCTGGCGACCGGGGAATACCGGCCGAAGCAGCGCCCCGCCCTGGAGTCCATCAAGGCCGCCCGGAAGGGCCTGCAGGCCCTGGTCGAGCATGACGATCGCGGCGGCCGCTATGCCTGGGAGGTGCTGGCCGGCACCCTGGCCTATGCTGCCAGCCTGGTGCCGGAGATCGCGGACGACATCGTCGCGGTCGACCGCGCGATGCGCACCGGCTATGCCTGGAAATGGGGACCGTTCGAACTGATCGACCGGCTGGGCAGCGGCTGGTTCGCCGAAAAGCTGAAGGCCGACGGCCGCGAGGTGCCGGCGATCCTGAAGGCCGCCGACGGCCGTCCCTTCTACAAGGAGGAGGGCCAGACCGCCTACGCCCTGACCCCGGGCGGCGAGTATGCGGCCATACCGGTGGCGGACGATGCCTGGATGCTGGCGGATGTGAAGCGCGGGCGGGAGCCGATCGCGTCCAACAAGGGTGCCAGCCTCTGGGACGTCGGCGACGGGGTCGCCTGCCTGGAACTGCATACCAAGATGAACGCCATCGACGCCGACATCATGGCGATGGTGGTACAGGCGTCGAAGCTGCATTCGAAAGGCTACAAGGCGCTGATCATCGGCCATGACGGCGACAACTTTTCCGTCGGCGCGAATGTGGGACTGGGCCTGTTCCAGGCCAACATCGCCATGTGGCCGATGCTGGAGCAGGGCATTTCGGAGGGCCAGCGCGCCTACAAGGCGCTGAAATACGCGCCCTTCCCGGTGGTGGCGGCACCGGCCGGCATGGCGCTGGGCGGCGGCTGCGAGATCTGCCTGCATGCCGACGCGATCCAGGCCCATGCGGAAAGCTATATGGGCCTGGTGGAGGTCGGCGTCGGCCTGCTGCCCGCCTGGGGCGGCTGCAAGGAGCTACTGACCCGCGCCACCCTGAACAAGCGCCGGCCCGGCGGGCCGATGCCGCCGATCGCCGAGGTGTTCGAGGCGATCGCCCAGGCCAAGGTGGCGACCTCCGCCGCGGAGGCGCGGGACATGCACATCCTGCGGAAGGAAGACGGCATCACCATGAACCGCCGCCGCCTGCTGGCCGATGCCAAGGCGAAGGCGCTGAGCCTCGTGGAGGGCTACCAGCCGCCGGAGCCGGCGGTGCTGAACCTGCCGGGGCCGTCCGCCCGCGCCGCGCTGAACATGGCGGTGGAGGGCTTCGTGACCCAGGGCAAGGCGACCGCCTACGACGCCGTGGTGGCGGCGGAGGTGGCCCGCGTGCTGTCCGGCGGCGATACCGACATCACCGAGGAGGTGACGGAAGACAAGCTGCTGGCGCTGGAGCGCGAGGGCGAGATGCGGCTGTTCCGCAACGAGGCCACCCTGGCCCGCATCTCCCACATGCTGGAAACCGGCAAGCCCCTCAGGAACTGAACAGGAAACGACGGCCGGCGGCCGGTATGGCCGCGGGCCGGCGTCTCAAGGAGAACCCCGATGCCGACCTATACCGCCCCCGTGAAGGATCTCCGCTTCGTCCTGACCGACGTGCTGGCGATCCAGAACTACGACAACCTGCCCGGTTTCGCGGACGTGTCCGAGGACATCGTGAACGCGGTGCTGGAGGAAAGCGGCAAGTTCATGCAGGAGGTCGTGCAGCCGCTGAACCAGGTCGGTGACCGGGAGGGCTGCACCTGGACAGATGGCGAGGTGAAGACCCCGACCGGCTTCAAGCAGGCCTACCAGCAGTATTGCGAGGCGGGCTGGGGATCGCTGACCGCCGACCCGGACTATGGCGGGCAGGGCCTGCCGCATGTGCTGGGCTTTGCCCTGGCGGAGATGATGAACGCCGCCAACATCGCCTTCGCGATGTATCCGGGGCTGAGCCACGGCGCCTACGAGGCCATCCACAAGCACGGCAGCGACGAACAGAAGCAGCTCTATCTGCCAAGGCTGGTCAGCGGCGAATGGACGGGGACGATGAACCTGACCGAGCCGCATTGCGGCACCGACCTGGGCCTGATGCGCACCAGGGCGGAACCGCAGGAGGACGGGACCTACCGGGTCACCGGCACCAAGATCTTCATCTCCGCCGGCGAACATGACCTGTCGGAGAATATCATCCACCTGGTGCTGGCGAAGATCCCCGGCGGGCCGGAGGGCATCAAAGGCGTCAGCCTGTTCATCGTGCCAAAATATCTGGTCAATGCCGACGGCAGCCTGGGGGAGCGCAATGCGCTGGGCTGCGGCTCCATCGAGGAGAAGATGGGGATCCACGGCAACTCGACCTGCGTGATGAACTATGACGGTGCTACCGGCTACCTGATCGGCGAGGCGCATCGCGGCATGCGGGCGATGTTCACGATGATGAACGCCGCCCGCCTGGGTGTCGGCATCCAGGGGCTGGGGGTGGCGGAAGCCGCCTACCAGAACGCCGTGACCTATGCCAAGGACCGGCTGCAGGGCCGCGCGCTGAAGGGCGCCGAGGCGCCGGAGAAGCCGGCCGACCCGATCATCGTGCACCCGGACGTCCGGCGCATGCTGATGAACATCCGCTGCTTCACCGAGGGCGCCCGCGCCCTGGCGCTGTGGACCGGCCTGCTGATCGACTTCGCCGGCGGCCATCCGGACCCGGAGGAGCGCCAGGCGGCGGAAGACCTGGTGGCCCTCCTGACGCCGATGATCAAGTCCTACCTGACCGATACCGGCTACGAGGCGGCCACCACCGCGCAGCAATGCTATGGCGGCCACGGCTATGTCCGCGAATGGGGCATGGAGCAGTTCGTCCGCGACGCCCGCATCACCATGATCTACGAGGGCGCCAACGGCATCCAGGCACTGGACCTGGTGGGGCGCAAGCTGCCCACCGGCATGGGCCGGCTGCTGCGCCGCTTCTTCCATCCGGTCAGCCAGTTCATCGAGGACAACATGGCCGACCCGGTGATCGGCAAGACCTGCGTCATGCCGCTGGCCAAGGCCTTCGCCCGCTTCCAGGCCACCACCGCACAGGTGGCGGAGGCCGGGCTGAAGGATCCGAACGAGGCGGGTGCCGCCTCCTCCGACTATCTGCGCATGTTCGCCCTGGTGGCGATGGCCTATGTCTGGGCGCGGATGGCCAAGGTAGCGGCGGACCGCCTGGCCGACGGCAAGGAAGGAGATGGCGACGGCGTCGATCGCGCCTTCCTGGAGAACAAGCTGAAGACCGCGCAATACTTCATGGACCGGGTCCTGCCCGACACTTCGGCACTGGGTCAGAAGATCCAGGCCGGTGCCGCAAGTATGATGGCGTTGGACGAAGCGGCATTCTGAGAATCGCGCGGAATTCTGCCGTTTCTTTCACGAAGGGAAACGGAAGTCACACCACATCGCCGAATCCGGGATGGCCGGGGCGGCACGATCACCACCAGGAACGACCGGCAAGTACGACCGGGCAGGAGGAGGGAGCATGACCGAGAGGGAAATCTTCGCCGAGGAGCATGGCATTTTCCGCGACGCGGTGAAGAAGTTCTTCGCCAAGGAATGCGTGCCGCATGCCGAGGAATGGGACAAGGCCGGGGTGGTCAGCCGGGAGGCCTGGAAGAAGGCGGGCGCGGCCGGCCTGCTGTGCATGACCACGCCGGAAGAGTATGGCGGGGCGGGGGCGGACCGGTACTACTCCGCCATCCTGATCGAGGAGCAGGCCTATGCCGGCCTGTCCGGCCCGGGCTTCTCCCTGCATTCCGACATCGTCGCGCCGTACATCTACAGCTATGGCAGCGAGGAACAGAAGAAGAAGTGGCTGCCCCGGATGGCCAGCGGCGAGGTGATCACCGCCATCGCGATGACCGAGCCGGGCACCGGGTCGGACCTGCAGGGGGTGAAGACCACGGCCGTGCGCGACGGCAACGAGCTGGTGGTGAACGGGCAGAAGACCTTCATCACCAACGGCCAGAACGCCGACCTGGTGATCGTGGTCGCGAAGACCGATCCCAGCCAGGGCGCCAAGGGCATCTCCCTGGTGCTGGTGGAGGCCGAGCGCGAGGGCTTCACCAAGGGCCGCAACCTGGAGAAGCTGGGCCTGAAGGGCCAGGACACCTCCGAGCTGTTCTTCCAGGACGTTCGCGTGCCGCCGGAGAACATCCTGGGCGAGGAGGGGCAGGGCTTCTACTACCTGATGAAGGAACTGGCCTGGGAGCGGCTGCAGATCGCCATCACCGCCGTCGCCGCCTGCGAGAGCGCGGTGGAACAGACGGTGGCCTATACCAAGGAGCGCAAGGCGTTCGGCAAGCCGATCCTCGACTTCCAGAACACCCGCTTCAAGCTGGCGGAGTGTAAGACCCAGACCCGCATCGCCCGGGTCTTCGTCGACGACTGCATCCGCAAGGTCGCGGCCGGCCAGCTGGATGCGGAGACCGGCGCGATGGCGAAGTACTGGTGCTCCGACCTGCAGAACCGGGTGATCGACGAATGCCTGCAGCTGCACGGCGGCTACGGCTTCATGTGGGAATACCCGATCGCCCGCGCCTATGCCGATGCCCGGGTGCAGCGGATCTACGGCGGCACCAACGAGATCATGAAGGAGATCATCGGCCGCGCGCTCTGAGCGCGCCGACCGGTAGGGCCCGGCGCCGCAGACCGACACCCCTGACGGCGCCGGGCGACGAAAAGGGAGCCAACCGATGCCCGACGCATTCATCTACGATGCCGTGCGCACGCCGCGCGGCAAGGGCCGTGCCTCCGGCAGCCTGCACGAGGTGACGCCGATCCGCCTTGCCGTCACCGCCCTGCAGGCGGTGCGCGACCGCAACGACCTGGACACCGCGGCGGTCGAGGACATCGTCCTCGGCGTCGTCTCGCCGCATGGCGAGCAGGGTTCCGACATCGCCCGGGTCGCCGCCATCGACGCCGGCTATGCGGAGACCGCCGCCGGCGTGCAGATCAACCGCTTCTGCGCCTCCGGCCTGGAGGCGACCAACATGGCCGCAGCCCAGGTGATGTCCGGCCAGGCGCAGATGACCATCGGCGGCGGCGTGGAAAGCATGTCCCGGGTGCCGATGGGGTCCGACGGCGGCGCCTGGGCGATGGACCCGCAGGTCGCCTATCACAGCTATTTCGTGCCGCAGGGCATCAGCGCCGACCTGGTCGCCACCAAGTACGGCTTCAGCCGCGACGATGTCGACGCCTATGCCGTGGAGAGCCAGAAGCGGGCGAAGACCGCCTGGGACGAGGGCCGCTTCGCGAAGTCGGTGGTGCCTGTGAAGGACATCAACGGCCTGACCATCCTGGACCGCGACGAGCATCTGCGACCCGAGACGACGATGCAGAGCCTGGCGGCGCTGGAGCCTTCCTTCACCGCGCTGGGCGACCAGTTCGGCTTCGATTCCGTGGCGCTGCAGCGCTACCCGGAGGTGGAGCGCATCACCCATGTCCACCATGCCGGCAATTCCTCCGGCATCGTCGACGGCGCCGCCGCGGTGCTGCTGGGCAGCCGGGAGGCCGGCGAGCGGCTGGGCCTGAAGCCGCGGGCGCGGATCCGGTCCTTTGCCTCGATCGGCTCCGAGCCCACGATCATGCTGACCGGCCCGACCCCGGCGGCGGAGAAGGCGCTGAAGATCGCCGGCATGAAGCCGGGCGATATCGACCTGTACGAGCTGAACGAGGCCTTCGCCTCCGTCGTGCTGCGCTTCATGCAGGCGCTCGACATCGACCACGACAGGATGAACGTGAACGGCGGCGCCATCGCCATGGGCCATCCGCTGGGCGCCACCGGCGCGATGATCCTGGGCACCGTGCTGGACGAACTGGAGCGCACCGGCAAGGGCACCGCGCTCGCCACCCTCTGCGTCGGCGCCGGCATGGGCACCGCCACCATCATCGAGCGGATCTGAGGGGTAGGGCCATGATCGACTTCGAGGTCGACGGCGACGGAATCGCCGTCATCACCTGGAACATGGCGAAGAAGCCGATGAACGTCCTCAACGAGGAGTCCATCGGCGCCTTCTTCGCTGCGGTGGAGAAGGCCGTCGCCGACGATGCGGTGAAGGGGGTCGTCGTGGCCTCCGCCAAGAAGGACTTCGTCGCCGGCGCGGACCTGGACAGCATCTTCGACGTGACCGACCCGGCAGCCCTGTTTCCCCGCCACATGGAGATGCAGAACCGCTTCCGCGGCATCGAGAAGGCGGGCAAGCCCTTCGTCGCCGCGATCAACGGCACCGCGCTGGGCGGCGGGCTGGAGATCGCGCTGGCCTGCCACTACCGCATCGCGGCCGACAATCCGAAGGCGCAGATCGGCCTGCCGGAGGTCACCCTGGGCCTGCTGCCCGGCGCCGGCGGCACCCAGCGCCTGCCGCGGATGATCGGCGTGCAGGCGGCCCTGCCGTTGCTGCTGGAGGGCAAGCGCCTGTCGCCGAAGGAGGCGCATGGCTTCGGCATCGTCGAGAAGCTGGTGGCGCCGGGCGAGCTGCTGGCGGAAGCGAAGGCCTGGCTGAAGCAGGCCAAGCCCGACGATTCCGTGAAGCCGTGGGACAGGAAGACTTTCAAGATCCCCGGCGGCAAGCCCACCGAGGGCCGCAACCGCGACGCCTTCACCGCCGGCAATGCGATGCTGCGCGCGCGGACCTACGGCAACTACCCGGCCGCGGTGAACATCATGTCCTGCGTCTACGAAGGCTGCACGATCGACATCGACGGCGGCCTGCGGGTGGAGAGCCGCTACTTCATCAACTGCCTGCAGACCGCGGAGGCGCACAACATGGTGCGCTTCTTCCATTCGATGACGAAGGCGAAGAACCTGGCCGCCCGGCCGAAGGACGTGCCGCCGTCCACGTACACGAAGGTCGGCATCCTGGGCGCCGGCATGATGGGGGCGGGCATCGCCTATGCCACCGCCATGTCCGGCATCGAGGTGGTGCTGCTCGACACCGACCAGGACCATGCCGAGAAGGGCAAGGCCTATTCGGCGGGCCTTCTGGAGAAGCGGGTCGGCCGCGGCAAGATGTCGGCGGAAGAGCGCGACGCGGTGCTTGGCCGCATCACCCCGACCACCGACTATGCCGCCCTCGCCGGCTGCGAGATGGTGATCGAGGCGGTGTTCGAGGACCGCAGGATCAAGGCCGACGTGACCGCGAAGGCGGAAGCCGTGATCGGCGCCGACGCGATCTTCGCCTCCAACACCTCCACCCTGCCGATCACCGGCCTGGCGGAGGCCAGCGCGCGGCCCGAGAGCTTCATCGGCCTGCACTTCTTCTCCCCCGTCGACAAGATGCCGCTGGTGGAGATCATCATGGGCAAGGCGACCTCGCAGACCGCCCTGGCCCGCGCGATGGACTATGTGAAGGCGATCCGCAAGACGCCGATCGTGGTCAACGATTCCCGCGGCTTCTATACCTCCCGGGTGTTCGGCACCTACGTGAACGAAGGCCTGGCCCTGCTGGCCGAAGGGGTGGCGCCGGCGCTGATCGAGAATGCCGGGCGGATGGCCGGCATGCCGGTCGGCCCGCTGGCGGTCGCCGACGAGGTCTCCCTGGAACTGGTGTCGAAGATCCGCAAGCAGACCAGGGCCGACCTGGGCGATGCCTATCGCGGCCATCCGGGCGATGCCGTGGTGGACAGGATGGTCGACGAGCTGGGCCGGCTGGGCAAGAAGGCCGGGAAGGGCTTCTACGACTATCCGGAAGGGGGCAGGAAGCGGCTCTGGCCGGACCTGGCGCAGCACTTCCCGCCCGCGGCGACGCAGCCGGACGTGGAAGAGGTGAAGAAGCGCCTGATGTTCGTGCAGTCGGTGGAGACCGCCCGCTGCATGGAGGAGGAGGTCGTCACCGACCCGCGCCATGCCGATGTGGGCGCGGTCTTCGGCTGGGGCTTCTCGCCCTCGCGCGGCGGCACGATCAGCCAGATCCAGTCGGTCGGCCTGCCGGTCTTCGTCAGCGAATGCGATCGCCTGGCGCAGGCCTACGGGCCGCGCTTCACGCCGCCGAAGCTGCTGCGCGACATGGCGGCCTCGGGCGAGAGCTTCTACGCCGCCTGATACCGAACCGGCACGGGCGGCAGGGCTGGCGGCTTGCCAGCCCTGCCGCCCGCGCGTCAAACTGGCAGCAATTGCCCAACCACGCGCGGGCCCCCGCAATCGATGCGGGCCGGCAATACCGCGGATCGAAGGAGGAATGGCATGTCCCAGGCAGCCCTGGTGGAGACCCCCACCGTTCGCGAACAGGTATCCCCCGAGGAATGGAAGATGCGGGTGGACCTCGCCGCCTGCTACCGCCTCGTCGCCTATCACGGCTGGGACGACCTGATCTTCACCCACATTTCCGCGCGGGTGCCGGGGCCGGAGCATCACTTCCTGATCAACCCCTACGGCATGATGTTCGATGAGATCACCGCGTCGTCGCTGGTGAAGGTCGACATGGATGCCAACATCGTCATGGACACGCCCTACGGCATGAACCCGGCGGGTTTCACCATCCATTCCGCGGTGCATGGCGCCCGGCCGGAGGTGAACTGCGTCCTGCACCTGCATACCGACGACGGGGTCGCCGTCTCCTGCCAGGAGGACGGGCTGCTGCCGCTCAACCAGACCTCGCTGGCCGTCCGCCACGACATCGCCTATCACGACTATGAAGGCATCGCCCTGGACTGGGACGAGCGCGAGCGGCTGGTCGCCGACCTGGGTGCCAAGAACATGATGATCCTGCGCAGCCACGGGACGCTCTCCTGCGGCGAGTCGGTGGCGGAGGCGTTCCTGCGCATCTTCTTCCTGGAGCGCGCCTGCACCATGCAGGTCAAGGCGCTCTCGGGCGGACGCAAGCTGGTGACCCCCTCCGACGCAGTGCAGGACGTGGTGACGAAGCAGTCCGCCGGCATCTGCAAGATCGCCGACCTCAGCTGGACCGCGCTCCTGCGCATGCTGGACCGGAAGAACCCCGGCTACGCCGACTGAGGGCAGGGCGGGTTCTGCCTCAATGTCGTCCTCGGGCCTGACCCGAGGATCCATGCCGCAGGCCTGTCCCTTACCTTGCCGTTTGAGGAAAGGGCCCCGGGATTGAATCGACGACGGGCGGCGGTCATGACCGCAAGGCGTGGCACGACGAAAGTGCTGCTGCCCTTCATCCTGCTTCTCCTGACTGCGGCCTGCGGCGACGTCCAGCGGCCCTATCCAATCGAGTACCAGGAGGGCAGTAGGCCGCCCATCGGCAGCCGCTCGACAGCCGTCGTCGGCGACGTGGTGTACGGAGAGTACAAGGTCACGGGCTATGAGGGCGCCGAAATCGAGGCGCCAATCAAGTGGAAAGGCGGTGCGTTCAACAATCTTTCGGTCGATGTGCCTGCTGGGACGGTCCTCGTGCGCTACACGGTGGACGAGGGCGACGCATATTGCTCCGGGCAACGCCTGGTCTTTGAAGCCTTGGAGGGCCCCTGGCGTCCGCTGTGCCTGAGGGATCGGAACTCGGACGGCCGCTTCGAGACGCTCACATGGCTGGGTGGAATAACACCCTCCGATCTCGCTCCACCGGTTCCCTATAGGACCGTCCCTGTGCCGATCCACAGGTCGGCTGGCATGCGCCAGGAACTGAGCTTCTCCGGCATCGACGGCGATACCCTACGCTTCTCCTACCGCGAATATACCGGTGATCTGGCCAAGCCCGCCTTCCAGCAGGATCTGACCTACGGCTATGGCGGTCCCGGCACGTCTATCCGCTTCCGAGGTGTAGAGATCGTGGTGCACGCCGTCTCCAACGACGGGTTGGACTATACGGTCGAAGCGGGGTTCTGAGGCACCGGCTTTTCTGAGATATTTCGGAAAGTATTTCGGGGGCGCAATACTTATCTGTGGAGCGATTGCCAGTCGGAGTTGAGTACTGTGTCCCCTATCAGACGGGTAGGGCCCGTCTCCTCCGGCAGCAGGGCCGGTATGCCTGCGCTCAGTCCGTCCCCGTGCGCCGCCGCACCCAGGCCGTCGACCCTTCCGCCATGCCCTTGAACTTCGGGACCGCCGCCAGCGGCGCGACCAGCAGGGCCGTGCCTTCGGGCAACTGCCACTTGATCCGGTGGTAGAGCTTCGACCGGCTGAGCCCGGTCTCGACCAGGAACAGCCGCGGGTTGAGGGCGCAGATCTCGCCCTCCAGGTCCAGGCTGTCCCGGTCGATCCCGATCCAGGCAAGAAACAGGCTCATCGGCGTTCCTCCGCTCGCGACTTACTCCGACAGCAGGACCAGGATCACCGCGCTCAGGGTGATCACCGCCGCGAAGGTGGAGATCAGGATCGCGCTGGACGAGCGGCGCACATAGACCTCGTAGCCCTGCGCCATGATGAAGACGTTGGCGGCGATCGGCATCGCCGCCTGCATCACCGCGATCCCCGTCAGGAACGGCGGCAGGCCGAGCAGCAGGGCCAGCCCCAGGGTGATCGCCGGATGCACCAGCAGCTTCAGCGCGCTGACGGTGCCGACCTCGGTCTTGCCCTCGCCCAGCTTGCGGCCCGCCAGGGTGGCACCCAGCGCGAACAGGGCGCAGGGCGCGGCGGCGTCGGCCAGCAGGTTGCCGAAGGTGGCGACCGGCACCGGCAGGGCCAGGCCCGACAGGCCGAAGGCCAGGCCGCAGAAGGTGGCGATCACCAGCGGGTTGCGGACGATGCCGCGGCCGACATTCAGGAAGGTGCGGCCCAGCGCGGCGCGGTCGCCGCGGCCGGCCTGGATCAGGCCGCTGGTCAGCGGGATGAAGATCATCTGGTCGGCGGTCACCGCCAGCACCGCGGCCAGCAGCGCCTCGTCGCCGAACGCCAGGGCCACCATCGGCAGGCCCATGAAACCGACATTGCCGAAGGCGGAGCCCATGGCAAACACCGCCGACTGGTCGAGCGCCAGCCGGAACAGCCGCATCGCGACCAGGAAGCCGATGCCGTAGACGATGATCCCGGCGCCGGAATAGCTGGCCAGGAAGCGCCAGTCGAAGGCCTCCCGGAACGGCGCCTCGGCGATCTTCATGAACAGCATCGCCGGCAGGGCGAACCAGAACACGAACTCCACCAGGCCGCGCACCGCCTCCGGCTTCAGGAGCGGGGTATGGCCGAAGCCGTAGCCCGCGAAGATCAGGGCGAAGAACGGCAGGACGATGTTCAGGAGCTCTTGCAAGCGGCTTTTCCCGGAGAGGCGGCGGGTGGGTGGGCGCCGCAGCGGGTACACCGCAATCGTCGCCGCTGCAACATCACCGCGACCGGCCCAGCAGGTTGAAGCGGATCACGGCGATCGTGGTGGCCACGAGGGCGAGACCGCCATAGCTGGCCAGGCTGGCCACAGCCACACCCTCGGCACCCATCACCGGGATCAGGGCCAGGTTGCCGACGGCGTTCGCGGACAGCGCCGCCAGCGACAGCCAGAGCACCAGCCGCTGCCCCGCCGCATATTGCAGCAGCACGGTGCCCAGGCCGAAGCTGCCGATCACGAATTCCAGCGTGCCGAGCAGCATCAGGATCTCCGCCGCATCGGCATAGCCGCCCCCCAGCAGCGACAGGATCCGCGCCGGGAACAGCAGCACGCCGGCCAGCAGCAGGCCGTTCGCCGGCAGCAGGAGCGCGCTGGTCCAGAGGAACAGGCGGCGCCGGTCCGCCGTCTCCGCCGCGGTGCCGGCGATATGGCCGAGCAGCGGGGTGATCAAGATCAGCATTGCCGCCAGCGGCAGGCCCATCGGCCGGATCAGCCGCATCGCGCCGGCGAAATGGCCGACCTCCGCCTCGTCCGGCGACAGGATCTCTAGCATCACCAGGTCGACCTGGAACATGGCGCCGGCGATGACCGCCGTGACCATCATCGGCAGGGAGAGGGCGATCCAGCTGCGGATGTCGTACCGGGCGCGCGACCCGATGCGGCGGCGGAAATGGACGGGCACCAGCACCAGATGCAGTGCAAGGGCCAGCAGATAGCCGAGGGCGAGCGCCAGGAAGATGTCGATCTCCGTCAGCTGCAGGCCCAGGGCATGGGCGGCCAGGACGAGGAGCAGCACGAACAGCGGCGCGCCGATCTGCAGCGGGGCAACCGCGAAGAGGTAGAGCTGGAAGCCGCGCAGCAGCCGCGCGGTGATCCGGGCCAGGGCCAGCAGCGGCACGATCCACAGCGCCACGATATAGGGATGCGACCGCGCCTCATCCTGCCCCAGCACCATGCCGACGACGCCGGTGTCGTGCAGTGCCTCCGCGATCAGGGCCGCCGTCATCGCCACCACCAGGATCAGCGGCAAAAAGAACTTCAGGTAGCCGACGGCCGAGGCCATGTCCCCCTGCCGCAGATATTCCGGCAGGAAGCGGGTGATCGACCGCTCCGACCCCAGCAGCGCGATGTTCACGCCGAAGGCGAGTGTCGCCATGCCGACGACCAGGTCGCCGTAATCCGCCGGCGGCAGCATGTTGGCGATGCTGACGGTCAGGCCGAACTGGATGCCGGCATTGGCGATCGTGAGCACCAGGATGCCGGCGCTCTTGCGAAACAGCTCCCGCAGTGCCGGCAATCCGCCGGTCGCGGGCGCTGTCGCGCCGGCTTGCTCAGTCGATCCGGATTCCATCGGTCCGGCTGCGCACCCAGTCCGGCGGCGGCACCGCGCGACGTGCCTTCGCATCGATGAACACGCCGACCACGTCGGTGCGGGCGATCGGGGCGCCGGTCGCGGCATCCTCCATCACATGGACGAAGCGCCAGGTCTTGCGCCCCTCGGCCGCGGTCATCCCGGTGAACATGACGAAGGCATCGCCGGCCCGCATCCGCCGGTCGTAGATCACCCTGTACTCCAGGGCGGCGCTGGACAGGCCCGCCTCCAGCAGCACCTTCGGGTCCAGCTGCAGCCCCGTCATCAGGGCCAGCCCGGCATCGCTGAAGGCGTTGAAGTAGCGCTTCGTCGTGGCGGTGCCGTGCTGGTCGCAGTCCCAGGTGTTCACCACCCCGCGCAGGCTTTCCCGCATGCCGGGGAGCCGGCCGGCCGGCAGTTCCACCGGCCAGGGGCCGAGCAGCCCGGCAGCTTCCCCCAGGCTGCCTTCTGCCGCCAGGCCGGACGGCAGATCGGGCCAGTCGCGCGGCGCCAGGGTCGCGGCATCGTGCAGCGCCATCTCCATCACGCAGTCGGTCGCCGGTGCGCCGCTGATCGCCTCCCGCATGCGGGCCAGCACCGTCGGTCCCCCGGTTCCGGCAATCGTGGCGGCATCGGTCACCGCGACCTCGCCCAGGCGGAACTCCTTGCGGTACCAGACCCGCTGCCGGCGCGGAAACGGCGTCGCGCCGAGCTCCGCCAGACGCGACGGTCCGAGGCCGCAGCGATGCAGCGCATGGGCCGCCGCCTCGGCGAACCAGAGGGCATAGTTCTGCACGTTCAGATGGCCCCACTGGTCGCAATGCCAGGGATAGACATTGCCGGTCTGGGCACGCTCGAGGGGCGCCACCGGCGGATGGATCTGCATCGCCTCTTCGATCATGCGGCCGCCTCCGCCACCAGGTAGGGCTGTGCCAGGGCGATCACGTCGTCCGGCAGGTCCGTGGAGCGGCGTGCGGCCAGGTCCATGCAGATGCACAGCACCCGGGCCTCGAACGCCAGCGCGCCGCTCTCGCCGTTCAACAGGCGATGGTGCAGGCGGAGCTTCTTGCCGCCGATCCCGGCGATGCCGCTCTGCACCACGATCAGGGCGCCGGCCCGCAGCTCGCGGCGGAAGTCGTTCTCCTGGTGGACGGCCACCAGCCCCAGGTTGCGGCGCTCGATGGCCGGGCCGGCCATGTCGATCAGCCCCATCAGGGTGCCGAAGGCGTCCGAAATCCGGCCGATATAGAACTGCACGTTGAGGTGGCCGTAATGGTCGCACTCCCAGCCATGCACGCAGCCGCGGTAGGTCTCCACGTACCCTGTCACGTAGCCGTCCCTGTCTTGATGAGGTCGCGTCGGAAGGAGGCGGATTGTTGCAGAGCGGGTGCGCCCAGTCGACGGTGCTGGCGACGGTGCTGTCGACGTTGCTGGCGACGGTCGCGGCATGGTTGCCGAACGTCTTCCACGCCCCGCCTCAATCGACTAACGTGCCGGCCATGCAGGATCGGCCCGGGGACGGGCCGCGGCCATTGGGGGAGACAGGACCGATGACACTCGACGAGATCACCGAGAAGATGCGCGAGCGCGTGGGCGCCGATTCCGGCCTGGGCGCGACGGTGAAGTTCGATTTCGGCGAGGATGGGGTGATCTATGTCGACGGCGCCTCGACACCGAACACGGTGAGTAACGAGGACAAGGATGCCGAGTGCACGATCAGGATCTCCAAGGAGAACTTCCTGAAGCTGACCCAGGGCGAACTCGACCCGACCACCGCCTTCATGATGGGCAAGCTGAAGGTCGAGGGGAATATGGGCATCGCCATGAAGCTCCAGAGCGTCTTCAGCTGAGCTCCTTCCGCTGAGGCGGGTCTTCAGGCGGCGGTGGCGACCCGGTCGCGACCGCCTTCCTTCGCCCGGTAGAGCGCCTGGTCGGCAGCCTCGATCAGCGCCGTCGGCGTGCCGTTCGGGGTCGGCCGCACCGTGGCGCAGCCCAGGCTGATGCTGACCGTGGCGCCTTCCTGCGGCGCGCAATGCGGGATCGCCAGGTCCTTCACCGCCCGGCGGACCCGCTCGGCCATGGCAGCGGCACCGTCGGCGGGCGTGTTCGGCAGGACGATGGCGAATTCCTCGCCGCCATAGCGTGCGGCGAGATCGGTGGCACGGCCGCAGGACGCCTTCAGCACCGATGCGACCGCGCGCAGCACATTGTCGCCGGCGACATGGCCATAGCGGTCGTTGAACCGCTTGAAGAAGTCGACGTCGAGCATCAGCAGCGACAGGTCCTGCTGGTTGCGGTGCGCGCGGCGCCACTCGATCTCCAGGTATTCGTCGAAATGGCGCCGGTTGGCCAGCCCGGTCAGGCCGTTCGACTTCATCATCCGCTCCAGCTCCAGGTTGGCGGCCAGAAGCTGCCGCTGGCTGTCGCGCAGCGCGCGGAAGGCCTCGTCGCGCTGCTGCAGCGCCACGTAGGAGCGGGAGTGATAGCGGATCCGGGCGACCAGCTCGATCGCGTCGGGGATCTTCACCAGATAGTCGTTGGCGCCGGCCTCGAACGCGGCGCTCTTCACTTTCGGCTCCTCCTTGGTCGACAGGACCAGGATCGGCACGTCGCGCAGCACCGGGCTGGCGCGGTACCTCGGCAGCAGGGTCAGGCCGTCGACGCCGGGCATGATCAGATCCTGCAGCAGCACCGTCGGCTTCAGCTCTTCCGCGACCTCCAGCGCCCGGCCGGCATCGGTGCAGTAGTGGAAACCGATGTCGGATTCGGCCGCCAGGGCGCGCCGGATCGCCTCGCAGATCATCACCTGGTCGTCGACCAGGAGCACCATCGCCGATGTGTCGGACGGCTCCGCGATCCGACCCGTCCCGTCGGTGAGTTCCATGCTGTTTCCCGCGCAGCCGGTGTTTCGCCGGGCATATGCCCAGGCATGTTGAAGGCCGGCGCCCGGCTCAGGCCAGCGCCTCGATCAGGCGTGGGGCGATCCCGGACAGCGGCAGGACTTCCATCGCCGCGCCCAGTTCAGCGGCCGCCTTCGGCATACCATAGACAGCACTGGTGGCCCGATCCTGCGCTATGGTCAAGGCGCCCCAGTCGCGGAGATGCTTCAATCCGCGGGCGCCATCCTGGCCCATGCCGGTTAACAGAACGCCAATGGCATCGCCGGGCCAGTGGGCGGCGATGGCGTCGAAGAACACGTCGATCGACGGCTTGTAGAAATGCTGCGCCGGCTCCGCGACATAGGCCAGGCGCCCCGCCGCGTCCATGGCCAGATGGTCGCTGGTGCCGGCCAGAAGGACGGTGCCCGGCAGCGGCACCTCGCCTGCGCGGGCCAGGCGGACCGGTATCGCGGAGGTCAGCGACAGCCAGTCGGCCATGTCGGCGGCGAAGACGGGATCCACGTGCTGCACCAGGACGATGCCCGCGGGGAAATCGGCGGGCAGGGCCCGCAGGATATGCTCCAGGCTGACCGGTCCGCCGGCCGACGCGCCGATCGCGACCAGATGCTGCCGGCCATGCCGCCGGGGCGGCGCCGGGGACGGGGCCGCCCGCTTCGGCCGGCCGTTGCCGGTCAGCCAGGAGATGTTGTCGATCTTGCGCAGCAGGGCGGCGGCATCGGCGGCATGGCTGCCGCCCATGGTCGGGGTCATCACCACGTCCACGGCCCCGTGCCCCATCGCCCTGAAGACCAGGCTCATGTTGCGTTCGACATCGGAGGTGACGATCAGGATCGGGCAGGGGGTCGCCGCCATGATCCGGCGCACCGCCTCCACGCCGTCGACCTCCGGCATCAAAAGGTCCATGAGGATCAGGTCCGGCAGTTCCTGCCGGCAGAGCGCGACCGCCTCGGCGCCGTTCGGCGCGGTCCAGGCGATGCTGTGCGCTTCATTCTGCGCCAGGGCCTTGCGGATCGCCTGGACGGCGAGGGGCATGTCGTTCGCGATGCCGATTCTCATCGACTGGTCCGTGTCGCCGCCCGGGCGCCGGTCATTCGCGTGCCGCGCCGATCAAGCTCTGCACCGCATCGAGGAGGGTTTCGTCATGGAAGCCTGCCTTGGCGAGGTAGCGGTCGGCGCCCGCCTCCAGGCCGCGGCGGCGGTCTTCCTCCCGATCCTTGTACGATACCACCATGACGGGCATCGATTGAAGCCGATTGTTGGCCCGCAGTCGGGTGACCAGTTCGATCCCGTCCATCCGCGGCATGTCGATGTCGGTGACCAGGAGGTCGAAGGGTTCGGCCTGAAGCATGTTCCAGCCGTCCACGCCATCCACAGCCACGGCAACGTCATAGCCGCGACCGGCCAGCAGCTTGCGTTCCAATTCCCGGACCGTGAGGGAATCGTCTACAACCAGGACGCGCTTTCGCGCAGCCTCCGCCGACAGGCCGTTGCCGGTGCCGAGCCGCACCAGGCTGCCGCCGGCCAGCACCTTGCCGATGCTGCCCAGCAGGTCGTCGACATCCAGGATCAGGACGGGGCGGCCGTCGTCCAGCATGGCGCCGGCCGCCACGTCCCGGATCTTGCCCAGCCGCGGATCCATGGGGACCACGACCAGGCTGCGCTCGCCCAGGAAGCGGTCGACCGCGATGCCATGCCGGCGGTCGCCCTCGCCCAGCAGCACCACCGGCAGGCCGGCCGGGTCGACCTCGCCTGCCGGGCGCTGCAGCAGCTGCCCGGCGGACAGCAGCCCGACCTGCCGGTCGCCCTGCCAGAACTGCTGCCGGCCCTCCAGGTAGACGATCTCCTCCGGCTGCAGCCGGAGCATCCGTTCGATCCGCGACAACGGGAAGGCATAGGCCTCGCCGCCCACCTCGACCACCAGGCTGCGGATCACGGACAGGGTCAGCGGCACCTGCAGCTGGAAGCTGCAGCCGGCCCCGGGGGCTTGCGCGATCCGCAGGCTGCCGCGCAGCTGGCGCAGGTCGGACTGCGCCGCGTCCAGGCCGACGCCGCGGCCGGACACGGTCGTCACCTTGCCGCGCAGGCTGAAGCAGGGCAGCGACAGGAAGGCCAACAGTTCCTCTTCCGACATCTGCGCGGCCGCCTCCTCCGGCGCATAGCCGCGGGCCGTCACCGCGCCACGCAGCCGGTCGAGGTCGATGCCGGCGCCATCGTCGCTGATCTCCACCACCAGGTCGCCGGCATGATGGCGCGCCTCCAGCCGGATCAGGCCGGCCGCCGGCTTGCCGCGCGCGGCGCGCAAGCCCGGCGCCTCGATGCCGTGGTCGACCGCATTGCGCAACAAGTGGACGATGGGGGCATCCAGGCGTTCCAGGACATCGCGGTCGACCGGGGTGGCGGCGCCCAGCAGTTCCAGCCGCACCTGCTTGCCCAGGTCGCGGGCGATGTCGCGGACCATCCGCTCCCAGCCTGTCGCGATGTCGGCAAAGGGACGCATGCGCGACGCCAGCGCCGCATCGTAGATCTCGCGGCTGCGCCGGCCGCCGGCCCAGGAGAAGTCCTCGAACGCCTCCAGATGCCCCTGCAGGATCTCGCGGCTTTCCGCCATCGCATCCCGCGTCTCCGCCAGCAGGGCCAGGGCGTCCGGCGTGCGTGCCGCCGCAGGCAGGCTCTCGCGCACGGCATCGAGCAGCCGCACGGCGCCGGACTGGCTCTGCTTCAGCCGGTCCAGGGTGGCGCGCAGGCCGGCGACCTTCTGGAATTCCACCAGCGACTTGGCGGAGATGTCGAGCATGGCGTCCAGATGCGCGGCGGAGACCCGAAGCGCGCGGGCTGGCGCCAGCCCTGCCGGGGCGCCGTCCTGCGCCGGGGCGGGCGCGGGGTGCTCCGGCTGTGCGGCCGGCGGTGGCGCGGCTGTGGTTTCGGGGCCGGACTCTGGGGCGTTGTCTGTGGACAGGACTTCCAGGCGCTGGACCAGGGCGTCGATCCCGCCGCCGTCGCCGCTGCCGGCATCGGCGATGTGCAGCAGGGCATCGGTCCCCTGCAGCAGCGCGTCGATATGCGCCGCGCGCAGCACCAGCCGGCCCTCCTGGGCGGCGACCAGGACATCCTCCATCGCATGGGCCAGCCGCACGCCGGCATCGAGATCGACGATGCGGGCCGCCCCCTTCAGGGAATGCGCGGCGCGCATGCAGGCCTCCAGCTGCGCCGGATCGGACGGGCTGCGCTCCAGCGCCAGCAGGCCGGCATTGAGCACGCCCGCCTGTGCCTCGGCCTCCATCCGGAAGAGGTCCAGCATCGAGGCGTTCTGGAGGTCCTCCGGATCGGTCATGCCAGGCTCCCTGCCAGAGCCCGCAGGAAGGCCGCATCGTCCAGCAGGGTGATGCTGCGTCCCTGCCGGCGCAGCACGCCGGCGGCGTAGCGGCCGATGGGGCGCGCAGCTTCGGCGGCCGGCAGGAGCGCCGCCTCCGGCACCGCCTGGATGCCCTCCACCTCGTCGACCGGGGCGGCGATGGCGCCGCCCTCCGCCGCCAGGATCAGGGTCCGCGGCACGATCCGCCGACCGTCCGGCCGCAGCTCCGCCCCCGCCTCTGCGGTATCCAGGAAACGGGCCAGGGAGATGCAGGCGATCAGGGTGCCGCGCCGGTTGGTGACGCCGAGGATGGCTGTATTGCGCTGATGCGGCAGGCTGTGGATGGCGGTGGCAGGCGCGATTTCCAGCAGGCTGCGCGGCGCCAGGCCGAGCCATTCCGCGCCCACCCGGAAGACCAGCAGCCGGCGCTGCGCGCCGGCCTCCGCACCGGGTTCCGGGCCGGCGGTCCGGGCCGGGATAGCGTCCTGCGCCGCCTGTTCGGTCAGGCCGGTGGCGAAGCGGTCGAGCAGGGCAATGGCCGCCGCCGACTGCACCGGGCAGTTCCGGCAATGGATATGGTCGGCAAGCAGCGGGCAGCTCCGGTCGCCACCGATGCCGATCCGGTTCCAGCAATCGTCGATCGCGGCCGGCGCACCGTCCGTCGGCATCATCCCTGCCTCCCGGGGTTGCGGCGGGCACGATGGGCGGTCATCTGGGCGCCGGCCTCCGGATGGTCGGGCTGCAGGTAGAGGGCCTTGCGGTAGCAGCTGAGGGCCATGTCGGCGCCGTCCTGCGCGTCGTGCAGCAGGCCGAGCCAGTAGTACAGGTCGGCGTCCGGCCCGCGACGGGCCAGGCTGGCGCTGCACAGCGACAGCGCCTCGCCGGTCCGGCCCGCATCGGCCAGGCTGGCGATGGCGGCGAGATCTGCGGCCGTGCCACCCGGCGCTTCCGGGCCGCCCGCCGCCGGTGGCGGCCCGGCGGCTGCCGGGCTTCCTGCATCGCCCGCGAAAGGCGGCGGGGCGAAGGCGGGCCGCGGTGCCGCCGGCGGCACTGCCCTGCGGGCGGCGGCCGGCGGGGGATCGGCCGTCGGGGCCGGATGGCGGAAGGCGAAGCAGCGCGGCACCCCCATCGCGGCCATGCCGTAGAGGCTCAGCGCCGCCGCCTCCGCCGGGCCGGCGAACAGCACGCCGTCGCGATGCAGCAGGCGCCGCAGCATGCGCACCGCACGCTGCTGCGTCGGCCGGTCGAAATAGATCAGCAGGTTGCGGCAGAACAGGAAATCGCAAGGGGGCTCGCCGCCCATCAGGGTCGGGTCCAGCAGGCTGCCGCGACGGAACCGGACCCGGTCGCGGACATGGCCGGCGATCCGCCAGCGCTGTCCGTCGCGCGCGAAATGCCGCTGCAGCAGGACCTGGGGCAGGTCGTCCCGGAAGGCGTTGCTGCCGTAGACGCCGATCCCCGCCGCCGCCAGCGCCTGGGTACTGACGTCGATCGCCTCGATCCGGAAGGCCTCCGGCGGGAGTCCGGCCTCCAGCAGGGCGATGGCCATCGAGTAGGGCTCCTCGCCGGTCGAGCAGGGCAGGCTGAGCAGGCGCAGCGGCGGCGAGCCGGGACGGTCGTCGCGCCGCTGCCGGGCCAGCCGCTGCAGCAGCGCAAAGGACTCCGGATAGCGGTAGAACCATGTCTCCGGAACGACCACGGCCTCCACCAGTGCCTGGCGTTCCACCGCCGATGCGACGAGCAGTGGCCAATAGGCGGCTTCGCCGGCACAGCCGCGGGCTTCGCAGCGCTGCCGGATGGCACTGTCCACCACCGACGGCCCGATGCTGGCCGCATCCAGGCCGATCGCATCCTGCAGCAGGGCTTCGATCCTGTCGCTCATGCCGCCCCTCGCCGGCCCGATCATCCCGCGTCCGCGTCCGGCGGGAACAGGATGTCGCGGACATCCGCCGGCAGCAGCCCGGCCACCTCGATGCGCTGCACCATGCGCGGCGGGGCGGCGCCCGGTTCCGCGCCGACCGCGCCCAGATAGCCGGCCGGGCCGGTTGCCAGGCCCGTCGGGCCGAAGCCGGCCTCGTCCAGCCGGCGGGTCTCTGTCGCCTGTTCCAGAACCAGCCCCAGCTGCCGGCGCGGCGCACCCGGCTGCGCCTCGTAGCCGACGATCGCCAGCCGGGTGCTGGCCCGGCGCGCCGCCGGCCGGCCGCCCTGCCGGACGGCCAGGTCGATCACCGGCACCGCCTGTCCGCCACGGGTCAGCAGCCCGGCGATCCAGGGCGGCGCCTCCGGGATCCGCTTCAGCGGGCGCAGGGCCAGCACCTCCACGATCTCCGACGCCGGCAGCGCATAGCGGTCGCCGCCCAGGGTGAACATCAGGTAGAGCCGGCCGCTAGGGCCGGCACCCCGGGTCGCAGTCCCGGCCATCCCGGCGTCACACCTTGAAGCGGGTGACGCCGGCACGCAGGTCGGTCGCCACCTGGTTCAGTTCCTCCATCGCGCGGCCCGCCTGGCGGATCGCCTCCGCGGTCTGGCCGCTGGCCTCACCCAGCTGGGTCAGCGCCTCGTTGATCTGTTCCGCACCGGAGGCCTGCGCCTGCATGCCTTCGTTCACCGTCTGGATGCGCGGCGCCAGGGCCTGCACCTGCTGGATGATCTCCGACAGCTGGCCGCCGACCTGGGCCATCTCCGAAAGGCCGCGGCGCACCTCCTCGGAGAACCTGTCCATGCCCATCACGCCGGCGGAGACGGCGGACTGGATCTCCCGCACCATCTGCTCGATGTCGTAGCTGGCCACCGCGGTCTGGTCCGCCAGGCGCCGCACCTCGGAGGCGACGACGGCGAAGCCGCGGCCATATTCGCCGGCCTTCTCCGCCTCGATCGCCGCGTTCAGGGACAATAGGTTGGTCTGGTCGGAGACCTTCACGATGGTGGTCACCATCTGGGTGATGTTGCCGGCCTTCTCGTTCAGGACGGCCAGCTTGCCGTTGACGGTCTCGGCCGCGGTGGTGACCTGGCGCATCACCTCCTCCATCCGCGCCAGGCCGTGCTGGCCGGAGCCCGCCAGCACCGAGGTCTGCTCCGCGGTGCCGGAGACCTCGCCCATGGTCTGCACCAGCTCGCGCGAGGTGGCGGCGATCTCGCGCGAGGTGGCACCGATCTCCTTCGCCGTCGCCGCGGTTTCCGAGGCCGTGCTCTGCTGCTGCTTGGCGGAGGCGGCGATCTCCGTCACCGAGGTCGTCATCTGCACCGCGGAGCGCTGCGCCTGCGCCACCAGGACGTTCAGCTCCTCCGCCATCTGGTTGAAGCCCTGCTCGATCGCGCCGAACTCGTCCTTGCGCTGCAGGTCCAGGCGCACGGAGAGATCGCCGCCGCCCAGCTGCTTCAGGGAGCGGACGATCGCGCGGATCGGCCGGGTCATCGCGCGCAGCAGCAGCAGGCCGCTGACGATCGCCGCCAGAAGGGCCAGGACGGCCGAAACCAGCAGTGCCGCCTCGGTGCTGACGATCGAGCGGTTGATCTCGTGGGTGGCGGCGTCGCCCACCGCCTCGTTCAGCCTCAGCAGGTCGTTGAGCGTGGTCCGGCCGGCCGCCCAGCTCGGCCGCAGCTGTTCCGTGACGAAGCGCTCCGCGGCCGCGACCTGGGCTGCCCGCATCAGCGCCAGCCATTCGTCGTGCAGCGCCAGGTAGCGGTCCCGTGCGCCCTGGAACGCCTCGAACAGGCGCCGGTCCTCGGCGGACAGGATGGTCGCCTCGTAGGCGCTGGCGGCGGCGTCGAGCTGCTGCGCGAGGTTCAGGAAGATCTCCTGGTCGGTGCCGCTGCGCATCCGCTCCTCGCGATCGGCGAGGTCGACCATCAGCGACTGGGTCTCCAGCATATGGTCGACCCAGGCAGAGCGGATCGCCGCGGCCTGCAGCAGGCCCGGCAGCGAGACATTCTCGATCCGGTTCGCGTCCCGTTCGATCGCCGACAGTCCCAGATAGACGATCACGTTGGCCAGCAGCAGGATCGCCACGATGACGGCGAAGCTGGCAATGATCCGGACCCGGACGGTCACGTTCGACATGGCATTCCCCGCAGGCATGGTGTGCCGGCGGCGGGGCCGCCGGCTTTGCCGCCAGAATGTGGGCTATATCTTTTGGGTACAATCCTGCGAAGGGCGGCCTCCGAGGGCCGCCGTTCGTCAGGCCAGCAGCAGCGGCTCAGCTGCCGCCAGCGGCACCGGATTCCCACCAAGCAGCAGGCTGGTCGCCTCCTCCTCCCACGCCAGGGCGGAGAGGCTGAGCGGACGGGACGGCTGCATCCGGTGCTCCAGCACGAAGCGCGACAGCAGGAGGCGGCTGGCATCGCCCTGTGCTGCCGCCAGCTGCAGTCCCTCAACCGCCAGCAGGGCAGCGGTCGTGGCGTGGTAGAGCTGGCCCGCGGCCAGGCGGCAGAACCGCTCGTTCTCCGGTGCGCCCGCCACCTCCTCGGCAAAGCGCACCGCCTCCGAAATGCCGTTGCCCAGGCGGGTGCGGAACTGGCCCGGCAGGCCCTGTGCCGCATCCAGCCGCTCCACCAGGTCGTCCCGCAGGGCCCGGTGCGCGCCGACCTTGCCGACCGCCCGCTGCACCGCGTCCAGCGCGTTGATATTGCTGGTGCCTTCCCAGATCAGCCCCAGATGGGCGTCGCGCACCAGGCGGGCATTGGGGAAGTCCTCGATATAGCCATTGCCGCCGCGGGCCTCCATCGATCCCGTGGCGACCGTGACATTGTCGCGGCAGGCGCGGTACTTCGCGATCGGGGTCAGCATCCGCAGCACCGCTTGGACGGCCTCATCCTCCTCCGGCGCACCCGACAGGGCGGCGGCGTACATCAGGATCGACAGCGCCTGCTCCGTCGGCACCATCAGCTTCATCAACTGCCGGCGCTGCAGCGGATGCTCGATCACCGCACGGCCGAAGGCATTGCGGTGGCGGCTGGCGGTCAGCGCCTCGTTCAGGCAGCGGCGCATCATGCCGGCGGCGCGGGTCAGGTGGGAGATGCGGCTGGAATTCACCATCACCAGCATCTGCTTCATGCCGCGGTCCAGCTCGCCCAGCTGGTAGGCGAGGGCGCCGTCGAACAGGATCTCGCCGCTGGGCATCGACTTGCTGCCCAGCTTGTCCTTCAGGCGCACGACCCGGTAGGCGTTGCGGCTGCCGTCCTCCAGAATCTTCGGCATCAGGAACAGCCCCAGCCCCTTGCCGCCGGGCCCGGCCCCTTCCGGCCGCGCCAGCAGCACCGCCACCTCCGCATCGACATTGGAGCAGAACCATTTCTCGCCCCACAGCCGCCAGGCATCGCCGTCGCGGGTGGCCAGCAGCTCCGCCGCCCCGGCGTCCGAGCCGCCGACCTTCTCGGTCATGAACTGCGCCGCGCGCAGCAGGCTGCCGCGGTCCTGGCTCCACATCCCCGGCAGATAGCGGTCGCGGATCTCCGCGCTGCCGAAACGGTCGACCAGTTCCGATGAGCTGTCGGTCAGGTTGATCGGGCAGAGCAGGCCGAACTCCGCCTGCGCGAACAGATAGTGGAAGGCGTATTTCGCGATCGGCGGCATCGGCGCGGGCCAGTCCAGCACGCCGGCGCGGTGGCACATGGCGTGGATGCCGAAGCGGCCGAAACCGATCTCCTCCATCTCGCGATAGGCGGGATGCGCCTCGATCCATTCCTCGTCGCGGCCGAAGGCGTCGCGGGGATGCAGCACCGGGGTGTGGCGGTCGGCGATCGCCGCCAGTTCGTCCAGGCGGCCGCCGGCCAGCCCCCCCAGCTCCTGCAGGTGCGGCGCCAGATGGGCCCGCAGCGCCGGCTCCATGTACAGGTCCAGCAGGCCCTGCAGGCCGCGGTCGATGGCGTAGAAGTTCTGTCCCCGGCAGGTCGGCGCCAGATAGGCGGAGCGTGCGGCGGCGGCGCGGCGGCCCGCCAAAGTACCTGTCTGGCGGCCGTCCTGGGCCCCGGTCGGCGCCTCGGCTGCGAATGGCTGGTTCATGGCATGTCCTCCTGCATCCGGCGCGCATGTCTGGCGCCACCTTTTGGTTGAGGGTAGGCTTGCATTCCAGGCCCGACAAACGACTTGTTCGGCCATAGCGTTGATCTGGACTCAATCCATGCCCTGGCGGAAGCTGCCTTCCCTGCATGGCATCCGGGCCTTCGAGGCGGCGGCCCGCCACCTCTCCATCACCCATGCCGCCGACGAACTGGCGGTGACCCCGGGTGCGGTCAGCCGCCATGTCCGCAGCCTGGAAGCGGAACTGGGAGAGCGTCTGTTCGTCCGCCATGCCGCGGGACTGACTCTCACGGCCGCCGGCGCGGCGCTGGCAGAGGCGGCGCGCGACGGCCTCGACCGCATCGCCGATGCTGCCAGCGGCGTGCGCCTGCGGCGCTTCCGCCGGCTTTCCATCGGCGTCTACGGCTTCTTTGCCTCGCGCCTGCTGCTGCCGCTCTGGCCCGACCTGGCGCGGCGGCATCCCGACCTGGCCGTCGACCTGCATACCAGCCTGAATCCGCTGGACCTGCTGCCCGGCCGCTACGACGCGGTGATCGCGGTGTCCGACGCCGTGCAGCGGCCCGGGCTGGTCAGCCAACGCCTGGTCCCGATCGCCGCGGTGCCGGTTTGCGCGCCGGCCTGGCTGGAGCGGGGCCCGCCCGACTTCGCGGCGGTGCCGCTGTTGCACTCCCGCGCGCGGCCGGAGGACTGGCCGCGCTGGCTGTCCCATGCCGGCTTCCGCAATGTCGACGTGCAGGGCGGCAGCAGCTTCGAGAGCATCGGCATGGCGATGGACGCCGCCGCGGCCGGCCTGGGCTTCGCCATCGCGATCGAGGCCCTGCTGGCGCCGGACCTGGCCGGCGGGCAGGTGGTGGTGGCGCATCCGGTGGCGCGTCCGACCCGCCGCCACTTCGTCCTGCAGCACGAGGCGCGGCTGACCGGCGATCCGGCGCTCGCCACCTTCGCCGCCTGGCTGCAGGCGCGGATCGCGGAAGGGCCTGGCTCCTACCGGCTCGATGCGGCCGGGGCGCGGGGGTAAGCGGCCCGGGCCCGTGGCATGTCAATTGTTGCTGCGGGCCATCTCCGTTGCAGCCATTGTGGTGCGCAGATCGGTGTTCGGACAGGTCGCAATGCCATCCCAGAAGAATGCAGGCCCGGCGCAGGACAGCATTTCGCCGCCGGGGACGTCGCCGCTGCGTGCGGCCGCCCGCTGGCTGGCCGACCGGTTCGCAGGCACGGCTTCCGGTGCAGGGGCCGGGAGCCGGGTCGACTATCGCCAGCTGGTCGAGCAGGCGGTCGACGGGATGTTCGTCGCCACCGCCGACGGCCGCATCGTCGAGGTCAATCCTGCTGGCTCCGCCCTTCTGGGCATGACCCGCGATCGGGTGCTGTCCGGCGGCTTCGCCGAGCTGGTCGCGATGACGGAGCTGGAGCGCGTGCCGCCCCTGCTGACCGACCTGGCGCGCGGCCAGGTGCATCGCGGCGAGTGGCGCTTCCTGCGCAAGGACGGCTCCGCCTTCTTCGGCGAACTGGCCGGCCGCCGGCTGTCCGACGGCCAGGTCCATTTCATCCTGCGCGACATTTCCGAACGCAAGGAGATGGAGGCGGCGCTGCTGGAGGGGGAGCGGCGCTTCCGCACCCTGGCGGACAATATCTCGCAGTTCGCCTGGATGGCCGATCCGCAGGGCTGGATCTTCTGGTACAACCGCCGCTGGTACGATTATACCGGTACGACCCTGGAGGATATGGAGGGCTGGGGCTGGCGCAAGGTCCATCACCCGGAGCATGTCGACCGGGTGGTGGCCCGCATCCAGCATTCCTGGGACACCGGCGAGCCGTGGGAGGATACCTTCCCGCTGCGCGGTGCCGACGGCCGCTATCGCTGGTTCCTGTCCCGTGCCCTGCCGATCCGCGACGGCGGCGGCCGGATCGTGCGCTGGTTCGGCACCAATACCGACGTCACCGAGCAGCGCGAGCGCGAGGAGCAGGTCCGCCTGCTGCTGCGTGAGGTCAACCACCGCTCCAAGAACCTGCTGGCGGTGGTGCAGGCGGTCGCGCGGCAGACCGCGGCAGCCGGCGGCGACGACTTCATCCACCGCTTCGAACAGCGCATCCAGGGCCTGTCGGCCAGCCAGGACCTGCTGGTGCGGCAGGAATGGCGCGGCGTGCTGCTGGACGACCTGATCCGCGCCCAACTCGCCGCTTTTGCCGGGCTGTTCGGCGGCCGCATCCGGCTTTCCGGCCCCGCCGTGCTGCTGACCGCCACCGCCGCGCAAGCGCTGGGCATGGCCCTGCACGAACTGGCCACCAATGCCGGCAAGTACGGCGCCCTGTCCAACGACGACGGCACGGTCGATGTGCACTGGGACCTGCGTCCCGCGCCGGAGGACGGCCCCGATCGCGGCGCCGATGCCGGTGCTGCCGGCGGGCTCCGGCTGGCGGTGCGCTGGCAGGAACGGGGCGGGCCGCCGGTCGCCCCGCCGACCCGCCGGGGCTTCGGCTCGATCGTGCTGGACCGCATCGCCCGGCAGATGCTGGGGGCGGAGGTCGCCCTCGACTTCGCGGCCGACGGCTTCGCCTGGCAGATGACCTGTACCGACGGGCGCGCCCTTGTGGCCCATGCCGGCACGAAGGGCGGTGACGTCGGCGCGATGCCCGTCGCCGCACCGCCGGGGCGCCGCGTGCTTGTGGTCGAGGACGAGGCCCTGGTGGCCTTCGAACTCGCCGGCGCGCTGGAACAGGCCGGCTTTGCCGTGGTCGGCCCTGTCGCCCGGGTCGACCAGGCACTGGACCTGATCGAGGCGCCGGGCTGCGACTGCGCAGTGCTGGACATCAACCTGGGGAGCGAGATGGCGGACCCGGTGGCAGAACGGCTGACTGCCCTCGGCCTGCCCTTCGTCACCGTCTCCGGCTATGCGCCGCCGCAGCAGCCGGCCGCCTTCCGCGGCGCCCCGTTCCTGCCGAAGCCGGTCCAGCTGCCGGCCCTGACCGGGGAACTGGAGCGTCTCCTGGCAGGCGAGCCGCGCGGTGCCCGCCTCTGACAGGCCTGCCGGCCGCCGCCCGGGTGTGCGGGTCGGCGATACATATAGTAAAACGCCATACCTTATATTGTAATTGTTCGGCGCGGCGGCTATGACGTCGGGGAAGGCGAGGGCAGGAGCGTCCAACGTGGCACAGGACACCACCGTATTGCAGACCGTCAGCCGGGCCGTGGCGGTGCTGCGCTGTTTCGAGGGCGGCGCCGTCGACCTGTCCCTGGCGGAGCTTGCCGCACGGATGCAGCTGAACAAGGTCACCGTCCTTCGCCTGGCCCGCACCCTGGCGAAGGAAGGGCTGCTGATCCACGACACGCGCACGGGCCTCTACCGCATGTCGTTCGGCTGCATCGGGCTGGCCCGCAAGCTGCTGGATCGCGACGGCCTGTTCGAATGCGCGCAGCCCTTCATGGAAGAAGCGCGCAGCCGCACCCGCGAGACGGTCTGCCTGATCGTCCGCGAGGAACTGGACCGGGTGACCACCCACAGCCTGCCCTCGATGCAGCCGGTGCGGTTCGTCCTGGAGGTCGGCGACCGCCGGCCGGTCCATCTGGGCGCCGCGGGGCAGTGCCTGCTGTCGGCCCTGCCGGACGACCAGCTGGACGCGGTCCTGCGGCGGATCGACGAACGGCCCGCGGCGGAGCGCGAGACGGCCGGCGGCCGCACCGTGTCCGGCGCCGAGGTCCGCGAGCGGGTCGACCGGGTGCGGCGGCAGGGCTGGGCGATCGGGCGCCAGGAATGGTCGTCGGAGGCGGCGGGCGCGGCCGCGCCGATCGTGTCGCCGGACGGTTCGGTGAAAGGCGCCATCAGCATCGTCATGCCGATCTCGCGCGCCACCGACGCCTACATGGAGCAATGCGCCGCCGCCGCGCGGGAGGCGGCGGAGAAGACCTCTGCCGAGCTGCGGCGGCAGCACCAGTAGGGCCCCAGGGTAGGGCGAAACGGGCAGGGCGGAACGGACAGGCGGCGGATGAGCGAGCGCGACGGCGACGACGAAGGGGCCGAAGAAGGGGCGCGGGTCCGCCAGCCGCTGCATGGCCTGCGGATCCTCGACATCTCGACGATGATCGCGGCGCCCGTCGCCAGCACCCTGCTTGCCGATTTCGGCGCCGAGGTGGTCAAGGTCGAGCTGCCCGGGGTCGGCGACACGATGCGCCAGCTGCCGCCGCACAAGGACGGCGTGCCCTTGTGGTGGAAGGTGACCAACCGCAACAAGAAGGGCATCACCCTCGACCTGCGGCAGGCGGAGGGCAAGGAGATCTTCCGCCGGCTGCTGCCGCAGTTCGATGTCCTGACGGAGAATTTCCGCCCCGGCACCCTGGACCGGTACGGCTTCCCGCGGGAGGTCCTGAAGGCGCTGAACCCGAAGCTGGTGATCCTCCGCCTCACCGGCTACGGCCAGGACGGGCCGCTTGCCAGCCGGCCGGGCTTCGCCCGGATCGCGGAGGCCTATTCCGGCTTCACCGCCCTGTGCGGCGACCCTGACCGGCCGCCACTGCATCTGGGCTATCCGGTCGCCGACGGCGTGGCCGGGCTGTTCGGCGCGATCGGCATCCTGATCGCCTGCTACCGCCAGAAGGCCGACCCGCAGGCGGCGGGCGAGGAGATCGACCTGTCGCTGGTCGACGCGATGATCCGGATGCTGGAATTCTCGGTGATCGAGGTCGACCAGCTCGGCACCGCGCGGCGGCGCTCCGGCAACCGCAGCCAGTATGCCGGGCCCAGCAACATCTACCGGACCCTGGACGGGCGCTGGTTCTCGATGAGCGCCTCCGCCCAGCCGGTGTTCGAACGGCTCGCCCGGGCCATCGGCCGCCCCGAGCTGATCGGCCATCCCGACTTTCGGGACAATCCCGCCCGGGTACGCAATGCGGAAGCGCTGGACATGATCGTCGGCGGCTGGATCGCGGCCCGCAATGAGGCAGAGGTCCTTGCCGTCTTCGAGCGCGAGGGCGTCTCCGGCGGGCCGGTCAACGATGCCGCCGATGTCTGCCGGTCGGAACATCTGCGGCAGCGGCAGTCCTTCGTCGAGGTGGAGGATGCCGAACTCGGCCGGGTGACGATGCAGAACGTGGTGCCGAAGATGCGCCATGCGCCCGGCCGGGTCGCCTGCACCGGGCCGGGCCTGGGGCAGCATACCGACGAGGTGCTCTCCGCCATGGCCGGCCTGACCGGCGAGGAGATCGCGCGGCTCCGCAGCAAGCGGGTCATCTAGCGCATCGCGTGCCGCCCGGCCGCCGTCCCGAACCGGACTCCCCTGCCTGACATTGCCGTCCCGCGCCACGGATCGCGTCTCGTCCCGCCCAACGTCCGGCCGTGCCGTCGGCCGGCTTCTTGACAGCCGGGAAGGTCGAATCTTAGACTTACACATAATGTATCAATGAAACATATAATGAAACGACAGTCGGGAAAGCGGCAGGCTGGCTACTGCCGGCCCGGAAGCTCCGGTCGGAAGATGCCGCTGTGGGGGAGGGGTTGCGGGTGAAGCAGGTGCTGATGCGCGTTCCGGAAGCCACGGCGGCACTCGCCGTCTCCGGCATCGCGATCTACACCGCCGCGTTCGGCGTGCTGGACGAAGCCCTGCTGCGCGGCGGAACCATCGCCCTGGGGCTCTTCGTCGTCATCCTCGCCTCCCTGCTCCGGGAGCCGGGGCAGCCGCGTCCGTCGCTGCCGCGGGTCCTGGCCGACCTCGCCCTGCTCGCCGGCACCTGCCTGGCGATCGGCAACTTCTTCATCCTGTACGAGGACCTGCAGACCGGGCTCTTCGTCCTGTCGGACTTTGACCTTGCCAGCGCCTGGATCGGCCTGGCGGTCATCCTGGAGGCCACCCGCCGGCTGTTCGGCCTGCCGCTGTTCCTGGTGGCGGCGGCAGCGCTCGCCTACTGCATCCTGGGAAACCACCTGCCCTGGGTGCTGCAGCATGCCGGCTTCTCGGTCGAGCAGACCCTGTCGACGATCTGGTTCAGCTTCGACGGCGTGTTCGGCCGCGCCATCGCCGTGGTCACCGGCTTCATCCTGATCTTCATCGTCTTCGGCGCCGTGCTGGAAGGCATCGGCGCCGGCGAGAGCGTGCTGAAGATCGTCTTCCGCCTGACCGACAGGCTGCGCGGCGGCCCCGCCTATGCGGCCGTGGTGTCGAGCGCGGTGTTCGGCACCCTGTCCGGCAGCGTCGCCGCCAATGTCGTCGGTACCGGCACCTTCACCATCCCGATGATCAAGGCCCGCGGCTTCTCCGCCCGCTTTGCCGGCGGGATCGAGGCGGCGGCCTCATCCGGCGGACAGATCATGCCGCCGGTGATGGGCGCGGTGGCGTTCATCATGGCGGATCTCACCGGCATTCCCTACCTGACCATCTGCCTGGCAGCACTGGTGCCCGCACTGTTCTTCTACGGCAGCCTGTTCCTGGCGGTCGGCATCCAGGCGGCGAAGCTGGGGATCGAACCTGCCGGCGGTCAGGGCCGGGCGCCGATCACGGCGCTGGACTGGCGCCTTTCCGGCGCGCTGGCCCTGGCGCTGGGCGCCGTCGTCTATCTCCTCGTCGCCGGCTACAGCCCGGCGCTGGCGGGGCTGGCCGCGGTGGGGATCGCCTTTGCCGCAGGGCTTGTGTTGAACGGCGCGCTGCGGCGGCAGCCGATGCGCCTGCTGCAGATCCTGGTGGCGGCGGGACGCAGTTGCGCGGTCATCATCATCGCGGTGGCGGCGATCGGCATCGTCATCGGCGCCATGAACATGACCGGCCTGGGCCTGCGCTTCGCCAGCGCGATCCTCGCCGTCTCCCAGAACGACATCCTGCTGGCGCTGGTGCTGATGATGGCCGGCTGCCTGGTGCTGGGCATGGGCATGCCCACGGTGCCGGCCTATCTGATCATCGTCCTGGTGATGGGGCCGGTGATCGAGGAGATGGGCTTCTCCACCCTCACCGTGCACCTGTTCGTGGTGTATTTCGGCGTGCTGTCCTCGGTCACCCCGCCGGTGGCGATCGCCGCCTTCGCGGCGGCACCGATCAGCGGCTCGAAGCCGATGGAGACGGCCGTGTCGGCGCTCCGCCTGGCGATGGCGGGCTTCGTGATCCCCTATTTCTTCATCTTCAACCCCTCGATCACCCTGGTCGACGGCTACAGCCTGCCGCTGTTCGCCTGGGCGGCCGCGCGCCTGGCCTTCGCGCTCTGGCTGCTCGCCACAGGCCTGCTGGGCCACGAGGGCGGCCCGCTGCCGCTGTGGCAGCGGGCGCTGCGCCTGGCCGCCGCATTGGCGCTGATTTCGCCGCTTGCCGAAATCGCCGGCGCCGGACTGCTGGCCGGCGGGGCCTGCATGGCCGTGCAGCGCTGGCTGTGGCAAGGCGGGACCCCGTCGCGGCAGACACGGCTGGGCGACCAGCCCTGAGCAGGCACGAGACGCAGATCGAGAAAAGGCAAACCTGGAGGGAAAGCCGATGAAATTCGTCCCGAGACTGAAGTCCGCCACGGCAGGGCCCCTGGCGGTCATGCTGGCCGGCATGCTCCTCGCCGGCCTGTCGCAGGCCGCGTCGGCGAAGGAATTCCTGCGGATGGCGACCCTGGGGCCGGGCACCACGCCCTACATGCTGTCGACGATGTTCGCCACCGAAGTGAACCGCCGGATGGACGGCAAGGAGATCCAGGTCAACGCCACCGGCAAGGGCACCCAGCACGCGATCGAGGCGGCGAAGGGCGACCTGGACATCTTCGTCACCGCGGCGATCGTGCAGCGGCTGATGTCGTCCGGCAGCGCCATGTACGCGAAGGTCGACGGCGCGCCGGAAATGGCGAAGAAGCTGCGGCTGATGTTCATGTTCCCCGCCGGCATGTACCACTTCGCGGTCTATGAGGATTCCGGCATCAAGGCGATGGCGGACATCAAAGGCAAGAAGGTGTTCGTCGGCCCGAAGGGCTCCGCCATCAACAACGTGGTGAAGGCGATCATCAAGGCGACGACCGGATATGAGGCCGGCACCGACTACGATGCGGTGGAGGTCAGCTTCGACGCCGGCGGCGCCGCCTTCCAGGACCGCCGGGTCGACGTCTATGCCAATGTCACCAACCCGCCGAGCCCGGTGCTGTCGCAGGTGGCGCTGTCCAACGAGATCCGGCTGCTCGACCTGGGCGACATCTCCGGCAACGAGGAGATGAAGAAGCTCTATGCCAACCGCCCGGGCCGCTATGTCGACAGCATCCCCGCCGGCATCTACGGCAAGAACCAGGTGAACGACAAGGACGTGCCGACCCTGGGCGCCTATATGGGCATCGCGACCCGCGAGGGCCTCTCGGACGAGGATGTCTACCGCATGCTGCAGATCTTCTGGGACGCGGTGGAGGCATCGAAGACCCAGGCGCCCTGGCTGGCGGAGATCACCATGGACAAGGCGTTCGCCAGCGCCAACATGCCGCTGCATCCGGGTGCGGTCCGGTACTACCGCGAGAAGGGCCTGGAGATCCCGGCCGCGCTGCTGCCGGCCCAATAGGCCCTGCCGGAATGACCGGGTCCGAAGCCGCCGCCTGGGGGGGAGGGTCTCCCGCCCTGCAGGGGCTGCTGTCCGGCTATGTCGCCGACGGACGGCTGGCGGGCGCGGTCGCCGCGGTGATCGATCGCACCGGCCTGCGCCACCGGCTCGTCGCCGGTGTGCAGGACCTGGACAGTGCCGTGCCGATGGCCTGGGACTCGGTCTTCCGCATCTATTCGATGACCAAGCCGGTCACCAGCATCGCGGCGATGATGCTGTGGGAGGAGGGGCGCTTCGCCCTCGACGATCCGGTGGCCGGTTGGCTGCCGGCCTTCGCCGCGCCGCAGGTGCTGCTGCCCGGCGGCGGCACCCGGCCGGCGGCCGGTCCGGTCACGGTGCGGCACCTGCTCAGCCATACCGCCGGCATGACCCTGCCGGCCTTCGCCGACGATCCGCTGGTGCCGCTCTACCTGGCCAACGGCCTGGACGGCATCCGCAGCACGCCGCCGCTCGCCGCTGCCGTCGACCGGCTGGGGCGGATGCCGCTGCTGTTCGATCCGGGCACAAGATGGCGCTACAGCATGGCGACCGACGCGGTCGGCCGCCTGGTCGAGCTGTGGAGCGGCATGCCGTTCGAGGACTTCATCGACCGTCGGATCCTGGCGCCGCTCGGGATGACGGAAACCGGCTTCCGGGTGCCGGCTGGCGCGGCCGGCCGCCTGGTCACGACCTACGCGGTGACAGACGGGCGGCTGGGCGCCGCGATCGATCGGGGCGTCGACAGCACCTTCCTTCGTCCGCCCGCCTATATCTGCCCCGCCGGCGGGCTGGTCTCCACCGCGGCCGACTATCTGCGCCTGATGGCGATGCTGCTGCATGGCGGCAGCCTGGACGGCGTGCGGGTCCTGCAGCCGGAGACGGTCGCACTGATGCACCGCAACCACCTGCCCGGCGACATGGCGGCGATGGGGGCGGGGGACTTCAACGGTGCCAGCTGGGCCGGCATCGGCTTCGGCCTGGGCTTCAGCACCGTGCTCGACCCGGCACGCGCCGGCCTGCCGCCCGGCGCCGTCGACTATGGCTGGACCGGCGCGGCGGGCACCGCCTTCCTGGTCAATCCGGAGGCCGGCATCGCCGCCCTGCTGCTGGCGCAGTACATGCCGTCGCGCGCCTATCCGCTGCGGGCGGAATTCCGGCAGGCCGTCTATCGCGACCTGGCGCGGGGCGACGGCTGACCGGCCCTACCCGACCTGCCGCTCCTGGTTCGCCCAGTAGCGGGCGCGCAGCGCCTTCTTGTCGGGCTTGCCCAGGGCGGTGACCGGAATCTCGGCGGCGAATTCCACTTCCTTGGGGGCGTAGACGCCGCCCTTGCGGTCGCGGACGAAGCGGATCACCTCCTCCTCCGACAGGTCGGAGCCGGGGCGGGGCACAACGATCGCCTTGACCATCTCGCCCCACTTCTCGTGCGGCACGCCGATGATCGCGGCCATCGAGACGGCGGGGTGGGTGGTCAGCACATCCTCGATCTCACGCGGATAGACGTTGAAGCCGCCGGAGATGATCATGTCCTTGGCACGGTCGACGATATAGAGGTAGCCGTCTTCGTCGGCGCGGGCCATGTCGCCGGTATGCAGCCAGCCGCCGGCCAGGGTCTTCTCGTTCTCCTCCGGCCGCTTCCAGTACTCGTCCATCACCAGGGGGCCGCGGGCGCAGATCTCGCCGACCTCGCCCTGCGGCACTTCGTTTCCCGCCTCGTCCAGCAGGGCCACCTGCACGCCGATCACCGGCATGCCGCAGGAGGCGAACAGGTGCGGCCGCGCCGGGTCGTGGTCGGCCTTGCGCAGCGCGGTGATGCAGTTCGGCACCTCGGTCTGGCCGTAGAGCTGCATGAAGACCGGGCCGAACACCTTCATCGCCTCCACCAGCCGGGTCGGCGACATCGGCGCCGCGCCGTAGATCATCAGTTCCATGCTGGACAGATCGGTGTCGGCGATCTTCGGATGGTCCAGCAGGACATAGATCATCGTCGGCACCAGGAAGGCGACGGAGATCCGCTTCTTCTCCAGGCAGTCCAGGAAGCCGGCCGGGTCGAAGCCGGGCTCGATCACGAAGGTGCCGCCCTGGTAGAGGGTCGGCAGCCACAGCACGCCGGAGGCATGGCTGATCGGAGTGGCGGCCAGGGTCCGGATCTCCGCCGGCCATTCCCATTCCGCGATCATGATCATCACCGCTGCGACGAAGGACCGGTGGCGGTGCACCACCCCCTTCGGCCGGCCGGTGGTGCCGCCGGTATAGGCGATCCAGACCACGTCGTCGGGCTCGCCCTCCACGACCAGCGGCCCGGCGTCATAGGCGTCGGCGGCGGGCCAGAGGGCGGTGCCGAACGGCTCCTTCGGGTCGGGGTCCGCGTCGTAGGTGAACAGATGCTTCAGGCCGGGCACCCGGGCGGCCAGCGCGCGGCCCTTCTCGGTGAACTTGCGCTCGTCGACGATCAGGCCGGCGACCTCGGAATCCGCGAGGATGAAGGCATGGTCGTCCTCCGACCCCAGCGGGTGCAGGTAGGTGATCCGCATCCCCATGATCGCCGCGGCGGTGGTCAGGATCATCGCCTCCGGCCGGTTGCCGGTCAGCTGCGCCAGCCCGTCGCCGCGCTTCAGGCCGGCGGCCTTCAGCGCCTGGATCACCCGGGAGACCTGCTCCTCGACCTGCCGGTAGGTCCACTGCCGGTCCAGATAGTCCAGCGCGATCCGGTCCGGATAGCGCCGCAGCGCGCGCAGCTCCAGGTCGCCGAAACGGCAGTACTGATAGACCTCGGCAGGGCCCATGGTGCGAACTCCTCGATACTGGCCCTACCGGGGGTGGGGCGATCCATGCTGATGGGAGGTCATCGCCGCTTCTCCCTCATTGCCGTCGCCCTCGGGCCCGGGAAAATTCACTCCGGCCGAGGGCCCCGGCGCCGGCGCGGCGGCTGCGCCGGTAGGCAGCGGCACCGGACCGTCACGGCCCTCGGGTCAGGCCCGAGGGCGACGGCGAAGGTGGGTATGGCGCGCTGGCGGCAGGTCCTAGCCTCAGTCGCTGCCGGCGGCCTGCTTCTTGGCGGCGTCGTATTTCGCCTGTTCCTCGGCCACCAGCTCCTTCTTGGACAGCTTGCCGATCGGCGTCTTCGGCAGTTCGGGGCGGATCTCCAGCGCGGTCGGCATCTCGTGCCGGCCGAGTTTGTCCTTCAGGAAGCCCTGCAGTTCCTCAAGGCTGAAGGGGGAGGACCCCTCCCGCAGCTTCACGAAGGCCTTGGCCGACTGGCCGCGATAATCGTCGGGGATGCCGATCACGGTGCATTCCGCCACGTCCGGATGCTCGTAGATCGCCTCCTCGATGTTGCGCGGATAGACGTTGAAGCCGCCGGACAGGATCATGTCCTTCATCCGGTCGACGATGAAGATATAGCCGTCCTCGTCCATATAGCCGACATCGCCGGTGTGGAAGCGGCCGCCCTTGAACGCCTCTTCCGTCGCCTCGGGCTTGTTCCAGTAGCCCTTCATGATGTTCGGCCCGGTGATGCAGATCTCGCCCCGCTCGCCCTGCGGCAGCACCTTCAGCGGATCCTCCAGGTCGGTGATCTCGATCGTGATACCGGGCAGCGGCAGGCCGCAGGAGCCGGCCTTGCCCGCCTTGGTCAGCGGCTGCGAGGTGCCCACCGGCGAGGTCTCGGTCATGCCCCAGCCCTCGCTCAGCACGCCGCCGGTCAGCTTCTCGAACTTGAACTTGGTCTCCACCGGCAGCGGCGCGCCGCCGGAGCCGCAGAACTTCAGGGTGGAGAGGTCGTACTTGCCGGAATCCAGCGCGCCGTTGATGGCGGCGAACATGGTCGGCACGCCGGGCAGGACGGTGATCTTCTTCTTCTCCACGTCCTTCAGCACCGCCTCCAGCTCGAAGCGGGGATGCAGCACCATCAGGGAGCCGGAGCCGAAGGCGCGCAGCATCACCGCGCTCAGGCCGTAGATGTGGAACATCGGCAGCACCACCAGGGTGCGTTCCTCGCCGTCCTTCAGGAACGGCTCGTCGCCGGCGCCGGTCCACAGCTCCAGGATCCGCACCGCGACGGTGATGTTGGCGTGGGTCAGCATCGCGCCCTTGGGCAGGCCGGTGGTGCCGCCGGTGTATTGCAGCAGCGCCACCTCGTCGACCGGGTCGTGTACCGGGTGCGGGGTGAAGCGGCCGTCATTGTCCAGCAGGTCGGAGAACCAGATATGGTGCTCGTCGACCGGCACCTTGGCGATGTCCTTCGCCTTGGCCAGCGGAAACAGCAGGTTCTTCGGGAAGGGCAGCACGTCCTGCATCTTGCCGACGATGATCTTGCGCAGCCGGGTCTTGCCCAGCATCGCGCCCATGCGCGGATAGAGCAGGTTCAGGTGCAGGGTCACCATGATGTCGGTGCGGCTGTCCTCGATCTTGTGGATCAGCTCGCGTTCGGCATCCAGCGGGGAATAGTTCACCACCCGGCCGCCGGCCTTCAGGATGCCGAAGAAGGCGATGATGTATTGCGGGCAGTTCGGCAGGAACAGGCCGACATGCACACCGGGCCCGACGCCGAGCTCCTGGAAGCCGCGCGCCGCCTTCGCCACCAGCTCGCCGACCTGGCGATAGCTGTAGACCTTGTCCATGAAGTCGATGCAGGGCTTGTCGCCCCAGCGGGCGACCGTGGCGTCGAAGAACTCCGGCAGGCCGGTGGGATGGAATTCCTGCTCCCAGGTGACGCCTTCCGGATAGTCCTTTTCCCACAGCTTCATCGGGGTTCCTCCCATGTCCGCTCCTCCGGCGGCAGGCCGGGGGCAGGCAGCGATTCGTTGCCGCCATTATGACGCGACTATCTGTGGAATGCCCGCAAAAGCGTCAACCGGACGCGACGTCAACGGCCCTGCATGCAACAAGGGGCCGGGTCAGGGCGCCAGCAGGTTGGCGCCGCGATGCGGCAGGGCGACATCGCCGGCCACCTTGCCCAGGATCTGGCCGGGCCGCACCAGGCCGTCGCGCAGTCGGGAGAAGAAGCAGCCGTCGGCCAGGCTGTAGATCCGGACCCGGCTGCCGGTGGGGTCGGCGGCGGTCGGGTCGACGACTTCCGCCAGCAGGTCGCCGGTGCGCACCATCTCCCCCACCTCGCAATGGTAGACGACGATGCCCGGCGCCGGCGTGCGCACAAGGTCGACGCCGTCCAGAGGCGTCGGGTGGCAGCCCAGTGGCGGCGGCGGGCCGATCTCGTCACGGATCACGCCGCGATGCACCAGGAAGCGGTAGATCGCCTCCGCATCTTCGGCCGCCACGTCGTCGTCCAGGGTCTCGCCGCCGCCGAGATTGACCGTGGCGGCGCAGCAGCCGTCCGCCGGCACCGGGATCTCCGGTGCGAACTGGTCGTGCAGGTGGCGCCAGGGCAGCGACAGCGCGTCGGTGAAGGGCATGCCGCCGGTATCCTCGCTGAGCAGAACGGCGCTGGCGCCGATCTCTGCCGCCAGGTCGCGCAGGCTCGCCCAGAGATGGGCACCGATCCCCATATGCGGCGCCTCGATCCCGTCGCCGTGCAGGTCCAGCACCAGGTCGGCGGCGACCGCCTGGCGCATCAGGACCAGGCGCAGGTTGGCGATCTCGTCGACGGCCCGGTTTTCCGACAGGGTCCGCATCAGCGCGGTGCGGATCTCGGTGACGTTCTCGCCCTCGTCCTTGCCCAGTTGCTCCCCCACCAGGTCCATCACCCGTGCGCTCAGGGCGGGGAAACGGCGGTTGAAATTCTCCCCCGTCCCCAGGGCATAGCGGCCGATGGTGCGGCCCAGCAGGTTCTGGCTGGTGGAGAGCGGGTTGGCCATCGGCACCACCCGCACCTCGCCGCGGATCCTGCCCTCGGCATCGGCCGCCTCGAACATGCGGATCAGGTGGTGCGCCACCAGCGGGCCCGCCGTCTCGTCGCCGTGCAGACCGGCCTGGATGTAGGTCAGCGGTCGCGCGCCGTCCTCGCCGAAGCGGTGGAGGGCGACATGCCGGGTCATCCCCGGCGCCGGGGCAAGGAGGGGGATCCGCTGAAAGCCGTGCGCCATGCCCACCGAATGGCAGCGGACGGCCAACCGGTCAAGCGGAACTTCGCCCCGACCTTCGCCCCGAACCGAAGCGGTGCCGGAGGTGGTGAAGCATCGCCGCCGAGCCGCTATCCTGCGCGCCCTGAACCGCCCGCGGGAGGCATGCATGGCGTACGAGACGATCGAGTTCACGGTGGCCGACGGGGTCGCGCATCTGCGGCTGAACCGGCCGGACGCGCTCAACACCCTGGTGATGGCGTTCTGGCAGGAGATGGTCGACATCTTTGCCGAGATCGAGGGCCGCGGCGATATCCGCGCCGTGGTGATCTCCTCCACCGGCCGCCACTTCACCGCCGGGCTGGACCTCAACGCCTTCGCCGGCATTGCGGAGACGATGACCGGCGACGACGCCGCCCGCCTGGGCGAGCGGCTGCGCCGCACCGTGCTGGAGATGCAGGAGAGCTTCAACGTCATCGAGCGCTGCCGCCATCCGGTCCTGGCGGCGGTGCAGGGCGGCTGCATCGGCGGCGGCGTCGACATGATCTCCGCCTGCGACATGCGCTATGCCAGCGCGGACGCCTTCTTCACCATCCAGGAGATCAACATCGGCATGACCGCCGATGTCGGCACCCTGCAGCGCCTGCCCTACCTGATGCCGGAAGGCCTGGTGCGCGAGCTCGCCTATACCGGCCGCCGCATGCCGGCCGAGGAGGCGCAGGCCTGCGGCCTTCTGAACGCGGTCTATCCCGACCACGAGGTGCTGCTGGCGAAGGTGCTGGAGATTGCGGCCACCATCGCGTCGAAATCGCCGCTGGCGATCGCCGGCACGAAGGAGATGCTGAACTATACCCGCGACCACGACGTCACGGATTCGCTGAACTACATGGCAACCTGGCAGGCCGGCATGTTCGTCGGTCCCGACCTGTTCGAGGCCGCTGCCGCGAACCGGGAGAAGCGCGCGCCCCGCTTCGCCGACCTGCTGCCGCCGCAGCGTCTGGTGCGCCGCCGATAACGACCTGGAAACACCTTTCGGGCAGGCTGGTCGCGGAAAAGTGACGGCCTGCCGCCCTGCGTGCCGGTGCCTCACGCCCAAGTGAAGCCCGCGCGCGGGGACAAGCGGCCGCGGGACCCCGATATTCCCAGGTCATGAGAAGGATTCCGGTGTTCGGTTCGCCGCGATACCACCGCCAGCTGGCCGGCTGCCGCGTCTGTCGCCTGGTGGCTGCGACCGTGTTCGTCGCCATCGTGGCGATCGAGGTGGCGATCCTCCTGCCCTCCTACGCCAACGAGCGTGCGCGCATCCTGGACGAGATGGCGCAGCAGGCGCGCGCCTTCGCCGAAGGCGCGCGTCGCGGCGTCGGCCTGGCCGTGGCCCAGAACGCATTGCCGGCCGGGGTCACCGGGGTCCGCCTGCTGGACCCGCAAGGCCGGCCGGTGGCGGTCCTGGGACAGCTGGCGGAGGCTTCCCCGGCTGCTGCCGATGCGATCCCCGCGCCGCCGCAGACCCTGCCCGACGGCTGGACGGTGGAGAGCCGGATCGATGCGGAGCTGGTCGCGGCGCGGATGCAGGCCTTCATCCTGCGCATCGCCGGGCTTGTGCTGCTGATCGCGGCGGTGACCACAATCGCCGCCATGCTGGTGATGGGCCATACGGTGCTGGCGCCGCTGCTGCTGATCGAGCAGGCGCTGGCGGCCGCCGCCCGCTCGCCCAGCCGCACCGCCTTCGAGCCGGTGGAGCTGCCGCGCTACGGCGAACTGCGCAGCATGGGCGAGACGGTGAACCAGCTGTTTGCCGAACTGGCGCATTTCAACCGCACCGAACAGCTGCGCAACAGCCTGACCGACCCGCTGACCGGGCTCTACAACCGGCCCGGCCTGTGGTCGAAACTGGCCGATCCCGACGGCGGCGGCGCGGCGCCTTCCGGCTGGACCCTGTTCCTGCTCGACATCGACGGCTTCTCGAAGCTGAACGCGCGGCAGGGCCATGAGGGCGGCGACCGCATCCTGCGGGCGGTCGGCGAGCGGCTGTTCGCCGCCGCGGCGGAGGGCGAGGTGGTCGCCCGCACCCTGGGCGACGAATTCGTGCTGGCGACCCGGGCGGAGATGGGGCCGTCGGAGGTGGCGGCCATGGCCTCCCGCCTGCTGTCGGAGCTGTCCGCGCCGATTGCGCTGGAGGCGCGCGACCTGACCCTGTCGCTCAGCTGCGCCGCCAGCCTGGCCGGCCGCGAGCCGGCGGACGAGGCGCGGCTGCAGGCACTGCGGCTGGTGGTGCGGCGCGCGAAGGCCGATGGCGGCGGCCGGGTGCGGTTCCTGGATGCGCCGCTGGACGCGCTGGCGAAGCGCCGCCGCCGCCTGGAGCGTGCCCTGCGCGGCGCCTTCGAGCGCGGCGAGATCCATGTCGTCTACCAGCCCAAGGTCTGCCTGCAGACCGGCGCGCTCTGCGGTGCGGAGGCGCTGGCCCGCTGGCATCTGCGCGGGAAGGAGGAGGTCTCCCCCGCGGAGTTCGTGCCGATCTGCGAGGATATCGGCCTGATCGACGAGCTGGGGCGCCATGTCATGCGCCGGGTGCTGGCCGACATCTCCGCCTGGCGGGCGGAGGGCCTGTCACCGCCCAAGGTCGCGGTGAACGTCTCCGCCCGGCAGTTCCAGGATCCCGGGCTGGTGAACTTCGTCGCCGACCTGCTCGCCGAGGCGGGCACCCCGGAGAAGGCGCTGGGCGGCGAGGCGCTGGAGATCGAGATCACCGAGAGCGCCTTCATCGGCGATACCCGCCATGCCGTGGAGCAGCTGCGCCGGCTGGGCGAGATCGGCGTGACGGCGGCGATCGACGATTTCGGCACCGGCTATTCCGCGCTCTCCTACCTGCGCAACCTGCCGGTGGCGACCCTGAAGATCGACCGCGCCTTCGTTAGCGGCATCGATACCGACGAGGGCGCGCGCCGCATCGCCGACACCATCGTGGCGCTGGGCTCGCGCCTGGGGTTCGAGACGGTGGCCGAAGGGGTGGAGACGCCGCGCCAGGCGGCGCTGCTGGCCGCCGCCGGCTGCCGGCTGGCGCAGGGCTACCTGTTCAGCCGGCCGCTGGCGCCGGAGGTGTATCGCGCCAAGCTGCAGGCGGCCGCCGCGGGCGAACCGCTCGCCCTGATCAGCGCAGCCTGACGGGCGCTGCGGCGCGTCGGTTCAGCGCTCGCCGATCACCTTCCAGACGCTGTCGGCGGTCAGGATCGCCTCGCCCTCCTTTTCCAGCATGCCGCGGATGAAGATCACCGCGCGGCCCTTGCGGGTGATCTCGGCATTGCCCTCGATCCAGTCGCCGGGCCGCGCGGCGGCCAGGAAGTCGCAGTTCATGCTGAGGGTGGCGCAGGGCCGCCGTCCGCAGGCATGCCAGGCCAGGGCGCCCAGCACATGGTCGGCGAAATACATCAGCATGCCGCCGTGGATCACACCGTTGGGGTTGGCATGCCGGTCCTCGGCGCGAAAGCCGAAGCGCACGCCGCCCTCTTCCTTGCGGAACCAGACCGGTCCCACCAGTTCCGAAAAGCCTTTCGCCTCGAGGCGGCGCCAGCCCGGCGGCGCAACGGATTCAGCCGGTGCGGTATCTGCGTTCATGCCTGTCCCTGGTCTACTCGGCCGCTCCGGCCATGCCGGGCTCAGGTGTGCACCGCCGCCTCGTCCAGGGCAAGGGGATAGCCGCCCGCCGGCGCGACGACGTTCAGCCGTGCCCGCGCCTCGTCGATCGGCAGCTCGACATAGGGCCAGAAGTCCCAGTTGTCCGACAGGTCGGTATTGACCCGGCCGCCGCGCTCCAGCGCCTCGAAGAAGCGCTCCGCCAGGCCCGGGATGGCCAGGGTGGAATGCACGTCCGGCTGGTCGACCGGGGTCACGTTGATGCCGGCGCCGAAGCTGAACTGCACGAACAGCATGGTGAAGGTCGCATTGTGCTTGCGATAGCCGGAGGTGAAGGTGCCGACCAGGATCTCGCCTGCCGGCTTCGTGCCATAGCCGGACAGGACATGGGTGAAGTCGTGGTAGATCCCCGCCTCCGGAAAGCCGCCCTTCTCCCCCGGGAAGGCGAAGCCGTTGCCCTGGTAGTGCCGCCACAGGGCATGGCCCAGGCTCTCCTCCGGCAGCTTCTCCAGCGCGTGGTAGCGGGCGGCGATCGCCGGGCTCTCCAGCAGGCCGGTGATCCCGCCGACCCCCCTGATCAGCCCGCCGACACCGTAGCGCTTCACCTGGTCGACGAACATGTCGCGGATGTGGATGCGCCGCAGCATGTCCAGGCGGAACATCATCATGTGATGCTCCGCATAGTGGCGGACCATCTGCAGTTCCCAGGCCTTCACCGCCATCGCCGCGGCGAACTCGGCGACCTTGTCGTAGTAGCGTTCGTCGGGCGGACCGTCGGCAATGCCCAGCACGGTCAGGCCCTGGACGAACTGCATGCGGATCTCCGGCCGCTGCATCGCCAGGGCGAGCGCCTCCGGCGCGATCGGGTCCAGGCCGTCCAGGTCGACATCGGTATGCAGCAGGAAGCCCTGCGCCGCGGCGATCATCTGGCGTGCCGCCGGGCCCGGCCCGCCGACCGCATCGAGGCAGGTCCGGATCGCGCGGAGGCCGGCCAGCGCCTCCTCCTGCGTGGGCCTGTGAAGCTGCATCGGACGCCTCCCCGCGGATGCGCCATCGGGCCGCGGCGGCGCGGGCTTCCTTGACCGCCGCCGCCCCGGGGCCGAAGAATGGCGCAGGCCTCAACCAGTGACGGGCAGCATGGTCTCCTACGATCTTCCGATCAAGATCAGCCAGACCCGCGGCGGATTCTCGATCGCCGTGGCACTCAACGACCAGGTCGTGGTCTCGCGGCAGATCTCGCGGGCGGACCTGGTTCAGCTCCAGGTGGTCCTGGCGGAGATCCTGAACGACCGCCAGGGCGCCCGCGGCCCGGACGGCGACCGGTCGCAGGCACCGCAGGGCCGGTCGGCCGACCAGAACGACGACTTCCTGTTCGACATCGACACCTGAGCGGTCTTTCCCGTGACCATCGCCTTGCGCCAGGCCCAGACCGTGCTGCAGGTGGCGACCCGCGGGCATGGCATCCACGACCTGACCGCCACGATCGACGAATGGGTGGCGGGCCAGGACATCGCCACCGGCCTGGCCACCCTGTTCCTGCAGCACACCTCCGCCAGCCTGACGGTGCAGGAGAACGCCGATCCGGACGTGCTGCGCGACCTGCAGGACTGGCTGGCGGCGCTGGCGCCGGAGGATCCGCGCCGCTACCGGCATGGCGCCGAGGGGCCGGACGACATGCCGGCGCATCTGCGCAGCGTGCTGACCCAGACCAGCCTGGCGATCCCGGTTTCCGGCGGCCGCATGGCCCTGGGCACCTGGCAGGCGGTCTACCTGCTGGAGCATCGCCGGCAGCCGCATCGCCGCCGTCTGGTGGTGCATCTGGCCGGGACGTGAGGTCGCGGCAGAACCCGTTAGACCCGCCGCCCGCCGCCGGGCAGAATGCCGCCAAACATCGCTGCCGCCCGGGAGGAACCAGATGGACATCGCATTCAGCGCCGAGGAAGAGGCGTTCCGCCAGGAGGTCCGCGACTTCCTGGCCGAGAATCTCAGCGACCACCTGAAGCGCGAGGCGCTGCACGGCTTCCACATGCAGAAGGAGGACCTGCGCGCCTGGCACAAGCTGCTCTACCGCAAGGGCTGGTCGGCGCCGAACTGGCCGAAGGAATATGGCGGCACCGGCTGGGACGCGGTGAAGCAGTACATCTTCGAGGAGGAGTGCATGGCCGCCGGCGCGCCGATGCTGCTGCCGTTCGGCATCAACATGGTCGGGCCGGTGATCCAGGCCTTCGGCAGCGACGCGCAGAAGGCCCGCTACCTGCCGAAGATCGTCTCCGGCGACGAATTCTGGTGCCAGGGCTATTCCGAGCCGGGCTCCGGCTCCGACCTGGCCTCCCTGAAGACGCGGGCGGTGCGGGACGGCGACCACTACGTCGTCAACGGCCAGAAGATCTGGACCACCCAGGCGCATATGGCCGACATGATGTTCTGCCTGGTGCGCACCGACCCGAAGGTGAAGCCGCAGGAGGGGATCTCCTTCCTGCTGATCGACATGACCACGCCCGGCATCACGGTGCGGCCGATCATCAGCATCGACGAGGATCACAGCCTGAACGAGGTGTTCTTCGAGGATGTCCGGGTGCCGGCGGCCAACCTGATCGGCGAGGAGGGCAAGGGCTGGACCTATGCCAAGTTCCTGCTGGGGCACGAGCGCACCTCGATCGCCGAGGTCGGCCTGTCTAAGCAGCGCATCCGCCGCCTGAAGGAGATCGCGAAGGCGGAGGCCTGCGACGGCGGCACCCTGCTCGACGATGACGGCTTCCGGCGCAAGATCGCGGAGGTCGAGGTCACCCTGCTGGGGCTGGAGATGACCAACCTCCGCGTGCTCTCCTCCCTGGCGCAGGGCAGTTCGCCGGGGGCTGAGGCCAGCATGCTGAAGATCCGCGGCAGCGAGGTGAAGCAGCGCATCGCGGAGCTGACCTGTGAGGCGCTGGGCTATTACGTGAACCCCTACGAGGATCTGCTGGAAGGCTCCAACGCCCCGCATCCGGGGCCCGACTACGCGGAGATGGTGGCCTCGGAGATGCTGATCGGGCGGGCCGCCTCGATCTACGGCGGCTCCAACGAGATCCAGCGCAACGTGATTGCCAAAATGGTCCTCGGGTTGTAGGGACGGATGCCCGTCGCGTATGCGGCGGGCGATCCTTTTCGGGCGGCGTCCGCCGCCCATGTCATAAAACATCCGCCAGCGATGAGGCGGTCCCCGACCGGCCGTACAGGTTGGCGGGGCGTGGGCCGCGGCGGATCGGGACGCGCGCGGTTTTGGGAGGCGCCGGTATGGACTTTTCCTTGAGCGACGAACAGAAGCTGCTGACCGACAGCGTGCAGCGCTTCGTGCGGCAGCAGTACGAGTTCGAGAAGTGGCGGGCCCTGGCCAAGTCCGAGGAGGGCTTCAGCCGCGAGAACTGGGCCCAGATGGCGGAGCTCGGCTGGTTCGGCATCTCCTTCCCCGAAGAGGTCGGCGGCCTGGGCGGCAGCCCGGTCGACACCATGCTGATGCTGGAGGAGATGGGGAAGGGCAATGTCCTGGAGCCCTTCGTCTCCACCGTTGCGGTCTGCGGCACCCTGCTGGCCAAGGCCGGCAGCGACGCGCAGAAGGAAGAGGTGCTGGCCGGCATCATCGAGGGCCGGCACATCGTGGCGCTCGCCCATGCCGAGGCGCAGGCCCGCTACAACCTGGCCGACGTGACGACCGAGGCGAAAGCCGACGGCGACGGCTTTGCGATCAGCGGCAAGAAGATCGTCGTGTTCGACGCGCCGGCGGCCGACAAGCTGGTCGTGCTGGCGCGCACCGCCGGCGGCCAGCGCGACGAGGACGGGCTGAGCCTGTTCCTGATCGACCGCGACATGGACGGGGTGGAGCGGCGCGACTATCGCACCATCGACAACCGCCGCGCCTCCGAGATCACCTTCTCCGGCGCCAAGGTCGGCAAGGACGCGTTGGTCGGCCCGAAGGACGGCGCGCTGCCGTTCCTGGAGGAGGCGGTGGACCATGGCATCGCCGCGGTCTGCGCCGAGGCGGTCGGCGCGATGCAGCACCTGCAGCAGCAGACCGTCGAATATGCCAAGACCCGCAAGCAGTTCGGCGTGCCGATCGGCTCCTTCCAGGTGCTGCAGCACCGCATGGTCGACATGATGATCCATGCCGAGGAGACGAAGTCGCTGGCGATGCTGGCGACCCTGAAGCTGGACGCGGATGCGCAGGAGCGCGGCCGCGCCGCCTCCGCCGCCAAGGCGCAGCTCAGCAAGGCCGGCCGCTATGTCGGCCAGCAGGCGGTGCAGATCCACGGCGGCATGGGCATGACCGACGAGCTCGACATCGGCCACTACTTCAAGCACCTGATCGCGCTGGAGACCCGCTTCGGCGACGGCGACCACCACCTGAAGCGCTTCGGCGCGCTGAGCTGAGGGCGCCGGTTCCGGGAAAGCCCGGACCGCTCTCCTCATTCGTCACCGCCGGGCCCAGAAGCACTCGCATTTGGCCGGCGGTCCACGGTCCCGCTTGGCTCAATAGACGCGGGGCGTGCGCGTTCTATTGAGCCTGGCGGCGCGATGGATGCGCGGGACAAGTCCGCGCATGACGAGGAGTAGTGACGTCTGCTTCACCCCCGCGGGCGCAGGCCGTCGATCGCGAAGTGCAGGAAGATGTCGGCCAGCTGTGCCGCCGACTGCCGCAGCTCCGGCCGGTACCAGCGGGGCAGCCAGTTGATCGCGCCCATCAGGAAATACTCGGTGATCCGGGGCTCGGCGCAGGCGATGCTGCCGTCGGCGATGCCTTCCTCGATGAAGCCGCGCACCAGCCCGTCGACCCGGCGGGAGCGGCGGCGCACCTCCTCCCGCTGCGCGGGCCGCAGCAGCGAGATGTCGCCCAGCACCCAGGCGGCGCCCTCCTTGCGCACCAGGGCGTCGAACTGCGTGCGGATATAGGTCTCCAGCTTCTGCAGGCCGCTGCCGCCGGCGCCCGCGGCGGCTTCCGCCAGCGCCTCGCCATTCTCCACCGCCTGCAGGTGGCAATGGTAGAGAAGGTCGGTCTTGTCGGCGAAATAGTAGTAGAGCGCAGCCTTCGAGACGCCGAGTTCGGCGACGATCTCGCCGATCGAGGTGGCGTGGAAGCCGGACCGGTTGAACAGGTAGGCGGCGGTCTGCACCATCGCCTGGCGGCGGCGCTGATAGTCCTCCGACCGGTCGAAGGCGGGATGCGGCTGCCTGCGGGTACTCACGGCGGTGCGGCCCGTTCGCGCTCGCGCAGTTCGCGCCGGATCACCTTGCCGTTGCTGGTCAGCGGCAGGCCGTCGACGAAGGCGATCTGCCGCGGCACCTCGTGGCGGGCCAGCCGGGTGCCGACGAAGCTGCGGATCTCCTCCGCCAGCGCATCGGACGGTGCCACCCCCTCCCGCAGGACGACGAAGGCCTTGATCGCCTCGCCGCGGACCGGGTCCGGCACGCCGATCGCGGCGGCCATCACCGCCGCGGGATGGGCGATGATCGCATCCTCGATCTCGCCGGGCCCGATGCGATAGCCCGCGCTGGAGATCACGTCGTCGGCGCGGCCGTGAAAGAAGACATAGCCGTCGTCGTCGATACGCCCCAGGTCGCCGGAGATCAGCCAGTCGCCGGCGAACTTTTCCGCCGTCGCTTCAGGCTTGCGCCAGTATTCCAGCAGCATCACCGGATCGGGCCGCCGGAAGGCGATATTGCCCAGGGTCTCTGCCGGCAGCGGGTTGCCATCGTCGTCGACGATCGCCGCCTCGTGGCCCGGCACCGCGCGGCCCAGCGAGCCGGGCTTCACTGGCATGATCCGTGCGCAATTGCCCAGCACCAGGTTGCACTCGGTCTGGCCATAGCCTTCGTTGACCTGGGCGTTCAGCGCGGCTTGCGCCCAGTCCAGCAGTTCCGCGCCCACCGACTCGCCGCCGCTGAGCACGCTGCGCAGCCGGGTGCCGCTGCGCGCCGGCCCGTCGGGGACCTGTCGCATCAGCTTCAGCATGGTCGGGGTCAGCAGCGCGTTGCGCACCCCGTGCCGCCCCATCAGCGCATAGGCCTGTTCCGGGTCGAACTTGCGCGCCCGGAAGGCCACAACCGGCAGGCCGAAATACCAGGCCGGCATCAGCACATCCATCAGGCCCGCCAGCCAGGACCAGTCCGCCGGCGACCAGAGGCAGTCGCCGGGATGCGGCCCCGGCATGAAGTCGTAGCCGAACTCCGCGCCGGGCAGGTGGCCCAGCATCGCGCGATGGGCGTGCAGGGCCCCCTTCGGCCATCCCGTCGTGCCGGAGGTGTAGTTCAGGAAGGCCGGTTCCTCGGCCAGGGTGTCCAGGGTCGCGAAGCCGTCCGACGCCCGCTCCAGCGCCGCCGGCAGGGAAGCCGCGCCGCTACCGTCGGTCAGGAAGACGGCCCGCAGGCCTTCGCCGTCGACCTGCGGCACGGCCTGCGCCCGTGCCTCTTCCAGGCGCGGCATGTTTTCCCGGTCGGTGATCGCCAGCACCGCGCCTGAGTCGGCCAGCCGGTAGGCGATGGCGTCGGTGCCGAACAGGATCGAGGTCGGCAGGGAGACCAGCCCCGCCTTCCAGCAGGCGACATGGGCGATCGCGGCATAGGGGTCCTGGCCCAGCAGGATCATCACCCGGTCGCCGCGCCGCGCGCCCTGGGCCAGGAACAGGTTGGCCATCCGGTTCGCCAGGCGCTGCACCTGCCGGAAGCCGAAGCGGATCACCCGGCCGTCCGGCTCCTCCATCACCAGCGCGGTGGCATCGCCGGCGGCGGCATGCCGGTCGCAGACATCGGCGGCGATGTTGTAGCGCTCCGGGATCCGCCAGCGGAAGGCGGCGCGCAGGCCCTCATAGCTGTCCGCCGCGGGCAGCAGGGTCACGGCTGCGCCGCCATCGACGGCACGCCGCCATCGCCGGCGCGCTTCATGATTTCCCGCGCCAGCACGTGGCGATGCACTTCGGACGGGCCGTCATAGATGCGGAAGCAGCGGATGTCGCGGTAGGTGCGTTCGACCACCGTGTCGCCGGTGATGCCCAGCCCGCCCATCACCTGCATCGACCGGTCGACGACCCGGCCCAGCGCTTCGGAACAGAACACCTTGGCGCGGCTGGTCTCGCTGCGGGCCTTGTCGCCGCGGTCCAGCTTCCAGGCGCAGTGCAGGATCGCCAGCCGGCTCATATGCAGGTCGATCTCGTTGTCGGCCAGCTGGAATCCGACCCCCTGATGCTCGCCGATCGGCCGGCCGAAGGCCTGCCGGCGCCCGGCATAGGCGGTGGCGATGTCGTGGCAGCGCCGCGCCTGGCCCAGCCAGCGCATGCAATGGGTCAGGCGCGCCGGTGCCAGCCGCACCTGGGCGTTGCGGAAGCCGCGGCCGACCTCGCCCAGCACGTCCTCGGCACCGACCTCCAGGTCCTCCAGCACCACCACCGCATGACCGCCGGGGGAATTGCTGTCGATGGTGTCCAGCAGCCGCTCCTGCCGGATGCCGGGCGCGCCGGTCGGCGCCAGGAACATGGTGGCGCCCAGGTCGGTGCCGCCCTCGTCCAGGGTGCGGGCCAGGATGATGCTCAGGCCGGAGCCCGGATAGCCGGTGATCAGCCATTTCCGGCCGTTGATGATGAAGCGGTCGCCCTTCTTCTGTGCCACCGTCGCCAGCAGCGAGGGGTCGGAACCGGCACCGCCGTCGGGCTCGGTCATCATGAAGACGGTGCGCAGTTCGCCGGCGACCAGGGGCTTCAGCCAGCGTTCCTTCTGCGCGGGCGTGGCCACCACGTTCAGCAGGTTGGTATTGCCTTCGTCGGGCGCCTGGATGTTCAGCGCCAGCGCGCCCAGGGGCGAATAGCCGGCGCGGTCGAAGGCCACCGCCATGCCGACATGGTCCAGGCCCAGGCCGCCCCATTCCGCCGGACCGTGCGGCGACAGCAGGCCCGCTTCCCGCGCCCGGTCCACCAGTTCCAGGCGCAACACCTCCTCCGGGCCATGCGGGCCCTGCCGCGGGTCCATCTCCAGCGGCATCACCTGGTCGCGGATGAACAGGTCGATCCGGTCCGACAGCCGGACCAGGTCCTCGGGCAGTTCGAAGTCGATCATGCAGTTTCCCCTGACAGTATGGCGTTGTGGCCCTCAGCGTGCGGGCGCCGCGCAAAGCTCGAGGCCGCGCTCGAACATCACCTCGATGCTGGGCGCGAAGCGCTCCCAGATCGGATCCTCGCGCCGGCCGGTACGATGCAGGCGCACGTTCAGGCATGAGATCGACCCCAGCCGGTAGCAGGCCAGGGCCTGGAACCAGCCCAGGTCGCGCATCCGCGTGCCGCCGGCGGCGACATATTCCTCCAGCAGCTCCTCCGGCCCCAGGGTGGAATGCGGCTGCCAGCCCTCGTGCCAGCAGCGCCGGTCCGCCATCATCGCCAGCCAGCCGAGGTCGAGGGCCTGGGCGCCGATCCCCGACAGCTCCCAGTCGATCACGCCGGTGACGGTCAGCCCGTCCGGGGTCGCGTCGTACATCACGTTGCCGGGCTGGTAGTCGCCGTGGAACAGGCCGACCGGGCCGGGATCGGGCGGATGCCGGGACAGGGCGTCGCCCAGCCGGCGCCCCAGCCGCAGCCATTTCTCCTCCTGCGCCTTGGCCAGGATCGGCGGCCAGTAGGCCAGCTCGTCGGCGAGCGCCCGCGGCGCTTCCCAGTTGGGCAGGGCTGTGCGCCAGGCGAAGCCGTGCAGCTTTGCCAGGACCGCCGCCGCGCTGCGCCAGATCCGGTCGATATTGGCGGGTGCCAGGTCGAAGCCGTCCTGCGGCTCCCAGACCAGGAAGCTGCGCCCGGGCAGGCATTCCATCACGATGTAGGGGGTGCCCAGTTCGTCCTCGGTGGCGGAGGCGAAGGGCACGTCGGGCACCGGAAGCCCGGCGCCATGGAGGGCGCGCAGCAGCGGCGCCTGGCGGTAGACGTCGGTATTGCCGCGCCGGGTGATACCCGGCGGTGCCAGCTTCAGGACATAGCGCCGCTCCTTCCGCGGCGCCGCCCCTGCGGCGCCGTCCGCCGCGTCGCGGACGGTGAAGCCGAAGGTGAGCCCGGCATGCCCGTCCCCAAGCACGGCGAAATCGCCCAGCGTCGCGGCGCCGTCGCTGTCATGCGCGATCTTCCGCTGCAGCCGGGCCGCAATCATGGCTTCGTCCATCGGCGCCTCCCACTGGCGGGAAGGATGCCGTGGCCTGGCATGAACGTCAATTCATTGAACTGAATTTCAGTTCAATAGACGGTCGCGAAAAATCGGGTCCGAAATGCAACGGGCGGCCAACCTCCTGTCGCGGAGGGGCCGCCCGGCAAAGAATGGTTCCGACGTCGAGGTAGGGCGGATCAGGCCGCGTTCTGCTTGCGCGGGGCGATATCCTCGCTGGTCCAGCTGGTATAGGCCACCGAGCAATGGTCGTCGCAGTAGGGCCGGCCGGGCAGGGCCGACTTGCCACAGAAGCGGAACTCCGAGGTCTTCGGATCGCCGATCGGCCACTGGCAGCGCTGGGCGCCGGTATGCAGCACCGGCTGCGGCAGCGGCGCCGGGATCGGCGCCGCCGGGCGCGGGCGCCGGACGATCGGCGAGGTGCGTTTCTCCAGGCCGATGCGGTGCGCCTTGCCGACGACCGCATTGCGTGTCATGCCGAGCTGCTTGCCGATCTGGGTGATCGAAAGCCCCTGCGACCAGAGAACCTTCAACTGTTCAACGGTATCCGGCGTCCATGCCATATCTCGGCTCCCGCCCTGTGTGCATCACTAGATGCAGTATGTAGCGAGGGACCCTTCCGGTCAAGATTTGGATTCGCCGAATCACCCCTCATCACCGGCCCTACCGCGTGTGACCGGCATGGCGGCGGCCGATTTCGCCGGCCGCGGAGGGGCCCGCCGGGGCGAAGGCGGCGGGCTGCCGGGCGTTTGCTGCTGGCGACGCAGGGCTTGCCGAAGCGCCGAGGGTCTCTGTTGGCCCCATGGCTGTCCGGTTGAGCATGGCTGGCCTGCGCTCGAGGCGGCGATTTTGCAGAGCCTGCGGAGCCAAGCGCTGACGCTGGACAGCCGATGCCCTTGCGCCCCCGGATCGTCACCGCCGCGCCCGCGCATGACGACTCCATCGAACGCATGAGATCGGAAGACAGCACTGATCCGAAAAGCCGTCGTTCAGGCCCGGGGCCTGTTCAGGCCGGCATCCGATCAGGCCACGATCCGGTCAGACCGGCGCGGATCAGCTCAGGATCGGCGCGGTGTCGCTCCGGCTGCGGCCCAGGCCGCGCAGGAAGCTGTCGCCGCCGGGCAGGTCGGCGTGCAGGATCGTGTCCCGCTTCAGCAGGTCCTTGGCACTGCCGGCCAGCGCCTTGCGGGGCGGCTTCGCGGCGGGCTTGCCCGTGGCGTCGGCCGCCGCACTGCCCGTCGATACGACCGCACCGGCGGCAAGGGCGCTGGGCAGGCCCCCGGTCGGCAGGATCGCCGGCTTCAGGCTCGGCGGCGGGGCATCGTCCTGCCGCAGCAGCTCGACCACACGACGCATCCGTTCCGAGGGTTCGCCGGCGCCGCGACGACCGCGGCGGATCGACCGCTGCAGGATCGGGTCGTGCCGCAGCACATGCTCCATCTCCCCCTTCAGGTAGATGGTGTCGCGGCTGACTTCCCAATCGTCGACCAGGGCGACGATCTCGTGCCGGACCGAGCCCGGCATGCGCGACAGGTTCTGCAGCAGCAGCAGCTTCACGATCGGCCGGATGTTCTTCGACCGCATCAGGGTCATCGCCATGGAGCGGTAGACGTCCGGCTTTACCCGGCTCTGCTCGCTCAACTCGAAGAAGGCCTGCACGAAGGCCACGGCCTTCAGCTCGCCGTCCAGGAGCTGGCGCAGGATCTGTTTCAGCTGGCGGAAGCAGTCGGCGCGCACGTCGTGGATCTGCGCCTTGACCGCGTCGGTCAGCGCCGCGACCGACTTGGAGGAATAGCCCTTCTCCTCCGCATAGTCGATGCAGTGCCGCACCTCGCTGTGGCGGGATTCGGCTGCGATCTCGTGCATGATCTGCTGCACCAGGTCGCGGCTGCCCGCCCGCGGCGCCATGCGCGCGGCGGCGGCCAGCGACATGATATTGGCAGGGTCGCGGGCGGCCATCACCGCCAGCACCATGGAATCCTCGAAATTGCCGAAGCGCTGGTCCAGGTTCAGGAAGCGCTCCGGGTCGATCATCCAGCTTTCGTAGTCCGGCACGCCGAGGGTCTTGCCGGTGCGGTAGTTCTCCCGCAGGTCCAGCGCGAAGCGCAGGCCGGGATCGCTGAGGGAATCGCTGGTGTCGATCGCGGCGCCGAAATAGGCGCGGACGAGCTCCCGCGGCTGGCTCTCGATCTGGACCGAGAGCTGCGATCGCAGATAGGCGACCCAGTCATGGTCAAGTCCGTCTAGCGTGCCGCTGCTCATCCAGGTTCCTCGAACCTCTTCTGGGGATGCCGGCCGGGGCCCATATTGGCCATCGGGAAACACACCACCGTATCCTGGAAGGGATACAGGGAACGGGGCCCGATGCCAATCCCCGGGCCCGGTTCCGGGCCGATTTGTGAAGCTATGGTGACTTCATGACACAGGCGCAACCGCGCACCGAGCGACCCCTGCGGGCGCAGGCGACCGGCGTCGACCGGCTGCTGCCGCTGGCCTGGGCGGTCACCCTGGCCCTCTTCGTGGCCGGCTGCGTCCTGCCGGCGATCTCGATCGAGGCCTGGTTCATCCAGACCGAAGAGGTCTCGGTAACCCGTGCGGTGCTGTCCCTGTTCCAGGAGGGGCATCTGGGCCTCGCGCTGGTGATCGCGATCTTCGCGGGGCTGGTGCCGCTGGCGAAAATGGCCGCCCTGGCCGTGCTCTGGCGCCACCCGCGGCCGGCGGCGCGCGGCTTCGGCCGCGCGATGGACCTGACCGGGCGGCTCGGCAAATGGGCGATGCTGGACGTCTTCGTCCTGGCCCTGGTGGTGTTCGCGGTGCAGAGCCAGGGCCTGGCCAGCGCCCTGGTGCTGCCCGGCGCCTATTGCTTCGCGGGCGCGGCTTTGCTCTCCATGGTGGTGACCTACCGGCTGCAGGCGCTGGCGCGCCCGGCCGGGCATGCCGCAGCGGGGGAGGTGACCGGGCCGTGAGTTGGGACGAGGCGATCGAGGAGATCCGGCAGCGCAAGGAACTGGCGCGCGCCCAGGGCGGAGCGGAGGCCGTCGCCCGCCAGCACGAGAAGGGGCGTCTGACGATCCGCGAACGGATCGACGGGCTGCTGGATGCGGGCAGCTTCCACGAACTCGGCCCCGCGGCGGGTGCCCCGGAACGCGATGCGGACGGCCGCCTGACCGGCTACAGCCCGGCCAACTTCATCCTCGGCATCGGCGAGGTCGGCGGCCGGCCGGTGGCGGTGGGCGGCGAGGACTTCACCCTGCGCGGCGGCTCGCCGAACGTCTCCGGCCTGCGCAAGAGCGTCTATGCCGAGGAACTGGCCCTGCAGTACCGCATCCCCCTGGTGCGCCTGCACGAAGGCGGCGGCGGCTCGGTCACCGGATCGGCCGGAAAGGGATCGTCGGCCCCCACCACCGATCCGGTCTTCGCCACCCCCCGCTTCCAGTCGGTGGCGCGGGTGCTGGGCACGGTGCCGGTCGCCGCCGCCGCGATGGGGCCGGTGGCGGGCCTGCCGGCCTCGCGCCTGGTCGCCTCGCATTTCTCCGTCATGGTGCGCGGCACCGCGCAGGTGATGACCGCCGGCCCGGCGGTGGTCGGCCGCGCCCTGGGGCAGGAGGTCGACAAGGAGGCGCTGGGCGGCGCCGCGCTGCACGAGAAGAGCGGCGTGGTCGACAATTTCGCCGCCGACGAGGCCGAGGCCCTGGCGCAGATCCGGCGCTTCCTGTCCTACCTGCCGCCCAATGTCTGGGAGCTGCCGCCGGCGGCGGATTGCGACGACGATCCGGAGCGGCGCGACGATTACCTGGCCGGCGCGGTGCCGGCCAGCCGCCGGCGCGCCTTCGACATGCGCAAGATCGCCGCCGCGATCGTCGACCGCGACAGCTTCTTCGAGATGGGGCGGACCTACGGCCCCGGCCAGATCACCGGCCTGGCGCGGCTGGACGGCCGGCCGGTCGGCCTGTTCGCCAACGACTGCCGCTACTATGCCGGCGCGATGACCGCGCAGGGCGCCCAGAAGGTGCGGCGCTTCATCGAGTTCTGCGAGACCTTCCACCTGCCGATCGTCGCCCTGGTCGACGAGCCCGGCTTCATGATCGGCCTGGAGGCGGAGGCCGCCGGCACCATTCGCTACGGCACCGCCGCGGTGCTGGCCGCTGCCAACTGCCGGGTGCCCTGGGCCTCGGTGATCGTGCGCAAGGTCTATGGCGTGGCCGGGGCGGCGCATTTCGGCCCCGGCGCCTTCGTCCTCTCCTGGCCCTCGGCGGAGACCGGCGCCCTGCCGCTGGAAGGCGGTGTCGCGGTCGCCTTCGGCCGCGAGATCGCCGCCGCCCCCGACCCGGAGGCCCGCCGCGCGGAACTGGAGGCGGCCTTCGCCGAACGCCTCTCCCCGTTCCCGCGGGCGGAGCAGTTCGCCGTCCACGACCTGATCGACCCGCGCGACACCCGCCCCCGCCTCTGCCGCTGGGTGCGCCTGCTGGAACCGCAGCTGAAGGGCCTGCTGGGTCCTGTCGGCTTCAGCTACCGGCCGTGACGCCGCTTTCCGGAACGCCCGAGGACGTTCAGGCTGTGCCCAGGTCTAGCAGGCCGGCATGGCCTCGTCGGGATCGGTCGCACACAGCGTGAACGTGACAGTCGTGCCTTGGACCGAAGACTTGACGGTGAAGTTCGCGTTGCCGTTGGTTTCCGCCGCCATTTCGCCGCTGGCCGAGACCGTCCAGCCGATCTGAACCGGCGGGCCGAATTCAGTCAGCAGGAACCGGCCGGACTGGGGGCCGGGCGTTTCCTGCGTCGGCGACAGAAAGAAGTTATCCACAAGGCCCGCGCGCAGCCACCAGATCGGGTCCGGTCCAGGGCTGTCGGGCAGAAATTTCGCACCGCTCATTTCCGTCGTCCTGATAAGGATGTCCTTCCTGGTCTGATTCACCATCGTCATGAAGACTTGATACACCTGCTGGTTTTCTGCGAATTGCATGGCGGCCGGCTCTCCCGCCACGCCCGTGGGGGTGGCGGCGTATCCAACCGCCGCGAGTGCCATGGCGAGCGTCAATAGGTGCTTCGACGACGTTTCCAGGGGCATGCGGATCTCCTCATGACTTTGGGTATGTCCGGCTGGCCCGGGCAGGTCGGCGATCGCCGTCCTCCCGCGGTCGTTTTGTCCGGTCCATTCTCGCGGGTCAGCTGGCAGAGGCAAATGTCGTAATGTTTCCGGTGAGGCCGGTTCCTGCGCGGCCGCCGCCACTCTGTGTTCTCAATGAATTTGAAGGGCAGCAATACTTATAATCGTTTTATTTTATTTTTGATTGCGGAATACTATATATGGCCCCGACATATTGGGGCGCGGATTAGATCTTGTGTCCTCTTCATTTCTGTCATCCTCGGTCCCAGAGCCGAGGATCCCCCCCGCCGGTCACCGTCTCCACCCCATCAGGGTTCCGGGGTTGCGCCCGGGGACGAAGGCATGGTTGCCGAATTTGACATGATGCACATCATACGAGTAAGCATTTCACATGATCATTGTCATGCGAGATGCCCATGCCTGAACCTCGCACCAGGCGGGAGCGCCTGAAGGCGGAGAGCCGTCTGCGCATCCTCGACGCGGCGGCGGCCCGGCTGCGGCTGGAAGGTCTGGAGGGCGCCGCCATCGGGCCGGTGATGCAGGATGCCGGCCTGACCCACGGCGCCTTCTATTCCCATTACGGCAGCAAGGAGGAGCTGGCGGTCGCCGCCTTCCGCCATGCCTTTGCCGGGAACCGGTCCCGCTGGATCGGCAATAGTCGGGACCGCTCCTGGCCGGCCCGCCTGGCGCGGCTGGCACGCCGCTACCTGACCCGCGGCCATCGGGACGACCGGTCGTCCTCCTGCGCCTTCGCTGCCCTGGCGGCGGATGCGGCGCGCGCGCCGGCGCCGTTCCGCGCGGCCTATGCCGAGGAACTGCGCCGCTCCCTCAACGCGATCTGCGACCGGCCGCTGGACTCCCCCGGCCTGGATCCCCGCAGCGACGCGGCGATCGCCGTCCTGGCGCTCTGCGTCGGCGGCCTGTCGCTGGCCCGCGCGGTGCCGGACGACGCCCTATCCGACCGCATTCTCTCGGCCTGCCGCGACGCCGCGGAACGGCTGGGCGAGGCCGACGCGAAACCGTCGGACACCTGACCCGAACCAGCTGGAGACCCGCCATGCCGCTCGACACCGCGCCCTTCGGGGCGAAGAAATACCTCACCGTCAACGGCCGCCGCATGGCCTATGTCGAGGAGGGCGAGGGGGATGCCATCCTCTTCCAGCACGGCAATCCGACCTCGTCCTACCTGTGGCGGAACGTCATGCCGCATTGCCGCGGCCTGGGCCGGCTGATCGCCTGCGACCTGATCGGCATGGGCGATTCCGACAAGCTGCCGGGCTCCGGCCCCGACCGCTACACCTATGCGGAGCAGCGCGACTTCCTGTTCGCCCTGTGGGACCAGCTCGGCCTGGGCGACCGGGTTGTGCTGGTGCTGCACGACTGGGGCTCGGCGCTCGGCTTCGACTGGGCGAACCGGCACCGCGACCGGGTGCAGGGCATCGCCTATATGGAGGCGATCGTCACCCCGGTGACCTGGGCCGACTGGCCGGAGGATGCGCGCAAGGTGTTCCAGGGCTTCCGCTCGCCGGCCGGCGAAGCGATGGTGCTGGAGAAGAACGTCTTCGTGGAACGGGTGCTGCCCGCCTCGGTGATCCGCCCCCTGGCGGACGAGGAGATGGCGGAATACCGCCGCCCCTTCGCCGCGCCCGGCGAGGACCGTCGCCCCACCCTGACCTGGCCGCGGCAGATCCCGATCGAGGGCGAGCCCGCCGATGTCGTGCAGGTGGTGGAGGATTATGCCGCCTGGCTGGCGACGGATGCGGTGCCGAAGCTGTTCGTGAACGCCGATCCCGGCTCGATCCTGACCGGCCGCGCGCGCGAGGCCTGCCGTGCCTGGGCGAACCAGACCGAGGTGACGGTGGCCGGACGGCACTTCATCCAGGAGGATTCGCCCGACGGGATCGGCAGCGCGGTGGCGGATTTCGTGCGCGGCCTGCGCGGCTGAGCTGGCCGCGGCTCTCTCTTCAGTCCCAGTCGCGCTGCTGCAGCCGCATCGTGACGGCGCCCGCTTCGTCGCGCAGCACCAGGCGGATGCCGTTGCGGCTGTAGCGGCGGCTGGCGGCCAGTCCCGCCATGAAAGCGTCCTCCCGCGTCATGGCCGGCAATGCGCAGGCCATCCGGGTGGCGGCGAGGGGGCCGAAGGCGATGCCGTTGCCGTCGAGCGTGTAGCTGCCGGTGAAGCGGTTGCAGCCGCCAAGGCCGGCAACCCGGCCTTCGCTGCCGAACTGCAGGAAGACCTCCGGCGGGGATGCGACCGGGGTGCCGGCGATCTCGACAGGTTGCCATTCGCTGCCCGCGAGCGGATCGACAGCGGCGGGCGGGCCGCTGGCGCATGCCGACAGGACGAGCATCGTGGCAGCCAGCAGTGCGAGAATGCCGGGCCGCAGCGGATTGGGATGCCGGGTCGGTGTCTGCATCGAAATCTCCTCGGCTGCCGGCCGGCGGCCCCGGACCTGCTTTGCCATCCGCCGATGCAGAGTGCCAGAATGCCGACCCCGCCGCCCCCGATCCTGAACCCGGTTCCGCTTCCATGCCAGACCAGGCCTCCGCCCCGGCCGCCGACCCCGCCCGTCCCGCATCCGGCTTTCCGCCTTCCCCCTGGCGCATCGGCGTCGATGTCGGCGGCACTTTCACCGACCTCGTCCTGCGCGGTGTCGAAGGCGGCCTGCAGGTCTTCAAGGTGCCGTCGGTGCCGGGCGATCCGAGCCAGGGCGTGCTGGCGGCCCTGGAGAAGGTGGCGCAGGCCGCCGGCCTCGGCGTGGCGCAGCTGCTAGGCGGCTGCGAGCTGTTCGTGCACGGCTCCACCGTCGCCACCAACACGATCCTGGAGCGCAAGGGCGCGAAGGTCGGGCTGCTGACCACCGAGGGCTTCCGCGACAGCCTGGAGATCCGCCGCGGCCTGCGGGAAAATATGTGGGACCATCGCGCGCCCTTCCCCGAGGTGCTGGTGCCGCGCTACCTGCGGCTGCCGGTCGGCGGCCGGCTGGACGAGACGGGTGCCGAACTGGCGCCGCTGGCCGCCGCGGATGTCGCGGCGGCGGCCGAGACTTTCGCCGCGGAAGGGGTGGAGGCGGTCGCGATCGCCCTGCTGAACGCCTATGTGAACCCGGCGCATGAGGAGGCGGCCGAGGTGGCCCTGCGCGGCCGCGCCGATGCACCGGCCTGGATCTCCCGCTCCGCCGCCGTCTCCCCCGTCATGGGGGAATATGAGCGCAGCTCGACCGTGGTGGTGAACGCCTATGTCGCGCCGAAGGTGGTCGCCTACCTGACCGCCCTGCAGGACCGGTTGCGCCAGCTCGGCCTGCGCCACCCGGTGCTGCTGATCCAGTCCAACGGCGGCGCGGTGTCGGTCGACCAGGCGGCGGAGCGGCCGGTCAACCTGGTGCTCTCCGGCCCCGCGGCCGGGGTCGGTGCGCTGCAGCTCTACGGCGCGGCAGCCGGCACAGGCGACCTGATCGCGATGGAGATCGGCGGCACCAGCTGCGACGTCACCCTGATGGGCGAGGGTCGGGTGCCGGTCACCGACGAGCTGGTGATCGACGGCTATCACCTGGCCACCCCGTCGGTGGAGATCCACACCGTCGGCGCCGGCGGCGGCACCCTGGCCTGGGTCGATGCCGGCGGCCTGCTGCATGTCGGGCCGCAGGGCGCGGGCGCCGATCCGGGCCCTGCCTGCTACGGCCTGGGCGGCGAGCGGCCGACGGTCACCGACGCGCAGCTGCTGCTGGGCCGCCTGCGACCCGGTCCCTACGCGGGCGGCAGCCTCAGCCTGGATGCCGCGCTGGCGGAGCGCGCGATCCGGACCCATGTCGCGGAGCCGCTGGGCCTGGCACCCGAGGCGGCCGCGGCCGGCATGATCCGGCTTCTGGAACAGCGCCTGCTGCATGCCGTGGAACGGATCAGCATCGAGCGCGGCCACGACCCGGCGCGCTTCACCCTGGTCGCCGCCGGCGGTGCCGGCCCGATGCACGGCGCGACGGTCGGCCGGGCGCTGGGCTGCCGGCGGGTCTATATCCCCCGCGCTGCCGGCGCCTTCTGCGCTGTCGGCATGCTGCATGCCGACCTGCGGCAGGATTTCCTGAAGGTGTTCTTCGCCGACCTGGACCGGATCCCGGCCGCGGACCTGGAGGCTGCCTTCGCGCCGCTGGAACAGGAGGCCGCGGCGGCGCTGGAGGCGGAGGGGTTCGGACCCGACCGCCGGCAGCTGGGCCGTACCCTGGACCTGCGCTATCGCGGCCAGCACTGGTCGATCCAGGTGCCGCTGACCGCCTCTGCCTTCGATCCGGCCAATGTCCGGGCGGATTTCGAGGCGGAGCATCGCCGGCAGTTCGGCCATGTACAGCCGGACGGGGCGATGGAGATCACCGGCCTGCGGGTGACCGGTCAGGGACTGCTGGCCCGCCTGCCGCTGCCCGATCCGGCGCCGGCGCAGGCGCCGCCGGCGAATGCGGAGCATCGCCGGGTGTTCATCGATGACCGGCATGGCTGGCAGCAGGTGGCGGTGCATGCCGGCGCCGGCCTGCGCCCCGGCCATGTGCTGGAAGGGCCGCTGCTGGTGGAGGAGGCGACCACCACCCTGTTCGCCGGTCCCGGCGACCGGCTGGAGGTGGATGCCGCCGACAACTATCTTCTGCATATCGGCGGAGGTGCGGCATGAGCGGAAATGATGAAGCGGCGGCGATCGACCCGGTGCGCCTGGCGCTGGTGCAGAACCGGCTGGACCATGTCGCCCGCCAGATGGGCTGGGTGATGACCCGCACCGCGCGCAGCCCGATCTTTTCCCAGAGCCACGACTTCTCCTGCTTCATCGCCGATCGCGACGGCACCCTGGTCAGCCAGGCCGACGGCATCCCGATCCATACCGGCGGCGGCGGCTTTGCGGTGCGCGCGGTGCTGCGCGACTTCGGCGGCGATATCGCGCCCGACGACGTGTTCGTGCTGAACGACCCCTATGTCGCGGGCGGCAACCACCTGCCGGACTGGGTGATCGCGCGGCCGGTCTTTGTCGGCGGCGAACTGGTCGCCTTCGCCTGCAACCGGGCGCACCAGGCCGATATCGGCGGCGGTGCCGCCGGCACCTACAATTCCGCGGCGACCGAGATCTTCCACGAGGGCCTGCGCCTGCCGGTGCTGAAGCTGGTCGAGGGCGACCGGCTGCGGGAGGATCTCTGGTCGCTGCTGCTGCTGAACAGCCGCACCCCGGAAGCGATGGACGGCGACCTGCGGGCGATGATCGGCTCCACCCGCATCGGCGCCGGCCGCATCGCGGCCCTGGTGGAGGATCTGGGCCTGGCGGCGTATCGCCGCTATTTCGACGGCGTGCTGGCCCATGCCGACGCGACCTTCCGGACCTGCATCGCCGGCATGCCCGACGGCGTCTACCGGGCGGAGGAGCCGGTCGACAACGACTGCTTCGAACCGATCGACGGCGCGATCGTGGTGGCGCTGACGGTCAGCGGCGATGCGCTGACGGTGGACTTCACCGGCACCGCGGACCAGGTGCGCGGCTTCAAGAACTCCTCGATCGCCAATACATGGTCGGCGGTCTACATGGCGCTGGCGGCCTATTTCGACCCGGACCTGCCGCGCAACGAAGGCACCTTCCGGTCGGTGAAGATCGTCGCGCCAGAAGGCTCGGTGGTGAACGCCCGGCCGCCGGCGGCGATGACCATGAACACCGTCTTCGTCGCGCATGAGATCGTGCATGCGATCTGGCGGGCGATGGCGCAGGCCCTGCCGGACCGGTCCTGCGCCGGCTGGGCGAAGTCGGTGCACAACACGACGGCCGGCCGCTGGCCCGGCCGGGAGGGGGATTCCTTCGTCATGTACCACTGGGCGGCCGCGCCCGGCGGCGGCGCGGTGGAGGGGCGCGACGGCTTCAACCTGATCGGCCACCTGATCGCGCTGGGCGGCCTGGTGCTGCCGAACGTGGAGACCTACGAGCGGCAATATCCGGTCCGGGTGCGGCGCCAGGAATTCCGCTGCGACAGCGCCGGCCCCGGTGCCTTCCGCGGCGGCACCGGCTGCCACTACGAGGTGGAGATCCCGGTCGCCGCCGACCATGCCTTCCGCGGCGAGGGGGTCGGCCGGCCCTCCTCCTTCGGCATTGCCGGCGGCCGGGCCGGGTCTGACGGCCGCATGGTGATGCGCCTTGAGGATGGCGCGGACGTGGAGGCGCCGAAATACGGCGTCCGCCACCTGCCGCCCCTGGTGATGGAAGCCTGGTCGCCCGGCGGCGGCGGCTGGGGCGACCCGAAGGCGCGCGCGCCCGCACGGGTGCTGCGCGACGTGCGCGACGGGGTGGTCAGTGCGGCGGTGGCGGAACAGGTCTATGGCGTGGCGCTGACGGAAGACGGCCGCGCCGTGGATGAGGCCCGGACCGCGGCCCTGCGCGGCTGACCGCCATGCGGCCCGGCCGCAGCGCGCTCCTCGCCGTCATCGTCGTGGTGCTGGCGGCCGCTGCCGGCTTCCTGGCGATGGAGGCGGGATACCGCACCTGGGTCTGGGCCTCGCAGCCGTCCAGCCTGCCGAAGGCGGCGACCGGCGACCGGATCGATATCGGCGTCTACGACCGGTCGCATTGGGAATATGACCCGGACTACGGCTTCCGCTATCCGCCCGGCCGGCGCATCGCCTATACCCATATCGTGACCGACCGGGTCACCCGCTGCGCCACCGTCGACACCATCAACGCGCGCGGCAATATCGGCCCGATCCGCGGCGACTATGACAGCGCCGGCCTGAAGGTGGCCCTGTTCGGCGACAGCTTCCCGGCCTTCATCCAGGACGGCACGACCTTCCCCGCTTTGCTGCAGGACCGGCTGGAGGCGGCGACGGGCGAGGACGTGCATGTCCTGAACTTCGGCCGCGACGGCACCGGCATCCTGCAGATCCTGGACCTGGCCGCCGGCATGGTGGCGGAATGGCAGCCGGACCTGGCGGTCATCACCTTCATCACCGACGACCTGCGCCGGGTGCGGATCTGGCGCACGGTGACGGAACGCGACGGCGAGACCCGGGTGCTGACCACCACCACGCCGGACCCCGACCCGCCGCTGGAGGCGGCGGCCGACACCTATGTGGTCGATGCCCGCGCCACCGGCGAGTGGTGCCGCCAGACCCTGGCGGCCGGCGGGCAGAGCCCGCTGGTCGACCGGCTGGCGGAGCGCTACCGCAACATCGCCAAGGGCGCGCTGCATACCAGCGACGGCATCCTGGACCTCGGCCATTCCTTCCTGCTGAGCCGGATCCTGTACGGCAACCCGTTCCTGACCGAGCCGCGGTTCCGGGTGCCGAAGCTGGACCTGGACGATTTCCGCGACGATCCCGGCTTCCGGGCTGCGGTCGACAGGCTGCAGGCCAGCGGCGTGCCGGTCGTCCTGGTGCACCTGCCGATCTATCCGGAAGTGCTGGCCGGCGAGATCCAGTTCCGCGGCAGCGACCGCGCGCTGTGGGACAGCCTGGAAGCAGCCTTCGGCCAGCCGATCGACTCCCTGCTGCCGCACTGGCCGGACCTGCCCGACCCGGCGGTGATGAACGCCTCGCCGCAGGACTACCATCCCTCGCCCACGGGCATGGCGATCATCGCCGACGGCATCCGGCAGGTGCTGCGGGACCGCGGCGCCCTCGACCGGCCGCAATGAGCCGTGCCGCGGAAGCGGGTGCCGGACACACGGCCGAGCGGCTGAAGCTCGGCCTGGTCGCCGGCGCCGCGCTGGCCGTGGCGGGCGTGATGCTTGCCGGCTGGCTCTGGCCGCCCTATTCCAGCCATGGCCTGTACGGCGATATCGACGGCCAGTGGGCGCGGCTGAACGCGATGGCGACGATGGCATGGGGCGGGGCGCTGGACTTCAGTGCCTACAACCCGCTGGCCGGGCTGGGCACCGTCTTTCCGCCCAACCTGCCGGGGGTCAATCCCGGGGCGCTGCTGCTGCTGCTGCCGGATCCGGAGCTGGCGGGACTGCTGTCCTATCTGTGGTACGTCCTGGTCCTGTCGGGGTCGATCTGGCTGCTGGGCGCGACCCTCGCCCTGCCGGCGCATGTCCGGCTGCTGGCCTGCCTGGCGCATGTGGCGGTGCTGTTCCCGCCGTTCGACGGGCTGTTCCAGGCGGCGAACTGGTACTCCGCCGCGCCCTTCTATGCCCAGCTCACGGCGGCGCTGAACCTGGCGCTGGCATGCCTGATCCGTGCCGGCCGGGCGCCGCTGCCGCGTGCGGCGGCCTGGGGCCTCGGCTTCCTGGCCTGCGCCGCCCTGGCCTTCGCCACCGCCCCGTTCACATCCCTGGTCTTCGCGCCGTTCTATGCGGCGATGGCACTGGCCTGCCTGTTCGAGCCCCGGACCCGGACCGGCCGGCATCCCGCCGCGGTCCGGGCCGCCTGCGGCCTGGCCGCGGTGGCGCTGTTCCTCGCCTCGGGCGCGGCGGAGCATATCCTGGCCACCGCCGCCGCCAGCGCCCGCCTGCCGGCGCCGCCGGAGGTCGGGCCCGGCGGCTGGCTGGCCAACGCCGTCGCTTCCTTCGGCATCGTCTATGCCGGCGGCGACCTGTGCTGGCGGCCCGGCGAATCCCTCTGTCCGAACCGCGGCTATGCCTGGCTGCAGCTGCTGGCTCTGGCCGGGGCCCTGGCCTGGGCCTGGCATGGCAGGGGGCATGGCAGGGGGCATGGCGGGGAGCGGGACGGCGCGGACCCGCTGCGCCGGCCGCTCGGCATCGCCTTTGCGCTCTTCTACCTGGCGTTCCTCCTCTACACGCCGCTCTATGCGGAAGACATGCTGGGTGTGGTCAGCGTCTATTCCAGCGGCTTCATGATCTGGTCGAGCTACGGGGTGGCGGCGCTGCTGGCGGCCGCCCTGCTCGACCGGCTCGCCGGGCCCCTGCTGCAGCCGCTCGCGGCACGGCTCGCCGGCCTGTCGCCGTTGCCGCGCAGGGCCTTGCCGCCGGCCGCCGGCTTTGCGCTCGCCGCCGTGCTGCTGCTGG